>Ga0210065_1000173_pt1 | contig 18602 bp, 13 predicted proteins | sample Muzzi_PWB_D1_FD_185533 | JGI IMG/M metagenome (GOLD analysis project Ga0210065, IMG submission 185533) | Wetland microbial communities from San Francisco Bay, California, USA, that impact long-term carbon sequestration - Muzzi_PWB_D1 (SPAdes) | ecosystem: Environmental > Aquatic > Marine >... | reverse complement strand
TTCTCCTCACTCAAGTCATTGGAAAGATTGAAGAGCATGATAGGCTCGGGGTTGTGGGGCCTTTTCTGAAGTGTATGCTCGCTGAGCATCAGCAGTTTCCAGTCGCCTTGGCGGATGCCCTCAAGCATGCCATTTGCCGAATAATAGACTAATTCTTTGCGCGGTGATTCAGCCGATTCGCTGGTGAATAGAGTAGTCGAGGCGTCCAAGCCATCAATGATTCGTTCCTGGGGTAGCTGAAAGCCAAGTATCGCTGCGAAAGAAGGTAGGAGGTCCATCGATGAAACCAGTTGATCGCTTTCGGTTCCGGCTGGGATTTTTCCGGGTGCCCAAATGATGCAGGGTACACGGTGGCCGCCTTCGAAGACCGAAAATTTACCTTTGCGAAGTGGTCCGGCAGAGCCGGCATGATGTTTGTAACCGAGCCAAGGGCCATTGTCGGAGGTGAAGATGACGTAGGTCTTCTCATCCAGTCCGAGATCACGAATAGTATCGATCAATCGACCTACTTCCGAGTCCACATGCTCAATTACAGTCGTGTAGGCGTTCTTGGCATTTGGATCGTAAACCTCATCCGGTACATAAAGAGGAATGTGTGGCATTGAGTGGGGGAGATAGATGAAAAAAGGACGGTCTTTATTTTGAGTTACAAACTCGATCGCCTTATCGGTGTAGCGCCGGGTGAGGGTGCGCTGGTCTACCGGAATTTCGATAATCTCCTCATTTTCGATCAGGGGTGTGTGGCACTTGGTAAGCGTTGATTCAGGGGCTGCCCAGAGTAGGTCCATTCCGGCCACGCCCCCTTGTGGCTTTCCCTTGTTATGCGGATGGTTCATGTCGTTTGAATAGGGAATCCCGTAGTAGTAATCGAAGCCATGTTTGCGCGGAAGGGTCTCAGGATTATCGCCGAGGTGCCACTTGCCGATGCATGCGGTAGCAAAGCCCTTATCCTTGAAAAGATTACCCATGGTATACTCGCTCGGATTGAGCCCTTTCCAGCTACTGGGAAAAAGAACGTGTTCATGCAGGCCCACACGCTTCGGATAGCTTCCGGTTAATAAAGCTGCACGCGATGGTGTGCAAACCGAGGCAGGAAGTATAAAGCTGGTGAACTTACGTCCTTCTTGCGCCATGCGGTCGAGGTTGGGCGTTTGAATCTTGGTCGAACCATAGCAGCCGAGATCTCCATAGCCCATATCATCCATAAAGATCACGATAACGTTGGGTGACTGATTCTCTTCCATGGCATGTGTCCGGCTGGTGGCGGTCAGTATACAGCAGGTAATCGCTATGAAGGCTTGGATTGTGCCTCGGAGGTAGGGCGTCTTCAATGTCATGGAGCTTCTTGCTAAGAGGGTTTTGGCAGTTTTAAGTATCTGCATTATGATTAATATTATAAAGCATATTTTCGCATAGATAGCTTTATCTATAGGAGGAAAACTATAGTATTTAGTGTTTGCACGTTAGTTTTAATTGATGGATAATGTCAATTTATGTCTTTCGGATATCTGGCTCTCCCCTAAGGTCCAAAAGTGAAATTAGCCCCTAACCCTAACTGTCTGTAGCTTTATTTTTATGAAACCAAACATGAAGACTTCCCGTCGTGACTTTTTGAAAAAGGGGGCTGTACTTGGTTCTTCTTTAGCTGTGGCCCCCATGATTCTACGTGCTGAAACGCTGGGGATGAAAGGGCGCATCGGGCCGAACAGTAGAATCAACATTGGCTTGATCGGCTTCGGTAAACAAATCGGTGCACACCTTGGGCTCGTAGGCAATCAGGCCATTCATCCCTTATATGTCTGTGATTTGAAGCCTTGGCAGCTCAAAGACGCTAAAGACAAAGTGGCATCGCGGGGATACGCAGATGTGGTCGCGACGCCGGACTATGAAGATCTTATTCAAGATCCTGGTGTGGATGCAGTCGTAGTGGTCACCCCCGATCACTGGCATGCGGCGATTTCGTTGGCAGCGATGAAAGCGGGTAAGGATGTATATGTGGAAAAGCCGATGACGCTGACGATTGCCGAAGGGAAAGCGATGGTCGAGGCCGAGAAAAGATATGGCTCGATTGTTCAGGTCGGCTCCCAGCAGCGATCCGACACATATTTCTGCAAGGCCGCCGAGATGGTGCGCAATGGTTGGATTGGTGAAATCAAAGAAGTTTATGCCAGACTGGGATCTTTTCCGCAGCCTAAATTACTGAAGCCGGAGCCCATTCCTGAAGGCTTTAACTATGACAAGTGGTTAGGCCCCGCTCCTTGGGAGCCCTATTCCCAAGATCGGGTCTTGGGTGATTATGGCGGAGGTTGGCGCTCTTACTGGGAATATGGGAGTCGTAAGAATGGGGACTGGGGCGCCCACCATTATGACATTATTCAATGGGCGCTTGGGCGCGATCATACCGGTCCGGTAAAGTTTGTGCCGAAAGGCTTGAATGGCGAAAAATTCGCTTACTATGAATATGCGGGTGGTTTACGCGTCGTTCGTGATGCGCCTGAGACCAAAGGGCATATGATTCGATTTGTTGGCAGCGAGGGCGAGGTGATGGTGAGCCGGGCTGGCCTGCTCGCTACCGCACCCGCAGATTTGGCTAGCCGTCCGCTGAGCCCATCGGACCAGCAGCTGTATCGTTCGCCCAATCACCATCAGAACTGGATTGATTGTATGCAGACGCGTCAGGAAACGATTTGTCCGGCGCATGTCGGCCACCGCACGGCCACGATTTGTCAATTGGCGGGGATTGCAGAGCGCTTACAATGTGAAGTGCTTTGGGATCCGGATGCTGAGCAAATAATTGGAAATGCCGATACGGCGCGTTGGCTGGATCGGCCACGTCGTGCCGGCTATGAGCTCCCAATGTAATTCGATTCAGGAGATTTTAGATGATGAAGACACCTTTATTTTGTTTAGCCGCCTCTCTTGCTGTTTCACTAACTTTTGCGGGCTCCTATGACACAAAAATTACTGCATTAGGTTCGAACGATTATACTCTTCGCACTCAGGCGCGGGAAGACCTTCAGTTGGCCTTTTCCCAAGTCGATGGTGTTGAGCTCGACGCAATGCAGCGCGCTGTGATTGCCCGTCTAGAGGGCGATCTTCTTCTGGAGGAACGCTTATACCTGTTGCGACTGCTTGAGTGGTTTGGAACGAAGGAGGCTGTTGAACCGATCGCTCTCTTGCTAAATGATGCCGATCCAAAAGTCCGTGATAGTGCCATTCGCGCCCTATCTGGTATCACTGGTGATGAGGCCTCATACGCCTTGGCGAAAGCCTTTCATCAGGCATCGGGTGCTGATAAATTGCAGATTATGGATGCGCTGGCTTATCGTAGCGATAAGCGGACTGTGGCAATCATAGCCAAAGCACTGAGCTCTCCTGATTCAGAATTATCCAAAATGGCTGCTATTGCTTTAGGTAAAATTGGGTCTACAGAAGCTATACCTGCCTTGATGGAAGCGCTGCCATCCGCCGCTGAGCCGCTGGATGTAGAACTGGCCATACTGCGTATAGGTGCTGACGCGCGCACAGCTCAGACGTTGGCCGAGTCTGGGAGTCAGGTATCCGTCCGTGTGGAGGCATTTTGCCAATTACATGCACTCAATGCAAAAGCTGCAGAGAAGGTCTTGAATGATTTGTTAGCACTTCAGTCGGCACCAGCCCGCTCACAGATACTCAACATGGTTTGGAAAATGGCGGCCCCTGATTTACAGAGGCGCTTGGTTCAACTTCTCCCGGAGGCGAGTGTTACTGATAAGATTTTGATTGTTTCAGGTATAGCGAGTACGGGTGAAAATGACTATGAATCTGATCTATTGGCGCTTTTCCCGTTGGAAGATGACGAACTCTTAAAGCAGGTCATGATGCAGGCGCTGGGCACCATTGGCGGAGATGATAGCTTTGCACCAGTTTATGCTGCGTTTCAGGCGAATTCTAAAGATATCCACATTGGTAACGCCTTGGCGCGGCTCAAGGCACCGCTTGCCGACAAAACGGCTTTGGGAAATGCGGGCACTGCAGTAGACGTGGACGAGCGTATTTCAGCTATCAAAGTCCTTGAATTGCGAAATCCTGAAGGTTGTACGGACTTGTTAAATAAAATTGCAGCAGCAGGAGGAGAGGCCGAAGTCCGCAAAGCAGCATTCTCGGCTCTCGAGTCGGTTGGTAATTTAGAATCGCTCGAGATTTTTATCCGTTTGATTATCGAACAGGATCCCTTGATGCGTAACGCCCAGAGAAGCTTGAAGCGGCTGTGTTTGAATTTTCGAGCGACCGATTACCTGTGGAATACTTATTTCCAGCCTGCTCTGAATCAGGCTGCGACCGATGAACAGCGCCTGGGACTGATTTTGATTCTGGACGGAGTGGATAGCGAAGGCTCCTTGAATTACTTGAAAGATCTTGTCTTGAGCTCAAATGGTTCTGAGTTGCGTAACGCGGCATTAAAGACCTTGTCACGCTGGTCTTCGTACGGAAATGCCCGGATTTGGATGGAAATTCAGCAAAGTGATGCGGCTTACCGCCAGGATGCCATTAAGGCCATTCATCGTTCAGTTTCCAGTGACAGTGTCGATGGGTCGGTGAACGATAAAGTTGAGACGCTGATAGAATTGGTTCAATCAGCGTCAGATCCCTCCCTGAAACGGGATTTACTGAGCGTTTATCTGGATCCACCGTCTCGTTATATTTGGGTAATCAAGGCAAAGCTGAAAGTGCTGACTGACGATCCGGACGTCGGTGAAATGGCGAAAGGGATCTTATCTCAATTTAAATGAGCTTTTACAGGACCACGCCTTGTGCTAACAGATCCTGCTGTTTCCTTTATAAATTGTAGCTGAACGCTCATCCAAAATCTTATTCATGTCTACTCAGGCCCGCCAAGAATTTCTTGAATCACTGCGTCCCGGGCAAATGCTCGAAACTCTTTTTGAGAGTTTGAACGACGCTTATTATTTTGTGAAGGACCGAGACTCCCGCTTTGTAACAGCGAGTCGGGGGTTTGCCTTATTGATGGGCATCGACTCGGTTGCGGGATTGGTTGGAAAAACTGACCATGATTTTAGCCCGGATTTTCTGGTAGAAGCATTTATAGCTGACGACAAGCGGGTCATCCAAACGGGTCAGCCTATTCGAAATAAAATGGAATTGGTGCCCACCGCTGATGGTACCTTGGATTGGCTCTTTACAACCAAAGTGCCCTTGTATGACCAGTCAGGGAATGTGGCAGGTCTGGCCGGGGTGGTCCGCGTCATTCGTGACAATGATAAGGTGTATGCTGAGCATCCGGCGATGCAAGCTATCATCGATTTTGTACGCACTCACTTCAAGCAGGAGATTTCGGTCGCTGATATGGCGGCGGTAGGAGGTATTTCGGTGAGCTCTCAAGAGCGTTTGTTTAAGGCGAGTTCCGGGTTGACGCCTTTGATGTATCTGCGTCGAACACGACTGAATGCCGCCTGTAAATTGCTTCGGGAAACTGATATGGAGATTTCCGAGATCGCGCAAGTCTGTGGGTTTTCCGAACATACAAATATGACCCGTGCCTTTCGGATGGAATTAAAGATTACTCCTTTGCGCTACAGGAAGCGGTTTTCTGAGGCGCCCCGTCGACGCGGGCGCCGGTCTGAACGAATCCTCTTTGGTTGAACAGCAAAGCTAACAAACCGGCTCTTGGGATGTTCGTCGGTCCCGGCATCGGCCTGATTGCGAATCGGAACCGGTCGCAGCGCACGCTGTACATTGGCTTTTTGAGGTTACGATTTTCAGATCTTTGATTTTTCAGAATTCTGGCTCGAGCCCAGGCACCGTTGTAGCCTGTTGCGTTGAGTTAGCCAGTGCATGGTACCGCTTATCAGCGAAGAACTTCCGCTAGCTTCCAAGCGGTTGCCAAGAGTGGGCATTTTTCTGTATTTCTGCGTATTATGCTGGATTGAGTCTGAATCATCAGGTCGTCAGTTCTAAGCAGGCACAAAAAAGTCCCGCGTGTTTGAAGCGTGGGACTTTAAAGTGGAGCCACCTGTCAGAGTCGTTCACGAAGCGTAGCGGAGTGCCACCAGAGGTGACCACTGCGACAGCCTGAATCATCAGGTCGTCAGTTCTAAGCAGGCGCAAAAAAGTCCCGCGTGTTTGAAGCGTGGGACTTTAAAGTGGAGCCACCTGTCAGAGTCGAACTGACGACCTGATGATTACAAATCAACTGCTCTACCAACTGAGCTAAGGTGGCCTATAAAAAAACTGGTCCTACTGGATCGGGGACTTGAACCCCGAACCAATTGATTAAGAGTCAACTGCTCTACCAATTGAGCTAATCCAGCAGGTGTAGCATCGCCGAAGCGATGATGGAAGTGGTGGAGACTGTTTCAGATCTCACGACTGTCAAGTCATGGATTTAACAAATTTTGCGCCGCGAGCGCAGCATTATTCTTCCTCGGCTGGCGCGTCTGTGGGCATTTCGTCGCGCTGCTCTGGGGGCGGTCGTTTTGGCTTGCGCTTGGGGGGTGGTAGAAAACCGTGTTCTTCAAAGGCGGCAGCGCGCTCCTCCTGCGTCATATCGCGTAGTTTCAAACGCCACTCCTTACGTTCTTTGGGTGACATGGTGCCCCAGCGTTCACGCATTGCATCGCGTGTTTCCTTTGGGATCGATTCGTACCTCTCGCGCATGGCGTCGACGCGCTCGGGATCCATCTTTTCCATTTTTCCGATGCGCTTGGCCAGTAGTTCTTTTTCTTCCGGAGACATTTGCTCGATGCGCTCGATCGTTTTGCGCAGATCCGCCAGTTGAGTGGCATCCATTTCCAGCAGTTGTTGTAGCACGCGGGTTTGGTGATCGTGTGGAGGGCCCCCTTTTTCGGCGTAGGCCGAGATGAGACTGCAAACGAGTCCGCTCAAAATAAGGAGCGTGAGCTGAATGTAAGTTTTCATGATTGTGTGTCGTAGTAAAGCGCTTCGAAGGTGAGCAACAGGTTTTCGCCTTGGATTAGACTGTCATCGAATTGTGCAAGGCCGTGCAGATTTTCCTCAAGCAGGAAGATCTCCTGTGCTTCTGCAGTATTGAGTGCGGTTTCGGTTATCTTTGGGTCGGAGTTGATCCAGGCGGGTATGGTGAGTGCGACGACAATGATAGCGGCCAGCGGCAGGGCATAGCGTAACAGCCGTGCTTGGAGTGTTGGCTGTTGAAAGCGGGCTACGGCAGCGTCCTCCGCGTCCGCAGCGGCGATGACACGTGCGGCGAAATCGCTCTTGGGCTTGAGCGGGCGACTGACCAGAAGTTGATCGATCTTTTTATCGAGTGGATCGCGTGGGTCTGTGGTTTTCATAGGATTGAAATTTTGAGCTTCAGTTGTTCAACAGCAAAAAGTGAGCTAGTTGGAAGGATAGAAATCTTTAAGTTCAGTGCGCAGGTGTTGGCGTGCGCGGTGGATCCAGGTTTTGACGGCGCTCAGGCTAGCTTCCAGGCTGGCGGCTATTTCATCGTAGGAGAGGCCTTGCTGTTGCAGCATGAGAATCGCGCTGCGTTGGTTTTCCGGGAGTTGGGCGAGTGCGCGGTGAAAGGCTTCCTCGATTTCACGGCTGTTGTCTTCGTGTTCAGAGTGTTGTTGTATGGTGAAGTCGGACGGATCGACAAAATCAAGTGGGCGGCGGGTGCTTTTGCGGTAGTTGTCGATCAGACGACGGCGGGCGAGGGTGAAGATAAAGGCGCTGAAGCTGCCACGTGATTGGTAGCGCGGCGCGGCGCGATAGAGTTCGATAAAAGTTTCCTGAGCCAGGTCCTCCGCGTCACTTCGGTTGCCGGTGGAGCGGTAGAAATAGTTGATGAGCCGTGTCTGCCAGCGTTCCACCAAGTCACTGAAAGCATCTCGATCCCCCGCTGCGATGGCACGTAGACACAAGCTGTCAATGTCCTCTGTGACGGTTGTCTGTGATTCGAGAGGCTGAACTGCTTTTTCCATAATGCGGGCAGGGACGTTGGCGGTGTTCGTCCAGGGCGCAGTGAGTTGTCTATGTGATTCAGTTGTCATGCTTACTCTTCAAATCGTACATTGGCAACGAAAGTTGCAGCTAAATGCTTAAATAGTATGGGGTTTCGTCAGCTGGCTGCGTGCGCGACGGCGGTGTCATTTTTAGCCTTTTTCCCTTGCGGAAAAAATTATTGAGCAAAATACGTTTAATTTGGATTTATGGCTTCCGACTTGCTAACATTAAATTGTGAATAAGATGTGCACAACCACTAGATCTAGTGCGTCAAAATATAAAAACTCCGATATATTGTGTCACTAATGTTGACAGCATGATTTTCAGTTCCCATTCTTCGGTCTTCAAACTTGTTCTCTTTCTACCCCAAATCAGCACTATCTCGCTCCCTTTCAACACTTTCAGTCGCTGCGATAGCCGTCTCTAAATGCCAGTTTCAGCGCTCAATTTTTACTCATTTAATTCCAAACAAACCAAAACAACTCACGACATGAATAAAACGTACACAATCGGCGATAAGACCTTCGTTCTGGATCAAGCAAAGGCTGAGGAAGCTTTTGCGGCGAAGAAGATCATTAATGGCAAAGAAACGATGTTTTTTAACATTCTGCCACTTAAGTATACCTGGGCCTACGATTTGTACAAAGTCATGAAGAACAATCACTGGGAGCCGGAGGACATTCCGATGCAGAAGGATGTCGAGTTGTGGCGTAGTAGTGAGTTGTCGGATGTGGAGCGTTGGATTATCAAGATGGCGATTGGTTATTTCTCGGCAGCTGAAGGTATCGTGGGTGATAATGTGCAGCACGTGACGCGTGAGTTGGTGACCGCGCCGGAGCTTAAGTTGGTTTTGGGTCGTCACGCGCACGAAGAAAACATTCACGCGGATTCGCTGGTATACATGATCAGTTCGCTGGGGATCAACCCGCACGAGTGTGAGGCGATGTTTGAAGATATCCCGACCATCGACAAGAAGACGGAATTCGTGGTCAGCAACTCGCGCGCAATGCGTCGCGATATGGACCTGGAGACGACTGCGGATAAGCAAGCCTTTGCCAAGAACCTGTTCATCTTCGGTCAGTGCATGGAAGGTACCCAGTTTTACGGACTGTTCGGCATGGTGTTGTCGTTGTACCGTCAAAACAAGTTCCCTGGTATTGGTCAAATGTTCCGCTACACGCTGCGCGATGAGTCGAACCATATCGAAGTTTTCCGCAATCTGTTCATGGATCTGATTGAAGAGAATGAGGACGTTTGGACCTCTGAGTTCCGCGAAGACCTGCGTGATCTGATGAAGGAAGCGGTTTCGCTGGAAAAAGAATTCATCCGCGACTGCCTGCCGGTCAACGCCGTCGGCCTGAGTGCTGACGAGTTCTGCCAATACATTGATTACATCGCTGATCGCCGGCTGGAAGGTGTCGGTCTGAAGGTACTCAACCCCGGAGTGGAAAACCCATTCCCATGGTTGGCTGAGATGATGGATATCAAGAAGGAACAAAACTTTTTCGAAGGTCGAGTCACCGAATATCAAAAAGCCTCTGCCCTGGGCTCGGTCGACGACGACGAGTTGTAAGCAACTAGGGCCCACGCCGGAGCGTGCCCCCATTCGCGCTCCGTTTATCTATCCCACAACAACACATCTAACAATATTCGCCATTCGCGCACCAACAACACATTTACATGATACAAAAAATCTCATTTGAAGAGGATCTCGAACTCAAACGTTTCGCTACGACACCCAAAGACAAAAAACCGCGCTTTGATTGGCGCGGTGTCTTGGGTGAGGCGACATTGCAACGCCCGGAAATCAAAATCAACGCACAGGGCGGCGAGCGTGATTTTGATTTGGCTGAGATTGCGGACACCATTGGTGCCGCTTTGACTGATCTATTGTTGTCACGTCAGGAGCAGGACATCTTCACTGAGGTCAATCGTCAGTTTGTTGCGAGTGTGTCTGAGAGTGTGGGTGAGGTGTTGGCAAAGTCGATTGATCAGGGCCGTTTGCTCAAATTGTCCTCGCACGACATTCATCTGTTGATTGAAAAAGCGCTAATCGAGAACGACGCGCACGATGTTGCCAAGAGCTTGGTTTTCGGTCGTAATCAGGGCATGGAACGCGAGCGTCCTCCAGTTTCGATTCGTTTGATTCGTCGCAATGGACAAGTGGTGCCCTGGAGCGAGGCCAAGATCGAAATCGCGGTGCGTAAATCTTTTCTTTCCCTGCATCTGGATTCCGGGCCGGCCGTGGATGTGGCGCTGGCGGTGACGGATCGCCTCAACGCCTCCGGTCAGGCCTTCATCAATATCGAGGATGTGCAAGACACTGTGCAGGAAGAGTTGATGCGGATGGGGCATTTCAAAGTAGCCGAGTCCTATATTCTTTACCGCGCCCACCGCTCACGCCTGCGTGAGGATGAAGGTGAGCTGCCGCTGGATGAATCGCAGCAGGAATCGATGATCGTCGTCACCGAAGCCAGCGGTGAAAACACATTCTGGGACGGGGTCGACCTCAAGCGCCGCATTGAGTTTGCGCAAATTGGTCTGGACCTGAACATGTCAACCGACGCCATCGACAAGGAACTGCGCCGCTCGCTGTATCCCGAAATGAAGCGCGTTGATTTGCAGAAAACGATCATTTTGAATGCCAAGAGCATGATCGAGCGCGACGCCGATTTCGCACGTTTCGCGGGTCGTATTTTGCTGACTTTCATATACGAAGAAGTGCTGGATTGGGACATCGTGCGCGACGGCGTTGAGCAATTGAAGGAAGCGCACCGCCGCGGTCTCAAGTCCTACCTCAAGCGCGCGATCGCGATTGAGCGTATTCACCCGAAGCTGCTGGATTTCGATCTCGAAGTTCTCGGTGCGGCCTTGGATCCCTCCGCCGACCTCGACTTCGATTATCTCGGCGTGCAGACCATGTACGACCGCTATCTGATCGTCGATAAGACCGGCAAGAAGCACCGCCACCTGGAAGTACCACAGTATTTCTGGATGCGCGTTTCCATGGGTCTTTTCCACCATGAAAAAGAGGACAAGGAAGGCTACGCCATCCGTCTCTACAACCTCTACAAGAGCCGTCGTTTCTGCTCGTCCACACCGACACTCTTCAACTCCGGTACGCTGCACTCGCAGTTGTCTTCCTGCTACCTGTACAAGGTGGACGACAGCATCGAGTCGATCATGCACCGCGGCATCGCCGACAATGCCTTCCTTTCCAAGTGGGCTGGGGGACTGGGTGGTTCCTGGACGTCTGTGCGCGGTACCGGTTCCTTTATCAAGGGCACCAACGGTGAGTCACAGGGTGTGATTCCATTCCTGAAATTGCACAATGACCAACTGGTTGCGGTCAACCAGGGCGGCAAGCGTCGCGGTTCCGGCTGTGCGTATTTGGAAACCTGGCACAACGACCTCGACGATTTCCTCGAACTGCGCAAGAACACCGGTGATGACCGTCGTCGTACCCACGATATGAATACGGCCAACTGGATACCCGACCTATTCATGAAGCGCATGGAAGCCCGTGAGCATTGGACGCTGTTCCGCTCCAACGAGTGTCCGGACTTGCATGATCTTTACGGCAAGGCCTTCGAAGAGCGCTACTGCGAATACGAAGCCATGGCCGAGCGCGGCGAAATCTTCGGTCAAAAGCGCGCCGCCATCGATCTATGGAAGGTCATGCTGCGCATGGTCTTTGAGACCGGTCACCCTTGGATCACTTTCAAGGACCCTTGTAACGTCCGCAGCCCGCAGGATCATTGTGGAGTGATCCACAGCTCGAATCTCTGCACCGAGATCACACTCAACACCAGCGACGAAGAAACCGCTGTTTGTAACCTGGGTTCGGTGGTACTCGACTCGCACCTCGACGTCGACGGGAACCTCGACCACGAGAAACTACGCGATACTATTAGCATCGCCGTGCGTGCTTTGGACAACGTGATCGACATCAACTTCTATCCGACGCCAGCCGCCAAGACCGCCAACAGCCGTCACCGCCCGATCGGCCTCGGCATCATGGGTCTGCAAAATGCACTCTACAAGAAGGACATCGCCTTCGCTTCACAGGCGGCAGTCGAGTTCAACGACGAGTTCATGGAAGCGATTGCTTACTACGCCTACGAAGCCTCCAGCGAGCTGGCAGCCGAGCACGGTACCTACAGCACTTACAAGGGCTCCAAGTGGGATCGCGGTTTGATGCCGCAGGACACTCTCGACCTGCTGGAAGACGAGCGCGGCGTGAAACTGGAAGTGCCGCGTGCCGGCAAGATGGACTGGAAGCCACTCCGCGAGAAGATCGCCCAGCACGGTATGCGCAATTCCAATGTGCTGGCAATCGCACCCACTGCGACTATCTCCAATATCATGGGCACCACGCCCTGCATCGAGCCCACTTACAAGAACCTCTTCGTGAAGAGTAACCTCTCCGGCGATTTCATCGTGCTCAACGGCATGCTGGTGCGCGACCTCAAGGAGCGCGGCCTCTGGACCAAAGAAATGCTCGACCAGGTCAAATACTTCGACGGTGAACTCGACTCCATCGACGGTGTCCCGCAGGACCTGCGCGACAAATACCGCACCGCCTTCGGCATTGAGTACAAATACTTCATCGACGCCGCCGCGCGTCGCCAGAAGTGGATCGATCAGTCACAGTCGGTCAACCTGTTCCTGCCGCAGGCCGACATCAAGACGCTCTCGCACATGTACCGCGAAGCCTGGCGCAAGGGTCTCAAGACCACCTACTACCTGCGCACGCTCGGCGCCTCCAACATTGAGAAGGCCACCACCAGCGTGAAGAAAGAAGTCCGCGGTCGTGCCGGCATCGTAGAAGTGGAAGCCGCTCCCAAAAAGGAGTTCACCGCCGCAGAGAAAAAGGCCTGTTCGATCGAAGCCATGATGAACGGCGAAGAATGTGAAGCTTGTCAGTAAATTCTAAATACAAAGGGCCGTCCGGGTGGGCGGCCCTTTTTTGTAATACTTATGCAGAGCAAAACTGAGCAAGATGATAGTGTACAAATTCAAATCGTGCCGCATCCGACTATATAAGAGATCCGATAGCATTTGTAAGACGAATGCAAAATGCACGTTTCGTGTTGATTCTGCGCCTGCTACACCCAATGGGTGAGTTGCAAGGTAACTAAGACTCTCTGGCTGATTAACATTCTACTTTAGGTACTAAGATGCCACTCATAAAATTTGGTAAGAGAATCGCATTATTCATCCACATACCGAAAACGGGCGGCTCTAGTATTGAGAGCTCGGTCAGGCAGATGAAAGGTAGCGTCGCGCTACTGTCAAGCGCACCGCTTGGATATGCTAAATGTACACCGCAACACATGCACGCAGAACTGTTGGAGCGGTTTATTGGCACCAATTTCTACGACTTCTCGTTCGCCGTCGTAAGGCATCCAATCACACGGATTAGGAGCGAATTCCAAATGAGATGTTCAGGACCAAACAATCAAAAGGATTTTGAAGCTTGGTTTAATGATACCTTGGATACTTACATGAAAAATCCCTACGTGTGTGATAATCATATTCGTCCGCAATCGGATTTTCTATTGCCCAAAACAGACGTTTTCCACTTCGAGGCTGGTATCAAACCAGTCGTTGACTACATGGCTACCAGATTCGATAGAAAGCCTCCGGAATTTGTGCCGCACAAGCGAAAGTCTCATGGTCAAGACAAGCCTTTAAAGATGTCTAATACAACATTCGAAAGATTGACCTCATTCTACCAGGCAGACTTTGAAAAGTTAGGCTACCCCAACCACAGTGACATGGTGATCATCACCTAGCAGGAAAAGAAAAGGGCTCACGCGGAGGCACAAAGGCACGGAGGCTGGGGCTGACGTGAATGGAACGGGAGGACTCCTGCCAAGGCGCAGAGTTGTGAGGTGTGGCTTGATGCTTTTCAGTCACTGAAACTCCGTGCCTTTGTGCCTCCGTGTGAGTTCATTGAGTGGGGACCTAAGGGTTGGAGGGCAGAAAAAAGGCCAAGCGCAACCTTCGACTCACTTGGGTCAGTCAATATGAAGATTTGGAAGCGAATCGCGTCCACTGATAAAAACGAGAACGCGAAAATGAACCGTCAACGTAATGAGATCTTTAGATTTTGTATTTGCCCCTTTTCAAAGCCTGTATGCCATACTCGACCTATGGCATCATGGAAGAGTAAGTTCGCGTTATTTTAAGCTTTGCAGAACTTCCAGCTAAAGACATCCTATTAGCATGGATCGTTTGTGCATTTTGTTCCTCACTGTCATTATTGTTTACGGGCTAACGGGCTGCGATGTGAAAGACCAGGCACCGGAATCGGAAGAGACGCCGGAATTAGAAGAGACGCCGGAATCATCGGTCACTGAGACCAGTGACCCGCGAACCTTCACGGTTCTTACAGATCCTTGGTCTCGATACTTCAGCACGGAACCGAGCCTCATTATCCTGCCTGGATTAAACAATGGCATCGAAGCTTTGCTCAATGAGCAGCAACAACGAGCCCGGGAAATCCTCAGCAATACCGGTCAACTTTTGGACCGTCCCGAATACATCCAATTGGAGGAAGAACTGGAATCCCTGAAGAGTGCTGTCCCCGGCGCAGAAACCCGCAGCGGCTACGGTCGGTCAATTCGCCGCTACTACTCATACCCCAGAAGCAATATTTCATCCGACGGGAGCACGGTCCAATTGCGATCCGGTAGCGACTATTACTACACGGTCTTTAAGCGAGTGCATAAATCCAGCTCACCCGCCCTCGCGCGCAGTGTCGAAAATATCATCTATAACGCCTCGTTGGAAGACGTGGATCAGAGGATTGAGGCCCTGCGCCAACTCTATCGCACTTGGTCGCGCAAAACTAATCACATGAGCCCGAATGGAGTGGAAGGACTCATGCGGGAAGCGAACTTGGCTTATTTGGAAGGCATTCAGGGATACACTAGCGAAGTCGTCCAGTTGCAGGGGCGGCTCAAAAGCATACAGGCTTTGATCGATGCAGAGGCCGCCAAGAAGGAAGCCCGACTGGCAGAATGGCGCTCCTTTGAAACCAACCGCTTACCCATCATCCAGGAATATATCGAACGGCATAAGAGCCTTCAGGTCGAAGCAACCAACGGGAACTACGCGATCCCCGAAGATTTGGTGACCAGTGAAGTCATCCTTCTGGCCTGCGAAATTGGAGAGCGGACGCTCTACTTCGATTTAAATTCAGAGGCACATTCCAAACACCCGTTCCGTTTGGTTGCAATGGAGCAGTGAGCAGGACCTAAATCCCTACAAAGGCTTTATTTTAAAAAGTGACGTTGGCCTGAAAGCCTGCGGCGTTCAATCAATCGTACAGGGCACGGGACCTGTGTCCGATAGTAGTGCTGCCAACAGATCGTCGAGTGAGACGCTGGCGATCGAGGTGGCGCGGTCGCTGACAGCAAACGGGACGACCAGTTTCCCTGCGTGGATCAGCGAGCCGCAACTATAGACGACGTTGGGTACGTAGCCTTCGCGCTCAACACCCTCCGGGGAGATGAGTGGTTGGTCGAGCCGGCCGATGACTTTGGTCGGGTCCTCGAGGTCGAGCAGCGCGGCGCCGATGCAATATTTACGCATGGGGCCGACCCCGTGGGTCAGTACCAGCCAACCGGCAGCTGTTTCGATTGGCGAGCCGCAGTTGCCCAACTTGACGGATTCCCAAATTGATGCCGGACGCAGGATCACCTGTGGATCGCTCCAGTGGTGCGGACTCTCAGAGAACATGATGAAGAGATTTTCATTGTCCTGTCGTGACAGCATGGCGTAGCGGCCGCCCACACGGCGTGGAAACAGGGCCATTCCTTTATTCTGCACCGCTGGCCCGTTGAGGCTCAGGATATGGAAGTGTCGGAAGTCATCGGTTTGAATCATCTGGGGCAGGATATCCTGACCATTGTATGCGGTGTAGGTGGCGAAATAGGTGACGGATGCATCCTCATTGGCGAAGCGCACGAAACGCGCGTCTTCGATGCCATTGCTTTCGGTGGGTGAGACCGGAAAAATGATGCGCTCGCTGATTGTCAGAGTGCTGGAAAATTGCAATTCGTAGTTGGAGTCTGCCAATCACTGGATGCGATTGAGCGTGTGGAGCGTGGTCACCACCGGCATATGCAACTCTTTCAAGAGTGTGAGGATGTGGCTCCCTTCGGGGCCCCCATAGATGCCGAATTCGTGTTGTAGGCACAGTACATCCGCGTTGTTGAAATTCAGGAAATCCGCCGCTCTGCGATAGGAATCGAGTTCCTTCTCCTGCAGCTCAAATCGTACTCTTGGCGGGTAAGCGTAGCTCTGGGGGCGGTCATTGACAGCTCCGACAAAACAGTGGCTATCCGGACTGGCCTGCGAAACGGCCTCACACAGATCGTAGGTGAAAGTCGCAATTCCACAGAGTCGCGGCAAATAAGTGCCGAGAAATGCCAAGCGCTCTGACTTTAAGGAATAGTTCACAATCCCCCCTTCAATTTAAAGGCGTCTTAATTTACTAACTGCTTATTATATGGGCAATATTAAATTAAATCGCGGTGGCATCCTTGCGCTGGATCACATTTCTCACCCTTCACAACTCTAACTTCACTCTTCATTTGCCCCTCCTCCCGGCGGTTAGCCAACATGCGTCATTCAGGCGCTAGATTGTTGTTCATTTCCTCAGCTGTAATCCAGAATGTGAAGTTGCTATATTGTGCCTTGGTTTTGGCTTCTTCCTGAGCAAGAAGTAATATTGTTTCGCCGGATTGGATCAGCATGGTGCCAGTATCGACAGATATTTCCAGTTGACGGGTGACAACCATTTCCTTTGGGAATGGTGACTCGACAACGGCAAAATTTGAGAAATCCGGGGGCATAATAAGAGTCGCAGGCGAATTGGATTGTCGGGGTTGGGTTATCGTGGGTCGCAGATTTTTACTTGGCTCATTTGGATCAAAACGTCTGGCATCCGTGACATAAAAAACCTCACACGCACCAGCACCAGTATCATTTCGACTCAGTGATGAGTTCCATATGCCGGAACGGCCAAAAACTTGAACCAGGCTACCCTTTAGGGATACGTAATCGCCCCTTCCAAGGGACATAACCTGAGATCGGATTGTCTCGTTCGCTGGTATGACGTGTACGTTTGCTATGCAACGAAGGGCTTCTTTTGAGAGTAGTTGTTTGCTTCCACGAAAATATAAAAAGCGCTCTTTTTGTGAAAAATTTAATTCATTGAGTGGGTCTTTGTTGAGTATCGGTCCCCAGACAACACCAAGGTCAATTGGTGATAAAGTATCATCATACTCTTTGGCCGCAACCACCAGTGCATCCAATTGGTACCAGGCAATCGGGAAAATCGTTTCATCGCTCTGTTCGATCGGAGGTGCAAATCGATACCGCTGTGCTGGCTTAGTGTTGAGGTATGATCCCGCTTCACGGAAGGGCGCACCAAATTGCTGATAGGCAATATAGGCAATAATGGGAAATGTGAAGAATATGAGTGAGTTTCGAATCATCCTGTCACTGCAAAGCAAAAGCTTATGAAAACTATTTCTTAATCGTGTACAACAAAACTCTATACTAACGGTAATATATGTATCGATATGCTGTGTTGCCTCAGTTTCATATGGATACAAAAAAGCAAATTCCCGTCAGTAGTTACTATCAGTTTTTACGTTAGCGAAAGCATGCGTCGCTCCATCTTATTGACCGAGTATTCACTCGAATAGTTATCGGCGGTTTTGCAATTCGTTGTGGAGGGAGTCTGCTGTATTACTCGGTTCGGGTAGGACACTGTCTTTGGCGGATTGATAGAAAAGCTTTTTTAATTCGCCTGTATCGGGAGATTTCAATGAGCCAAAAATAGGGACACTTTGCTTCCAGGGGATGAAGCCGGTTTCGTCTGCTTCGGTTTTGAGTAAGTTGAGTGTGTCGAGATTCTCGGCAAAAGGGCCTCTTGCTTTTAAATCCAACACTAAGTAGAGCGGTGCCTCGGCCATTGCCTCCAGCGATCCAGTATCAATCCGGCCCGTTCCATCGATGCGCAGATAGCTGCTGTAAACAGTGAGTGTTTCAATAAGCATAGGCGCACCGGCTTGCTTGGAGAGTCGTAGCTCGCAGCTATCATAAGGAATCTCTCGGAAATATGGGAGGGCCTTGATAAATGCCCGGGTGCTCTGGTTGATCGAGTCATTTCCGGTAGCGCTGGAAATTCCGAGCCCGGCCAATTCAGCACCGGCGAGGCCTAGCTGACGCCGAGTGTTTAAATCAAATGCGGTAATGAGTCCTTGCGTGGAGCGGACTTCTAATTGGCCAGCGCCGGCATTAAAAGCGTCTTGGGTCGAACGGCCGGCGCCGGAGAGCTGAATTGCGCCGCTAAACCTGCCTTCGATGGGCATGTGCTTTCTCGCTGAGGCGAAATAGGCAGGGTTTACGTTTTTGAATGTGCCTGTGAGCTCAAGTCCGTAAGGCTTTTCTGCCGCCTGAGTATATTGGATACTTCCATCGCCAGAGACGAGGCCTCCTGCGGTGCGCGCGCTAAAGAGACTGGCTGTGAGCTGTTCGTTATTGGATCTGACGGAGGTTTGCAATTGCTTGAGCTCGATCTCCGGCGTGAGCACGACCGTATCAATCTTAAT
>Ga0210065_1000172_pt1 | contig 18649 bp, 21 predicted proteins | sample Muzzi_PWB_D1_FD_185533 | JGI IMG/M metagenome (GOLD analysis project Ga0210065, IMG submission 185533) | Wetland microbial communities from San Francisco Bay, California, USA, that impact long-term carbon sequestration - Muzzi_PWB_D1 (SPAdes) | ecosystem: Environmental > Aquatic > Marine >... | reverse complement strand
GGTTAGCAGGAATACTTTGCTGGGAAGAGCAGAAACTGTGGCTGGGTACTCAACTATTCCAACCCTAACTCAATCAAATTCTGTTCCCCATTCCTTTAGAAATCTCTCCCATTTCGCTCGATAAATTTTACAAAACTCAACACTTCCACATCGTACGATTGAGCCACGGCTGTTAGACTGGGATCGTCAGTGACAAGAGTCGTATTTTCATAAAAGCATACTTCAAGTGTTAATGCGTCCGTCGTATTCCCCCGCTTGCTTCTGTTGCCGGGAATTTCCTCAAGTTGGTCCATGATGGTTTTGAAGTACCGTCCTTCCCCCCCACCAAATGGTGCTTCTCCGAAAGGCGAAGTTCCGAATGGACCAGACCGTAACGACTCCCGCTGAACAGGAAGGGTGGCTGAAAGTTCTTCGAAGTACTCCAATAGCGCAAGCCTTCTCGAGTCTCGCCGAGTGGCCTTCAATTCCCCTACTTGGGCAGCCGTGACGCAGCAATGTAATCCCTCGACGAGATCGGCCGCTTGGACACCAAAGTCGAGAAAGGCGTTTAGAGCATTCGTGTCAAAAAGGAATCGACACATATTCACTTCATTCCCAAAACGTTGGTATCAACTGTAAGAGTGCCTAGCGATAGCCCAATGTATGCCAAGCGGCTTTGTCAGGTGGAAGCTCCTGTTAGCATGGCCCAACCGAGGCCTACTTCCCTATTTTCTTCCTAGATTGCTGTTTTCTTTGCTTTTCCCTGCGAACAGCTTCCTGCCGAAAAACATGTACGACGTCTTTAGGTAAATAAACATACTTCCGGACTGCATCTACCATTTGCGGGCGCAAAGCTAACGGCGAATTCGAAAATCCTGACCAACCAGGCAAACTTACAGTATTGCGAGTGCGTGAGCAGTAGTAGGCGTTTTGCCATATCAAGGCAGGTCGAGACGGGTGGTCGGTTTTGTCTAATATTTTTTCCAACATCCCTCCATGAATCCGAAATTTCTGCGGAGGAGCGTCTGTTGCTTTGTCGATCGACTTGAGAACCGCATCCATTCGATTCCAAGTTTTCCCACCTGGCCTTTCAACGGTCCAGTCAACTATTTGACAGTATCGACGAACCTCCCAGACTGCCTTGTCCAATCGAATGAGATCGTCCCCTTTATAGTGATACATTGTTTCAAAATACCGGTGTCGGCCAAAGGTGTCTAAGTGCTCAATAAAGGCCAGTACATTGTCGGACAGCTTCAACTGAAAGGGAGCGAAATCTGCGATTCTCTTCATGCCCTTTGACAAATCATGGCTGATGTCCGTTGCTTCAATCCGGTTGATCAATAAGACGTATTTGAGATATTTTTCAATGGCCTGAAGACCGGACCACAAAAATTGTGGTATCAACTGCGACCGCATAGCAACTCTTGCCGCGATGTAGTCACCATCGGCAGTATCGCGGAAGCACCGCCTCGCAAAGTCGTTTAGATATATCTCAGTTTCTTCCATTGTCCTGCTAACGTTGGGGTCATCTGCAAAGTCGTTTGGCGATTACCTGGCGAATGCCTGGTGCGTGACAACTGAGCAACGGTCAAGTCTAAGCGGGCGTTAGAATCACCAACCAGCCCGCATTTTCTCCCTTGGTGTCATTGGGACCCCGGCCGCCCCACTCAGAAGTTGTGGGCTGGCTTCCAAATACTCCCTTGCCCAAGGTTGAAGATTAAATGCAAACCCAGTCAGCAAATCCCCTACAGTACTGGCTCGGTAGGTTATGTTTTTCCCCACCAGTCCCATCATTACGCCGTCGTCTCCCCCTACATGGACAGAATTCTTCCCTTCCAAAATATACTGGGCAAGGTACCCTTTTTCTTCAGCTGTAAGCTTGTGGAGCGTTTCCCTTAAAGCCTTTACTCTTCTTTTGGTATTCCGCTTTTCACCAAAGGAACCATAAATCCTTGCGACACCAAACGAAACGGCAAGCAACAATGCCGGCCCCAGGAACACCCTATATTTGTCCCGAAATTCCTCGACCGATAAAATTTTTGCGATGTTCTCCGGGAGAAAAAGGATAAGCAACAAAACGGTTATAACCGCCACCAAGAATGCGGCCGGTATTTTTCGGAATAGATCAGCAATACCAGTGATTTTTTCCAAAATGTTCCTCCGATACAGATCAGATTCTGACGCTGGGTTCACCTGCAAGCGTGAGGGGCGCACTTTGTGCGCGAGCACAAAGTGCGACGAGCACGATTGTCAGGTGTAAGCATTTGTTAGACATCGTCGTTGCTGCTAACTAAACCACCGAGAATTCTAGAAGTAAACCTGCTCCCGTCGGCCGCAGGAATGGGCTGACCAACTTGACGGCCTTCAAATTCTTGAAATACTGATTCTCCGAGCTCACGGGAGTTACGAATAAGAATTTCAAAAGGCGGACTCGAAGATGCTCCGACCAATCCGGTGATGTTCAGGTCACGCTCAAACGGAGGCCCAATGACAATATTCATGATAACCGGTTGCAGGAATCCACCAGGGGGCAGCTTCAAATCTCCTCGACTGATCAGACTTAGGTGACGTCCGAAGCTCCATGACGCCCGCCAATCTGCTGGATCTGGTCCTTCAAATTTAACAGTACAATTGTCTCCGTACAGGCGATTGACCTGTATGTTCGCAAAAACGTCTTCTGCGACACCCGGCCCCTCGTTGTGGATCATAAAGCCAATTTTAAGGTTCATTTTACCCGCGCTGCAAACGGCCGGTGGTACAGCAAAATTGTGATAAACCTTCGGCTGGGGCCTTCTTCCGAACATTCCAGCCAAAACACCATGCGGGGCCGGCACGAAACTTGACCCAACACGGATATAGTAGTGAAGTTTCCCAACTACTTGATGCGGCGCACTATTGCTTTGCGGGATATGGGTTACTACGAACCCAGAGGGCCCGTCTCCGACCAGGATTGTGCAATGCTCGACTCCCTGATGTGGCGGGCTCGTACGCCCCGACACCGCACCTTCGAGCCACGACCGAAACCGTTGCGCGTCCTCTAGTGGAAACTTTGCTTTAGCGACATCTGCTCCTGAGGGATCGGCAGAACAATCGACACCCCAAACTACGACTCCACCTTCGGAGTTTCCGAAACCCGATATTGCTTTTGCTAGGTTATTCCGGTCGTTGTCAGACAGCCGATTTCCTGCGCCACCGTCAGCGGAGCGCTTAAAGTCCAAAAAGTATTCTTCAGACGCTCGCGCCTCAATCAACTCTTCAATTCCTGACTCACCGGCAGCTTGTAACTTTTCAAATAGGTCCTGCGAACGCTCCACAACGGCCCTACCCTTCTGTATGTCTAACGCTGAATTCACCTGCATCCGTGGCAAGCGGCTTTGTCAGGTGGAAGCTCTTGTTAGAATGTCCTCGAACACGATTCTAACTCAACTAAAATGAAAAATTTTTCGTGTGTTCAACAGCCGCTATTGCCAAGCCCTCATATTATCTGGGCCGTTCCCGAACGTAGTCAACGCGATTTGTTCCAGCGTAAAGGGTGCCGAGCTCAGTACCGTCCCTCTTCGCTGTCATGATCATGAAGTCGACACCGTTCATGCTATTATCCCCAAATGCTTGCTTAAGTGCCCAATCAGGCACAGGTTCCCCCTTCTGATCATCAGTCCTTACTTCTTTTTCTATAGAACTAGTTGGGATATTCTCGTGGCTAGCTGTCACCTGTCGTGGTTCCCCCGCAACACTGAACTCCCATATTGATTTGTTGTTGTTTATTAAAATTCTCAGCTTAATCGTTGAGTCGCTCAATGGCTCCCAAGATGCTGCTGCACCATCAACTGCAGCGGTAGCGTCGGCATATACCGCCAAAGTATGCCCTGTAGCAATCCAGTTCCCAACTGCAACATGGTTTGACTGGCTCCCCTTACATGCTGGCAACAACACTATCAAAAAGCATATGAAAAAAATTTGGAAATGCCGCGCAACAAAACAACCACAAACTGGAGCCATAGTCCGTCCCCCTGGTCTAAATATTCACCTATATCATTCTAACGCTGGCTTCACCTGCAAAGACGGTTGGCGCGGACCTAGCCCTGCCAGGTGCGTGACAAGCGGCTTTGTCAGGTGGAAACTCCTGTTAGGCAACTATCTGAGTGGCCCTCCTATAATTACTCGGGCAATAACCAATTTGCATACGGTAAAAGCCCAATACGCAAGACTTTGGTACTCTCTCTGGTTCAGCGGGTGCCCCTTCTTCTTTGAACTACTTATCCAATAGTGACTAAGCGTCCCCCGAGCCCTTACGAGGAGCCGTGTCAACCCCTCTGTGCTCTCCTCGCAGTTCTCTGCCCGCAAGAACTCGCGAATCGACTCCCAATGCTGCTTAACTTGAATTGCCCGCTGTCCTTCAGCGACAGCTTCCTGAACCAGCTCTGATGCGAGGAAATTCTCCTCGACTTGCCTGTTGCGAGATTTTCCGCCACCAAATAGACCTTCAAGAAACAAATAGAACTGCGTAAAAGCGACAACGTACCGGAACGACCGAAAATAAATGACACCTTCTCTATAAAACGAGAGTGGGATTGTAAGGTGTTCCAGCTCGGGCTTCATCTCCAGCAAATCCCGCATAGCTACGGCGGGTATGGGATTCAAGTCTTCGGGATAGCTCTCTGTAGTCCTCATGCGCAATACCGAAGTCTCCGCTCTTTCCTTCTCGCTTTCGGGAATCCAAATATTCTCGAGGCTGTCCCAGTGGATTTTTCGGACCTGAAACCAGAAGCTTCCAACAGATTCCATATAGTGGAGCAAGTCTTGCACTTCACGCTGTCTTGGCAGTTCGCGCATCGCAAGTCGGTGACTATCTCCATGTCTATTGAGCGCCGGCAGATACTTCAAATAGTCAATTACCGCAAACTGAACTGCTACTTCAATGGGCCTACTCGAATCATCGACTGTGAAGGTAAAATCAAAATCGCGCCATTCGAACCGCAAGTCTCCCTGCAGTTCGCATGAGGCTTCAACCTTCGCCCTACATTCGTATCTCATCAATATCCAGTTCTCTGCCTAACGCTGGCTTCACCTGCAGGCGAATATGGCGTAATTGTCAGGTGAAAACGCTTGTTTGAAAGCCTATCGAGACTAGTGTTTCTCCGTGATGTCGCCATCTGTAGCTCGAAGCTTTAGGTAACGCAAGATCCTTCCCAGACCGAGGAAGAAACACATCAGTGCTCCGCCCTTACAAACTACTACCGTCCCAACGAATATTTCATAATAAATATCCATCGCCTTAGCTGGAGCCTCAAGTACTTCAGGAACTAGCCAAAGCAAGTTGCCGAGGAACAGGTACCGAAGTATCGCGAACAGATAGATATTTGTGATGCTCTGCCGAATCCCCGCACCCATCGATTGCCAAGCCTCAAGTTCTCTCGTGCGTGCATGTCGATTCCGCTCCCGAGCACCCTTGCCAAGTTGAAACCCCACCTGGCCCAAATACACAATCAATGCCCCGAGAACAGATCCTATTGCTCCGATTATGAGTTTTTCCGGCAATTGCTCCACTATTTCCTCCAAACCACATTGACTTTCTAACTCTAAAAAGCCTGTCGAGGATATCAGATAGGCCGCCAACCCCACCTGTTAACCGAAAACAGTCTATCACACGAATTCTGAGACAGTTAGGTCAATTTGGAGGGTGATTTGGGCGAGTCTGTTAACCGTGAAATCTGAGATAAACGGGCACCGGAACAGGCACCTCCGCTAACCATTTAATTCCAACCACTTATACGCACAAAAAAAACAGACCATCTGGCCTGCCAAAAAAGAGCAAATTTTCCGCAGTAAAAAAATTGGCTCCTCGGGTAGGACTTGAACCTACAACCCTGCGGTTAACAGCCGCATGCTCTACCATTGAGCTACCGAGGAACCATATATCAATTTAGGGCTCAAAACCCGCACCGGAATGATCGACAGGATGCAGGCGGGCTTGAGCGAATCGGGAATATATGCCCTTCACCCCTTGCCGTCAAGGAACCCAGGGTTTCCCGGGCCTACCCAAAACCCGTCTGAAAAAGGCCCCCCGGGGGGCCACCTAGACCTGGTTCCAAGGCCCGGATTTCGCCAAAACGGAAACTTCACGTTCCAGCCTATCGGCCAGTTTATCCTTTTCGATCTCCATGTCGTAATGCATCTGCAGGTTCACCCAGAACATTTCGGAGGTCCCGAAAAACCTGGCCAGGCGCAAAGCCGTATCTGCGGATATCGCCCGTTTGCCATGCACGATCTCATTGATCCGCCGCGGCGGAACACTGATTTCCTTGGCCAGCCGATATTGGCTGATCCCCATGGGCTCAAGATACTCTTCCATCAGGATCTCACCTGGATGGACTAGGGTGAATTTTTTGGGATTCATGTCCATCCTCAAAATGGTTGAATGACCCTACCAATACTCCATAATAACGTATCGCGTTATTAACGCCAAGTGTTAATAAAAAGTGGGTCAGCAAAGGCCCCCCGGGGGGCCTCGAACCATCAACTTTTCCAGCGATTACCCAAGATATGGCCAAACCCATCAGGATTTGGGCTTACGTCGAGGGATCGGGCGCAGCACAGGTTCCGAACCGCCAAGCTCGGCCAGCCTACGAGCGCTTTCCGTTTCACTCAGGAATTCCCGGCCCACGGGATCTCCTGTACCCACTTCAGCATGGATGTATTCATCCGTGACTCCATCCAGAAAATCCTCCAATTTTTCGTCATCGGGTTTCACTTAGCCCCCTTTTTCTGCAAGGATATCGGCTTGAGTTTGGAAATTTCATCCGAGCCCGGCCCATTCATGGCCTGCCAAAGATCCCAATCCAGCTGAAGGCCCAACCAAAAATCAGCCGGCATTCCCAGAACCCGGGCCAGACGCAAGGCCGTATCCGGGGTCACGGAACGCCGTCCTTTGACGACCTCGTTCAACCGCGGAAAGGATACACCCAATCGCACAGCAAATTCACTCTGGGTCATTTCCATCGGCTTCAGGAATTCTTCCAGCAGCATTTCGCCGGGATGTGTCGGAGGCCGGCCAGCGGGCAGGCGCTGGCCCCGCTTCCTAGTGGTAGTCCCTGATTTCAACCTCGTAGGCATGACCATTCTCCCAATGGAAACAGATCCGGAATTGCCGGTTGATCCTGATACTGTACAGACCCGCCAGGTCTCCACTGAGGCGCTCCAACCTATTTCCAGGTGGCACCGATAGATCCACCAAATCCCAGACACGGTTGATTTGATCGAGCTTTCTCCTGGCAACGGCCCACAAAACCCGTGGACAGCAAATCCGAGCGGCTCGCGAATCATGGCCGTCGAATATGTCTTCCGTTCCCCGGCCCCTAAAGGACCGTATCATGGGTCACATTATAATGGGGTTCATTATAAATGTCAATATACACCTACTTCTCAAACGCAATCAGGAATCGCCACCCATACCCCTCGCTCCCGTGCCCCACCGGCGTGGCCGCGTACATCCGCAACTTGTTGTTGGCCCCCAGCCCCGGCAGGTCGAACCGCTTTCCGAACCCGAATCCCAGGTCGGCCCGCCAGTCGCGCGCGCCTTCCTCCGGCCCCTCCGCATAGGGCCCCGGTTTGCTCCAGGTGTGCCCGTAATCAGCGAATCCAATGGGCTGCAGCCCCAGCCCCTTCAACAGCGGCACCCGCAAAGCCCGCCACATGTCCCAGCCCAGGCGCACGTCCAGCGAAGCGGTCGAACCGCCGTCGCCGGTCAACACCCCGGCAGGATATCCGCGCAGGGTGCCGTAATCTCCCAGCCAGGTTTTCCACTGCAAAGGCGCCTGGCGGTCGAACTCGCTCACCCCGGCCCTCAGCAGCCACTGGTTGCCCCCCTTGTCGGTCAGGTCCAGCTTGCCCGACAGGTTCACCTGGCGGAAGTCCGCGTCGGCTGGTGAGCCGTCCAGGCCGCTCACGAAGTCCGAGTTCCGGACCTGGTGCCAGGCGACCCACCCGGAAACACTCACCGGGCCGACGCCCCAGTCTCCGCCCGCGTACAGCCGGCTCTCATCCAGGGCCGAAGCGCTGAAGTTTCCGTTGGGCCGCAACTGCCTACCCAGCAGGTTCCAGCTCGTGCTCTGTTCCAGGATCCTGTCCTCGTAATACCCGCCGCCGGCGTAGACATCCAGCCGGCGGGCCGGTTGCAGCGTCAAGCGGCCGCCGCCCCCGCGGTTCTCGTAGTATTGGTTCGGGTCGCTTCCGTAGAATAACGAGCTGGCCGACCGGGTGCCGCGGCGGTTGTCGCCGGCGAAAAGCTCGCTCTGCTTGAATCCGGCCAGATTCAGGGTCAACAGCTTGTAGTGGGCGCCCCTGCGGGTCCCGTCGGCCACCTTCCAGCGCGACCTGATCAACGGGATGTCGAACTCCGCCGACCCCAGCCAGCGCTTGTTGCTGAAACCGTAACCGCCGGCCAGGGCGATCCGGGGCGGCTCCGGTCCCGTCTTGCGCGCCGACAGCCCCAGGAACAGGCAGAGTCCCTGAACGCGGTTGTATTGCGGCCCGGCCAGGTCGTTGCCGATCCGCCAGTGCCCGCCCGACTGCAGCGATTCCAGCTCGACTTCGCCCACCAGGCTCAGGGAATCCAGCTGGGCCGCCTCGAGGGTCACCGGCTCCAGCTCCGGACTCACCGTTTTTTGCCAGTCGCTGTCGATGCCGCTCCAGTAGACGGCCAGGGAATCGTCCTGGGCCTGGGGGCTCAGCCAGAAGTCGCCAAGATCCTCTTCGGTGGGCAGGGTGCCGGGCAAAGGCGCTTCGGGAACGGCGTTCTCCAGGGTCGCCGGCTCGCCGTTGATCTCGACGTCCTGCAGCTGCACCCGCACCTCGACGCTCCGCGGGATCGGCAGCAGGGGCAGCTTGCGCAGATGGATCAACCCGTAGAACTCGGTCGTGAACCAGTAGTCGCCCAGGCGCTGGCGGCTCATCCGCAGGGCCGGCATCGACTTGATGAACATGGGGTAGGGCACGGTCCCGGTCATCCAGGCTTCGGCCTTGCGGATGGCCCAGTTCGAGTAGTCGACCCACACGACGCCCGTCGGCAGCGCCTCGAAACGGCTCTTGGGCTCGAACCGCACCTTGTAGATCAGGCTGTTGCCGACGTTGCGCCGCTCGAGGATGGTGTAGTTGTATTTGCCGGAACCGCCCGGGGCGAAGGGCATGTTTTTCATGCTCTCGTCCTGGGAAACCATCCATTCCGATTCGATCTTCCCCTCAACCTCGTCCTCGACCAGCTCCCCGTTTTCGAACTTGCGCTTGCGCTCCCACAACTTGACCACCTGGTCGCCCTCCTGGGCGTCGTGGTGGAACCGCATGGCGTATTCCTCGATGGTGTAGTTGCGGAGTTCCATGCCGGGATCGTCGCGCAGAATTTGCGAAACCAGCGTGGTGTAGGCGATGTCCTGCATGCGGTACTGTTCCTGCTCCATCTTCAGGCCGATGGCCCTGATGACCTCTTCGATGGAAACACGCTCGGCGCTGACGACCACCTCGTCGGGATCTTCGGTGACGGGCCGGTCCCCGCCATCCTCCGCCGGGGCGACAGCCGGAACAACCGCCAGGAAAACCAGCAATGTGAAAATCCGCTTGAGCATGGGAACCCCCGTAAAAGACGACCACCCGGATTATGGAACATCCTCCGCCGTGGACAAAGGGCATTCCATGATCCGGGCCGCCGCGCCTGAGCCGCGCCGCCGGTGTCGTCGGCCATGGGCCCCGTCCAAGGTGCTGGAGATTCGTGGGGCGCCGACTGGTCCGGTCTCGCCGGCCCGAGCTGCCCAGGTCAGGCAACTTCCGGGCCCCGCGCCGAAACGCCCTCCGGAGGGCCGCGCCACCGTTTCCGGAATAACACCGACGCGCCCGGCGTCAACCGCGGGCACCGACGACCGGACAAATGTCAATTACGGGAATGTAAGGAAGGGTGTTACGCCGCGCCGTTGGATTTGTTGAATCCGTTGGCCAGATGATGCCGCAGCTTGTCGCTGCTCATGGTGTTGAGGATGCTGCCGCAGGTCATGCCCGCGGCCTGGGCCAATTCGGCGCCGTGGCGGTAGTCGACCAGGCGCGCGGCCCGGTGGGCGTTGGGACTGATGGCCATGTAGACCCCCAGCTCCTGGGCCTTCTGGCAGCACGTCCAGTCCAGTTCCCTGCAGTTGGGGTTGGCGCTGATCTCCACCGCGGTGCCCCCCGCCGCGGCCGCGGCCAGGACCCGTTCCATATCGGTCGAGCCCTCGCAGCCCCGCAGCATGAAATCCCCCACCGGCGTGCCCAGGATGGTCACCTTCGGGTTCATGGCCGCGACGATCACCTGCTCCATCAGCTGCTCGCGATCGTACCCCTCGTTTTCGGAGAAGGCGGCGATGACAAAATCGAAATGATCGAGGGTCTTGTCGTCCACCGGCAGGGTGCCGTCGGGGTTGACGTCGACCTCGATGCCCTGCAGCACGTCGAAATCCGGGAACTTCTCGAGCAGCCGGTCCACCTCGGCGCGCTGCACCTTGGCCGCGGCCAGGTCCAGGCCCTCCTGGTGGTTCCGGGAATAGAAATGGTCGCTGATGCCAAGGTATTCCAGGCCGATCTCCCGCGCGGTGCTCACCATCGATTCCAGGGAATGGGCCCCGTCGGTCCAGCGGCTGTGACTGTGCAGGATGCCCTTGATGTCGCAGGGACGCACCAGGTCACGGCAGTTGGACTGGCCGTGGTCGGTGACCTGGTCCAGGGTGAATTTACCCCGGGAGTTGGCGTGGGCTCCATCGAAACAATCGCTGTACAAGTTGGTCCCCGGATTGGTTGGGCGTTACGTGTTCCCTTGGGTGTCTGGTTGCTCAAAGATTAATTTCACTCGTAATAGACCGCAACCTCCCCCGACCCGGGGGTCGGAAGAGGCTGCGTTGAGACGGTCGGTCTGCGGAGCCGGCGAAGGGCTAGAAAGCGCCCCACTTCTGCTTGCCCGGAATGTAGTAGCTGGGCAGCAGGAAGCGGAACATGTGGGCCAGGCGCTTGGCCTTTTCCAGCTTTTCCTCGCTTTCGGAGGCCATGTCGTCCAGGCCCTCGTCGAACATGTCCGAGAACATGGCCTGGGCGGCTTCGCTGCGTTCCTCTTCGGTGTCGTACTGGTCCCGGATCCGGTTCAATTCGCCGTAATCCAGGAAAAAGCCGGCGCAGCGGGGGCATTCGTCCACCTGGAATTCGCGTTTCACGCTGGCGAAATGCTTCATCAGGGGCATGCTGTCGCACCGCGGGCAGTTCCGTTTGGCGTCATGATCCACCTTCAGGGACTCGTCGATGGGCACGTGAAGGAGATCCGCCCCCAGGCCTTCGTGGGGTTCGTCGACCCGGTTCAGTTCGAACCAGTCGAACCAGATACCGCCACATCCGTCTTCGCAGACGTCCAGGGCGATGTCCTTGACCAGGGCCTGGGTCATTTCATTCGAGCAAGCCGGACACTTCACGGTTTCCCTCCCGGAATGGGTCAAACGCCGGGCCTCAGGGGCCCAGCCCTCCGTCCCCGGTGGACGGATCAGAACTTTTACCTTCCTGTTATCGGCAGCCCGGGGCCCGGCGTTAGCTTTTTCCTGGTGGCGGAAATCGTCTGGTTTATGTACTTATTGAATATGGGCTTTCGCCCCGGGGAAAATACTGGAGGGGACATCATGAGTCGTCGGGATACCATGGCCGCCGCCGCGCGGGAAGCGATGATCCACGTCCTGGATCTTGTTCCCGAGGACCGGGTCCTGGTCGTTTCCGACCGTGAAACCGCCGCCTGCGGCGAGGCTTTCGTCAACGGCGCCCGCGGCTACGGGTGCGAAGTCAACACCTACGAACTTCCCGAACACAACCGGCCGCTGCACAAGATGCCCGCCGGAATGCCATCCCTGCTCGACGACGTCACCGTGGTCATCAACGCCATCGCCGGCGACTGCCGCGAAATACCCTTCCGCCTGCAATGGATCCACGCCATCGAGGTGTGCGGCTACATCCGCATGGGTCACAGTCCCGGCATCGACGAGGACATGATGATCAATGGTCCCATGAACGTGGATTACGGGAAGATGCTCCAAACCGCTCGGGATTTGATCGACGGGTTCGGGGAAGCCGAAGCCGTCCACATCACCACGCCGGCGGGCACGGACCTGCGCCTCGCCCTGACCGGCCGCCCCTTTGTCCACGACCTCAAGGCCACCGTCGAGGTGGGCGCCAACCTGCCCTGCGGGGAGATCTACTGCGCCCCGGTCGAAACCGGCGCCAACGGCATCCTCGTCGTCGACGGCTGTTTCGCCTGCCAAGGTCCTGTGCCCTCGCCGGTGACCATCACCCTCAGCGGCGGCCGCGCCGTCGACGTGACCGGTGATGACGACCATACCGTCGGCATCATCAACCGCCTGATGGACACCGATGCGGGCGCGCGCACCCTGGCCGAACTGGGCATCGGGCTGAACCCCGGCGCGCGCCTGACCGAGCGCATGCTCGAGGCGGAAAAGGCCCACCGCACGGCGCATCTGGCCTTCGGCTCCAACGAGGGTTTCCCGGGCGGGATGAACCATTCGACCACCCACATCGACTACCTGATCCTCAAGCCCAGCATGGAAGTCATCCTGGCCGGAGGCGGCTCGCGGGTGGTGATGGAAGACGGGCTGCCAGTCTAGAGGGTGATCACCTTGTCGGCGGCGTCCTGCAGATCGACGATTTCCTTCATGCCGCCCGCCGTGCCGACGGCCAGTTCCCCGAGAAGACCGTAGTGATTCAGGCAGGTGGTGCAGACCATCAGCGTCACACCCTTTTCCTCCAGGGACTTCAACTCCTCCAGCACAGGCGAACCGTCGACCGTCAGCCGCACGCCCTCGGTGTAGAAGCAGATCGCCCCGGGCAGCCGGTCATCCAGGTCGAGCAGGTTCAGGAAGGTCTTGACCAGCTTGTGGGCCAGGTCGGGTTCGGCCTGCCCCATGCCGTTTCGGGTGATCACGATCACGGTGGACTTTTTCATCATTCTCCCAGGGGAAAGGGCACGAACGCCAGCAGCGTGCCGGGGTATTTGTCGGTCATCAGCAGGAAACCGCGATCGTCCAACCGGACCAGGGCCTCCCAGTTGCGGCATTCGCCGTCGGGAAGCAGTTCCAGGTTCACCGGCGGCCTTGACGTACGAACGATGCTTCCCGCGGGGTCCAAACGCAATTCCAGCAGGCGCTCAATACAACGCGCCTGGTCGAAAGTTTCCGGGTCGCCGTAGCGGGCCAGTTCGGGGTCGGGGGCCGGCTTCAGCTTGGCGCCTTCATAGGGATACAGGTAGTTGATGACCCAGAAGCGGCCTTTCGCGTCCAGGGCCGACGCGTCGGTCACGCGGTATTCGATCTGGGGCATGGGCAGCGTTCCCAGGTATTGGGCCTCGCTGCTGAACACCTTGGCCCGCGGCTGGGGATTGACGTTCAGGCCGTTGGCCTCGGTCAAGGTGATCACCCGGTCGCCGTCCACCAGGATCGATTCGGACGATACGTTGGGAATGTTCACCTTCATGGGAATTTGGACCAGGTGGGTCACGTCCAGGACCACCAACGAATCGGTCACGTCGTAGCGTCCGCTGACCAGGAATCCGGTCATCCCCGAATTTTCCTTGGCCTCCACGGTCATGAAGTAGCGGTCCCCGATGATCCCGATGGCCTCCAGCCCGTCGTAACCGTCCACCACCTCGGCCAGGCCCGGCGCCAGGCAGGGGATCAGGAAGGGCCGCACCGGTTCGCCGTGATCGATGGCGGCGAGGATCTGGTCCTTGCCGATGCCGAACAGACCCAGCATTCCCTCTTCTTCCAGGAACTGGTCGGGATACTGGGACAGGACGATGAGGGTGTCGCCGTGCCAGGTCATGCCCGAGACCTCGGACGACCGCGAGGCCAGGGGGCCTTCCAGCTGGAGAAGCTGGACACGAACCGTGGGCATGCCGCCCATGTCGCCCCCGGCGGACGCGGGAGCGGCCGTCGCCAGGATCGCCGCCAGGAGCAGCAGCCCGAACCGGTCAGTACAGCTCATATTTGACCAGGCGCCCGTCCAGGCCGCCGTTGCGCAGGGGCATCTTGAAAGCCGCCTTCAGGCCGAAGGATTTCACCAGCTCGCGGTCGCCGAAATAAACATAGGCGTCGCTCCCGGTGCACTTCTGTTTCAGGAAATCGCCGAACTCGCTCAGGAACCGCCCCATGTCCTCGTCCTTCATCAGACGGATGCCGTAGGGGGGATTGCAGACGATCAGACGGTTTTCCAGGGATTCGATATCGCGGAAATCCATCGTCTTGACGATCAGTTCGTCGCCGCCGGGAATGCGGGCGTTGTTCTCGCGCGTCATCTTCACGGCTTTGGCGTTGATGTCGCTGCCGCGGATGAGCCCGCCGCGAACCAGCTTGATCTTGTTGTCCTCCTGGAACTTGACCTTGACCCAGTCGCGGCGGTCGTAATCGGGCAGCATCATGAATCCGAATTTCTTGCGCAGGATCCCCGGCGGAATGTAACCGGCCTTCAGCCAGGCTTCGCTCAGCAGGGTGCCCGACCCGCACATGGGATCATAGAGGGGCCGCTTGCCGTCCCAGCCGGCGAAGTCGATGATGGCCGCGGCCAGGGTCTCCTGAATGGGCGCCTCGACCGACTCCTGCCGGTAGCCGCGCCGGTGCAGCGACCCGCCCGAGCAGTCGATGCTCACGGTGACCTGGTTTTCGAAGATGTGCACGGCGATGATCAGGTCCGGATCGCGCGGATCGACGTTGGGCCGCTTCTGCTTGAACCGCTTGCGGAACATGTCGACCACGCAGTCCTTCACCTTCAGCGAGGCGTACTGGCTGTGGTCGACCTCGCTGTGGAAGGTGTTGGCGAACACGGCGAAGGTCTGGTCCAGGCGAAAGATGTTCGTCCAGTCGACCTTCTTGGCGCCCAGGTAAAGCGCTTCGGGGGTCTTGGCTTCGAACTTGACCAGCGGCGCCAGCACCCGGGTGACCAGGCGCGACCGGTAGTTGATGCGAAACACCGTCTGCAGGTCGGCCTTGAAATGCAGTCCGCGCGTGATGGTCTCGATGTCCGTGGCGCCCAGTTCCTTCAGCTCGGCGGCGGCGATCTTCTCGAGACCGCCGGCCACCTGGGCGAAGAACTGTTTATGGCGCTGGTATAAAAACATCAACCGTCCTCGCGAACCATGTAGATGTGATCGATGCCGCACTCGTCGAAAATGTCGCCCTCGCGCCGGAAACCGAACTCCCGGTAGAAGTCCTCCAGATAGACCTGGGCGTGCATCTTGAATTTTTTCGCGCCCCGTTCCCGGGCGTGCTCCAGCATGAAGATCACGATTTCCTTGGCGTATCCCCGGCCCCGCCACCGGGGCCTGACCGCGATGCGTTCGACCTTCACCCAGCCGTCGTCGAAAAACCGCAGCCGGCCCGTGGCCACCGGCTGTCCCTGGACTTCACCCAGGATGTGGGTCGCGGATTTTTCGAATTCATCGATCTCGCCTTCCCAGTCGACCTGCTGCTCTTCGATGAACACGATGCCGCGGACGACCAGGACCTTCAGGACATCTTCTTCGAGGGTGGCGATGCGCAGGGAAAGATCGGACAAAACCTGGTCCTTCTTCACGGGTCGGTCCCGGTTGTGGTATCGTGCCGGCTGGTTTCGCAATAATAAGCTCCATGACCGCGAAAGGCACACAGATGTTGAAATTCGCCTCCGAAGGGCGGTCGGTGTTCACCACGCCGGTCGGACCGGTGGGCCTGGCCTGGAACCGGCGGGGCATCTGTCGCCTGGTGGTGGGGTTTGCCGACGCGGCCGCGGCCGGCGCGGCTCTTCAGGACGCCTGCCCCGGCCTGCCCGCGGTTAAAAAACTCCCGCCCGCGTTGACCGAAGTCCGGGACCGGATCCGGGGGTTGCTGCGCGGCCAACCCGATGGGTTGCGGGACATCCCGGTGGATCTTTCGGGAGTTTCCGAATTTTCGCGCAAGGTGCTGCGGGCCCTGCGCCGGGTCGGACCCGGCCAGGTGGTCACCTATAGCGAGCTGGCGGTCCGCGCGGGCCGGCCCGGGGCCGCGCGGGCGATCGGGCGGATCATGGGCGCCAACCCGGTGCCGATCATCGTGCCCTGCCACCGGTGTATGGGCGCCGACGGTTCGTTGACCGGATTTTCCGCCGCCGGCGGCACCGCCCTCAAGGCCCGCCTGCTTTTTATCGAGGGTTACGAGCGCGATCCCGACCACGCCCAAGGCATCCGCCATCTGCAGAAAGTGGATCCGAAAATGCGCCGGATCATCGCCGGGGTCGGCCCCTACCTGGCCCTCCCGGACAAACCCCGGCCGGCCTACGACACCCTGGTGACGGCCATCGTCCACCAGCAGTTGTCGGTCAAGGCGGGACAGACCATCGCCGGCCGCGTGCGCGACCTGACCCCCGGACCCCATTACCCCGCACCCGAGGCCATGCTCGCCTTTCCCCACGAAACCCTCCGCGCCTGCGGCCTGTCCAACGCCAAGGTCGGTTACGTCCAGGATCTCGCGGCCCGTGTGGCGGACGGCCGGTTGAAGCTGGCGGCGTTGAAGCGCATGACCGACGACGAGGTCATCGCCACCCTCACCGAAGTCAAGGGCATCGGCGTGTGGTCGGCCCACATGCATCTCATCTTCCATTTGAATCGCCTGGATGTGCTGCCGGTGGGCGACCTGGGCCTGCGCATGGCCGCGGCCAAACTTTACGGTCTGGATGAATACGCGACGCCGACCCAGCTGACGGAAATCGCCGAACCCTGGCGTCCCTACCGGTCGATGGGGTCCTATTACCTGTGGCGGGGATTGGATTCGGGCGGCATCTAGCCGGCGATCAAATGGTCGTAAACGATGCGCGCCCCCACGAAGACCAGGATCACGCCCCCCACGACTTCCATCCGGTGCCCGAACCGGGCGCCCAGGCGGGTTCCCAGCTGCAGGCCCGCCACGGACATGCCCGCGGTGACCACACCGATGATCACCGCGGGAAACCAGATCTCCACCCCGATCATCGCCAGGCTGAATCCCACCGCCAGGGCGTCGATGCTGGTGGCGATGCTCAGCATGATCAACGCCAACCCCTTGGACGGATCCCCGATTCCGGGGGCTTCGTCGCCCTTCAGGCCGGCCTGGATCATGTGGCCGCCGACGACCGCCAGCAGGACGAAGGCGATCCAATGATCGACCGCCGCGATGGCTCCGGCGATGGCCCGGCCGGCGAACCACCCCGCGATCGGCATCAGGAACTGGAACAGGCCGAAATGGAATCCCAGGCGGAAAGAGGCCCGGCCGCCCGTGGCCCGGCCGCTGGCGCCGGCGCCGGCCGACACCACGCAGGCGTCCATCGCCAGGCCGACCGCGATCAACAGCACATCGATCAGAAGCATGAAGGGCTCATTTCAACGGGGCGCCGCGAATAAAACAGGCAAGACGACGGCCAGCCTGATGAACGGTTCATCGCGCCGCCTCCTCAAGTTCGTAAATCCAGAGGGGTTATGATAATACTCCATCGCCTGAGAATAAATTTCAATATGTGGAACCTTTTCCTTGCCATTCCGTTATAAATCCATACTATTTCGGTGTTGTTTGATGAGAGTCGAATTCGACCCGGAAAAGAAACGGCCTATCGCGATCCCCCTTGCGCTTCGGCTTTTCTGGACCGGGTCGATCCTTTTATATCAGCTTCCTTTACCAGCGATGGGGCTTCCGGCCGATCATTTCCCCATATTTTCTCGAAAATGGCCCCCCAGGGCCTTTTGACGTCAGAAGTCCCCATCTTGACAAAAACAACGAATTCCTAGTAAAATAGTCTTAATTATGAAGTCTTGGGTTGAAAAATCAAGCGGAGGGTTCAAGTGCAAAAATTGTGTTTTATCATTCTCTTTACCATTGCCCTGGCCTGCCCGGCTCTGGCCCAGTACCAAACCGTGGCCATCAATGCCCAGGCAACCTGTGGCAACGCCTATGAAAACGGCGTGGCCGTAAACCTTGGCGCCGGAATTCATTACCTCACCCTTACCGGGGCCTTCTCCAATTGGAACGTCAACACGGAAAATGGCGGGAACGCCTGGATTACCCTAGCTCGCGCCAGGGTTTCCGCCACCGGGGACACTTACAACTATTCCGCCGGCACCGGCTGGAAGGCGTCCCCAACGGCCGCGGCCGCCGAAGTGGCCGGCATGGTCTTCGAGTTGACTCTCGCCACGGCGGGCCAGGTGGTCTTCGCTACCATCGACAATCCCTGTGGGGACAACCGGGGGACCGTTTACGTCACCATTGACGACCCTGTTGGGGTGGAAAGCCGCAGTTGGGGAACCCTGAAAGCCATGCACCGCTGATATATTATCAAAGACGGGCGCCCCCAGGGAGCGCCCGTCTTTCGTTAGAACCAAGCCGTTTCTACTTGCCCGGGCACTCCGCCGCAATGGCCGGATCGATGCCCTTGTCCGCGTAGGCCTTGTCCCACTGGGCGGCAAAGTCGCCGGCCAGCTTCAGGGCGCGTTCGCGGTAGGCGTTCTTGTCGTTCCAGGTGTTGACCGGGAACAGGATGCTCGGATCGTCGACGCCCGGGCACGTGGTCGGGACGTGGACCTTGAAGACCTCGTCCTGCTTGTACTCCACGTCCTTCAGCGAACCGTCGATGGCCG
>Ga0210065_1000171_pt1 | contig 18715 bp, 18 predicted proteins | sample Muzzi_PWB_D1_FD_185533 | JGI IMG/M metagenome (GOLD analysis project Ga0210065, IMG submission 185533) | Wetland microbial communities from San Francisco Bay, California, USA, that impact long-term carbon sequestration - Muzzi_PWB_D1 (SPAdes) | ecosystem: Environmental > Aquatic > Marine >... | reverse complement strand
CAGGGTGAAAATCCGGTTGATCAGGGACTGGTTTTTCTGTTTCAGCACCATAAGCCAGAAGAGGCCGCGCTCTATAACGATGGCAAGGGCGATCATGGAGCAGGCGAGCAACGGCCACATGACCGGACCGCCTTTTTGCATAAGTTCGAGCATTCCTGTTTCCTTGGGTTGTGAAAGGGTGAAGATAGTTATTTTTCGCGGGCTTGAAAAGCGTCAACCCGTTGCACCCGTAAAATCCTTGCTTTATTTACGGTGTAAACCAAGATTCGGTCAGGGTGAGGCTATTAATGGTAAAAAAGTAATGATAAGAGGTTTGATATGAAAGTCGTCGTTGCGCCCGATTCATACAAGGGCAACATGCGCAGTGTCAGGATATGCTCTATTGTTAAGGAGACTTTGCTGAAGGAACTTCCGGATGCCGAGGTGCTGACGATTCCGATGGCTGACGGCGGTGAGGGGACGGTGGATGCGGTGGTGGCGGCAACCGGCGGAAGTTTTCATCATGTGGATGTTTGCGGTCCGTTGGGTGATCCGGTGCGCGCTCAATACGGAATTCTTCCTGATGGAACGGCCATTATGGAAATGGCATCGGCTTCAGGGATCGAGCTGGTTTCTTCTGATCAATTAAATCCTATGGAGGCGACCACGTATGGAACGGGCGAACTGGTCCGTCATCTTATCGAAGAGGGTCACACGTCCATCGTCATGGGAATCGGGGGGAGCGCAACCGTTGACGGGGGAACGGGCATGGCGCAGGCGCTGGGCTATCGCTTTTATGATTCGGATGGAAAAGAGATCCTCGAACGCGGGGGAAAAATTCTATCGCGAATTTCCAGAATTGAACCAATCAAGGTGAACGCGAGTATACGCGTGGCGTGCGATGTGACGAATCCATTGACGGGCCCGACGGGCGCGGCCGCAGTATTCGGCCCGCAGAAAGGGGCAACGGAAAACATGGTAGAAGCATTGGATGCAGGGCTACTGAATCTTATGGCGATCGCCGGAACATCAGGCGCTCCGGGCGATGGAGCCGCAGGTGGCCTGGGGTATGGCTTGCGTGTATTCTGTTCTGCTGAAATTTTGCCGGGAGCGCAGTTAATTGCCGAGACCGCCGGTCTGCCGGAAGCTCTCAAGGGGGCCGATCTTTTGATTACGGGCGAGGGCCGCACGGATGGTCAGACGGCTTCCGGTAAGCTGTGTTCGGTTCTTGCGGAGATGGCTCGGGAACGCGGGGTGCGTACTCTGCTGCTTTCAGGGGCTCTGTCGGGGGAGCTTGATCGTTTTCTCGATGTATTTGATTTTGCATTCAGTATCTCCGCCGGTCATTCGTCCCTTGAAGCGTGCATTCAGCATGCTCCCGAAGATCTGGGGTTTGCAGTTCGAAATATCGCGCGCTTATTGGATTGGTGATGGCGCCGATTTTATACAAATATTAAGTCATTTGTTACAAGACGGTCTGGTCCGGTTCGGGGTATACATGTCACCCTGAAAATATAGAGGTTCAGGAAAGGGCATGTATATGGAAGCAGGTAGTATCACTCGGACGCGCAGAAACATCCTGCGAACTACATTGCTCGGTACGGCGGCTGTGGCTGCGCCGGCCGTGATTCCCTCCAGCGCAATGGGATTTGCAGGGTTTACGGCTCCAAGCAACCGCATCACATTCGGCATGATCGGCTTTGGCAGGATGATGCGCGGGCACTTTAATACGATGCTGAACCGGGATAATGTGCAGATTCTTGCGGTGTGCGATGTACATACAAATAGGCGGGAAAAAGCACGTGATCAGGTGAATGGAAAATACGGCAACACCGATTGCGCCTGTTATAACGAGCACGAAAAAATCATGGAGCGCGATGATATTGATGCCTGTTTCGTAGTAACACCGGATCATTGGCATGTTCCGATTTCGTTGGATGCGGTCCGTTCCGGAAAAGATGTGTATGTTGAGAAACCCATGAGTCTTACCATTCGGGAGGGCCGCATTCTTGCTGATGCGGTCCGCCGCCATGGGGCAATCCTGCAGGTCGGCAGTCAGCAGCGGTCCGATGCCTTTTTTGGGAAAGCGGTTGAAATGGTTCGTAACGGCTGGATTGGCAAGGTCCATACCGTATATGCCAAACTCGGCCAGTTTCCTGATGGAAAAGTGCTCCCGGAACAGCCGATTCCTGAAGGATTTGATTATGATCGATGGCTCGGGTCGACGCCTTGGTATCCGTATAATGCAGAGCGCGTAAAGGGAGACTATGGCGGCGGGTGGCGCTCCTATTGGGAATATGGTTCCCGTAAAAACGGCGATTGGGGAGCGCATCATTACGACATTATTCAATTTGCATTGGGAATGGATCATTCCGGTCCGGACTTTTTCTTCCCGAAGGGATACGATGATTCGGGTTGCCAGGGCTATACCTATAAAAACGGACCAACGGTTTATCGTGATTTCCCCAAACGCACATTCGGTTCAATGATTGAATTCTATGGCGATAAGGGCTCGATCGGAGTCGGCCGTGGAGGTGATCTTCAATCCGTTCCGAAAGAATTAAAGAATAAACCGCTCGCCCCATCGGATACGCATCTTTCCGCGCTGGAAAGCCATCATGATAATTTCCTCAATGCAATTAAAACTCGGCGACGCACGATTGCAGACGTGGAGATCGGGCATAGAACGGCAACGATTTGTCATTTGAGTGCAATTTCCGAACGGCTCAACCGCACGATAAAATGGGACCCCGAATCGGAAGAGATTATCGGTGATTCGCAAGCATCGAAATGGATGGATCGTCCCCGCCGCGCTCCCTACACGCTTTGATTCTGAAAGGTTGACCATGTTGAAGAAAATTCTAATGACATTGCTGATCACAGCTTCCTGTGTACAGGCATCGGTAAAAGAGTTGATTCCCAGCCTTACCTCCAGCGATCTCAATATTCAGACGCAGGCGCGCCTGGACCTGCTGGCCGCCTGCTCGAAAGCGAGCAGTCCGGATGCAAGCGACGCGGACCGAACGGCGATCTGCATGGAAATGTGCCGGATCCTGGAAGAAAACGATTCCGTGGTTGAGGTGGTTCAGCCCGTTTTGAACAACCTCGAGCGTATTGGCGGTGCGGAGTCTGTTCCAACGCTTGTGAAGCTGCTGAGCCACCCGGATGAACATATTCGCGATGATGCTCGTCGGGCGCTGGCCGTGAATCCGTCTTCCGAGGCTGCGCAGGCGCTGGGCGCTCAACTGATGAACCGAAAAGTCCGATCCGCAAAAACGACGGCCGGACTGATTACGGCTTTGGGCGAACGCAGACAGGAGGGGGCTTCCAAGCTGATCGCAGGCGCCTTGACCAGTCCGGAGCAGGAAGTTTTCTTCGCAGCGGTAAAAGCGCTGGGCTACCTGAACGAGGAGGACGGAGTGGAGGCGTTGCTGGCGCAGCGAAAGAAGGAATCCGGTTTTCGTAAAATGGAAATCGATGCAGCATTGCTCTCCATGAATCGGCCGGACGTCTTCCGGACGTTGAGCGGTCCAACGGAAGCGCCTGATGTTCAGGCGCCCGCGTTCATGGGTGTGCTTCTTTCCGGTGAAACCGAATCTGCCGCCGAAGCAATGGCCTCGGGTGTTCCGACGCGGCAGGTTGCGGTGATTGAGGCGGCGCGGCAGACGAAGGATAAAACCCTTTTAGATGCAGTTGCGGCGAATATTTCAGATCTTCCAGTACAGTTGCAGCTACAGGCACTCGGCGCTCTCGCATTCAGCGATAACCGTTCATATGCCGCTGTGGTTGAGCCATTGCTGAAATCGGAAGACTTGCTTATTCAGGATAATGTCGCATTGGCATTGGCCCGGATCGGTACGGCCGATTCTGTGCCGGCGCTACTGGCCAACGGGCGCGAGTATGCTCGTCTGGCGCTGGGTCGGCTTAATGTTTCCGGAGTGGATTCGGCACTCGAAAATGCAGCTGAAGCATCCGAAGAGGATGGCTGTCGTGCAACAGCGATTGAGGCATTGGCCCTCCGCGGCCGTAGGGATCTTATACCGACGTTTTTCAAGTATGCCGACAATGGGGATGCAGCAACCGCGAAGGCCGCCGTGAAGGCGATCGGGGAAATCGGTGATATTTCCAATCTGAAACAGATGGTTGAGTTCATGATGGCGAAGGAAGCATCGCCTATATCCCGGGATATGCTTTATGCCAACGTGGAGTTGATGCGGCGCGCTACGGATCAGGTGGAAGCCGTTGATATTCTGGTTGGAAAATTGAACGCCGCATCACCACGGAGTCAGGCCAACCTGCTGCAGGCACTCGCGCAGACCGGAAGCAATGAAGCGCTGAGGCCGATTGCAGAAGCGTGCCGATCCGATGATGAACGATTGCAAAAGCTGGCGATTAAACTGCTGTCAGGGTGGAAAAATGACGAAGCTCTTCCAATCATGATCGAGCTGGCGGCGGAAAAAACTCTTTCGCTGGCAGATCATGTTACGCTGATCCGCGGTTGCTCGCGGATATTCGCCGGCCAGAAAAAGATCGATCCGGCCTTGGCTGACCAGGCGCTGGAAATCTGTCGGCGGGTTGAAGAAAAAGAACTGCTTCAGACAGCGTTTGAGAATAAGAAGAAATAATTAAGTGCCCGCCATGTGGGGGGTATAGACCAGTTTCCCGCCGCAGTTCCGGCAAATCAGTCTGGGATTGCGTTGTTGCGCCGTATGAGACCAGCAACGGTTTTCACAGGTAACCGTCCATCGCGGTGCTGAAAACTGAAGAAGGTGTGTGCGTTCGCCCGAACAGCCGATTTCGCGGGCTTTGGCTTTCCAGATTGCATCGTGATTGTGTTTCCGGCCGACCAGCGCATGAGCGATTTCATGCAGTATGGTATCGCGAATATCATCGTCCGATCCAGTGCGCGCCAGCTCAAAGGCCAGTGTGATCGTCCTATCATGGTAGCGACAGCATCCTGCTCTTCGTGTGGAATGATCAAATTCGAAGGACCATGTTTTCAGCGCATGAATTTGGAGTAGATCTATTGCCAGCTCATGGATGCTCTCAATCCGCTTTACACGCGCGGTGGTGTTTTCAGCAAGGCAGGTCAGGCGTTCATAAGGAACGGTGTACTCCTCGGTTCCGGACCGAACGATGCCTCGTGCAGGATTTGTACGAACCAGGGTGCCTTCAACTGGTTTGCGGCGGTAGATGAACGATACCGGATCGTTGGGTGCAAACTGCGCGCGCAGTCGGTCAAGTGATTTCAGCATTATGGATTCACTGCGATGGCAATTCGTTCGTGGTCAGCCAGATCATGCTTAATTTCTATTTCGGCATATCCGAGTCGTTCCAGACATTCGTATACGAGAGCGCCTTGATCGTAACCGAACTCAAGGAAAAGCATTCCGCCCGGAACGAGCACTTCCCGCGCCGATTGCGCCAGCCTTCGTATAAGTTCCATGCCGGTGGGTCCGCTATCCAGTGCCAGTTGCGGTTCGTAGTCGCGAACGGCAGGGGAGAGGTTCATCCAGTCGTTGGTGGCAATATAGGGCAGATTGGCCACGACGGCATCGGCACTTTCCGGTTTGAATCCTTCAAGCAGGTCATTCTGTAGCCACTCTACGCGTCCGTTCAGGCCGTTAAGTCGTTCGTTGGCGCGGGCCAGATCCAGTGCATCGGTTGAGATATCGACGGCTTTAAATGCGGCGTCCGCACGCTGCCTCGCCAGTGTGAGCGCTATGCATCCGGTTCCGGTTCCGACATCGATGACGACCGCCGGCCGTTCGTCCGGCTGTGTCCATATGTTGGAGGTAAGCACTTCTTCGACAAGCAGTTCGGTTTCAGGGCGGGGAATCAGTGCGCGGGGATCGCACTCAATTTGCAGGCCCCAGAAGTCGACTTGACCTAACACATACTGAACCGGCTCACCCTGTTCGATACGTTCGGCCAGGGGTTCCAGTTTCCGGATGATTTCAAATTTTCGGGCAGTGGAATTTACGATATTTGCAGCACCGGTGTAGATTTCCAGCGGTTTACATTCCAGTACGTGGGCCAGCAGTTCTTCGGTGACGCGACGGGCGTTTTCCACCCCGGAAACGGCAAAACGAAATTCAAACGATTCAACTAGCTGGGTAATTTCCATAGCGCTTAGTAAAGAAGGAACCATTCGCGACTTCAAGAAAGCAAGGTGAAAAAAAACGGGTTGCCGACCGTTCGGACAACCCGCTGCCTAAGCCGCTTAATGAAGACTATTTGTAGTTTTTCGGATCAATGCCGAGGTTTTTGATCCGATAGTTGATAATGCGCTGGGTCGCCTGCAGATAGCGGGCCACGGCCGCTGCATTTCCGCGGTGTTTCTTCAGCGCATCAATCAGGATTTCCCGTTCATAGGCTTCAACCATCTGCCGCAGGTTGGCTCCGTTTTCCGGTAGCAGATTGGTATGTGTTTCGTCGCTGGTCTGGAGCGAGGGCGGCATATTGAAGCCGTGGATGACGCCGTCGGCGGAGGTCAGCACCGCCCGTTCCAGACAGTTTTCGAGTTCGCGTACGTTGCCCGGCCAGTGGTATGCCATCATCATATTAATGGCCGAGGTGGAAATACGTTTCATATTCTTGCCGTACATCTCGCCGTATTTCTGCAGAAAATGGTCTGCAAGGAGCATAATGTCGGACTTGCGCTCCCGCAAGGGGGGGAGAATGATCGGGAAAACGTTCAGTCGGTAATACAGGTCTTCCCGGAAGGTATCCTCGGTCATTCCTTCCTCCAGGTTACGACTGGTTGCCGCAACCACGCGTACATTCACGGAAATGGTTTCGTTTCCGCCTACGCGCTCAAAGTTTTTCTCCTGAAGTACGCGCAGCAGGCGTACCTGTACGGCTGGGGAAATATCTCCGATTTCATCAAGAAAAATGGTGCCGCCGTTCGCCAGCTCGAAACGCCCTTTGCGTTGCTGCTGTGCGCCGGTAAAAGCGCCTTTTTCATGGCCGAACAGCTCCGACTCAATCAGGTTTTCCGGAAGGGCGGCGCAGTTGACACTGACAAACGCGTTGTTTTTGCGCGGGCTGTTGAAGTGAATCGCCCGGGCCACCAGTTCTTTTCCGGTACCGGATTCTCCACGAACAAGAACGGTTGCGGCACTGTCGGCCACCTGAATAATCTGTTCGTAGATCATCCGCATCGAGTTACAGTTGCCGACCATGTTGTCGATGCTGTAGCGGTCACCCAGCTGTCGGCGAAGCATTTCATTTTCAGAGGCCAGCGCATTGCGCTCCTCAATTTCCTCGCGAATGGTCGAAACGGCTGAAGCCAGAATCTGGGCAACGTGTTCGAGGAACAGCGCGTACCGTTTGAGAATATTTTCAGCGGCAGTGGGAAGGTCGATGCTCATGGTGCCGATGACTTCCTTGTGGTGGATGATCGGCACACAGATAAAGGCAATTTTTTCGTCGTCCCGGGCTTTTGTACGGTTCAGGAAGTCGGAGGATTTGCTGATATCGTGAATCAATTCCTCCTGTCCGGTCTGCGCAACCCGACCGGTTACGCCCTCCCCGAGCTTGTACTGCCCACGCCGGACTTCGGTGTCTGACAAGCCGCAGGAAGCTTCGATATTGAGAATATCGGTTCCGGGCTTCCGCAGGGCAAGGGTGCCGCGCAACACGCCCATATCGGTTTCCATGATCTGGAGTACCTCGTGGAGCAGTTCGGAAATGTTGTGCTGTCTGGCAGAGATGGTCTGCGATATTTTATATAGAACATGAAGTTCTTTTTCGCTTTGTGTCATAATTGCATCCTCATGCAGGTCGTTTCTGTTTTTCTGTATTCCGGAAATACAAAAATGTATATAGATGACAGGGTGCGTACAAGTCTGTTTGTAGAATATTTTCTACTTGCGGCGCGCATTCCGCCGTTTTTTAGGCGCCTGTTTACGCGTTTCCTGCTTCGGACTCTTGGTGGTTCGTATTTCTTCCCAGAAATCAACCAGCTCGTTGTTGCGGTTATGCGCTTTGGCGGAAAACTTAAAATAGAGAAAAGCATCCAGAAAACCACGACTCTGAAGGAAGCGGTGGGGCTTGCGGCCGTTTTTCTGCTCAAACCTTAACTGATTGCCCATAATGTCGCAAATCTGGTATATAGCCGCCTTCGGTATACGGACGTTGTCGCACATCCCTTTAAGGTGGCCTTGAACGGCATTTCGCGTTGCATCATATGGCGACTGACCGCCGTCGATAAGCTGCTGAATAAGAAACTCATGGTATTCACCGAAGATCAGCGCAAACAACAATGCCGGGTGTACGCGCAACCCGGCCTTCCGCCACCGATCCATCTGTTCGAGGGTCTGAATTACCCAGTCATGCCGTTTTTTATCGGCATCAATCCAGTGTGAAAAATCATGAAACATGGGATGCAGCAGATCCGTCCGCTCAAGCCAGGTGAAAACCGCCCGGGCATGACCGCAGAGGAACAGTTTCTGAACTTCTTCATACATGCGCGATGGTGCGGCATGTGCGAGCAGGTCCTTGTTGCGGCAGATGGAGTCGTAGGCCGTTTTTTCAATTTCAAAGTCGAGGGTTCCCGCAAAGCGCGCAGCCCGGATCATGCGGACAGGGTCTTCGCCAAAACGCTTATCCGGGTCACCGATTACCCGGATGATCTTTTCTTCGAGATCTTTCAGTCCGCCGGCATAGTCGATAATGCTGAAGTCGGCGATGTTATAGAAAAGGGCATTAATGGTGAAGTCGCGCCGCAGGGCATCCTCTTCCGGTGTGCCGAAAATATTGTCGCGCATCACGATTCCGCAGTCTGCCGTCCGGAAGGTATTTTCGCCATGAACGGTGTCGTCGGCTTCTTCGGGAACCGGAGCGCGGAAGGTGGAGGTTTCGATGACTTCTCCACGGAACAGGATGTGGGCCAGACGAAAGCGCCGTCCTACAAGCCGGCAGTTGCGGAATATTTTTCGGATCTGTTCCGGCGTTGCATCGGTTGCGACATCAAAATCCTTGGGACTTCGGTTCAGTAGCAGATCGCGAACGCCTCCGCCGGCGAGGTAGGCGGTAAACCCTTCATCCTTGAGCCTGTACATGACTTTGACGGCCGCTGAACTGATGTTCTTGCGGCTGACATTGTGATCGGCTCTCTTAATGATAACGGGTTCCATAAATGCGGCAGAGTATTCGATGCCGTCGTGCAAAAAAAGAAAAACCGTTCATATAAGAACGGTCTGAAACGGAGACAGAGGTTGCTAATCGAGGTGTTCTTCAATCCAGCGAAGAATGACATCCACAATCATGTCCACTTCTTTTTCGGTCAGTTCCCGGCCCATTTCAAAGCCGAAAAATTCCTCCACACTGCTGCGATCATTACAACCACAGGCATGCTGGGCAATGAATACGGGATGTCCTTTAGTCGGGGTCTGGCGTCCATCGTTCTTCGGGTTGGCCGGGGCAAGCCGTTTGTTTACAAAGTCAGCCGCATGCAGGCGTAGAATGTCAATGCCGCGTGACGTGACGTATTCCTGTTCCGGTTCACCCAGAACAAACTTTTCCAAACGCCCGTCGTCGCTCAGTTTTTTCTTTAGTGCGCTCCACTCCTGGTCCGATAACTTTGCCACAATGCTGTCCTCTTCATGATTTAGAAATTCGACTCAACCGCCACAGCATAAAAAAACTACGACACGAGGGCAAGCTCCGCCCTGTTAAAATATGGTAAAAAATACTAACGGATAAATCGACCGGCTCCCTGTGCTATGGCGACTTCATCGGGAACGGCAGGTTGGAACTCAGATGTGCTTCATCCAGCTGACCAGATTGGTGGTTTGCCAGCCTTGGCGGCGATAAAAGCCCCATGCCGGGTGATTGTCGCGATCGACCAGTAGCTGAAGCCGCGCCAGCTGATTTGTTGTTGCCCATTCTTCGAGGGTTCTGAGCAGCGCTGACCCGATGCCTTTGCTACGGTGTGCTATGTCGACGACCACATCTTCAACAATACCCACTTTCCGGCCTTTCGCTGTGGAAACATGAATCTGAAGGGTGCACATGCCGACAATATTTTCGTTATCTTCCGCCACGAAAATAACGCTGTTGCTCTGTTCGAGCAGTAACGCGAGGCCGTTTGACTGAATCTCAAAGTCCGGAGTAAAATCGGTTTCGATGGCAAAGAGCTCATGGAGTAGTTCAGCAAGTGCGGGAATGTCATTTTCGTTAGCAGTCCTGATCTTCATGTATGCGCTCTTCTTTTCATTGTCGTGTTACACCGTAATATATTCCGTTTTCAGCATCTCTCTTCCGGTTTCTGGAGCTGGTTATTTTGGCGGCGGTCGGAAGTGAATCCGGTCCGACCGGAGATGGCCTGTAAGGACCTTCAGTTTTGCACCTTTTCTTTTGGTGGATCCCATCAGGGATTGTGGATCAATCAAGCTTACAATTTGGCATTTGTTATGAGTCATTTTTTTGTTGTTCCTACAATAATGTTTTCATTGACGGGCTAAACAACACGATAACCATATAATGCAATTAGTGTACCAAGCAAAGCTGCAGGTCGGGGCTGAGCTCCGGCTTTGAACACAAAAAACACCCCGTCGGGAAACGGGGTGTTTACAAATGCCTCTTTAGCGAAAACTACATTGATATTTCTTCGATGGTCGCGCCGTCACGGAGACTCTTGATATAGTCCTGAACAGCCTGCTGCTTCTTCTGGTTGCTGAGATAAGCAATGATCTGGTCCTTGGCTTCGTCGAAGGAGACGGTTCCTTCTTCGGTGCGGTCTGCGACTTTTACGATATGGTAGCCGAACTGCGTTTCAATGATGTCGCCGACTTCGCCGATTTCCTGCGTGAATGCCGCAACCTCGAATTCGGGGACCATCTGTCCTTTTCCAAAGGTTCCAAGAGAGCCGCCCTTGGCTTTGCTCGGGCAGTCGGAGTGTGCCTGGGCAGCTTCTTCAAAGGCCACGTCTCCGGCGATGATGTCCGCGCGGATTTTTTCGAGCTCGGCTTTCTTTTCGGCTTTGGTTTCGTCGGTTTCGTCTTCGTCGAACTGAATCAGGATATGGCTGGCGGTAACGCTTTCAGCTTTCGTGAAATTATCCGGATTGGAATCATAAAATTCCCTGGCTTCTTCTTCCGTGGCTTCGGCAACGCCTTCGGTCTTGCTTTCAAGCAGCTTACGGGTGGCCATTTCGCTCTTAATGTTTTCGGTCAGCTCCTCCATTGTGGTGCCCTGAGCGGCGAGAGCGTCTTCAAGGGTCTGGCCTTCCGGAATACGGGTTTTGATGTTTTCAATGGCTTCGGTTACATCCGCTTCATCAATTTGAATATCAGCAGCGGCAACGGCGGCATCGATCAGTTTCTTTGAAATCAGGTCATTTTTGATCTGTTCGTACATTTGACCCTGAAGCTGCTGCATCTGCTGGGGCTGAACGCGTCCGGCGAGTTGCTGCATCGCCATGTTCATCACTTCCATGATTTCGCCACGGGTGATGTCTTCGCCGTTAACGCGGACGACTACGCTGCTGGGATCAGACGTGAGCGGGTTGGGTTTAACCGGTTCGGCAAAAAGGTCTTCCGTCTGGGACAGATCTACCGGTTCGGGGGCTGGCGTGCCGGATTCCGCCTCTTCTTTACAACCGGACAGCAGGAGTGCTGCGGCGAAGGGGAGTACCAGCATAAGCTTCTTATATTCGAAAATGTTCAACATCGTTCTTGATCCTTTCTTCGTGTTTCTACTAATACACCGCCTCTGCACGGACGCGATATGAAGGGCGCATACTGTCTGTTGCAGGGCGGATTGTCAACGCATTCAGACGGATTTACGAGGTTCACGTTCAATGGTTTCTTCAGATATTCTGGCGCGGTTTTCCTGTTCCGGGTGCGGTGAATGCTGCCGATGGAGCGGGTCGGTGGTTCTTACCGAAAACGATATTGCGGTGCTGGCCGCCTATCTGGACATGGAGCCGGACGAATTTATCGCCCGGCACACGCGGCTGGCGCCGAACCGCAAGCAGTTGGCGCTGCTGGACCAGCAGGATGGAAGCTGCGCGTTTCTGCAGGGCGACCGCTGTTCCATCTATGAAGCCCGGCCCCAACAATGCCGGACCTTTCCGTTCGCCTGGCGCGTGGCCGAAGGCTGTCCCGAGCTGGACAAGCTGTTGGCCGAAGAGAAAAACATTGAACAAACCACGGGGAACCCCTAGCTTTTGCCCTCATTTATCACCCCCTAATCAGGAGAACGCTATGAGTATGGATGTAAACGAGATTCTCGGGATGCTGCCGCACCGCTATCCCTTCATGCTGGTTGACCGTATTGTTGAAATGGATTTGGAAAACCAGCGAATCGTCGGCTACAAAAATCTGACCTTTAATGAACCCTTCTTTCAGGGGCATTTCCCCGGAGAACCGATTATGCCGGGCGTGATGCAGCTCGAAGCCATGGCACAGGTATCCGGAATTCTTCTGAACAGGGTCAACGACCGGGAAGGGGCGATTGCCTATTTCATGGCCATCGATAAGGCTAAATTCCGCCGTAAAGTTGTTCCGGGTGATGTGCTGCGCATGGAAATTCAGGTGAGCCGCATGCGTTCACGCATGGCGACGGTAAGCGGAAAAGCGTATGTCGGAGATGATCTTGCCAGTCAGGCAGATCTGATGTTCGGTTACGGAACGGAGTAAAACATGGCGAACATTCATCCCACCGCTATAGTGGCTGACGGTGCGCAGATCGCGGATGATGCCGTCATCGGACCCTATTGCACTATCAGCGGGCAGGCGGTCATCGGCAGCGGCACCGAACTGATTTCACATGTTGTGATAGAAGGAAACACCACTCTGGGTGCCAATAACCGGGTTTCGTCGTTTGCTGTCCTCGGCGGCCGCACGCAGGATCTTAAATTCAAGGGTGGAAACCCGGGGGTAAAAATCGGCGATAACAACACGATCCGCGAATATGTCACCATCAATGCGGCGACCAACGACGCCGATTTTACCACGGTCGGCGATCATTGTCATATTCTGGCTTATTCGCACATTGCCCACTGCTGCCATATCGGGAGTCAAGTGGTCATTGTGAATGCCTGTCAGATTGCCGGGCATGTGATCATTGAAGACATGGCTACGATTGAAGGATCGGTCGGAATTGTTCAGTTCATGCGGGTCGGTGCGATGGCCTATGTGGGCGCGATGTCGAAAATCACCAAAGACGTTCCTCCCTATATGATCGCCCACGGTGATCCCATTCAGGTACGCAGCTTTAATCGCATCGGCATGGAACGTCGCGGTGTTTCAGAAACGGGCCGCAAAGCCATCAAGGACGCCTACCGAATTCTCTACCGGCAGGAAGAGCTCAACGCCGCCGAAGCGTTGAATAAGATTGAAGCCGAAGTTGAGCAGACACCGGAAGTAATCCATTTGCTGGAATTCTGCCGTGCTTCCGAAAAGGGGATCGCCCGATAGGGTATACGATGACAGAAGCACGCCGAGGCTTCACGATTCTCGAATTACTCGCGGTGATGGCGATCATCGCGATTCTGGCGGGGCTTGGTGCCGGGGGCTACCGTCTGGCACGTAGAGAAGCCAAAGAGAGCGCCGCAAAAAGCGACATCGAAAAAATTCGCAATGCCCTTAATGAATACCGGGCCGAATACGGACGCTTTCCGCAGCAGGACAGTCCGGGACCGCCGCCGGCGCTCGAATTCCTGACCAACAACGTCGAGGGAATTCTGCTTACGGACCCCTGGGGCCGGCCCTACCTCTATGTTTCTACCAACCGCTTTCTTTACAGCATCTGGTCCACGGGGCAGAATGCGGACGACGAATCGGACGATATCGACCCTTCAAAGGCGGACTATTAAATGGTGCGGAAACGGGCATTTACACTGATTGAGCTGCTGGTGGTGATTGTGATCATCGGCATCCTCATCACCTTGGTTTCCCACGGTCTTCGTGCGGCAAAACGAAACGCCAAAATAGCACAGGCCCGGATTGAAATGAGTTCCATCGAAACCGCACTCAAATCCTACTGGAACAAATACGGGCGCCTGCCCTCCGCCACCTACGACAGCGATCAGGTATTCAGCATGGACGACGGGACCGTGGAAGCAGATGAAAGTTCCGCCGTTATTTCCATCCTGATGCTCACCGATGATGCGGATGAAAGTCTCAATCCATCTCAGGTTGTTTTCCTTGAACCGCAATCCGGCGTTCCCGATGGAACCTTCCGGGATCCGTGGGGATACAGCTATCGGATTGCATTGGATACCGATTATGATGGAACGATCGACATCGACGGGGAGACCGTCCGTCGCAAGGTGGCCCTCGCCGCCGTCGGACTTTATATCCTCAACGGCTCCTCCGACACCAACGACCAGGTCACCACCTGGCGATAGCACAGCCGCAATCTCAATCGCTAAACTTTGAACGAATCCTTCGTTCCAAGCTCTAACCGATCGTCTTTCAATTGCGAAACTATTCAACCAAGGAGATCGATGATGAGAGGTGCAAAGCGTTCGGCGGCCGTCCTGGGTGCGGTCATGTTGTTTATGGTGAGTGCGGCCTGTGCGGAGCAGAAAGAAACGTTGCGTGCTACCGGCCGGGCGTTTTCCGCGATTGCGAAAGAGGCGCTTCCGGCGGTCGTGTTTATTGACGTGGAAACCACGGTTGAAGTTCCCCGGGGGTATTACCGGAATCCGTTCGAGGAGTTTTTCGGGCGCGGTTATCGGCAGGAACAATATGAGCCCCGCAAGTATCATCAGCAGGGGCAGGGGTCCGGTTTCATTATTTCAAAAGATGGTTACATCATGACCAATAACCATGTGGTCAACGAAGCCGACCGTATCACCGTAACGCTGGCCGATGGCCGTGAATTTGATGCCAAACTGGTTGGAACCGATCCCAAGTCCGAGGTAGCTCTCATCAAGATCGAAGACAGCAACGAACTGCCCGTACTGAAGCTGGGCGATTCCGAAGCGCTGCAGGTGGGTGAGTGGGTCCTGGCAGCAGGGAACCCGTTCGGGCTTTCGCAGTCCATCACGGCCGGGATCGTCAGTGCGGTGGGGCGCGATGAAACCGGAATTGCCGAATACGGAAACTTTATTCAGACCGATGCCGCCATCAATCCCGGCAACTCCGGCGGTCCGCTTCTCAATATCGACGGCGAAGTGATCGGCATCAATACCGCGATCTATACCCGGAGCGGCGGATATATGGGCATTGGTTTTGCCATTCCGATCAATCAGGCCATCAACATCAAGGATCAGCTCATCAAATACGGCAAAGTCTCGCGAAGCGTGCTGGGTGTGTATATACAGGAAGTTGATGAAGATCTGGCGGAGAGCTTCGGTCTGAAAGAGCGCGGCGGTATTCTGATCTCGTCGGTCAACGAAGATTCGGCTGCAGAAGAGGCAGGCATTCAGCAGGGCGATATTGTAGTGGAAATGAACGGCGTGGCCTTCAACAAACTCTCCGCATTCCGGAACCGCGTAGCCGCAACACCGCCAAATACCAAAATTGAACTTAAAATTTTCCGTAACGGGGAATACAAGATGATCTCAGCCATTACCAAAGAGATGGAAAGCGAAGGGGCCGCCGTCGTCGCCACGGCATCGGAGGTCTATGAGAAACTGGGCATCACGGTTGATAGCCTTGAAAGCGAAGCCGCGCGGCGCATGGGCTACGAAAACGAAAAAGGTGTGCTGGTCACCGAAGTCGAACAGGGCAGTGCGGCCTGGCGCAAAGGCATTCGCCCCGGACAGGTCATCGGCAGCGTCAACCGCGAGCCGGTTGAAAGCGAGAATGATTTTATGGAAGCGCTGGCCGCATCCGACGAAGAACAGGTTCTGCTGCTCGTGTCCGACGGGCGCAGTTCTCGATTTATCATCGTAAAACTCGATTAATCTTCAGCCAAAGGCCGGTCGATCCCGACCGGCCTTTTCCTTTAAGCAAAGCAGAATGTTTATTGCAGTACGCCGCACGTTTTGACCGCTCCCGGAAAATAGCGGATCGAAACCATGTTCAAGACGTATCTCCGCAGAGGCGCAGGGTTGGTGAAGACTATAAACATCAGGATGCTTTGCGTGTATTTTTTCGGTTCAGAGATGGTTTTTCCTGTGGGGTTTTAAGGTTTTCAAGGTGCGGGAAAACGGGTTAGAGTCCGCCCCTTATGCAACCGATAAACCAACGTAAACTGGATCATATCGATATCGTGTCCGACGAGGCGGGCATGGATCGGTGTAAGCACTATTTTGACCGGATTCAACTGACACATCGCGCGCTGCCGAATCTGGATCTGGCAAAGGTTGATCCCTCCATTGGTTTTATGGGAAAGAATCTCTCGTTTCCATTGCTGATTTCATCGATGACCGGCGGTGCGGATGCAGAACTCGTCAAAATTAATACCAACCTTGCGGAGGCGGCCGAAGCAGAAGGGGTGGCGCTGGCGGTCGGGTCCCAACGGATCTTTCTTTCGAATGATGCCGCGCGTGAAAGTTTCGAGTTGCGGGAACATGCGCCGACCGCGCTGCTGTTTGGAAACCTTGGAGCAGTGCAGTTGAATTATAATGTCGGGCTGGCCGATTGTGAAGCGGCGGTGCGGGTGCTGGATGCCGACGGGCTTTATCTGCACCTGAATCCGTTGCAGGAGGCGGTTCAGCCGGAGGGCGATACGAATTTTGAAAATCTGCACAGCAAGATTTCGACGATTGTTAAGACGCTGAAAAAGCCGGTGATCATCAAGGAGGTCGGTGCGGGCATTTCTCCGGAAGATGTGGAACATCTGCTGGCGGCCGGCGTCAAGTATATCGATGTGGCGGGCACGGGCGGGACTTCCTGGAGCATGGTGGAGAGCCGACGTCGTGAAGATCCGGATCTGGGCGAACTGTTTGCCGACTGGGGGATTCCAACACCGCTGGCGCTGCACCGGATGAAACCGTATCGCCATGAAGTGCAGCTGATTGCTTCCGGCGGTGTACGCAACGGGATCGATATGGCGAAAAGCATGATTCTTGGCGCTTCGCTCTGCGGGCTTGCCCGACCCTTCCTGCAACCGGCGCGGGAGTCAGCTGAGGCTGTGCGGACGGCGATCCGCAAGCTTAAGCGCGAATTTACCACGGCCATGTTCCTGCTCGGGGCGGGCGGTATCGATGATCTCAAGGGAAGAGAGGACCTTATTCTCAATGAAAATTGGCATTGATCAGATCAGTTTCTATACGTCGCATTACTATGTCGATCTGAGAACGCTTGCGGATGCACGTTCGGTGGAGCCGGATAAATACTATCTGGGTATCGGTCAGGAAAAGATGGCGATTCCGGCACCGGACGAAGATGTAGTTACGCTGGCTGCCAGCGCCGCCTATCCGCTGAAGGAGCGGGGCGAACTGGAAGAGGTGGAGTTGCTGCTCTTTGCTACGGAGAGCGGAATCGACCAATCCAAGGCTGCGGGCATTTATGTGCACGGACTGTTGGAAATGCCGTCGCGCTGCCGGGCCATTGAGCTGAAGCAGGCGTGCTACAGCGCGACGGCCGGCATTCAGCTGGCCATCGGGTTTGTGGCACGGAATCCCGGAAAGAAAGCATTGGTGATCGCATCCGATATTGCACGGTATGAACTCGGAAGTCCCGGCGAGGCGACCCAGGGTTGCGGGTCGGTGGCTATGGTAATTTCGGCTGATCCACGGATTCTAACGATTGATGCGGAAAGCGGATATTACACCGAAGATGTGATGGATTTCTGGCGCCCGAACTATCGCTCCGAAGCGTTGGTGGACGGAAAATATTCTACAATGGTGTATATCCACGCCCTGCTTGAATCATGGAAGCAGTATGCGGATCTGTCTGGTCGTTCGCTGACTGATTTTGACCGCTTCTGCTACCATATCCCGTTTACCAAAATGGCGGAGAAAGCCCATCAGAAGCTGTGCCGAAAATGCAAGGTGGACATCGACCGGGAGGGTATGCAGGCGCTGCTTGAGGAGTCGCTGCGGTACAGTCGCATCACGGGCAACTGCTATTCGGGATCGATGTATGTGGGGTTGGCTTCGCTGCTGGACCATGCGGACGAGGATCTGGCAGGGAAGCGGATCGGATTCTACAGCTATGGCTCCGGTTGCGTGGGCGAATTTTTCAGCGGGGTGGTTGAACCCGGATATCGGGATATGCTGTACACGGATCGGCATATAAATATGCTGGAGAACCGCACGGAATTGTCGTATCAACAGTACGAAGACATTTTTAATTACGGTGTGCCGACCGATGGCGGAGAATATGTTTTCCCGCAATACAAGACCGGACCGTTCCGGTTCTCGGGCATCAGCCAGCACAAGCGTGAATACGAATCGTTGGTGGACTAGAATATGAAAGCTGTGGCACCCGGAAAGTTGATCCTGAGCGGAGAACATGCCGTGGTATATGGCAAACCGGCCATCGCTATGGCAATCGACCGGAGCGCGGTTTTTGAATTGAAACCGCAGGCCGGCGATAAAATCTCTTTCGATCTGCCGGGCGTCGATGACTCCGAATCATTGACCCTGCTTGCCCTGCGCGATCTGAAGCGGCGCGTCGAAAACAAATATCATGAGTTTCTGAAAGGGGAAATCGGTATCGGCTATGTGCTGGGCGCACCCGCCGATCTTTTCCGTTTCGCCTTTATTCATACGCTTGATGGATTGCACCGGACTATTGAGTCCGGGTTGGTTATGAAGCTCCGCTCCAGCATTCCCATTGGTTGCGGAATGGGTTCTTCGGCAGCGACGGTATTGAGCGAAATCCGT
>Ga0210065_1000170_pt1 | contig 18766 bp, 14 predicted proteins | sample Muzzi_PWB_D1_FD_185533 | JGI IMG/M metagenome (GOLD analysis project Ga0210065, IMG submission 185533) | Wetland microbial communities from San Francisco Bay, California, USA, that impact long-term carbon sequestration - Muzzi_PWB_D1 (SPAdes) | ecosystem: Environmental > Aquatic > Marine >... | reverse complement strand
ATCAGTAGCGGGACCATGTCCCGCTGTACATCATTTGCATACAGGCTATCCGCCGCCTAAAGGCGGGGGGTTTACTGATCCCCGATCGGGGACACTAAAAGGGGCCGGATACATTTGCTGAATAAATGTATCCGGCCCCTCTTTATTCCTCTTTAATTCTCGGCTTCCGATTTGTTGTTTACAATGGTGAAGAAACCAGGCCCTGACCGGAGTTTCCCCAATGTCCAGACTCATTCGCTTTGTTCTGCTCGTCCTGTGCGCCTTCCCCGACGCGGGCATTGCTGCCTCTGCCAGTGAACTTGATGCGTTGCTGGAACATTACCGACACCTGCATGAGAACCCGGAGCTTTCCCTGCAGGAAAGGAACACGTCGGCCTACCTGGCCGAACAGCTGAAAGCGACCGGCTTTGAGGTGACGACCGGTGTGGGCGGTCACGGCCTCGTCGCCGCACTCCGGAACGGCGACGGACCCGTCATCCTGTTTCGCGCCGACATGGACGCCCTGCCGGTCGAGGAACAGACCGGCCTCCTCTACCGCAGCAGGGTCCGGGCCATCAACACGGCGGGCGAAGACGTGCCGGTGATGCACGCCTGCGGCCATGACATCCACATGACTGTCCAGCTCGGTATCGCCCTGCAGATGGCCGCCGACCGGGACAGGTGGAACGGCACCCTGTTGCTGATCGCCCAGCCGGCCGAGGAAATCGGCATCGGTGCGCGGGCGATGCTGGAAGACGGGCTCTATGAGCGTTTCCCCGTGCCCGACTACAACCTCGCCTTCCACGTGAGTCCGGACCTGCCCGCCGGGCGGATCGGCTACGTGAGCGGGTATGCACTGGCGAACGTTGACTCCGTGGACATCACGGTCTACGGGACGGGCGGCCATGGTGCCTTCCCGCAACAGACCAGGGACCCGATCGTCATTGCCGCCCGCATTGTGCTGGCCCTGCAAACCATTGTGAGCCGCGAACTCTCGCCGCTGGATTCCGCTGTGGTCACGGTCGGCTCCATCCACGGTGGCACCAGGCACAACATCATCCCCGACGCGGTCACGCTGCAGCTGACCGTCCGGAGCTACAGTGACGAGACCCGTGATTTCCTGCTGCGCCGCATCCGGGAAATCAGCCAGGGTATCGCGCGATCCGCCAGAATACCCGAGGAACGGCTGCCCCGGGTCACCGTCAAGGATGAATACACCCCGGCAGTCTACAATGATCCCGATTTGCTCAACCGGATCGTACCGGTCCTGAAATCAACGCTTGGCGAGACCGCCGTGATGGCCGTCGATCCCGTCATGGCGGGCGAGGACTTCGCCCGCTACGGACGCACGGAAGAGCGGATTCCCGGAGCGTTGCTCTGGCTGGGCGCCGTCAACGGGGCGCGGTACCAGGCGAAACAGGCAAGCGGGGAAGCCCTGCCGGGCCTGCATTCGGCCCGGTTCGCGCCCGATGCCGGAGCGACCATTGCAACGGGCGTGCGGGCGATGCGTGCGGTGCTGCTTGAACTGTTCCGGGAACGCTAGAAACGGCAGGATTGCCTGCCGGGCATTTTCAATATCTCGCATTCTTCCGGAATTCATGGACTATCCTTACAGCCATGCCCCTATCAGGAAGTTAGAGCTTTTTCAGTGGCATTCAATAATAAGGAGGTTGCCATGATACACAATAACCTGTGTCCGGCTTTCGCACTAATTCTTGGACTCACACTATCGGGCTGGACCATGGCCGGGAATACCCATGAGACGGGGCAACGGGCCTTTACCGGCCTCTGGCAATCGATCGACAGCTTTGACGGCAGTACCCAGTATCTGTCGATCACCTGCAGCCCCGAACGCTCATGCGACGTCCGGCTCAACGATACGGCGTTCACGCTTTCCTGCGTGAACCAGACTGGTTTTGCACAAGGCGCGGGGTCGGTTTTACGCGATGTACTGACCGTCGAACTTACCCTGTATTGCTCGAATCTGGACGGGACGTCCAGCCTGGCCGGGACTCAGGTAAACAAATTCGTTCTGGATCGCAGAAACGGAACGCTAACGAACCTCAATGACGATCCAGTGCCTGTTCCCAATGTCTTTCACCGGATCAGCAAGTAGCGCCGCGCAAGCTGCCGGCAGACTGACTACAACATCCTGCGCGGGGCCGCCAATGCCGACTGACTGACAGCGGCTCCTGCACGAGAGGACAGGAAGCACAGGCCAGTCAGCAATTTTCCCGAATACTGCCCAGCACCGGGGTCTGCCCCCTGTTTTCCTGTTCCATACCAAGAAGAACCGAGCAAGCAGATATTATTACGATGAGCACCACTCTCAGCTTCTGGTTTTATACCATCGCGATCATGGCTGTGGGTATGTACAGTGCCCGCTACGGACGTCCCGGCTCGGCCGATTTCTTTCTCGCTGGTCGGGGCATTGGCACATGGGTGTCTGCTTTGTCTGCTTCCGCCTCCGCGGAAAGCGGCTGGGTAACACTGGGACTTGTGGGAATGGCCTTCCAGACAGGCATTGGCGCCCTGTGGATCATCCCTGGAACCGTTATTGCATTCCTGTTCAACTGGTTGGTGATCGCCGACCGCTTGCGTCGACAGGCGCATGACCAGGGATCTATCACCCTTCCCGATGTGTTCACGGCCAACTTCACTGGATGGCACGCTGTTGCGATCCGGGTTTTGGCTATGCTCATTATCCTCAGCATGCTAAGTGCCTATGTGGCAGCGCAGTTCAGTGCTGCAGGAAAGATGTTCGAGGCGATGCTTGATTGGCCCTATGAAGCTGGAGTCATCGTCGGCGCGATTATTGTAATAAGCTATACCATTAGTGGAGGGTTTCGCGCTGTTGCCTGGACCGATGTGCTCCAGGCGCTGTTGATGATCAGCGCCATGCTGATCCTGCCGCTGGTGCTGCTTGTTCATCTCGGCGGTATCGATAGCATGTGGCAGCGCCTCGGCGCACTGGAAGATGGCACCACCCTCACTGCTCCATTCGCGGACCAGTTCGGCATGGCGCTGGTGGGTTTTATGGCCATGTGGCTGGGGATACCGTTGGGCTACTGTGGACAACCGCACATTCTGGTCCGCTATATGGCTACACGCGATACAACTGCGATACGACGTGGTGCCTTGATCTCGACGACTTGGGTTTTCCTGCTGTTTACCGGAGCCGTACTGTTGGGTGTCTTTGCTCGTGCATGGTACGGGAGCCTGAATGATCCAGAAACCGTTTTGCCACGGGTTGCCGGTGAATTGCTCCCTGGACTGCTTGCCGGCCCGATGATCGCTGCAGTGCTCGCGGCCATCTGTTCCACCGCCGATTCCCAGTTGCTGGTAAGCGCCTCGGCCGTCAGCCACGATCTTTACGTTCGGGTACTTGGTCGACAGCCGGACAACCAGCGCATCGTGTTCCTGAACCGGCTCGCTGTGCTGCTGATCGGGCTTATCGCCATGGTTGTCGCGCTAGTAAAGGTACGTGTTATTTTCGATTTCGTACTCTACGCCTGGGCGGGACTTGGCGCTGCCTTTGGTCCTGCCCTGATTCTAATGCTGCTGTGGCGACGGACCAGTGCCGCCGGGGTGATCGCAGGCATGCTCGTTGGATTCATAACCGCTGTAGTATGGCGCATGACCTTGCATAACTATCTCTACGAGCTGGCTCCGGCATTCCTGCTGGCCTTTGTCACCGTGTGGTTAGTAAGCTTGTTCACTTCCGAACACAAAGTGCCAGCCAGTATCGGCAAGCAACAGAAAAATGTGCTCTGACACCTATTTGTTCCCAAAGACAGCTAAAATGGACGAAATGGCTTGTGGATCGGGTTCCAAGCAGGTTCGTAATTAATGAGTAAGCCTGACAAAAGGGAGGAGCGGGAATGAAACGACGAGTTTCGTTAGGGGCCAGCGCAGCGCTGCTGGCGGGGTTGACGGTTCAAGCAGTGGCACAGGATTCAGGTATGCTCACGCAAGGTGAGGCCGCAAAGCTTTATCCCGACAAACCGGCTTATTCGCGCTATGCCGGGCGGGATTTTCCGACACGGCCCTATTTCGGCGACACGCACCTCCATACATCCTTTTCCATGGATGCGGGCGCCTTCGGAGCGCGTATCGGTCCACGTGACGCCTATCGCTTCGCGCGCGGCGAGCAGTTGACGTCATCGAGCGGGCAGCCGGTGAAACTTTCGCGACCGCTTGATTTTCTGGTCGTGGCCGATCACTCCGACAACATGGGCTTCTTCCCGGATCTGCTCGCCGGCAAGCCCGACGTGCTCGCTGATCCCACCGGCAAGCAATGGTACGACATGATTCAATCCGGCAAGGGTGCGGACGCCGCGATGCAGATCATCGTCGCCTTCTCGCATAACAAGTTTCCGGAAGATCTCATGTACTTTCCGGGTACCTCCAGGTACAAAAATGCATGGCAGAGGACCATCGACGCGGCTGAAGCGTTCAATGAGCCGGGGCGTTTCACCGCCTTCATCGGTTACGAATGGACCTCGAACACCGGCGGTAACAATCTGCACCGTAACGTGATCTTCCGCGACGGCGGCGACAAGGCGAGCCAGGTCGAGCCCTTCACCGTGTATCCGCCCTACGGCAGTGACAATCCCGAGAATCTCTGGAAGTGGATGAAGGCATACGAGGACAAGACCGGCGGCAACGTTCTGGCCATCGCGCACAACGGTAATCTCAGCAACGGGTTGATGTTCCCGGTCGTGGAGGCGTTCGGCAAGAAACTCGACAGCGATTACGCCAGCACGCGCGCGAAATGGGAACGTCTCTACGAGGTGACTCAGACCAAGGGCACCGGTGAGGCGCATCCCTATCTTTCGCCAAACGACGAGTTCGCCGATTTTGAGCTGTGGGACAAAGGCAATCTCGACGGCAGCGTCGCCAAAAAGAACAGCATGCTCGAGTTCGAGTATGCCCGCTCGGCGTACAAGAACGGACTGAGGCTTGCCCAGAAACTCGGCGCCAATCCCTATGCGTTCGGCCTTGTCGGAAGCAGCGATGCGCACACCGGCCTCGCCGCGATGCAGGAAGACAATTTTTTTGGCAAGACCACGCCACAGGAGCCGAGCCCGGAACGCATGCTGGCAACCTTCGTCGACAATCCGAAAACCGGCATCAAAATCATGGACTGGGAGGTCAGCGCCTCCGGTTATGCCGCTGTTTGGGCGACAGAGAACACACGCGCATCGATTTGGGATGCCATGCAGCGCAAGGAAACCTATGCCACCACTGGGCCACGCATGATCGTGCGCTTTTTTGGCGGGTGGGATTTTGATCCGAATGATGCCGGGGATCGGCTGCCGGCGTACACTGGCTACACCAAGGGTGTAGCCATGGGTGGCAACCTGGGCGTCGCGCCGCGCGGCAAAACGCCGACCTTTCTCGTCGCCGCGCTCAAGGATCCGATCGGCGCCAATCTCGACCGCTACCAGATCGTCAAGGGTTGGCTCGATGACGAAGGCGAGCTTCACGAGAAGGTCTATGATGTGGTGTGGTCTGGTGAACGCAAGCCAGGCGACGACGGCAAGGTGCCCCCCGTCGGCAGCACCGTGGACGTCGCCAACGCGACCTGGACCAATACGATCGGCGCGCCTGAGCTGATCGCGGTGTGGACCGATCCAGACTTCGATTCCTCCGAGCCTGCTTTCTATTACGGACGCGTCCTCGAAATCCCGAAACCGCGATGGACGGCTTACGACGCCAGGTTCTACGGGACGGAGCCATTGCCGGGCACCGTCATGACCTTGCAGGACCGTGCCTACACCTCGCCGATCTGGTATACACCTGCACCCGGGACAGGAGGCGGACTATCCGATGGAACATAAAGACTTTATCCCGCAAACGACGCAAGGAGGCAGCTGGGCACGGCGGCTTGTCCGCGAACCCCTGGTGCATTTTCTGCTGCTCGGCGGACTGCTGTTCGGTGCCTATTACTCATTTAACGACGCACCGCAGAGCAGCGATTCCAAACAAATCGTCCTCGATGAGGCGCAGGTGGCGAGCCTCGCGGCGACCTTCCAGCGCACCTGGCTGCGCCCACCGACACAGGAGGAACTGGTTGGCCTGGTCGAGGACCGAATCAAGGAGGAAATCCTTTACCGCGAGGCGCTGGCGCTGGGGCTGGATCAGAACGACCTGGTGATACGCCGCCGCCTGCGTCAGAAGATGGATTTCCTCAACTCCGATCTTACCGAGCCCGAGCCGCCGACCGAGGCCGAGTTGCAGGCGTATCTCGTGGCCAACATGGATCGGTTCCGGACCACCGAGCAACTCAGCTTCACCCAGGTATATCTGAAGGAGGAGAACCGGAAACGGGCGACTGCGTTGCTGCAGCAACTCGCCGGGCACCCCCCGTCGGCGCTGGACCTGGAGAAGCTTGGCGATGCCAGCCTGTTGCCTGGTGCCATGCAGCAGGCCGACGTACACGAACTCGAGCGTGTCTTCGGCAACGGGTTCGCGAACGCACTCTCCGCCGCGCCGCCGGGGCGGTGGAGCGGACCGCATGCCTCCCCCTACGGCCTGCACCTGGTCTATGTGTCGGAGCGTCTGCCCGGTCGGGAACCGCCGCTCGGCGAGGTGCGAGCAGCGGTGGAGCGCGAGTGGCTGGCCGAACGGCAGCGTGAGGCCAACGCGCGGTTCTATCAGGCCCTGCGCGAGCGCTACAGCGTCGAAGTCGCCTATCCCCAGCCGCCCGCACGGGATGACGTGGTGGCGATGCAGCCGTGATGGATCTGCCGCGTCTGCTGCTTCTCGCGTCCCTGCTGCTGAGCGGTCTGTTCGGCCCGGCGCAGGCACACGAGGTTCGCCCGGGCTATCTCGAGTTGCGCCAGTTCGACGCCGAGACCTGGGATCTGGTATGGAAGGTCCCGGCGAACGGCGACCGGCGACTCGCGCTGGACGTGCAGCTGCCGGAGAACTGCCGCAACGGCGAGCCGGGCACGCGCTTCATCAACGGCGCCTATATTGAACGCTGGCGAAGCCGCTGCAGCGGCGGGCTGACCGGACGGGAAATCGGGATTGCCGGCTTGCCCGCAACACGTACGGACGTACTGGCACGAGTGAGCCGCGCCGACGGCACTGCGCAGACGGTGCGCCTTACCCCCTCGGCGCCGGTCTTTACCGTCAGCCCCACAGCAAGCGGCTGGCAGGTGATACACACCTATCTTGCCCTTGGCGTTGAACACATTCTGCTCGGCATCGATCATTTGCTGTTCGTGCTGGCGCTGCTGTTCCTGGTTGGCAGCTGGCCGCGTCTGATCGGTACGGTCACCGCCTTCACGCTGGCCCACAGCCTGACCCTGGCGGCCGCGACGCTGGGCTGGATCCGGGTTCCGCAGGCACCGGTGGAAGCGGCGATTGCGCTGAGTATCGTGTTCGTGGCCGTCGAGATCCTGCATGCCCGCCAGGGACGCGCGGGTCTCGCGGCGCGCCTGCCCTGGGTGGTGGCCTTCGTGTTCGGTCTGCTGCATGGCCTGGGATTTGCCGCAGCACTGAGGGACATCGGCCTGCCTGAACACGCCATACCGCTGGCCCTGGCGTTCTTCAACGTCGGCGTCGAACTGGGCCAGTTGCTGTTTATCGCTGTCGTGTTCGGGCTGTTGTGGCTGATTCGCGCGCTTGGCCAGCCCGCCAGCGAATCGGAAGATACCTGGCGGCAGGCCGAACGGTTTGCGCTGCCGGGGGCCTATGTGATCGGCACCCTGGCGATGTTCTGGGTGTTTGACCGAACCTACAGCTTCCTGGTATGACCGATCGGGCAAAAAGGGAGTGACTGGCAGGGAAAGCAAAACCATCCGACAAGTCGCTGGCTTTCTGTTGCTGTGTACCTGCGGGACAGTACGGGAGCGGGTTTGATGCAGGTTCCGAAAGGAACCATTGCTGTGAGTCCGGCAACCGTGCAATGTCTTGCACCGGCGCACCGTCTGTCGCGGGCAGTCGTCGAGGGGGTTGCATTACCAGTAGTGTCGCCAGTCGAAGACCATGCGCAGGCCGAGCGACCAGACTGTACGCAGATCGGAGCTGGCACCCGGTGGTGTAACGATCGATGTGTCGTAGGGTACGTCTGCACCAGCAAATAGCTGGAAGAGCACCGAGGAGGACTGGTTAGCGGAAAAAGCCCGGAAGGGTCGATACTCGAGGATCGGCAGATCGAAGTACGTGGACTTGAAGTCGATTACTCGCCCGGGGCTGCCAGGGCTTTCGGGTGGGGCGATCACCTGGTCGTTGTTTCCAAGTCCATACCAGGTCACGCCGAGCTCGCGGCCCAACACGAACTGGAATCGACCAATGCGCGTGGCCCATCCCTGCTGCCAGCCGAAAACACCGCCGTTGCTGGCGGTGATAGCCATCTGTGTGTACTTCTCCGGATTGAAGAAGTACATCGGCGCCAGGAACAGGAGGTCTCCGGGAATCAGGTAGAAGGGCATGCGGAACCGGGTCGACAGGCCCGTGCGCGCGGGGATCGCTGCGGTAAGATTCCCATCGATCGCACCCGTCCCGGTGTCGGCGAACTCGTTCGTCGAGGGCCCGTCCGCGTGATAGCCGATCTGGAAAAAGGCCAGTCCGTCGCCTGAATCTCCCAATGCCCCTTCCAGTCCCAATCCGGCACGAAATGCCAGGTCCAGCCCGGGAATAAAACCGTCATCGTTCTGCGACTGCTCGAAACCGCCGCTTATGCCACGGCCCTCGATCGAGGCGGCTAGTCCCGCAAACGTCCCCAATTCACTCCGTGCGCGCGGCAGCTCGCCCAGACCGGGACCAAGACCCGGTACGGGTGTGGGCAGGAGGGCTTCTTCGAGCGTATCAGCGTACCGGCTGCGCCCGCCCGTGCCCAAATTTTCGCCGCGGTCGGGAAAGGTGTTGCTCTTGCAGATGTCGAACGTATCCGGTTGGTCAGGGGCGGTCGGAACATAGGGAATGCTGTAGCCTCGCGAGCGGCCAGCTGCGGCGTCGAGAACCTGTGCCAGGCTCCTGCGCGCCGCCTCGGCGGCAAGCGCGGCGTCCTCCGGGCGCAGATGCGCATCGCCCATCAGCACGATGGTCTCATCACGTCCCTTCCACGTGAACACCTCTATGCCGTGCTGGTTGTAGAAGTCGTGGGTACCCTTGCGCTGCGACACGTCGCCCCAGCTCCCGGCCACGTGACCAGCCGCATAGGTATCTTCCAGGAAGTGCAGTGCGAACGCCTCGTCGAACAGCACAGCACGCGCGAGCGCGCTCCGTTCGTCGGTCGATAGCTGCTCGTTCGCGAGCCGGCTCGCCTTCTGCAATGCGCTTATGTGATACCAGGCATAGACGCCGATCGCATTGAGGTCCGATCCGGGCTGCAGCGCAAGCACCCCATATGCATAGGGGTCAAGGTTCGTGTCGGGACGGGGGAGCAGGAAGTGAGCAAGGTTGGCGTCCGCCCGCGTCGCATAGTGCGGATCGGCACGCTGCAACCGGGTGTCGGCCGTACGCAGCGCGTTCAACCGCTGTGCGCGACTGGCCTCGTCGGCGAGGCGTCGCCGGCTGTTGGTGACTAGGTCCGAGGAGGTCTTCGTCTGATCCGGCTGGCCAGTGACCGGGATTCGTCCCAGATCCTCTTTGAGCTGCGCAGCGACGTCCGCAACCATGAGGATCCAGTCCGATTGGCGAACCGTCTCCAGCATCTCGTAGCTGGAGCACGAGTGATCACCGGCGATACCCGATAGCGCCGCCCAGTCGATGCACGTTGGCGTAAGTCCCTGATCTGCGTCGGCACCCGACACGCAGAGGCGCGTTTCATCACCCATGCGCGCGTCCTGCCATAGCTGATCGAACTCCCCCAGGCGTTCCGGGTCGAGACCCTGAACAGCCAGCACGGCGATATCACGGTGCTCCGGATAGACCCACGCAATCCCCGGAGCCGAGATGCTCGCGAGCGCAATCGCCAGGAGCCCGCGCAAGACCCTCGTTGCAAACAAATAGTCCATCTCGGCTCCTCCCTTCGCTTTAAAGACTTGAGCAGCGGACTTCTCCCTGGCTCGCAACCGCCGGGTGCTCGGGTTCGCAGCTAGTGCGATTTCCTCCTCAATGTAGCGCAGCCCCCTCGCTACAACATCTCATGCCTGCCCGTCTGAAGTGATCTACTAAATGCGGACACCGAGTTAAGGCGTTAAAATGCCATAACGAGGCAAGAGATGACAACAGAGATGAGTTAGAGACGTAACTCCACGGAAGCCAAGCGTATAGGTTAAAGGGGTTGGCGACAAACAAAAACTGGACGCATTAGTCACCGACCCCTTTCCACTCTGGAAAGGGCTGAGTATAAGTCGAATAAACGCTATTTTCCCTGAAACCCGCCTCCATTGTGCGGACGCTGCCACCGCTTTCCAGCCTGGTCATAGCGGAATCCTGCCTGAATTAGCCACACTGACCTGACTGAATTCAGTTCATGTGCCCTTTACCCAGCCTATTCATGCCTCCAGGCAAATACAGACCCTGTTGCATCTGCGCAAGGCAGCAACATTGGTTGCACGGGAATGCTTCCTTGAGTCTGCCGAACAGACCGGACTGCGGCGACGCTCGACTGTCCGGCAACAGCCGCCAGCTCGTATCAGCGATTTTTCTTGCAGATGCACCAGTATCTTCTTAATGACCACTGGATCTTCTATGCACGCAATGACCCTGGCTGATCCTCCACAGACTCGGCACATCTCAACATCAATCTTGAAAACCCGCTTCAGCCGCTGCGCCCAGGTTATTGCCATGGATGGCATGTATGCCGGTTTTGCAGGAGCAAAAACCGGTCATGGCCACAGGACGCTGAACGGGTATTTGCTCCCCCTGGCCATCCGCTGCTTTGGGCTTGTTGCCTTTTCCCCGTTTTGCTGGCGTCACCAGCGCTCGGTGCTTGCTGTTCGGCGCAAACACACCGTGAAAACGTGTCAGATTGACTCTGGGCAAGGGCACAAGCGCTGCCAGTTTGGCGATGAAATCCACAGGCTCAATGATGACGTGGGTGGTCCCATCCCGATACGGCGTCTTCAGCTCATAATGATCCAATGCCAGATAACTGTTCTCGGCATCTACACCTATTACACCTACGCTGGACCACCTACGACCAGAAGCCTTTCGGCATCAAGACGTCAGACGACGTGCCCATGGAGTACCAGGAACGGCCCTGGCAACTGAATCAGACTCGCTATTGCGACAACCTGTCTGTGTTGCAGGGGTGTCGCGGCACTAGAAAAATGTCGCTTGCAGCCGCTCGAGCACCCAGAAGGCAGCCACGGTGCCAATGGCGTAAGAGGCGGCGATTGGCGCCTGGCGCGGCACTGCGATGACTTTTTGCAGCAGCGCAAACAGGCTCAGGAACAGGGCGATGAACATGAGTTGACCCAGTTCGATACCGATGTTGAAAAACAGTAGCGCCAGCGGGGTGTTGCCCTGGGGCAGGCCGAGTTCCAGCAACGCACCGGCAAAGCCGAAACCGTGCAGCAGGCCGAAGGCGAAAGCCACCAGCCAGGGCCACTCGATAGCCAGACTGGTCCTGCCGCGACGCTGGCGTACTGCCTCGCCACTGACCAGCGCGATGCTGAGGGCAATGAGCACCTCCACTGGCCCGGGCGGCAGGCTGAGGTGGCCCAATATCACCAGCGCGAGGGTAATGGAGTGGGCGAGCGTGAAGGCGGTAACGGTCTGCACCAGCATGCGCCAGCCCCGTACGATCATCATCAGGCTGGCGACAAACAGCAGGTGATCGATCCCCAGTAGGATGTGCTCGATGCCAAGGCGGGTATAGGTTGCCGCCACGCCCCAGCGTGAGGGCTGTTGCGGTACGGTGGCACGAGTGTGCTTCGCCTGTAGCAGCAGGGTGGATTGCGTGCCATCGAGCAGGTTGATGTTGACCAGGGTATCGACCGTGGTCTGGGCGAGATTGTCTATCCAAAGCTCTGTTCCCGGCAGTCCCCGCTCACCGTTCAGGTGGTAGCGGTAGATGACAAAACCCTCGAGCAGGGTGGGCTCTTGGGTCAGGCGCAGGGACAGGGATTCGTCAAAGCGGGGCTGGATATCCAGCACCCGGTCGCCCCGGCTCGGCACCTTCCACAGCACCTCGTAGTGGTGGGGTGCGGTTTCGTCGATTTGCAGGTAGGCGGGGCGTATCTCATGGGCCGGGACGTAGACGGACCACGTCAGGCACAGCAGGAGCAGGGCACGGAATGCCAGGGTCATCAGTTAGCCGATAGCCCGACTTTAACGGCGCTTTGGGGAACATCGGCGGTGATGGTGACCTCGTATTTCGCCAGCAGGTTCTGATATAGCTCATCTTGCGCCTCGAGCACCGACTGGTACTCGTACTCCCGGGCGACATAATCGTGCACCTCCTCGAAGGCTGGCAACCTGGGCGCCTGGCGCTCTTCGACAAGCACCAGGTGCCAGCCAAAGCCCGAGCGCACCGGTCCTGCCCAGTGCCCGACGGGCAGTGCGGCCAGGGCCTCGGCAAAGTCGCCGCCGAAGTCGTTGTGGAGTTCGTTCTGCGCCGTCATCGGCCATTCCACCGGCAGCGACAGTTTGTTCTGGCGCGCCCCCGGTACCGGCGCGCCCTGGCGCAGTGCCGACAGGGTGGCCTGCATGCGCTCCTCGACCTGCGGCTCGTCGGGCAGGAACAATACCTGCCGGAATGCGTAGGCCTGCGGCAGGGTGAAAAACGCCTCCCGACTGTGGAAATACTCCCTGAGACGCGCCTCGGTGGGGGGCTTCATCAGCACGCTCAGGTCGTTGGCCACGGCCTCCATTTTCTGCGCCAGTCGCTTGCGTATGATCCCGTCATTGTGATCCAGGCCCATCTTCAGGGCCTCCCGGTAGAACACCTCCTGGCGCAGGTGCCGGTCAATGATCGCGGTCACATCGTCTGGCGCAGGGTCGCGCTTCCACTGCAGTTTCCAGAGCCCGGTCAGGTGGTCCAGTTCCGCCTGGTCGATGACGATTTGATTGCCATCGTCCTGCACCGCCTGGGCATCCTCCTGTAGCCAGGCATACGCCCCGAAGACGATACCGCCGAACAGGAAGAAGTGCAGTAGCGGTTCCCTGAACCAGTGCCAAGACGCCACGCGATCAGTGCACCTCGTACCAGATCGGTGAGCCCCAGGCACGCTCGACGAGCTGGCGCTTCACATCCTCGGGATACTGCACCCCGGCGTTGAGTTCGTCGTAGAGTGTCCAGCGGGCCGTCGGCAATTGCAGTACACGCACGTAGTAAAAGGCTTCGACTTCGGGATTAAAATCCGGATCGGTCCACACCCCCATCAGTTCAGGACTGCCTTTCTCGGTATTGAACTGCCCGGTTGTCATGTCAATGGGCGCGTCGATCGACTCTACAGAACCATCCCGCTTGAGCCGCTTGCCAGAAGCCACCACGTTGTAGATTGTGTCTTTCATCTCGCCATCTTCATACCAGCCCTTGATGATCTGGATGCGGTCGAGGTTGGGGCCGATCGGGTCCTTGACTGCCCAGACGAGAAACTGCGGGGCCTTGTCGCCTGTGTAGTCCCCGCCCATGGGGACACCCCTGGCGTAGCCGTCTTTTACCAGTTTCTCGTAATTGTCGTAGCGTTTGTCAAAGCCGCTGCCGGCGAAGGTGCGAACCTTGATGCGCGGCCCGCTGGTGGCGAAGGTCTCCTTCGCCAACATTGCATCCCAGATGGCGCCCCGGGTGTTCGACTCGGCCCACACCCCCGCCAGCGCGCCGGGATTGGCGTCGGCGACCCGCATTTCGCCGTCCAGGTCGGCTTTCGAGCGGGTCTCGGGGTCCCGGTCGGCCAGTCCGTGGCTGCCGACCTTGTAGTTGTCCTCCTCGACGTTGCTTGGCGTACCGTTGTGATTGTCGGTGCCGCCCACGAAACCATACTTGAACGGATTGATGCCGAGCTGGGCGTGGTACTTGACGCCGCGCCCGAGGCCATAGCGAACGAAGTTCTCCTTGATGAAGGCGCGTCCGTTGTATTTCTGGATAGTGGTGGCGTTTTCGAAGTCGGCGAACTCATCATTGGGCCAGAAGTTGGGGATGACCTCGGAATTGCCTTTCACCTGCATCATCTCGATCAGGGGCTCCATGCTGGCGCGGGTCGTGGCGTAGTCCTCGTCGATCGGCTTACCCGAGAGGCTGGCCTCGGCGAACAGCAGGCCCTTGCTCTCGTTCGAGTTGTGCGGCACCGCGAACACCTTGCGCTCCTGGTCCCGCTGTGTCTGCATCCAGGCCCAGAGCTCCTCGGGATCCGCGCCTTCATTGGAGGAGAAGGGCATATCGGGCAGGTTGGTATCGCGGAAAAACACATTGCGGTGCTGGTTCGCGCCGCCGGGGGCGGAGGTCCACTCATAGGCGTGGATGGTGGTGAACTTGCCGGGCTCGTAGTGCTTTTCGGTGGCTTCGACATTTTTCTGCCAGGTGGTCTTGATGGCCTCGTCGCCCTGGAAGAAGTCCGGGTGGGGGCTGCCGCCGCCCGCCAGTGGCGTCAGCACGTACTCGTTGTACAGCTTCAGCGCCGTCGCCAGGTTCGGCGCGGTGCGGAAGGACTCGGCGACCGGGTCATCGTGGCCCGGGGCACCCTCGTTCATGAGGCTGTAGGCTTCGCCCATGAATTCCGAGTGGTCGGTAACCGCTACGAAGTCGAGCGGCCGCTTGATCTTGTGCATGCTGCCGTTGACCATCATCTCCTCGCCCTTGGCGAAGCGGTAGGCGTCATCCGGCGTCAGGCGGTTGCCGGCGATGAAGGCGTCCATCGACACCCCTGTGTGGACATGGGTCTCGCCGAAGTACGCCTCCTTGAGCGGGTTTTTTTTCACCGCGGACTCGGCGTCACTGGTGGATTGTGCCGACACCGGCAGAGCTATCGCAAGCATACATAGCGACAGCCAGCGATCTGGTCTGGATTGTGAATCATTGTGAATCATTGTGCCTCCTTCGGCCACTTGCGCGGTAATAGTCTTTATTAAATGGCTAATAAAACCATGTCCCGTGCTACGAAGTAGCTTAGGGAGTGTTAATTAACATGAATGCCCATTGACTGTTTATAGACGATGCGAATAAAAACGTAAATGCAGAAACTGCTTGATTAGCAATTCAGGATATAACGGCACTGCAATAGAAAGAGCCAAAGGGAGATGTCAGATTAAGGGCAATGACTGTCTATGTGTCTCACCCTGGAACACCTTAAAACAATACAAATATGACATGAATGTTAATTTGCATTTAAATTTGACCCGGGTTTTGCATCTAAAGGTGGGCAAAGCTGCGGGTGCCCTCCGGAATTTTACCGGTGAGTCGTTGAACGTCGGGGTTTGGCTGCACCTCGCCCGGACGGCCGTGTGGTGATGCGTTCCCCGCTGCAACAAATTGGTGCGATCCGCACTCCTGGCGTGCAGCCTTAGTTTTACAGCCATACAGACTAACTCTAACACACTGAATATACTAACATTATATCTCTGGCACGCAATCTGCTTTAACAAGCTCTACTTAATCAACCAGGAGCTTGCAATGTCATATTTGGAACCCAACGAATTCGTATCGAAGATGGTCGATTCAGGTGAATCGAAGGTGTACATGTCTACCAAGGACACCTTGATTCGCGCCTTCATGGCCGGTGCCATCCTCGGACTCGCGGCCGTGTTCGCCATTACCGTGGCAACCAAAACAGGCTCTCCCCTGGTAGGCGCGCTGTTATTCCCGGTCGGTTTCATCATGCTCTACCTGATGAAGTTCGACCTACTCACAGGGGTCTTCACCCTGGTACCCCTCGCACTCATCGACAAGCGTCCCGGTGTAACGTTTGGCCAGGTCATGCGTAACTGGGGGCTTGTCTTCGTCGGCAACTTTGCCGGCGCGCTGGCAGTGGCCTTCATGATGTCGTTCATCCTGACCTATGGATACAGCACCGATGGCGGCGCGCTGGCTGAAAAGGTCGCCAAGATTGGTGAGTCCCGTACGCTCGGCTATTCATCGTACGGAGTGCAGGGATGGTTCACCATTTTCATCCGCGGCATGTTGTGTAACTGGATGGTATCGATGGGGGTCGTCGGCGCGATGGTCTCCACCTCCGCCACCGGCAAGATGATGGCGATGTGGATGCCCGTCATGCTGTTCTTCTTCATGGGATTCGAACACTCCATCGTGAACATGTTCCTGTTCCCATTCTCGATGATCATGGGTGGGGGCTTCACCTTCATGGACTACATCATCTGGAACGAATTGCCAACGGTGCTCGGTAACCTGGTCGGAGGCTTCGTGCTGGTCGGACTGCCGCTGTACTACACACACGTCAGGACCAGCCCGGAACGCATGCTCAAGGCCGTTGCATAATCTGCCCGGGATGCAGGATCCTCAGCCCCGCAAGGGGCTGAGGTTTTTGTGCATATGACCACGCAGTTACGCATAACCATCGGCCAGTATTCGTATAAGGGGCGCAAGCCGCTTAACCAGGACTTTTATGCCACGCTGACCCCGAAAGAGCCGTTGCTAACCGCAAAAGGGATCGCGATGGCACTTGCCGACGGCATCAGCAGTAGTGATGTCAGCCACGTTGCCGCCGAAACCGCGGTCAAGGGCTTTCTCGAAGATTACTACTCCACCCCCGAATCATGGTCAGCGAAGGTCTCGGTACAGCGCATATTGCAGGCAACCAACTCGTGGCTCTATGCGCAGACACGTAACGGCCCTCATCGTTACCAAATGGATCGAGGTTATGTGTGTACCTTCAGCGCATTGATACTCAAATCCGCCACGGCGCATATCTTTCATATCGGGGATACCCGCGTTTACAGTCTGAGCGGCAACCGTCTCGAGCAATTGACCGAAGATCACCGCCTGTGGGCCTCACGCGAGAAGAGCTATCTGAGTCGCGCCCTGGGTATGGGCGATCGACTTGAGATCTGTTACCAGTCACAGACGATCGAGGTCGGCGACCTGTTCATTCTTGTAACCGATGGCGTTTACGAATTCACCGACGAAGCGTTCATCGTCGACACGCTGGCACAACATCGTGATGACCTCGATCTGGCTGCCAGAGTGATCGTGGACGAGGCGTTCATGCGAGGAAGCGAGGATAACCTGACTATCCAGATCGTTCGCATCGAGCAGTTGCCCCGGCACAGCATCAGCGAACTTCACCAGCAGGCAAACACCCTGCCGTTTCCGCCGGAACTGCGGCCAAGGATGGAATTCGACGGCTACCAGATCCTGCGCGTGATACACAACAGCAGCCGCAGCCATATCTACCTGGCTGTAAATCTGGAGACGAACCAGCAAGTCGTTCTGAAGACCCCTTCCATTGACCTGCGCGACGACCCCGCCTATCTCGAGCATTTTCTGATGGAGGAATGGATCACCAGACGCATCGATAATGCACATATTTTGCAACCCTGCGACCAGACACGCAAACGCAATTACATCTACATGGTCACCAGATTCATCGAGGGTCAGACCCTGGCGCAGTGGATGATCGACCATCCAAATCCGGATATTGAAACGGTGCGTGATTTCATCGAGCAGATCACACATGGATTACGTGCGCTGCACCGTCAGGAGATGTTGCACCAGGACTTGCGCCCTAGCAATATCATGATAGACACGAACGGCACGTTGAAGATCATCGATTTCGGCTCTGTGCGGGTGGCCGGCATAGCCGAAACTGCCCGCACACAAGGTCAGGAGCACATTCTCGGTACTGCGCAGTACACAGCACCGGAGTATTTCCTCGGTGAGACGGGAACGTCTCGTTCCGATTTATTCTCGCTCGGCGTAATTGCCTATCAAATGTTATCGGGACGCCTTCCCTATGGCACAAGCGTGGCAAAATCGACCAGTCGGGCCGCACAACGCAAATTGGTCTATCAATCGGTACTTGATGACGAACGCACGATACCGACCTGGGTCGACGGCGCAATACGCAAAGCAGTCCACCCGAATCCATTCAAGCGGTATAACCATTTATCTGAGTTCGTCTACGACCTGCGCCACCCCAACCCGGTATTTCTACGTAAAGGTCGCGCACCTCTGCTGGAAAGCAACCCAATCTTGTTCTGGAAGGGCCTGTCACTAATACTTTTGATGATCATTATCCTGTTATTGAGCACTCATCCAGTGATGAATGACTAGCTATATGACCGTGTCTTCCGACACGATTAACCGCGCACGACCGGATCGATTGGCCAGGGTCGTGTCCACTATAACGCCACATTGAACGAGGCTATCGCTTCCCCAACCACACAGGAGTTTAGACATGAAAAAGATAGAAATGACTGAAACCATTATCGCAGCCAAAGGACAATCCGGCCTCGACTGGGAAGAAATTGCCACCAGGGTAGGTCTGGCGCCGGTATTCCTTACCTCCGCCTGCCTGGGCATGAACAGTCTTTTACCGGAATACGCCGACAAGCTGTGCGAAGTGCTTGGACTACCGGCTGAGGTCTCAGGGGCGTTGCAACAGTTTCCCCATAAGAGCTGGGACAAGACGGTACCCACTGATCCAGTGATTTACCGTTTGTATGAAATTGTCGGGGTTTACGGCGACACCATCAAAGAGCTGATTCATGAAAAATTCGGTGATGGCATCATGAGTGCCATCGATTTCAGCATGCACATAGACAAGGATGAAAACCCGGCCGGTGATCGTGTACTGGTTACCATGAACGGCAAATTCCTTCCCTACAAAAGCTGGTAAACCACGCCTACAGCCTGCCGGGGGACGTGTCCCACCGTGAATGACCAGCCACAATGTAACCCCGGCAGGCCGCGGCAGTTTTCGACCCGAGC
>Ga0210065_1000169_pt1 | contig 18856 bp, 19 predicted proteins | sample Muzzi_PWB_D1_FD_185533 | JGI IMG/M metagenome (GOLD analysis project Ga0210065, IMG submission 185533) | Wetland microbial communities from San Francisco Bay, California, USA, that impact long-term carbon sequestration - Muzzi_PWB_D1 (SPAdes) | ecosystem: Environmental > Aquatic > Marine >... | reverse complement strand
GTGATTGATCCTGCTGATTATAAGTTCCTGTGGGTGATCGAATTTCCGCTAATGCTGTTTGATGAAGAGCAAGGTCGCTATGTATCTTCACACCATCCATTCACGGCTCCGGTAATTGAAGACATTCCTCTACTGGAGACAGACCCTAAGAAAGTGCGTGGTCAGCACTATGATCTGGTGCTGAATGGTGTGGAGCTGGGTGGCGGTTCGATTCGTATCCATCAACCGGAGCTACAAAAGAAGGTTTTTGAAGAAGTACTCAAGATTGAGCCCGACGTGGTCGAGAGCCGTTTTGGCTATATGTTGAAAGCTTTTGAATATGGCGCTCCTCCACATGGAGGGGTGGCCTTTGGACTGGATCGTATGGTGACAATATTGGCGAAGCGTTCCAGTATTCGTGACGTGATTGCCTTTCCGAAGAATCAAAAAGGGCAGGAGATGATGACTGCCAGCCCGGGCATTGCGACCGAGAAGCAGTTGCGTGACCTGCATATTAAAGCAGTCTTGCCGAAGAAGGACGTCGAGTAGGGGATAGTCCGGCCTTTAACCGCTCGCATATCCTATCATTGTGTTTTGATTGTTCGGAATGAAGTCCTGTATCATTAAACCGAACCCCAAGGATGAATTTGATACGATCGAGCGTTGTTCGATTCTTGAGTCATTGAATTCGGAGACCGATCCCGCCGTATCAATTGCACAGGCAAGGGTTAAGCCGGGTGTCGTCACCGCATGGCACCAATTGACTGGCATTGCTGAGCGCTATGTGATCATTGCTGGCGAAGGGTTGATGGAGGTGGGTGATTTGCCTGCCCAATCCGTACAGGTCGGTGATGTGGTGTCGATTCCGCCTGATGTGCGCCAGCGTATCTCCAACACTGGTTCAGGTGACTTGATTTTTTACGCGATCTGCACCCCGCGCTTTCTTCCACATACCTATGTCGATTTAGAAGCGACCGCTGATTAAACCCTTCAGGCGGCTTTATTCATATAATCTTGCGCTGGATTCGTCTGCAACCGACATTGTTGGATTACCCTTTTATCAACCAACGGATGGAACTCACATCATTTACAGACTATTCTTTGCGAGTATTGATGTACCTTGCGAAACATCCTGAACGGCGATCATCCATTGATGAGCTTGCAGATTATTACCATATCTCCCGCCATCACTTGGCGAAGATAGTCAAACGATTATCGGATCTGAATTATGTTGAAACCACACGTGGAAAACATGGTGGAGTTTCACTCGCCCAGGCTCCGGATCATATAAACTTAGCACAGGTGATTCGGGCGACCGAACCTCACTTTAACTTAGTTGAATGTTTCTCAACTGAGAATAAAGACAGATGTGTTATCGAGGGCACATGCGCTTTGAAAGGAGTGCTTTTAAGTGCGCGTGGTCAATTTTTTGCACATTTGGAAAAATTCACCTTAGCGCAAGTAGTTCCGCAAGCTGTTAGCGGAACCAACTCTCGCTCTTCTTGATGCAGCTTGAGTGGCTTCATTAGTGCGATTGATGCAGGCATGAATAGTATTCATGGTGAGTGCCAGATTTATTTATGCATAATTCGACGAGCTAGCTGTCGTTTCCGAAAAAGTGGTATTTCAAATGCTATTTTGATGTAGGTTCTAATTTGGAGCTGAAACACACTAACTCGGAAACTATGAAAAAATCAATAATCGCACTTACATCAGCAGTAGCCGCGATTGCTACTGCTTCATTGATGACAGGCTGCGGCGACGCTGAAGCTACAGCAGAGCCCGGAATCCCTTATGCTAAATTCACCGATGCGCTGCACATGGTCTTGGATAATGACCGTGCGGTTTATACCAAAAACGTGGTCGGTCGTCTGGTGAAGAAAGAACAAGTTATTTCTGCCAGTGAACACTGGGCTGAAGACAAGGCACTCCCGCTGCCGGCACAGATGTTCCGCATGGGCGCTGAGTTGACAGCCAGCAAAGACGCTTTCTTTAGTTATTCGCTACAATCGCTCTGGCCGATCAACAAGTCTAATGCGGCAGGTCAAACTGAAGTTGAAAAAGCAGGCTTACAGTTCGTGGCAGACAACGGTGGCTCGGCCCCTTACTATTCCGAAGAAGTTCTGGGTGGTGTGAAATACTTCACAGCAGTTTATGCGGATGTTGCAGTAGCACCCGTTTGTGTGAGTTGCCACAATGAGCATAAGGACAGCCCTAAGACTGACTTTAAGCTGAATGATGTCATGGGTGCGGTCGTTATCCGCATTCCAATGGACGCATAAACCAAGCTTACACAATGAATATCGGAACTGGTTTAGGCAGACAGGGGATTGCTTTCAGCATTCTAGCGCTTGCGCTACTTTTCTTAAGTGGCTGCGGGCCGGAGGAAAAAGCATCGACCGCAGTCGCGCCTAAGCCAGCCCCTTTATTTGATCCCATGTCATTGGAAATAGCTGATGCAGATTTAATCAAAGGCCGTGAGATATGGGTTCCCACCTGTGGGCAATGCCATATTAACGGACTGGGAGGGGCTCCTAAAATCGGTAACTTTGACGAATGGGGACCACGCATCGCCAAGGGCAAAGACGTGTTATATCAACACGCCATCGAGGGGTTCCTCGGACCCTTGTTAAATGAAATGCCTGCAAAAGGAGGCTTTATGGATTTGACGGATGAGGAAGTGAAACTGGCTGTCGATTTTGTCGTCTATGCCAGTCAGGAAACGCAACAATAATATAATACAACGAATAACAATATGAGTACACTTTATGAAAAAATTGGTGGTGAACCTGCAGTGGATGCTGCGGTGGACCTTTTTTATGTCAAAGTCTTGGCGGACGACCGCATCAAGCATTTCTTTGACAATACGCCGATGGAGCGCATGCGTAGCCATCAGAAAAAGTTTTTAACAATGGCTTTCGACGGCCCCAATAACTACACAGGCCGCGGCATGAAAGCAGCCCATGCCAAATTAGTAGAAGACTATGGTCTCACTGACGTCCACTTTGACGCTGTAATGGAAAATCTCGGTGCGACTTTAACTGAATTGGGCGTACCGGCTGATTTAATCGGTGAGGCGGCAGGCATTGCCGAGAGTGTGCGTGAATCTGTTTTGGGACGTGCTGATTAGTTTAATTTGCTGCGCTTTGAGGCTTGGAGTCTCAAAGCGCTTAGCGTCGCTTTCTCTCTACTTTAGTTCAGCGTCTACGATTTTATCGTCGATTATGTTACCTAGGCATTGCAGTTGCTCATACCGTGGGTGAGGTGTTAGCGGGTTTACATAGAAGGTTGGATTTACTGTGCGTTGCACGGCATCCACATGGATTTATGCATTTATTTGTTTTCTGGCAGATGCAATCACTGATCAGTTGTTCGCCGCTAGTATTATGTGCAGGCCAAAGGACGCACCGCGCCAAGACCAAGAAAGAGGTGCAACGTGCCTAAGCGTTCCAAGGGTGGCGCCGCTCAATCACCCTTGATCGTGGTTGGCAATGGCATGGTAAGCTGGCGCCTCTGCAAGGGATTGGTGGAGCGTGGACTGCACAAGACGCGCAAGATATTGGTATTCGGAGAAGAGGTGCAGCCAGCTTACGACCGGGTCAATTTGACTAAGTATTTCGAGTTGGGTAGCCCGGAAGAACTCTTGCTTTCAAGTGCTGACTGGTATGCACAGCACAATATCACATTACATACGAATTGCAGCATAACAAAGTTAGATACATCAGCCAATCTAGTGGTTGATGACACCGGTGCCGAGCATACCTATGGTGATTGTGTTCTCGCGACGGGAAGTCGTGCTTTTGTTCCCTCGATTGAAGGCGTCGATGCGCCAAATGTTTTTGTTTACCGCACGATTGAAGATATCGAATCCATTAAGCGCTCGGCTAAAGAGGCACAACGTGGACTTGTGATCGGTGGTGGATTGTTGGGATTGGAAGCTGCAAATGTATTAAATGATTTAGGCTTGGAAACCTGTATCGTTCAATCGGCCAGCGGTTTAATGAGTCGGCAGTTGGATGACGACGGTGCCGGCTATTTGTTGCAGGAAGTCGCAGGACTTGGTATGAGCGTGCGTTTACGTACGAATACGCAAAGAATAGAGTCCACTGCACGTGGACTGGAGGTATTTTTTAACACTGAAGAGTCGATGACTGTTGATCTCATAGTGGTGGCAACGGGCATCCGCGCACGGGATGAATTGGCAGTCGATGCTGGCCTGCCGACAGCCGCGCGTGGCGGGATCATAGTGAACGATCAACTACAAACGAGTGTGCCGAATGTGTATGCCATCGGAGAGTGCGTCTCTCATCGAGGTGTTGAATATGGTCTGGTTTCGCCCGGGTATGAGATGGCTGACAGTTTGGCACTTAAATTCACAGGTAACAAAAAAGTACGTTATCAGGGAAGTGATACCTCCTGCCGCCTTAAGCTCTTTGGGGTAGAAGTCGGCACTTTCGGGGACTATTTACAGGAAGGCAGCTATCACATTCACCGAGGGGCGCGCTCGTACCGATCCCTTTTATTTCGTGGGTCTAAATTGTCGGGTGCCACAGTGATCGGAGAATGGAATGAAACCGCAGAAATCGAACGTGCGGTTCAAACAAGACGCAGTTTTTCGCGCAAAGCACGGTCAAACTTTGAACGTACCGGTGATCTTTTCGGTGAGTCCGGACTCACCAGCGTACTCTATTGGCCGGATACTGCGATTGTTTGCAATTGTACTCGCACCAGCTGCGCTGCCTTGAGGCAAGCGGTCGGGCAGGGTTGTTCGAGCGTGGATGCTTTGACCGATAAGACGGGCGCGGGAGGTGTATGTGGCTCGTGCCTACCGCAGTTATCGGAGTTTGTTGAATCTGACAGCACATTACTTCGCGATACCTTCAAGCCCAAAGGAAAGCGTTTGTTAACGATCTCAGCAATTGTTGCGCTTATTGTTTGCCTCGGTTTTATCGTAGCACCACCGATACCTGCTGCAGAATCGGTCCAGGGCGCTTATTACCAGTTTACCCAACTTTGGCAGGACTCCTTGATGAAGCAGATTACGGGCTACACCATTGCCGGTTTATCTCTGGTCGCTCTCTTGTTATCAGCTCGCAAGCGCCTGCGCTGGCTAAGTTTCGGTAATTACGGTTTCTGGCGAGCGGTGCATTCGGCTTTGGGCGTCTTGACCTTGGGCGGGGTTTTTTTCCATACCGGATTAAATTTCGGTGAAAATCTAAATCTTTGGCTCTTGATCTGTTTTCTTGGGCTGAATCTTGCTGGCGGACTGGCAGCTGTCGCTGTGGCGGCCGAGAAACGCTTTGCCGGTCCACTGGGAGGGCGTTTACGCGCACTTTCCACCAAGTTTCACATCCTGTTTTTCATGCCTTATCCGGTGTTATTGGGCTTTCATATTGCCAAGGTCTATCTCTACTGATGCTTAAAATTTTCAAAGATAACCTTTTGTGGTTCATACTTTTAGCTGTGCTGGCTGGTTACTTGGGCTATGCGATGAACGGGGGCTATGAGAAAACCTTTATGCCCGGAGAAACTTCGCATGGTCACCATCAAATCGAGATGGCATGTACGGTTTGTCACACTCCCAGCATGGGCGTCAAACAGGAATCATGTAACAGCTGCCATGAGGAGGAACTGACACGTGTGGACGATTCTCACCCAGTGATCAAATTTAAAGACCCGCGCAATGCGCCTCGATTAGAACAACTCGACGCACGTTATTGTATCACCTGCCACCGTGAGCATCAGGAGGAAATCACGAACCCGATGGGGCTAACGATTCCGGAGGATTATTGCTACTATTGTCATCAGGAAATCGGCGTTGAACGTCCCTCTCATGCAGATTATCAATTCGATTCCTGTGCAACGGCAGGCTGCCATAATTTCCATGATAACAGTGCGCTCTATGAGCGTTTTCTTACCCGGCATCTGGACGAGCCTGATTTCAAGCAGATGGCACTGCAGCGCATGCGGGAATATTACGAAGACGAGTCCAAAGTTAATGGCGATCCCTTAGCGCAGGAGGCGGCTGATATGCCCGAAGACGTGGATTATACGCATCGCATTTTAAATGATTGGTCAACGACTGCACATGCTGCCGCAGGAGTGAATTGCACCGACTGTCACAATCAGGAGGATGCTGATACCGGACTCATTACTTGGCATGACCAACCCGATTATGAATCCTGTCGTTCTTGTCATACGAATGAAGTCAAAGGCTTTCTAGAGGGGAAGCATGGTATGCGCTTGGCGCAGGGGCTGAGTCCAATGACGCCGGCTATGGCCAAAATACCGATGCGCGTCGAAGCAGCCCATGAGCAGCTTTCGTGTGCCTCCTGCCATGACAGCCACCGCTTCAATACTGTTACGGCGGCGGTCGATTCTTGTTTGCAATGCCACAACGATGAACACTCTACCGCTTATAAAGAGTCCGCCCATTTTGAGTTGTTTTTGGACGCGCAGCGTGGGGTGAGAAAACCTGAAGAGGCTGTGAGTTGTGCGACTTGCCATATGCCACGTGTAGAACGCACCGAAGCGGGTGAGACGATCGTGATGGTGGACCACAATCAAAATAATTCGCTACGCCCCAATGACAAAATGATCCGGACGTCGTGTATACAGTGTCATGGTTTACAATTTACTCTGAATGCGCTGGCTGACACCGAGTTGATTCAACGAAATTTCCAAGGCCATCCGACGGTCTTTGTTGAAAGTCTTGAGTTGGCGCGGGAAGAAAAACTCCGGAATGAAGCGGCCAAAAACAAAGAAGATTAAGCCCTGATTCCAGTTTTTAATCATTTCCAGTTGATTTAGAACTAAGTGGAACTACTGTCTGGACAACCCTGCAGTGTTCGAGACTTAACGGAGTCCTGTCCTTTACTCTTTAGCAATCGGGAGCTTGACCCTCTTCGGTCGCTGTCCAGCCGTCAATCGGAAGACAAACGCCGCGGAGAGAGCACCCACCTTAGACGCAAAAGGCCAAGGACTCCCCTTATACGGCACATGTGGGGCTTTTTTGTGCCCAATGGCGCTCGAGAAATCCGCTGCGTAAGCAGAGACTTCGCGCCGTTCGGCGATCAAACAGTCGCTTAGCCGCTGTGACGGTTTTCCTATTGGCATTGTTCCCGTCGTAGACACGGGCTGATTGAAGTAGCAGTTACTCTTTGGCCAATTCCAGTGAGCGTGCTTTAGCAGCCAATAGCGCTGTTTCCACCAGTTTGCGAAAATTGGCTTGCTCGAAAACTGCCAGAGCCGCCGCGGTGGTGCCGCCCGGAGAAGTGACTGCGGTACGCAATTCTTCAGGCGTATGATCACTCTCTGCCAGAAGCATCGCGGCCCCGAGTAAAGTGTCGATCGCTAGTGATTCGGCCAAGTCTTTATCCAGCCCGCAACTCACTCCAGCTTCACGCAGAGCTGCTGCAAATTCAAATACATAGGCTGGGCCGCTTCCACTCAGTGCGGTGACAGCATCCAGGTCTACCTCGTCCACCTCATGATAATTTCCCAACGAACTGAGCGTATTTTCAACGATAAGGTTATCCTTCTCAGAGAGCGCACGTAGTGAGGTGAATGCCGTCACACCTGCACCAATCTGACCAGGTGTATTCGGCATGGTGCGCACGATGTTGCGCGCATGTTTAAACTTTTGACTCAAGCGGGCAATCGGAGTGCCGGCTAAGATGGAAAGTATGAGTTTGCCGCGAGCCGCTTCGGCTAGTGTGCTGTCGATTTCCTCAAATTGCTGGGGTTTGCATGCCAAGACAACTGCGTCTGTTTCGTAAAGTGCTTGGGTAATATCAGCAAAGAAATGGATACCGGTTTCTTCGGATAGTGTACTGCCCGACGAGTCGTTGCCGCAGGTGCAGGCAATTTCAGCAGGCGTATAGTGCTCTTTTTCCAAGAGTCCACGAACGATAGCGGATGCCATGCGCCCAGCACCGATGAATACGATTCGAATGCTCATTCGACTTATAGCGGATGAGTCATGGTGGCTGTGACACCTCCACCAGGATTTTCCGTTAATTTAACTTCTCCATCCAAGTTGCGCATCGTGTGGCGTGCGATGGTCAAGCCCATGCCGCGACCAACAGAAGTTTTGGAAGTAATAAACGGTTCAAATATTGTGTCGCGTAGTTCCGAGTCGATACCCTCACCTCTATCGATCACTTTTATTTCCAGTGCGGCTGGACCCCGTCCACGAACAACAGAAGCTTCGACTTCAATTTTACGAGCTGAAGCAGGTGAATCCTTTGGGTAGCTTTCCCACGCATTAATCAGAAGCTTGCCTAGAATGATTTCAAAGGTTTCCGCATTGGCAGAAATACTTGTATCTGCATCGACCGTTGAACGCACTTCAATCTCGGTTTCAATTTCGTAATCACGCTTAAAACGCTCCAAGCTGTTCTCAATCAAAGACGGCGCTAAGTTTAAGGCCAGTTCAACACGCTCATTATTCGCAATGGTACCAAGTTGCCGAATAATGCTGACCATGCGATTAACAGCGTTGTCCATTAGCATAACACTTCGTTTCACCATGTCGGGACTGTCATAGCCATTTTTAATCAAGTCCAAGTAGCCCACAACTACGCCCAGCAGATTATTTAAATTGTGAGCGATACCTTGCGTGATCGCACCAACCGCTGCCGCTTTGCGAACATCACCGAGTCTTTCCTGTAGTTCGATATTTTCGCGAAACATTTCCTGCAGGCGAAGTTGCGTACGCACTCGGGCAATGGTTTCATCCAAGTCGATTGGTTTAGTAATGTAATCGACTGCACCGGCATCCAAACCCTCTAATTTCCCTTCTTTGGATGCTTTCGCTGTAATGAAAATAATAGGGATCGTTTCGGTAGTAGGATCTGACTTCAGGTGTTGGCAGGTTTCAATGCCATCCATTTCAGGCATCATAACATCGAGCAGAATCAAATCGGGACTGATGCCTTTGACGAGTTCCAGACATTCGCGACCGTTGTAAGCAACAAAGACGTCCATGCCTTGTCGCTCAAGCTTACGCTGCAATAATTTTATATTAATTGGCTGGTCGTCGACAACGAGGATTTTGGGCTTAATTTTCGGGCTCAAAATAATAGTGGTTAATTAGTTCTGTAATGGGAACGTTAGTTGCCCGTAGGCCAATAAGCTCATTAATCCCGTCGGTAGTGTGAAGGTAAAAACGTAATTTGCGGCGATAAATGACGTATTTAACAATACATTTACGATTGCCGCTGGATATAACGTTCATCAACCACTGCAGTGCGACTTAAGATGTCGTGACCGAGCTGTCTGCGTTTATTAAAAAACACGAATGCGACCGAAACTAAGATACTGACGGGGAACCACAAGAGAATCGCGATGGTTTTGAGCCCCGCCCTGACAATGCCGGTAAAAACGGGCGGTGCGCCGAGAGTAACGGTGCTGACAGTACGCAGACGGCAGATATGTTTGCCGATCGATGCGCCGCGAAAAAACGCTTCTCCGATCATAAAATAGATCCAAAAAATAATGAAGAATATATTATTCGCAAAAACGAGGGCCTCCGCCAGTGATTCGCTCAAAATCGGCGCGGGTTCTCCTGCTTCAGCAGCGCCGGATTGTATCCAAACCGAGAAGGCATCTATCAACTGATTGAATTCAAAAAGCGCACCTGGATAAGATTGAGGCCAGGCTATTTTCAATGTAACCAGCATCGCCACTGTTGTGACGAGGATGAAGTCCATCAAGAAAGCGATGCTGCGTATACCGTAGCGAGCAGGTGGCATGATGCCACCATCTCGAAAAATCGAATCCAGCACGTTCTTTGGCTTCAGCGGGGGCGGCAGAGTCGATTTTTTTTCAGACTTCGGTTCATTAGTAGGCTTTGGGTCTTCCATCCTGCTAGAGTTGGCTGGCTTTAAATGCGCGCAAGGTATTAAACATTAACATGGCTACGGTCATTGGACCAACACCGCCCGGGACCGGGGTGATGTGTGAAGCTTTTTGAGAGACGGCCTCAAAATCTACGTCACCAACTAAGCGATAACCACTTTTCTTGGAAGGATCCGGCACACGGTTGATGCCCACATCGATCACGGCAACACCAGCTTTGACCATATCGCCAGTGACGAAGTTTGCTCGACCAATCGCCGCAATCAGTACATCTGCCTGGCGCGTTACCTCAGACAGATTTTGCGTTCTCGAATGACAGACAGTGACCGTCGCGTTCCCGGGAGTGCCTTTTCGCATCATTAAAAGAGCGGCAGGCTTACCCACGATTTGACTACGGCCGAGAACCACGACGTGCTTGCCTGCAGTTTCGATACCACTGCGCTGAATGAGTTCAACGATACCGGCAGGAGTGCAGGCCACAAATCCACTTGCGTCTTCTTGGCACAGTTTACCGATATTAACAGTGTTGAAACCATCAACATCCTTGGCCGGCAGCACACGGTTAAAAGTCTCTGTTTCGTCGATATGCGCGGGGAGAGGGGCTTGAATCAATATGCCACTTATCTCTGGATCGTCGTTAAGCGCATCAATCTGCGCGAAAAGAGCCTCCTTCGAGATGTCTTCCGGTAATAAAAATAATCGGCTCCCAATGCCGATACGCTCGGCGGTTTTTTCTTTTTTCCGCACGTAAGAGATTGATGCTGGGTCATCGCCGACACGGATGAAGGCGACTACAGGTTTTTTATCGGGCAATGCTGCCACTTCGAGGGACAGCTCGTCTATGATTGAACCAGCGATCGCGTTACCGTCTATAAGTTGCATAAATAAGTCAAAAATTGGATAATTGAAAGTTGTCGGGGCGGTAATTACTCAGCCAATCGCATTGTATAGGCAAGGATGAGCAGATCATCACGCTCGGGGACGAATTGACGTAGTTCACCGAACAGGTGTACTTTACGATCAACGAAAGGGGTGTAGTTTTGAATCGGCAGACGGGATGCATCAATGTAGGTAATGAGTTCGCCGCTGTCCAGACTAAGCAGTTTTAGGAAGTGACCGCCGCCGGGTAGGGTTTCACTGGCTAATACGCCACTAATACGTAGAATTTGACGGCTCGCCTCCAACTCACGATCTTCATTGTCCAAGGTCGCAGTGGGTGAGCCTAGGATGATGCTTTTCAGTGGCAAAGGCTTTGGTTTTTCGACGACCGGCTTTGGCGCTGCGGGAGTCTGAATTTGTGTAACCGACGCCGCAGGTGAGGACTTTTGGACCTCTGTCTCGCTTGATTCCGGAGTACTCATGATTGGTGGCGCCGCTTGAACTCGCGTCATGGTTGCGACCGGCGCTTTCGGTGCTGTCGCCGCTGGAGGTTTTGGTGCTGCCAAGACCGGCGCTGCGGATTTTTTTACCGGTGGTATCGATATTATTGGTTCCGCTGGCTGTATCGTAATCCCGGATGCAGGGCTAACGTCAATGTCGGCTGCGACCTTGTGGATGGTGGGCTGTTTGAAATAAACCAGTAAAGCTTTGTTGAAACGTATGGCGGTCCACTCGTCGTTAGTGCTAACTATTTTAAGCAGATCATCTGGTTTGATGATTGTGAGAACTGTCGCTGCTTTCTGTGGCTTGGCATAAACGAAAGTATCGATCATGACGCTGAAGTTTTTGGTTAGAAATTTTGTTTCGATATAGCCGGTGACTGGCATCGCATACTCTGACCAGTGCCAATCGCTGGAGCTTAGCGTGGGGTCAGTCACCGGGGCGCTGGAAAGAATGGTAGGGTGCTCAGCAGAGATTTCGGCAATCACGGCAGCTCCTTCATCCGCGCTGAGCCGCAATGGAACGCTGGCTATTTCCGCTGACAGCGTGGCGGAAACCAAGCCGGATGTTAGAATAATTAAGAAGAATCGAAACATAGTCGTCAAATTGTGGCGAAAGGTTTTGGGTTTGACCAGAATCAAGCGAACAAGCGCTCAATATCTTTTTTACCTAGAATCTTGATACCCCCACGCGGTATATTTTTCAGCACAATACCGCCAATTTGGATGCGAACCAATTTTTTGACAAAGTAGCGATTCGCTTCAAACAAGCGCCGTATTTCACGTTTTTTTCCGTGGTGGAGATGTACTTCGAGTCTGCGCTGGTAACCTTCGCCGACTTGCGGCGCGGGCAGTACTTTTTCCGCTTTAAGAAAATCACCTTCATATTCGACGCCACTCAGTAACTTTGGAATGTCCTCGCGGTTGAAATCGCGATGCAGTACGACGCGATAGCGTTTAACGATTTCAGTGCTGGGATGCGTCAAGCGATGTGCCAGATCACCGTCATTGGTGATTACCAGCAGGCCTTCACTGTCTTTGTCCAAACGGCCTGCGCAGAATAGGCGTAACCTGAGTAGATTCGCGGGCAGTAAATCAAAAACGGTTCTTTCGGCATGCGGATCGGAATTAGTACAGATCACACCTTTTGGTTTATTCATGATGAGCGTCACGATACGTTCCTGCTTCATCAGCAATGGCTTGTTGTTCACAAAAATTGCAGCGCTGGGCAGGCATTTATCTCCCAGCTCAGCAACTTTCCCGTTGATACGTACCTGACCGTCCTGAATGTAGCGTTCGGCTTCCCGACGTGAGCAGAGTCCGGAATTGGCTATAATTTTTTGTACGCGTTCTTCTTCCTTTTGTGGCATTCATGAACTTGAGCCTAATTCGTGTAGAACTGTCAATGTTGCTTGAAGTGAACATTCGTGCTTGCCCCTTAAACTGAAATTGCGGAAGACTTAAGTTTTACAGAAACGCAACCACCCCTGACTTTAAATGACTGATTCGAATGATAAGAAAATTGCTCTCGTGACAGGTGCCGGCCGAGGTATCGGAAAAAGCATCGCAGAGCTACTCGCAAACAAGGGGCACCACGTAATTTGTGTGAGTCAGTCGGCCAATTCCTGCGGCGCTGTTGCCGATGGAATCAATGCAGCCGGCGGATCTGCTGAGTCACTGGCGGTGAATGTTGCCGATAAAGCCGCTGTCAAAGCTGCATGTGAAAGCTTGTTGAAGAAGCACACTAATATCGATATTCTAGTTAATAATGCAGGTATTACGCGTGACGGACTCTTATTTCGCATGAGCGACGATGACTGGGATGATGTGATAGCTACCAATCTAACCAGCTGTTTTTCCTGGATTAAGTATTTGGCACGCCCAATGACCCGCAAGCGATGGGGTCGAATCATCAACATGTCCTCTGTGATCGGCCAGACTGGCAATGCGGGGCAAGCCAATTACGCTGCCGCCAAGGCAGGTATGCTGGGGCTAACAAAGAGTCTTGCCAAAGAATTTGCCGCACGCAATGTTACGGTCAATGCAATTGCTCCTGGATTTATTGCGACTGATATGACCGCTGAGCTGAATGAACAACAGCAAGAAGCGATCGTCGGTATCATTCCTATGAAACGCATGGGGCAATCCGCAGACATTGCACACGCAGCAGCATTTCTCGCCTCAGAAGAAGCAGGCTATATCACTGGTCAAGTTTTTACAGTTGACGGTGGTATGGTCATGTGATGCTGAGATTTCCTTCAACTAATACTAGAAAATTATGGCCGATCAAACAATCGAACAACGCGTAAAGACAATCATCGTAGACCAGCTCAACGTAAATGAAGAGCAGGTCACCCCAGAAGCATCGTTTCTCGACGATTTAGGTGCTGATTCACTCGACACAGTCGAGCTGATCATGGCATTTGAAGAAGAGTTCAGCGATGAAATCGACGGAGAAATCCCAGAGGCAGATGCTGAAAAGCTAATGACTGTCGGCGATGTTGTTAAATACATCACCGAAAAGGCCGGATAAGCCCTTGCAACCTTTCAACCACTAAGCCGCTTACATGCGGCTTAGTTTTTATCATCTCTTATGAACGAAGCGCGCACTACCAACCGAGTTGTCGTCACTGGCGTCGGCACTATCAATTCTCATGGTATCGGTATCGATATCTTGTGGGAGTCTTTGCTTGCTGGTAAGAGCGGCATCGACCTCGTTACATCCTTTGACACTTCTGACTTTCCCTCGAAGGTTGGAGCCGAAGTCCGTGACTTCGACGTTGGTCAATTTATGGATCCCAAAGAAGCAAGGCGTAATGATCGCTACACGCACTTTGCCGTAGCTGCCAGTAAGTTGGCTTTGGAACATGCGGCTGTCGACGTCACTAAATTGGATCCGGATCGTTTTGGAGTCTTAGTTGGCTCCGGGATCGGTGGCATGGAAACGATTCAGAAGCAAAGTCGTCGCCTTTATGAGGGTGGTCCGCGTAAAGTTTCGCCTTTCATGATTCCCTCTCTGATAGCGAACATAGCGAGTGGTGTGGTTGCGATTGAGGTAGGTGCTCGCGGCCCCAATTACGGTATAGTGAGTGCCTGCTCATCTTCAACGCACACAATCGGCGAATCCTTTCGGATTTTGCGAGATGGTGATGCCGATATCATGATCGCAGGTGGTAGTGAAGCCGCCGTCACCGAACTTGGCTATGCTGGGTTCTGCTCGATGAAAGCAATGAGCACGAGTTACAACGATGAGCCGACACGTTCCAGTCGTCCTTTTGATAAAGGACGCGATGGATTCGTGATGGGTGAGGGCGCAGGTGTCCTTATTCTCGAAACACTCGAACATGCGCAAGCGCGTGGTGCTGAAATCTACTGCGAAGTTAGCGGCTATGCGGCGACTTGCGACGCTTATCACATTACTTCGCCTGACCCAGAGGGTAAAGCCCTGGGTGCTGCAATACACAAAGTGGTGACCATGTCAGGCCTCCAGGTTGACGACGTTGATTACATCAATGCGCACGGTACGTCGACTCCGTACAACGATAAGTTCGAGACAGGTGCCATCAAACGTGCCCTGGGTGATCATGCCTACAAAACTTTGGTCAGCTCAACCAAGTCTATGACAGGTCATTTGCTCGGTGCTGCCGGAGGGATCGAATCAGCTGTATGTGCCATGGCGCTTAAAACCGGTAAAATACCGCCGACGATCAACAACGAGGAAAAGGACGACGATTGCGATCTCGACTATGTGCCGAACGTCATGCGCGAGGCCGATATCAAGGTTGCCGTTTGTAATAATTCCGGTTTTGGCGGACACAATGCCAGTCTGCTGTTTAAGAAATTCATCTAAAGTTATTCTTCGCGAATATACGCAAAAGCCCGACTATTACTGTCGGGCTTTTTTGTGCACTTACACATGCCGATTGCTCTCGCCATAGCGCTTATTTTCCAATTCTTCATACGGAATAAAATTATAAGGCAACTTTTGTTGCGTGTTTAGGCCTGTTCAACAGGCTTGATTGGATGAATTTACATGATTGGGAGCTGGCAGGAAATTGGCATGAAGTTGAGCCACGTTCAGATGCGCCTGATTTTTTAGTCGAACAAAAAGGGAGGCTTTATGGACTCAATAGTGAATTCCTGGAGCTGAATGACTTTGGTCCCGTTGGTCCCGTTGATTGTCCGATCGCTTATGATTCTGAGAGGCAACGTGCCTTTCGGTATGTATGTGCTGCAGATTACCGAGGACGTGATTTCAGCCAACTACGCTCCTATGATCTGCAAAGTGGTGATGTAGCGGTATTGCTGGACATGCCGCTGAATCGCTGGGCGCTCTGGCTTCTGGAATGGATCGGCGGCACAACCGCAGATGACACGACTGGACGTCTGTTTGGGTTGATGGCGACAGATCGTCCCGTGGATGATCGCATTGTCATCGAACACCAACTCTTTTTGCTTCAGGCTGGCGTGTCGGTTATAAAGCAACGTCCATTATGTCGTGACGCATACCGTCCTTTGGATTTTTCCCGCAAACGGCGTGAGCTATTATTTTCAGGCGCCGAAGGCATTTATTTAGTGGGATTTAAGGGCGAGCGTAAGGCCACCTTAAAAGCAGAGGCTTGTCCAAGCGGGCATGGCGGATCTTTCAAACCGGACGGCCAGGCATTGGCTGCCATCGGTGGTGATGGCATTTATATTTGGGATTTGGAAAGCAATACCTGCAAGCAGTTGACGGCGCGCGGACGCTTTCCGGTTTGGTCTACCGATGGTCTTGGTATCTGGTATCGTGAAAGTAGCTCAGATCTATTTTATTACGATCTCAACTCCCATAAGTCCACTCAAGTGCTGGGCGTAAAAAATGTCCGCAGCCCGGAGTTGTGGTATGCGCGACCACCTTGGCAAAGTCAGTGTGGCCGTTATTTGTCAGCTACTTTTACAGCGAAACGTTTGAAAGGCGTTAGCCGTAAGGCGAATGCGAGCGGTGATGTAGAGCGTGTTTATAGTCATCACCACGCGCTGTGTATTCTAGACCTGAAGACCCAATCATTTTGGTCCAAGGAGGGTTTCACCAACCATTTCCGTTGGATGGACTAGTCGCCACTAAATGGCCTGCATTTGAGTTCTGCTTTGGATAAAACGTCATGGATCATGGAAGTTTCGCCGCATTGATTAATCAGTCGCAAGGCATCCTTGAGAATCCCTCCAAATACCTATTGTGTTAGTAGTGATGAAGGAAAGCATTGAGATGATCATTCAGTCGGCAACTGGTGCCAGTCGCGTCACGGAGCTTGGCGTATTGCAAAAGCTTTGGAGCGGCTATGGCTCGATTGTGCGCTATGCAGTGGAAGGCACTGATATTGGATCTGTGGTCGTGAAGCACGTCTCGCCGCCACAAAGTGGCAATCATCCACGCGGTTGGAACACGGACCGATCACATCAGCGTAAATTAAAGTCATATAGCGTTGAGACAGTTTGGTACCGGGAATTTGCCGCTCGCTGTGATACGGCTTGTCGTGTGCCGCGTGCCAGCGCTGTCAAAACTGCAGGCAATGAGGTCGTCATGGTGTTGGAAGACTTGGACGCCGCAGGATTCTCTTTGCGTATGTCACAGCTGACAGAGAGTCAACTGGCAGCATGCCTTGATTGGTTGGCAAATTTTCATGCCACCTTTCTTGGAGTGGCACCCACCGGCTTGTGGCCAAACGGAACTTACTGGCATTTGGAAACGCGCCCGGATGAACTGGAAGTTTTAGCGCAGCAAGACCATGCCTTATACGAGGCGGCTAGCGCTATTGATGCCCACTTGCAGGCAAGTGCTTATCAAACGTTGGTGCATGGGGATGCAAAGCTGGCAAATTTTTGCTTTGCCGATTCTGGGAATGGCGTGGCGGCTGTTGATTTTCAATATGTTGGACGTGGTATTGGCGTGAAGGATCTGGCCTATTTTATGGGTAGTTGTTTGAGTGAAGCTGAATGCGAGCAAAATGAAAGGCGACTATTAGAACACTATTTTAGTGCTTTGCGAGAGGCGTTGATACGGAAAGGAAGTTCGGTTGATTTAGATGCCTTGGAAAGTGACTGGCGACGCTTGTATCCCTTGGCATGGACTGATTTTCATCGTTTTCTGAAGGGCTGGAGTCCCGGGCATTGGAAAATTAACACCTACAGCGAGCGCTTGGCTGCCGAAGTGGTGGCTCAACTTAACATAGGTAGCAGATGCAGCTAAGTGCCGCACATTTATGTATTTTAGCCGATCTTGCCTGTCAGGCGGCTATTGAAGCGGGTGCCTTGATAAGCAGCTATCGCAATGATGAGGTGAGCGTATCGCAAAAAGAGGGAGGAGATAGTCTGGCGTCGCAGGTTGTAACCGAGGTTGATTTACGCAGTCAGGCGATAGTTATGCAGCACATTGAACCCAGTTTGAAAGCGTACGACTTGGGGTTGTTAACCGAAGAACTCCCCGACGATGGGAGCCGACATCGCAAAGACTTTTTTTGGTGTATTGACCCGCTGGATGGAACATTACCTTTCACACAAGGGATCCCAGGCTATTCTGTTTCGATCGCTATGGTTGACAGGCAGGGTATGCCGGTGATCGGAGTAGTATATGACCCCGTGACAGAGAAACTCTATCGAGCCGTCGATAAGCAAGGAGTGGTGATCAATGGAAAGCCTTGGTCCAACGCTATTGTACCAAAAATGAATGAGCAGCGCTTGGGCATTTATTGCGATTGTACCTTCGAAACCGAGCCTAAGCGCGAGCAATTGGTAGAACGATGGGATGCGCTCGCCCTTGAATTGGGTTATGCAGGCGTCGTTGTACATATTGGAGGCGGTGGAGTACTCAACGCATGTTGGGTGATGGAGCACTCACCGGCTTGCTACTATAAACAACCGAAGCAAGAGGAGGGCGGCGGATCGTTTTGGGATTTTGCCGCTACCGCCTGTCTTTTCCAGGAGTCAGGGCTTCACGTTAGCGACTACAGTGGTGAGACGTTGAATCTGAATCAATCAGGTTCAACTTTTATGAATACCAGCGGCGTCTGTTATGCCACTGACGCAGAGATTGCGCATGCATTGCGCAGAAATTTGTAGTCAGTCAATGATCCAAAGGCGCTTACTTAAGTCGTCGCAAGATTCTTCAGGAATTCAGGCTTCATCTGACCCGAGTGACGTTTATAGGCAGCCAGTACTGCCCCCTGTAAAGCTGAAAAATCAGACTCTTGCAGCTGTGTGCCGGGGAGTTGTTCTCTGATGGCTTCGACTAGAGCACGCTTGAAATAAGGGCTACCTTCAATGAGACCTCCCGCCAGAGCTAGCGGTAGATGTTTTGAGCCAGCCTTTTTGCGAGTAGCACCCACAAGATCAGTTAGGTGATTTACTGCGCCATTGATAATAGTCAGTGCATCCGCGTCACCCGACTCAGCCAGTTGCATGACAATTGGGCAGAGCGCTGCAACAGTGCTTAAGGGATATTCCATCGGTGTGAGATCTGCATCAGTTGTAGCATTGAATGCATTCAAAATAGCGCTCTGAAGTGGTTTGCCGGCACTTGCATGAATCACCGCTTGGATAGCCTGCTTACCGATCCAGTAGCCACTGCCTTCGTCACCGATGAGCGCACCGAGTCCACCGCA
>Ga0210065_1000167_pt1 | contig 18995 bp, 19 predicted proteins | sample Muzzi_PWB_D1_FD_185533 | JGI IMG/M metagenome (GOLD analysis project Ga0210065, IMG submission 185533) | Wetland microbial communities from San Francisco Bay, California, USA, that impact long-term carbon sequestration - Muzzi_PWB_D1 (SPAdes) | ecosystem: Environmental > Aquatic > Marine >... | reverse complement strand
CACGAAATAAAAACGCCTCCGCGAGCGGAGGCGTTTAAGAATCATTTGGTTGCCTTTGTTTCCGGATCCTGCGGCGCATTGCCGCGCGCCCAGAGATGTTGCCCGAACTTGCGATAGCCGCGCACATTGTAGAGACGCATATCCTGTTCGGGGTCTGTTTCGATGATGACGCCATTCAGCAGCGGCTTGAGGTGCTTCGCCAGAACAGAACCCCCGCCACCTGTGATGATCATGGCATCTATGTCCCAATCGTCGACCCAGAGTCGGTCGACTTCATTGGCGATCGAAGTTGCCAGCTGACTGAAGATCTGTTCGGTCAGGTTTTTCAGATCGTATTCCTTGCCCCGGATCTTGATCGAACCGCTGTCGATCGCTTCGTAAAGTCGATAGAGCTCAATGTTTACGCCGCTGTTTTCACGGAGCTTGGTGGCGATTACGTTGAACGCTCTGGCGATACCTGAGTCGGTCGTGCGGCTGCCACGTTCAGAATATCGCATCTTGTCGGAGATAGTGTAATCGGATGTGCGGAAACCGACATCGATGATGCCGATCTTGTCCTTGACGAGACGCTTGTCGCCCATCTCGCCGAGATCGTTAAGCATCATGTTGAAGAGAGAGCCGAAAGGCTGGGGTACAACCCTGACCTTGTTGACGCTGATTGACTTCTCTTCGCGCTTGCCGGCGGCATCGGTCAGGGTAACCTTGTGTTCACCAATCAGCAGCTTTGCCAGCTCGTCCTTGAACTGGCGATAATAACCGATCGGCAGTCCGGTTACCAGATTGATCGGCACAAACCCTTTGACCATTTGTGCAGCGGCTGCCAGGGCGAAGACCTTGGCGAACTTGCCGATAAACTGCGCCTGGTCAAGAGTGAAGAAGCGTACGTTGCTCTGGCGTTCGGCCAGTTCACCAACGAAATATGACTTGCCATCAATTTCGACCTGCAGGTGGTTCTCATCAGTGTCACCCGCTGCAATCATTTCTTCTCTGAACTGGATGTCGGTCGCTTCGCCGAGGACGGACTTGAAAACCAGGTCCCGTTTACCGTCAGTCGCCTTCGTAAACCCAAAACCGATATCGATTCCCAGGATTTCCACTTATTCCTCCTTGATTGCAGATGCCACATCCGACAGATGAGACAGCGCCCCATAAAAGTATTGTGTAAAGTTTTTTAACTATAGGGAATCACATGTCGTGTTGCAAGGGATAATGCCGTGATCAGGCTAAACCTTACGGACAAATATCTCTCTTGCCAATTCATCATCGACAGCAAACTCGGAATGGCCGACCTTGAAGATATATGAAGGAAAGGTCCTGGTCACCTCAAGGTCGCTCCCGGGCAGGACTCCCATGCTCATAAGTTTCTGCATCTTGCTGGCATCGGTTGCCGAGAGGTAGGCGATTTCTCCGCGTTCTCCGGCTTTGAGTTCAGTGAGTGACACCACACCGACATCACCTTCCTGACGGGCCTGCTCGCAGCAGGTTCCGGGAGGGATCGGCTTACCGTGCGGACAACTGGTTGGGTGGTTCAGCAGGGTACATATCTTGGTATCGACCCCATGATGCAGCAAATGCTCAAATTCACAGGCTCGCTCATCACCGCTCACCCCTTTGATGTCAAGAATATCCATCATCAGTCGCTCAGCCAGTCGATGCCGTCGCACCGTCATACGGGCCTCGGAGCGACCTTCCTTGCGCAGATGGACGCGCTCACCATGAACCTCTACATAAGCCAGGCTGAGCAACTCGGCCAGGGCCTCATCGTCCTGGTCGATCTGCAGGGTTTCGAAATGGGCTGCGTTTTCACCCTTCTCTTCAGTGACAATCCACAAGGACTCGAGAATCTCTTCCGCCTTCGGCGAAACGTTCATTCTGTACTTCCTTTCTTATTCAAAGGCTTATCATGCTTGATGAACTTTTCCAGCAGCTCGGGTACGGCCGGGTTCTCCTGCCCGCAGTAGGGGCAGTGAATTTTCCGGCAGCCTCCCAGGCAGGCACCGCAACCTTTCTCCCGGAGCATGTCCAAAGTCAGCTCATTGTCACAGAAAGAGCATTTCACGACAACACTCCTGTCATCAGCAAGACCCTGTTAAGTGACCAGCCAACGCCGAAGGCAAGGCTGGTCACGATAAAGAAAATCGTCAATGAGGTCTTCCAGCCACGTTCCTTCTGCATCACCAGGAATTGTGCAACACAGGGCACGAACAGCGTGAGAGTCACGGCGGCGACGGTCAACTGGACCGGGTCGAGCAAACCGTCTGTCTGCAGGTCATAAAGCCCTGCCGCTCCGAAATCACGTCTGAAGAATCCAAGGATAAAGGCCGCTGAGGCTTCCCGCGGCAGACCGAGCATGTGCATGACCGGATTTAATGCATCAACCAGCCATGCCATGGCACCGGTGAGTTTGCCTGCCCAGAGCAGGACTGATGCGATCATGAAGAGTGGGAAGATTTCCAGGAAATACCACTGCATGCGGGTCAGGGTCTTGATCAGGACATTCTGCATCTGTGGCAGACGCATCGGCGGGATTTCCATATAGAACATCGGCCGTTCCCCCGGCACAACCTGTGCGGCCAGCAGGCCGACGAGCAGAAAGATCCCGACCAGTGTACACAACCAGACCACCAGAGCACCTGGAACGCCCGAGAGCAATCCGAGGATGACCCCCATCTGGGCACTGCATGGAATCGCCAGAGCCAGCAGCAAAGTCGCGATAATTCGCTCACGTGTCGATTCCAGAGTCCGGGTCACGACGGTTGCCATGGTATCGCAGCCGAAACCAAGGACCATCGGAATGACCGCACGGCCATTCAGGCCGATCTTCTTGAAGACCCTGTCTACCAGCATTGCCAGGCGTGGGAAGTAGCCGCTGTCCTCAATGACTGCAAAAGCGATAAAGAAAGTACCGACGATCGGCAGAATGATGGCGACGGCGTATCTAACCCCCAAGGTGAAGAGACCGAACTCGCCGACCAACAGTTCGTTCAGCCAGTACCAGGGGATGTTACGTTCGCACAGGCCGATTACCCACGGGTTGAGGTACTCTTCAAAAATGGTCCCTTCCAGGAAATCAACGATCGTCCCGGCACCGAAACCGCCGACAAACTGGTAGAGGCCGAAGTAGAGAACGAGCAGGAGAAGAGGGACGCCGGTCCAGGGATTCATCGACCAGCGGGAAAACCGCTCGGCAAAGACCGGGCGGCCAACTGCCTGCTGTATCACAACGCCATCGAGAAGCCCTTTGCAGATCCGCTTGCGTTCCAGACTGATCCTCAGGTGCAGGTCGACTCGCCTGGCGAAAACAATATCATTCACCGTATTTTCCACGCTGGCGTACCGGTCGCCTTCCCTGTCACGGACCCGCTGTACAATCTCTTCATCACGCTGGAGGAGCAGCAGGGTCAGACAACGTTTGTCCAGTATATACTCGCCCTGCATCAGGCCGCTGACGGCCTTGATGTCTTTTTCGAGGTCCGAGGCATAGACAAACCTTGCCTGGCACGGCTGATACTTGCTGATCGCATCGCGCAACTCCCAGAGCCCCCTCTTTGCCCGACCGAGGGCGCCGGCAACCACCGGGATCTGCAGTTTTTCCTGCAGCAGTGCGATATCTATCTGCATATTGATGCGTTCGGCTTCATCCATAATATTGACCAGCAACATCACGGGCAACCCGGCTTCAATCAACTGCAGAGTCATCGGCAGCATCCGCTCGAGGTTGCGGGCATCGACCACATGCAGCACGATGTGCGGCGACTCCTCCAGCAGGATCCGTCTGGCGACACTTTCTTCCTCGGTAATCGGCAGGAGCGAATACATCCCCGGGGTATCCAGCACCGTATAATTCTCGGCACCGATCTGACAATGACCACGCGACACTTCAACAGAGGTTCCGGGATAGTTCGAGACGGTCGTATAACTGCCGGTCAAGGTGTTGAAAACCACGCTCTTCCCGACGTTCGGATTGCCAACCAGGATGATCTTCTTTTCAGCCAGCTTCTCTTTCTGCATAAAGGTTATGTAATGCCTTCCAGCTTGTTACGGGGGCTCGGGTTAAAGATTGATTTTTGAAACTTGATTAACGACAGGACTCACAGCAGCCATACAGCTCGAGTCGATGCCGTTCGATGGAAAAACCGTGCTGCCGGGCGACTTCCTCCTGAAGTTGTTCTATGCGCGGATCTTCGAATTCGACGATCTTCCCACAGTTGATACAGATCAGGTGATCATGGTGTTCATCCAGGCCACTGGCTTCGTAACGTGCCTGGCCATCTCCAAAATGACGCTGCTCGGCGATACCGCATTCAGCAAACAGCTTCAAGGTCCGGTGAACGGTGGCATAACCGATCCGGGGATTTTTCCTGCGCAAGCGCAGGTAAAGCTCTTCGGTTGAGAGATGTGAACCGACACCCAGAAACTCGTCGAGAATGATCTCCCTTTGGCGGGTCGACTTCAGGCCCTTGTCGAGCATGAATTCCCTGAACTTGTCTTTTGTTTTTGCCCTGCCCATAGAACCTTCCAATTGAAAACGGATTTCAATTTAAATTGGCCGGACGGCCGATGTCAAGGTTTTTACAAAAGGTAAGGCTCGATCGATTCAGCGGGATGTAAGACGCAGCCTCGAAATGGCAGGTCTAACCCTGGACGGGCAGGTACTGGTAAAGATACATGGTAAGGTGGCCCATCAGGTTGAACATGAGCATGATACCGACGGCCATCAGCATCACACCGGTACCGATTTCCACCAGGCGGATATATTTTCGGAACCGGTTGAAGGCTACCAGGAACTGGTGAAACAGCAAGCCGGAAATAAGGAAAGGCAGACCCAGACCGAGAGAGTAGACCGAAAGCAGGCCGATGCCCTCACCCACTTGACCAGAGGTTGCCGCAATCATCAGGATCGATGCGAGGATTGGACCGATACAGGGAGTCCAACCGGCGGCAAAAGCTAAACCGACGATAAATGTGCCGAAATAGCCACTCGGCTTCTCATGGAGCTGGACCCTCTTCTCACCCAGCAAAACACCGAAGTGAAGAAGCCCGGTCATATGCACGCCAAACAGGAAGATCAGCAATCCACCGATTTTTTCCACCCATTCCAGGCCTTCTCGCAGGTGGCTCTGGAATTTGCTCGAAGCAATTCCGGCAATCGCCCCGAGCAAAACAAAGACAACGGAAAAACCGATAATAAAACAGATCGAGTGCAGCAGAACGGTCATGCGGACCTTGGCGGTCGGGTGCTCCTCGTCCAGCTGCTTGAAAGACAGACCGGTGATGTATGTCAGGTAAGAAGGTATCAGGGGCAGGACACAGGGAGACACAAAGGAAAGAATCCCGGCCGTGAAGGCAATCCAGTAGGTTATATTCGCAGCTTGTTGCAAGAGGCTAGCCCTTCGTCAATCCCTTGAAGTAAGCGATGGTTTCTGGATGGGCCCAATCGATGGCACCGATCACCTTGTCGTCTACCATACCATCCTTGGTGATAACGAAGGATTCTGGAAACTTGTAAACCCCGTACAGCTGCTGCACAACGCCCTGCTCATCATAGAGGATCGGGAAAGTATGCGGGGTCTTTTGCAGAAACTCGGCAACTGCCAACCGGCCGTTTGCCTCGACATTGATTGCCAGCATGACAAAGTCTTCGCCAGCCATCGCATTATTGAGTTTCTCCATCGAGGGCATTTCAGCCCGGCACGGAGGGCACCAGGTCGCCCAGAAATTCACCAGGACGACCTTGCCACGCAGGGCAGAGAGGGAGACCTGGTTGCCGTTGTTATCTTCAAGCTGGAAATCCGGGGCCGGGTTGCCGGGCGCAACAGCTTTAACCGAATCATAAGTCGGCTGCGAATTGCCCGCAGTATAAAGATAAATTGAACCGCACACCAGGAGCAAAACCAGAACGATCAACATCAGGCGACGCATATATCAACCCTTCATGAAGCACATGTCTCTTTACTTGATTATGTATTACATAGATAAAACCGGATATTCATTTTCATGTAAACCCACGGCGAGAAAAATGTCAACCAGTCTGGACAAGCAATTCCACCGGAGAGTGAAAAAACCCTGCTAATGCTGTCGTGAAACCTTGAATACCGAAGTGACCCTTGCGTAGATACCACGATCATCGTCACGCAATTCGCATACACCTTCGAAAGAACGTTCTCCGGTGTTTTTCACCCGGGCATAGGCCTAGACAACTCCGGAGATGACCGGCGCGACAAATATCATGGTCAATCCAGTCGTCGCGAATGTCGTCCCGCTCGGCAGCTGGCTTTTGATCGCCATGGCGACAGCCGTATCAGGCAGGGATGTCATGGCACCGCCGTGCATGACCCCGCCGCCGTTGGCCAGTTTTACAGTGAATGGCATGCTGAGCACGCTTCTCCGTCTGCAGAACTTTCGATCTTCAGGCCGAGCAGCTTCTCGAACGGAGAGCTGTCGATTCACTCATCGAGTTCGAACTGGGTGATATCCGGCTGTCTCGGATCATCCATTTCAGCAAAAAGTTTCATGGTCTCACCTGATCGTCAGGGCAACTCGACGATGTAGCCACGGTTGCCGCGATAGATGGTAAATCTCAGCGGCAAACGGCCCAAGTTTTCTTCAACACGAGATTCAAAATCATGCAGGTTCTCGACTCGCTGGCCCTCAATCTCTACCAGCCTGTCGCCCGCAATCATCTCGATGCGTGCCGCCGGGGAATCCTGCAACACTTCGGATACCAGCACCCCCTGCGAGTCTTCTTCAACCACGATGCCGAACCGCCGCGCAAAGTAATTGAAGGCATAATTGTTTGGCAGCTGGGCGAGTTTGAGAACTGCTTCGTCTTCATCTTCACCACGCAGCACGATCAGTTTGACCTCTGTTTCCGGAGGGTAGGTTCTCAGCAGAGACAGATATTCCGAAGCCGAGTCAACCTGGATTCCATCGACTTCAAGAATGACATCGGCAAGCTGGAGGCCGCCGCGCTCCGCAGGGGAACCGGGGTCAATCTCTGTGACCAGGGCCCCTCCGGCACCCCGCGACCGAACCATGGCCCGACTGATCTCACCGGGCAGGATTCCCGAATATGCAGGCCTGACCCGTCCGTGGTCAATCAGGTCTGCAACGATGCGGCGGACAACCTTGATGGGGATGGCAAAACCTATGCCCTGGGCCTGCTGTAAGATCGCCGTGTTGATTCCGATCAACTGGCCATTGATATCCAGGAGCGGTCCGCCTGAATTGCCCGGGTTGATCAGGGCGTCGGTCTGGATAAACACCGAGACACCCCCTTTACCGTCGGGCAACCTGCGTTTTGGTGCACTGATCACGCCTGTTGTGACGGAGTTCTCCAGTCCGAGCGGATTGCCGATCGCGATCACTGTCTCACCCAGTATCAGATCGTCATCAGCAGCAAAACTGAGACTCGGCAGGGGCACTTCGGTCACAACCTTGATAACGGCCAGATCGGTCGAGGGATCGATTCCGACCAGTGTCGCCTCCCGTTCCTTGCGTTCTCCGGACAATGCCACGTATATCTTTGACGCCTTCTCCACGACATGTGCATTAGTGACCAGAACACCACTGCTGTCGATGATCGCACCCGAACCGAGCGCCTGTGTCCGATAGCTGCGCGTTTGCGCATACTGGTTGAAAAACTCGTTGAAGAAAGAATCACCGAAACCGAAGAAAGGTGTCGTCCGACGCTGAACGATCTGCTCTGTCCGGATATTGACCACCGCAGGGCCAGCCTTGGCAACCGTCTCCACCACTGCCGAGCGCCTCTCATGAGCAGTTGCAGGCAAAGCAATGGTCAACAAAAGGATTACTAAAACAATGGCTCTATATCTATCTCGCATCTCGTGCATCATGATTTCCTGATACCATACTTCTCCATCCGATAGATCAATGTGTGGCGTGGCACCCGCAGGAAACCGGCAGCCCTGGTCTGGTTCCAATCATTACGCTCCAGAGCCTGCATAACAGCCTCTTTCTCAATTTCCTCGAGAGGATATCCCTCTGGGGGCAATTCAACAACCCGGTTTCTTGATATGGCTGTCTGCGTACATAATTTGGCCGGCAGATGATGGTGTTCAATCATCCCGCCATGGCTCAGGACAACCAGCCTTTCAACGGCATTCTGCAATTCCCTTACATTTCCGGGCCAGGGATACGCTGTCATGCAGGCCAATGCATCATCACTGATATCCAGGGGTGCCCCGCGGCTGAATCGCTCAAGGAAATGTCTGATCAGCAAAGGGACATCCTCGGCTCGCCTGCGTAGTGGTGGCAACTCAATCGGAATCACGGAGAGCCGGTAGAAGAGGTCCTCACGGAATCGCCCTTCCTTGATGGCATTCTCGACATCCTGATTGGTCGCTGCGACGATACGGACATCCACCGAGCGGACCTTGCCACCCAGGGGTTCGACCTCCATCTCCTGGAGTACGCGTAGCAATTTGGGTTGCAGTTCAATCGGCATTTCACCCACTTCATCGAGGAACAGGGTCCCGCCATGGGCTTGTTCAAATTTTCCGGGGTGGTCACGAACGGCTCCGGTAAAGGCACCACGGACGTGTCCGAACAGCTCGCTTTCGAGGAGGTTGGCCGGTATTGCCGCACAATTGATGGCGACAAAAGGCGCTTTGCAACGCGTACCTCCCTGGTGAATCGCCCGCGCAATAAGCTCCTTGCCGGTACCGCTCTCACCGGTGATCAATACGCTTGCCTCGGTCGGGGCCACCCTTCTGACCATATCGAAGACATTCTGCATGCCGTCTGAGATGCCGATCATATGACTGAAATCGACCTGGTGCTCCAGTTCATCGCGCAGCCGCTGGTTTTCTTCCTGCAGCCCGAGCAGGTTAAATGCTTTCTCGACGAGGATCACCAGCTCATCACGGCTGAAGGGCTTGGTTAGGTAGTCATAAGCCCCCTGCTTCATTGCATCGACAGCTTTTTCAACCGAACTGTAGGCGGTAATCACAATGACAATGGTCTCGCGGCGCTCAGCTTTAATCTGCTGCAGGACGTCATAACCCGAAAGACCTGGCATCTGGATATCCGTAATCACCACCTGCGGTGAATCGGTGCGGAAAGAGGCCAGGCCCTGTTTGCCATCGGCGGCACTGAGGACCTGAAAACCCGCAGAGTGCAGTGAATATTCGGTGACACGTCGCAAGGAATCATCATCATCGATCAAAAGAACTTTACGGGACGATTTCTCATCCCGGGCAGGAGGAGTTGCTTTGGTCATGATTTCACATGCTCCATTTGTTTCTGCGGCCTTGGCAGGCAAACCGTAAAGCAGGCGCCTTGACCGGGCCTGCTATCCAGGATGATGCGTCCGCCATGGCTCTGAATGATGCGCTGAGTAATAGCGAGGCCAAGGCCGGTTCCGCTGTCTCTGGTTGTCACAAACGGGTTGAATATCCGCTCGCGGTCCTCCAGAGCAATGCCCGGGCCGCTATCGCTTACCAGGACATACACTTCTTTTGGCGATGTGCGGAGAGAGACCTTGAGAGATCCACCGTCCGGCATGGCCTGGAGTGCGTTGAGGACCAGGTTGAGTAACGCCTGTTTGATCTGCTCGCCGCGACCCGGGATTTCGATTTCATCGCCTAAATCGACGGCCACAACGACGTTGTTCCGGCCAGCCTGCTGCTGGGTCAGGTCGAGCACATCACTGATAACCTCCTGTAATTCGAAGCAGCCATATTCGACCGGCTCAGGTCGGGCGAAACGCAGAAAATCCTCCAGGACCCGGTTGAGACGATCGACCTCCCGGATCAGAATTTCTGCAAACTCCTGCTTCGGGTCATCCGGGGCAACACCATCACGCAGGATTTCTGCGGTCCCCTTGATGGAACCGAGCGGGTTGCGTATTTCATGAGCCATTCCGGCAGAAAGCTCGCCGAGAGCCGAGAGCCTATCTGCGCGACGCAGCTGTTCTTCGATCTCGATGATCTGGTCGGCCTGTTCCCTGAGCTTCCGGTAGCTGCCTTCCAGGGTTTCCGCAGCATTCTCGTAGCGTATCCGCTGCTGCTGTTCGCGTTGGGCGAGGAACCCGGTCAGACCGCCAATGACATTGTACAGAACAATTTCCAGGTATTGCTCCAGGGCGATGGAGGGATTGTGTTGCCAATGAAAAAGCACATGGGGCATATAAAGAAGTGACGCCAGGATCGAGGTCAGAATGCCACCGCGCAGGGCAAACCAGAGGCCACCGAAAACGATCGGCACGTAATAGAGCCGACGGTAGACATCGTGAGCAGCAACCATCTGTGTCGTAGTCAGGTAGTGAAGGGCGGTAACCAACAACAACAACCCGGCAATTATTGCAAGTCGCAGATAATATGTCCTCCGGGTATCCTGCATTATATCCTCGTGGTGAACGCAAACCATTCCAGGCGGATAACAATCTCACTATGTGTAGAATATTATACAATGGGGCAAAAAGCAAAGCCTTGATAGAGGCAGAGCATAAGATGATTTTGATAAGCCTTCTTCGAGACCGCAAGACATTCCTGTTTGTTACACTGTTCTCTCATGTCAGTAACTAACAAATGTCCCGGCCCCTTCGTGGTGAAGGAGCCGGGACGATTGATTGCTCACAGACCCTTTTCGTTCTTTTGTCGAGTCGGCACCTGAATCAGCAGTTGCTGCATACGGCATCAGCACCAGATCGGGCCTCCCAGTTTCCGGCTTCAGTAGCGCCGCGAATGAGACTCTTCTGATTGTACTCATGATCCATAGCCGCGGTTTGTGCCGACAGTGTTGAAGAATCAAAACGGTACTGCGAGTTTCCGGCTTCAGTACCGACTTGAGCAAGTCTGTCCTGATTGTAATTGTAGTTCAATGCAGCTTGTTGTGTCGCCTGTTCGGACGAAGTCAGTTGAGCATCAAAGCTGAATTCGTCCCTTCCCAGTATCGATGTATCATTATTCTCGGCAAAGACCGCTCCGACAAGGCCGAAAGAGAAGAAAACGACCAGTAGGCTGATAATCAATTCCTTTTTAAACATGACCTGCCTCCATATCCTTGGTGTTTAGTGTTGAACTCTTTAAAACCATCATTAAAGAGCCGGGGACTAGTCCGCCTTCATTGATCGGTGAACTATCAAACTATTTAGGTATATACTATCCACGATACATGCCAACGCTTTTATAAAACCATAACGCACTGTAATGTTTATTATTTTTTAAATTTCGACAAATTCAACACAACTATTCATCTAATTTTTAGGGGAAAATTACACAACAGCTGAAGACTATTCTACTGTTTTGTGAAAAGCTGCGCTGTTTTATTGTACAGTGCACAACTGTAGTATTGTTTGATTAGCCTGACTGGAGGTTCGCTACCAGCAAGCCTTTTGTCATCTTTCAGACCCAAGAATATTCTATTCCACAGGCCGGGTCTCTTTTGTACTGTATTCTACGAACTGAATTTTGTATTCTGACTGGCATTGAACGCAAAGGGAATCGATGAACCTTTTTACCGACATTGTCAATATTGTCCTGCCGGTTTTTTCAGTCATTGCCCTCGGTTGGCTGTTGCGCCGGCTGGGACTGATCGACACGGTTTTTCTCAAGCAAACCAACCGGCTGGTTTATTACGTCTGCCTGCCACTGTTGCTCTTTTACAAAATAGGTACGGCAGATTTCTTTGCCAATTTCAATGGTCGACTGGTCGTTGGATCGATCGTCGCCGTGACCATTACTTTCATTGCTTCATACGCTTATGCTGTATTCAGAAATTACCCTGCCAACGCAAGAGGCGTTTTCAGCCAGGGCTCCTTTCGTGGCAACATCGCCTACATCGGGCTGGCCATCACCCTGAATGCGTACGGAGAAACCGGCCTGACGCGGGCCGGCATCCTGATGGGCTTTATTGTTCCATTTCTGAACCTGTATGCCATTTTTGCCCTGCTTTGGCCGCATCGAGGTGACGGTGAGCAGCGGGGTGCCAATTTCTGGTTGCGGCAGATCGCCCTTAACCCTTTGATCCTCGCCTCGTTCCTGGGTATTGCCTGGAGTTTTCTCGAACTACCTGTTCCACTGGTTCTTGATCGCAGCCTGAAAATTGCCACCGGGATGACATTGCCTCTCGCTCTTCTGGCCATCGGCGGCGGCTTTTCAATTGACCGGCTGCGTGGCGACCTGGCTAGAGCTGCCCTGGCCAGTGGCGCAAAAACCATCTGGATGCCGTTACTCGCTGCAACACTCCTGATTGCCATGGGTGTACAGGGTCTGGATCTGGGTATCGGGGTCCTGATCGCCGGGACACCAGCAGCAACGGCCAACTACATCATGGCGGACCAGCTCAAAGGTGATGCGGAACTGGCCGGGACAATCGTCATGTTATCGACAGTACTTTCAGCTGTCACGTATACGGTCGCCCTGCTGGTTCTGCGCAGCCAGGGTTTGTAGTCTGAAAAAGAAAGAGGTATGCCGAAAGGGGTAAGAGTCGGGTTGCTTTTATCTTTCCTCTCAGCTCTTCCCCCTGGCCAAATATATCCATGACCTACCAACCATTCAACATAGGCACAAAGTTCCGCATCCTTCCCTTTGGCTGCTGCTCTTCAGAAGATCGTATCAACCTGTTCATGCAGCGGGGAGCATTCGGTTCCGGCGAACATGAAACGACCAACAGTTGCCTCGAGTTCATGGAAAGCATGGTTGAACTTGATGCCGCACGCGTACTCGACCTGGGCAGCGGAACCGGTATCCTTGCCATAGCGGCTCTAAAACTCGGCGCGAAAGACGCTGTCTGCGTCGACGTAGAGTCCCAGGCCGTCGAAACGGCCAGGCTCAATTGTGCACTCAATGGCCTGGAGGGTCATAGCACCCACATTACGGGAACACTGGATGAAGTTGATGCAACCGGCTTTGATGTCATCCTGGCCAACATTTATGGTGACATACTGATCGACATCGCAGACACGATAAGCAACAAGTTAAGACCAGGAGGGGTGCTGCTCTTGTCAGGGATCTTGTGGGAATACAATTTTGACGTGCGTCAGGCTTATCAAAGGCGGGGGTGCAAGGTCATCAAAAACCGGATACTGGACGAATTCAGTTCGGTCCTGATGAAAAAACTTTAGGTGCCGTATCGGACCACGGCATCAGTCCACGGGTGAAATCAGCAGTTGGCTTAAATCATAGCCCTGTTGCTGCAGACGCAGTCGAATGCCATCCAGGACCTCTGCCTCCATTTTCTCCTGCCGGTTTAAAATCCACAAATAGCTGCGACTCGGGTGACCGACGACGGCCCATTGATAGTCGGAATCGAGATCGATGATCCAGTAATCCCCCCAGAATGGCCAGAAGAAAGAGACTTCAAGCTTGGCGTTGGTCTGTTTGTCAACGACACGGGCTTTCCCTTTTACCGCCTTGATCGGTCCATCGGCAGCCCCCTTACGACACTCATTGTAAACCCCGATCAAACCATCTTCTCGCAAGGTGTATACTGCGCGGGTTGAATAACAACCTTTCTGGAACCTGTGGGGGAAACGCGCTATCTCGTACCAGGTGCCGGCATAGCGCTGCAAATCGACATTGGCGACAGTTTCCAGGGGAGGCATAGACTTGTCCGGCATAGCGCACCCGCAAAGAGTTGCCAATAATGAAACGAAACCGAATATCAGTTTAGGGTGTGCGCTCATGATGTTTTCTTGTCTGTACCGAACAATCCAAGCAGCGTCCGCTTTCGATAGTGGAAAATTTTATCAAGGCGACTTCGGACCAGACCGCCGGCCAGCCAGTGTCCGGGCAGGCCGAAGCTGACCTGGTAGTGCACCAGGTCGATCATCCTGACGCCATCATCGACCTCCGAAAAGTGGTGTTGATGATGCCACAAACGATACGGACCGCTGCGTTGTTCGTCAACAAAGTAGACCGGCTCATCGACATGGGTAATCTCGGTTGTCCAGGACACAGCAACTCCGGCCAACGGGCGGACACGGTAATTGACGATCATTCCTGCGTACATGCGTTCCGGGACAGGTGAAGTGACTTCAAAGCCAAGGTCAGGTGGCGTAATCCTTGCCAGGTTCTCCGGTCGGGAGAAGAAATCCCAGGCTTCCGATAGTGACAATGGCAGGATCTGCTCAAACTCCAGTCTGCAGACCGGCGCATAAATCATCTTAAATCCCTTCAGGTCTCTCGCTGTGACTTGATAAGGCCGTCGGGCCGCTGACTATCTCAACACCTGATGCCCTGGCAATCCCCTTTAGCATGCCGACGAAAACCAGATTGTGAAAAGGCAGAACTGAATACCAGTATAACAGGCCAAGCAAACCGCGCGGCTTGTATCGAGCACATTGGCGGACTTCCGTTGTACCGTCAGAGCACTCGGTCAGGATCAGTTCCAGAACGGCTTCACCGGGAAGCTTCATTTCGGCAACCAGTTTCAACCGGTGACCGGGATCAACAGCCAGCACCCTCCAGAAGTCAAGGGCATCACCAGCTTGTACTTCAGCCGGATCGCGGCGACCGCGACCGAGACCAGGACCACCGAGCAGTCTGTCCATCCAGCCACGCAGGTGCCAAAGCCAGTCGGCATAGTACCACCCGGTCTTGCCGCCGATTCCAATCACCGCCGGCCAGAGTTTTTCGGCGACACCCTTCACCAGCATGCGTCGATCATCCTTGAAAATCGTACCGCCGGCCCAGTCGGGGTCTTCCTGAGTGCTCCATTCCAGAGGCGCCACCGCCCCGGCATCGGTCCAGGACGTTTCGACTTGTTGCAGGCGTAATTTTTCCAGTGCATAACGGATGGCCTGCCGACAATCAAGCAGTTTTTGAGGAATCAACTCCCTGATCCGGTTGTCTTTGCATAAAACCGGGTTCCGCAAACCTTCCGCCAACGGTCGGGCCAAAGCAGCAGGGACCGGCGTAACCAGATGAATCCAGTAGGAGGAGAGTCTCGGAGTTAACACCGGTACCGGAATGATCAGGCGTTTTGCCAATCCGGCTTCTTCCGCATAGATGCGCATTAGGTCACTGTAAGTGACAATCTCTTCGGTGCCTATATCGTAAGTCTCACCAACCGTCTGCGGACAGTCCAGGCAGGCGACCAGATAGTGTAAAACATTGCGCACGGCAATCGGTTGACACTCAGTGAATATCCATCTCGGAGTCACCATCACCGGCAGTCTCTCGACGAGATAACGCAGGATTTCAAAGGAAGCACTTCCGGAGCCGATAATCATCGCGGCCCGAAGCGTTGTGACCGGCACACTGCCGGAGCGCAGGACCTGTTCGACCTCACGGCGTGATTTGAGATGATGGCTCAGGTCAACATTTTCTTCGCCAAGACCTGCCAGGTAGATAATGCGTCTGACACCGGTTCTTGCTGCGACCTCCATCATATTCTTTGCAGCAATCCGGTCTGCCTCGGCGAAATCTCCAACATTCGGGTTCATTGAATGGACCAGGTAATAAACGATCTCACATCCCGAGACAGCCTTCTCGAGAGAGTCGATATCAAACACATCCCCGAACACCGTTTCGACGCCGGCAGAACTGCTCCAAGTCCTGCCTTTGAGCTTATTTGGATTGCGACCAATCGCACGCACCTTAAGCCCGGATTCAAGCAGTTTCGGCACGAGCCGGGCTCCGATGTAACCGGTGGCCCCGAGGACGGCGACAGAAGGGTGTTCCTGTTTCATGGATATTTACCTCACCTGTACATACTAAACCATAAAGGCCCTTCTGGAAACGGGGGGGCTATCACCAACTTGTTTTTTCAATTTGTATAACATTCAATCTGGTCAAATATTTGGTAGTAATTTTAATGTCACGGATCAATCTAATGAAAAAAATGTTCAGTAACTCCCAACCTGATCCAGGAATCAATTCAACTATACTTAAACGAAAGCCCTCATTTCATTTGAGACTCTTCTCACTAGCCCTCAAATTGGAATAATCTTTCATACCCCCCCCCAAAAAATATGACTGATTTGGTTACATTTAGTGGAACGCATAGTGTACAATCAAAATTGTTTTTCCGAAGGGTGCACCAATGAACAGTCGAGACAAACATATCAAACCAAACAAGCAAGCCGTTGATTCAGCAACTCGAAAATCTATTGATGCTGTGATAGGGCATTTTTTTGAGAACGAAACGACCTCTATCCTGATTGAATCTTTCGCCGAAGCGTTTCTGGTAATTAATGAAAAATCAACTGTCATTCTGGTGAACGGCCGGTTTGTAGAATTATTCGGTTATGAAAAAGACGAAATCGTCGGCCAGCGGCTTAATCTGATTATTCCTGAACGTTCCCGTGCCGCCCACTCTGAACACACGCGCAATTATTTCAAGTCTCCCCATGTTCGTTCTATGGGACAAGGCCTTGAGCTTAAAGGCCTGAAGAAAGACGGCACAGAATTTCCAGTTGAAGTCAGTATCAGTTTCTTGCAGAACGACAGAGAAAAACTGGGCATGGCCTTTGTCACCGACATCACCGCGCGCGCAGAAGCAGAACAGGCTTTACAAAAGCAGAATAGAGCATTGAGTGACTTTGCCCAAACTGTGGCTCATGATTTGAAATCTCTGATCACCGCCCTCACCGGTTTTAGCGAACTCCTGGAACAAGAGTATGAGAACCTTTCAACCCAGGATCGGCAAACCTCAGTGAACACGGTCAAAGAAACCAGTTACAAGATGAATGACATCATCAATGAGTTGCTCTTCCTGGCCCGTGCTAAGCGGGAGGATGTCATTTTGCGCAACATTGATCTCGACTCTGCTGTGCAGGAAGCCTTGAAAAGGCTGCAATGGAAGATCGATTCCACAGGTGCCAGGGTTGTCATGGGAGCCCTGGACAGGAAGATCCAAGGGCACCAGCCATGGATCGAGGAAGTCATTTACAACCTGGTCAGCAACGCCTTAAGTCATGGTGGTGAGAAGCTGACGGTTCGTATCGACACCGTCTCGTCGGAGGGGGATATGTCCAGAGTCCGCATCTCCGATAACGGCAGCGGCATGTCGAAAAATCAATTGCGAATTCTGCTTGAGCAGCCAGAAGACCTCCCCTACAACTGGGTCAAAGGACATGGCCTTGGATTGAGTATCGTTCATCATGTTCTGGAAAAGCTCGGAAGTTCCCTGGAAGCTCAATGTATTGATAACGAGGGATGCTGCTTCAGCTTCCTGTTGCCAACTTGCCGGTAAAGAAGAGGTCAGGAGTACCAGGAATGAGCAACCCCGGGAAGGCCGCTCCTTGAAAATACTGGTCGGGATGGCTGGATTCGAACCAGCGCCCTCCCCCCTGCTCCCGAAACAAGTGTTCTATCAGACTGCGCAGTAGACTAGAACATCACCGTTCCAAACAAAACTAAGCCCTATCCGGGTTTTCCGGGTTGGGCTTTCCCATAAAAACTGTAAATTGAATCACTACATATTAGACTTACATGGTTGAGTAATAGCGCGTTAAGCCTGGGATGTTTTCAACTGTAAATTGTAATAACAAATGGATATTTGGAATCTACAGTTGAAAAATGAAATTTCTAGGCTGAGGCAGTCCAACTCCAAAATCGGAAGAATATGTTGAATTTTAAAAGTCAGGCTTTATAGGAAAGCCTCCAAGCACTGATGAATCTGTAGGTTAAAAATCAGGAGAAGGATTTATAAGAAAAAGCCCCACCCGAAAATGGGCAGGGCACATTTATACATAGTGCTACATTGAACGAAGCACTACAGCCATTTCATTAGCATCAGGCTTTAAAGGGTTCCCAGCAACATCACCATAAGTTTCTTCAATAGTAAAACCGCTGCTTTCAACCTCGCTGGACAAGGAAGCAGGGTCAAAGTGCTGAAACCAATTGTAGATCACCCTTGTGCGATGATCTTCTATGATTGTGTATTTATCCAACACCACCTTCTCATCGTCATACTTGAATGTGTTAACGAATCCGAAGTAGTCGTCAGGTGACCAGAAGCCGTTCAGTTGCCGTCTTTCATAGATCGATGCCTCCTCTCTGGCATTGTAGGCATTCATTGTGTTCACATCGAGCATTACTCTTCCTTGGGGTGACAAATGCTTTTTGAAAATGCTCAGTAATAACGCTCTTTGTGACGGACTTAAAACACAATAGTCACACATGATCATCACGATCAAATCGTATCGATCATTGCTGCTGAAGTTGAGATAGTTCATCTGTTGATAATCGATCTCAACACCCTCCTGTTTGGCTGCATCACAAGCGTAAGCAAGGGAGTTGGCTGAAAAGTCAACTCCTGTGACCTTTGCTCCTGTACGTGCTAACCGCAAAGCATAAAGTCCTGGACCACATCCGAAATCTGCAGCCTTTTTGCCAGTGCCAAGAATGAAATGTTTAGCAATCCAGGCTGCCGACTCATTGATAAATGTGTGTTTGCGAGATGCCATCGGCAACTCTTTATCAAGATGATACCGAAGCATCTGCTCAGCGGTATAAGGTTCAGTCCAAAGTTCTTCAGCTGTATATATTGAAAAACAGGCTGGTCGTTTGTTTATATCAATAAGTTCTTCAAACATAGTCATATCCTATTTTGTTGTGCCGAAACCTAGTCGACATAATGAATACATAACTGCCTGCAGACATCAAGTGTCTGAACGATGTTGATTGGAATAAATACATTACGAGTGTGATGCCGTGCTGCAAGGCAGAGCGGATAATGCTGGCAGCGACTGGTAATTAATCGCCGTATGAAAGGAACTTACTGGATCATTCGGGAACAATAGATTAAGAAGGTTTTCCTGTCAACATCCTTAGTTTGTTGGTAACTTTGGTGCGAAGCAGCTATATAAATAAACTCCATATGGCTGCAAGTGGCTTTTTTTATTGACCCGTCTATAGGTTCACAATAATTCATATTAGATTTGGGGAGGTATTATTTTGAGAGTTTTAATTATACTCGCTGTCTCTTGTTTGTTGGTATCATGTGCAAGTTTTAGTACAAAGCAAAAATCTGATCCTTTTAAGGTTGGAACTGTTTGGTGCTTTGAAGGCAATGGGGAAAAAGTC
>Ga0210065_1000166_pt1 | contig 19055 bp, 16 predicted proteins | sample Muzzi_PWB_D1_FD_185533 | JGI IMG/M metagenome (GOLD analysis project Ga0210065, IMG submission 185533) | Wetland microbial communities from San Francisco Bay, California, USA, that impact long-term carbon sequestration - Muzzi_PWB_D1 (SPAdes) | ecosystem: Environmental > Aquatic > Marine >... | reverse complement strand
CAGACCGGAACCGTTCAGAGTATGCACGAATTCCGGTTTGCTGCCTGCTTCGCGTCGGAAACGGATCCCGGCGCGGCGCGCCTGGAAGTCGCGGAAATTCGAGCAGGATGAGATCTCGCGGTAGGCCTGCTGGCCCGGCAGCCAGACTTCGATGTCGAAGGTCCGGGCGGCCGAGAAGCCGATATCGGCGGTACAGAGATCGACCACCCGGTAGGGCAGTTCGAGCGCCTGCAGGATCCCTTCGGCATCGGCCAGCAATTTGGCCAGCTCTGCATCGGAATCTTCCGGCCGGGTGAACTTGACCAGCTCGACCTTGTTGAACTGGTGCTGACGGATCAACCCGCGGGTGTCGCGGCCGTGGGCACCGGCCTCCTTGCGGAAGCAGGGTGTATAGGCCGCATAACAGATCGGCAGCAGTGCACCGTCGAGGATCTCTTCGCGAAAAACGTTGGTCACCGGCACTTCCGCGGTCGGAATCAGGAAGTAATCAGGGTCTTCGAGGTGGAAGAGGTCGGACTCGAACTTCGGCAGCTGGCCGGTGCCGGTCATAGCGTCGCGATTGACCATGAAGGGCGGCAGCATCTCGGTATACCTGTCGCCAGCAGTGTGGGTATCGAGCATGAAGTTGATCAGGGCGCGCTCGAGCCGGGCACCGGCCCCCCTGGAGAGGGCGAAACGGGCACCGGTAATCTTGGTCGCACGTTCGAAATCGATAATCTCGAGATCTTCGCCGATATCCCAGTGCGCTTTCGGTTCGAAGCTGAACTCGCGCGGCGTTCCCCAGCGGCTGACTTCCGGGTTGTCCTCCTCCGAGGCGCCGACCGGGCACTCCGGGTCAGGCAGGTTCGGCAGGGTTAACAGCAGACCGTTGAGGTCTTCCTCGACCTGGCGCAGTGCCTCGTCGAGTTCCTTGATCGCCGCCGAGACATCCTTCATGCGGGCAATCTCGCCCTGCACCTGGCTCTTGTCCCTGGCCTTGCCGATCAACGCGGAGACCTGGTTGCGTTCCGCCTTGAGGGTTTCCGCCTCACCGAGCAGTTCCCGGCGGCGGCCATCGAGTTCGCGAAAGCTGCCGAGATCAACCGCATCACCTCGGGTGACCAGTCGACGTTCGACTTCATCCAGGTTGTCTCGCAGGAATTTGAGATCGAGCATTACAATTGCTCCGCAATTACGGGTAATGGCAAGGGGTGAGAGGAAATCACAACCTGGCCCTGCTGTTCAACAAAGAAGGGGAGTTCTAACACCTCTCGCTGGTTGCGTCAAGCCTTCGCCTTAACCAGTCCCCAGCCCCCAGCCTCCAGTCCCCGCTTCTAGCTCCCGCCTCTAACCCACCAGTCGATATCGTCATCGAACCACCAGCGCGTCGAGTCGGTTTCCCAGATCGTCTCCGCCAGGGTCCGGGCGTTCGCGGTCTGCAGCCGCTTGACGGTGGCCGGATACCATTCGTCAGCGTAACGGTTGCCGAGGTCCTTGTACTCCTTGAGCGCCAGGATCATCTCCAGCTGGTCGGCATCGTGGGCCAGGCATGCCTCACGGGTCTGTTTCGCCGCGAACTCCTCATGCAGGCTGCGATAGTCGTCACCGAAGGGCAGGGTGCGGGCCAGGTCTTCGACGGCCTTGCGTTCATCGACCCTGACGTACTTCTTGTTGACATAGTTGAGGTCGCCGGTGCGCGCCTCGGGGATATCGTGAAACAGACAGAGCAGCACCACCCGGCCGGCATCGGCTTCATCGTCGAGCTGGGCGAGGGTGTAGCCGATCAGGCTGGTACGAAAGATATGCTCGGCAACCGATTCGGCACCGGAACCGAGGAACTGGAACCCGGTGCGCGGCGTACGCTTGAGCATGCCTGCTTCGAAGAGAAAGTTGGCAATGTTTTTCATATGCAAAACCTTTAACCGCAAAGACACCAAGTCACAAAGAGAAAAATATTGTAAGGGAATCAGGCCAAAGAGAAAAGGACAAACCCGGTTTTGATCTGTTCGTGTCTTTGAGTCTTGGTGGCTTTATTCATCCGAGCCGGATCAAAGCAGCCCCGCAGAGGATCAGAAAGGCCGCGGTAAAGCGAATCCGGCCGGAGGTCTCGCCGAGGAACATGACACCGATCAGGACGCCGATCAGCAGGCTGACCTGGCGCACCGGCACCGCATAGCTCATCGGCGCCAGTTGCAGTCCGTAACGGAAGCTGAGGAAGGACGCCATGATCACCGGCCCCGCGGCAATCACCAGGAACCGGTGGTTCCGGTATTCGGCCATGATCCGTCCACGGTACTTGGGCCGCATGATATTCAGGGTCATGAACTGCAGCATGAAGAAAACCAGCAGGAAGGTGAAATGAAAGGGCGGATAGAGCATCACGCCGGTCTTGTCGATCACCGCACCGATCGAATAAATAAAGCCTGCGGCCAGGGCCGCCAGTACGGCAGGATCACGCAAGTTGCGAAACGGCCGGACCACCTCGCTCCAGGCCAGAGCCTTCAGCTGGATCGAATAGGCCCCGAACAGAATCAGCAGAATTCCCGCGATGCCGAGCCCCGAGACCTTTTCGTCAAGCAACAGAATACCCCAGATCGGCACCCAGAACATCGCCGTCTGGGCCAACGGATAAATGATCGAAAGGTCGCCGCCACGATAGGCACGACCTGAGAACAGGTGATAAAGCATGAAACAGAGCGCCCCGACCGCGGCGAGACCGATGACGCGCCAGGAGAGAGCGGGGAAGGGCCCGACCAGCGGCAGCGCCAGGGTCATCAGGCTGCATGACGTAGCAAACATCCACCAGATGAAAACGGTCTTGTCCCCGCTACGCTTGACCAGCAAGTTCCAGAGGGCATGCATCAGGGCGGAAAAAAGAATTAATGTAAAGGCATAGGAAGACATAGGCGGCCATCATAGCGGAGACAAAACTTTAGTGAAACTAAAATTATTTCAAGAGCCTAAACATACTCGACAAAGATTGACAGCGGCTCTCCTGCTGATATGCTGAACAAGAAAAACCGCTAATGATTTCAGGAAGATGTCAAAGCATATTAACTGATAACGCTGAACTGACTCCATCGTTGATAAGGAGATTTATTTATGTCCGCAACCCGTACCGAACAGGATTCCATGGGCGCCATGACCGTGCCTGCTGACGCCCTTTACGGCGCCCAGACCGCCCGGGCCCGTGACAACTTCATGATTTCCGGGATCGGCTTCCCGCGCCCCTTCCTGCGCGCGCTCGGCATGGTCAAGGAACATGCCGCCAAGGTCAATCGCGAGCTTGGCCTGCTCGACGAGCGCATCGCCCTGGCGATTATGGATGCCGCCGAGGAAGTGATTACCGGCGACCTTGACGACCATTTTCCCCTGGATATTTTCCAGACCGGTTCCGGCACCAGCACCAACATGAACGCCAACGAGGTGATTGCCAACCGGGCCTGCCAGCTGCTCGGCGAGGACCTCGGCAGCCGCACCGTGCACCCCAACGATCATGTCAATTACGGCCAGTCGAGCAATGACGTCATTCCCACCGCCATGCATCTTGCCGCAGCAGTGGAGATCCGCGAAAGCCTGCTCTCAGCGCTCAATGACTTAAGTAAAACGCTCGGGGCAAAAGCCCGTGAATTCGACGACATCGTCACCATCGCCAGGACTCACCTGCAGGACGCCACGCCGATCAGGCTTGGCCAGATCTTCGGCGGCTACTTCCGCCAGGTGACCATGGTAGCCGCCGAACTGGACCGGGCTCTCGACGGTCTCTGCGAACTGCCGCTCGGCGGTACGGCGGTCGGTACCGGGCTCAACACCCACCCCGAGTTTGCCCAAAGGGTGATTGCCGGGTTGGCCGAGGTCACCGGGTTGCCGCTCCGGGAAGCAAAGGACCATTTTGCCGCACAGGCCGGCAAGGAGCAGGTGGTCGCCGCCAGCGGTGCGCTGAAGACCACGGCCGTCGCCCTCTTCAAGATCGCCAACGATATCCGGTTTTTGGCCAGCGGGCCGCGCTGCGGTCTTGGTGAGCTGCAGCTGCCGGCCGTACAGCCGGGCAGCTCGATCATGCCCGGCAAGGTCAACCCGGTCATGGCGGAGAGCCTCATGCAGGTCTGCGCCCAGGTGGTTGGCAACGATGCCGCCATCACCCTCGGCGGCTTGTCCGGGAATTTTGAATTAAACGTGATGATGCCGATGATGGCGCACAACCTGCTGCAATCGATCGACCTTCTGACCAATGCGGTCGACCAGTTTGACGAACGCTGCCTGCAGGGCCTGACAGCCAACCGGGAGCGCTGCGAGGGGTTGATCGAAGAGAGCCTGGCAATGTGCACGGCCCTGGCCCCGGTGATCGGCTACGACCGAGCCGCGGCGATTGCCAAGCAAGCCCATGAAACCGGCAAGACCGTCCGGGAGGTTGCCCTCGCGGAAGACGTCCTGCCGGATTACGAGCTGGACCGCCTGCTCGACCCGCGACCGATGACCGAGGCAGGGATTCCGGGCAAGACCCGCTAAAGCAGCGGGTCTTGCCCGGTTGGCTTGCATCCATTTACTTCCGGTTGCGGCTAACGGGCCTATACTTCTGAATTTGTTTGCAACTGCAAGAGTTATACGCTGATTCATCGAGCACAATGCTACTATTGGCCACCGGGTCAAGAAATCGTACCGTGAGGCCCCCTGCAACGGTCCGGATCCGGTACACATACGCCGTTAGAAATCACGGAAATCATGCGGACGTCTATGCCCAGCGCAGCGCGGGCCCCTTTCTGCTTACTCTTTTAGGCCAGTAAAAGAGTAAGGCGCCGTCGGGGGGCGCGACCCCGGGGTTCTGGTTTTGTTTTGTTTTTAATTTCAGATGATAAAATCAAAATCACCTTTGCTCCTACGGAGGGCTATAGACGTTTGCGAAGGGGATATGGCTTTTAGGAACAGCAGATGAGACGGCCGGCCCGTTACAGGGGGCCTCGCCGCACAGCTCTCAATATGGGGTGGCTAGAAGATGCTGATGAGACAACTTGTAACCAGCTGATAAGGAACTTGAAAACTTTCGCATCTGTCTTGGAGTCCAAGGGGACAATGGCAAGAGCTGTCCCTATTTAAGCAAGAGAACAGGAAAAAGATGACTCGCAAAGAATCCTACCGGCAGATGCTGCTGCGCTACAACAAGGAGCGCCGACGCAACCTGCTGGCCAGGCCGGGAGCGCACGAGTTTGTGCTGGTCCTCGACCAGCTCAAGCCCGGCTTCAATGTCGGCAAGATCTTTCGCAGCGCCGAAGCCTTCGGCGCCGGCGCCGTGCACCTGGTCAAGATCGGGCCCTTCGACCCGTCTCCCGCCAAGGGTTCGTTCCGCAAGGTCCCGGCGGTCTTCCACGAAAGCTTCGACGGTTGTTATGCCGACCTGACCGGGCAGGGCTACAGCTTCTTCCTGCTCGACCCGGAGGGAGCAGCATCACTCTGTGCAACGGAACTGCCGCTCAAAAGCGCTTTCGTTCTGGGGCATGAGGAGTTCGGCTGCAGTTTCGAACCGCAGGGTTATCCGGAGCTGCAGAGGCTGACCATTCCGCAGTTCGGCAGCGTGCAGAGCCTTAACGTCAGCATTGCCGCCTCGGTGGTCATGTATGAATATGTTAGACAAAGACAAGTTACAGGGGAGTAATCCGTTGCGTTTTATTTAAATCCGATTTGATCAGATGTGATCAGTGGTCAACAGCTTTTCTTGTCACGCGTCCCTCGCGCCTCCACACTTCCAGCAGGACCCGAATTGGCCCTCCAGTTTCTCCCCGCAAGACGGACAAGTCCAGGGTGCGGAAGTGACATCCTCCTTGAGCCAGCTCTCGAGCAGCGATTTGGCCCGCGGCCAGACTTCGTTGTCGACCACCCAGAGTTCCGGGAAACATTCAAGAAAGGGAATTTCGCCGAGTGCGGCAAAGAGTTGTTCGTTGCGGATCAGGCAAGCGACACCTTCACGCTCCAGGAGTTCCTTGAGCAGACCGGCTTCGGCGCGATCAGCAAGCGTGAAGGTATGCAGTTTCTTCATCGTCGTATTCAGGCCAGGGCGCCAAGCAGGCCATCACCAAGTTCAGCCTTCTGCCACGCCTTCAACCCGGCGAACCTGTCCAGTTCGGTCGCCGACTGCGGATTCGCCAGGGCCAGCGCATCGAGGGCAAAATTGTTGATCAGAACGCCCGGGTCAAGGGCATACTTTGCCGCTTCTTTCTCGCGCCACTTCTTCAGCAACTTGAAGCGGTCTTCGCGGGCCGGGTCCCTCAGCTTGCGGGATTGTCGGGGGAAGAGCGGCAGTTCCTCCTCGGGGATTGCCCTGCCCCTGACAACGGCGGCCAGCAGCGACTTGCCGAAACGTTCGACCAACCGGGGCGGTAAGCCTTCGATGCCGCGCAAACCGTTTTTCTCCTGCGGCATGCGCTGGGCCAGTTCCAGCAGGGTTTTGTTGCCGAGGATCTTGTAAACCGGCCGGTCCAGTCTGGCACCTTCACCCTCCCGCCACTGCAGGAGACATTCAAGCACTCCGAGCTCGCGGCGCGACAGGGTGCCGGCACCCTTGAAACGCAGACAGAGCGGACCGCTGTTATCGGCAAAACGTACCTCCTCGAGCAGCGCGCACTCCTCGGCAACCCAACTCATCCGCCCCAGTGTCTCCAGTCGCTCGACGAGAAGGTCCATCAGGCGATGCAGGTAATTGGTGTCGGCGGCTGCGTAACGAATCATCTCGTCGGGCAGGGGACGCTGTGACCAGTCGGCCTTCTGGTATTTCTTGTCAAGCTCGACATTGAAATACTTGTTCAGCAGGTCTGCCAGACCAATTCGCTCTTCACCGAGCAGCTGCGCGCTGATCATGGTATCGAAGAGACCGTGCACCTTCAGATCGAAATCGCGCTTCAGGCTGCGCAAGTCGTAATCGGCGGCGTGGAAGATCTTGCGAATCGCCGGGTTGGCAAAGACCGGCCGCAGCGGGCTGAGGTCAGTCGCTGCGAGGGTATCGATCAGCACGGTCCGCTGCATGGTCGAAATCTGCATCAGGCAGATCTTTTCCTGGTAGTTGTGCAGGGAATCAGCCTCCAGGTCGACGGCGATCGCCGTCTCCGCCGCGAGTTGCCCGGCCAGTTCAGCGACCTCGGTATCGGTTGTCAGTATTTCGATATGTTTCATTGAAAGCCTTACTTATTTTGAAAAAGGTAAAAAGTTAAACGTAAAAGGTGAAGTAAATAATTGAAAAGGGAACGTCTGTGGGTTAGATCTTTTTACCTTTCACTTTTCACATTTCACTTATCTAGATCATCTCTTGCAGAAAATTAAAGCTCGATGTCTCGGGTAAACTTGCATCTCTCCTGAAAGCCGACAGGACCTGCGCGGTTTCGAGGGAGGATAATCCGAGGTGGGAGAGGTCGACGACAAAACGACGACAGCCCATCTGCTGCAGCTCGCCGAGATGGCCGAGCAGGGAAAAATCCTGATCCGGTCGCACGATCGTGAGACCGGTCCGATTGTCGACCCGGTATGCTTCGCCGCGGTCGGAAACCACCGGCCGATCGGCTTTGACGCCGGGTAGTGGAATCCGTGAAATCATCATCGGCAGATTGGCGTACACCGTCACAGCCAGCGGCAAACCGGTCTGACGGTTGAGGACTGCGGCCAGGTTATCGCGATCATCTTCGACATAAAGCGTCGCCGCCGCAAGCCCCAGTTCACGCCATGCGCAGGCAGCCTGGCTGTTGGTGGTAAAGAGCCGGTAGCCGCTCTCCAGGAGCAGATCGTCCCGGTCGCCAAACAGCATGAACTGGCCGATGTTCTGCAGGCGGAAGCGCCGGAATCCCAGGTCGATCAACTGCTCGACTTCGGTTTCAAACCCGGGCCAGTCGGCATCGAAGATCGCCAGCGGCAGATCCCAGATGATGCGGCCCGGATTCTTCAGGGCCGTGCGATGTCCGGACAAAAGCTTGCTCGAGGCACCCAGCGTCAGCGGCACGATCAGCTCATCAACTTCGTCCTGCTTGAGCAGAGAGAGATCCCGGATGTTGCCGATGACGACAGCCAGGTGCACGGCTTGTTCCACGGCATTCCCGGCCGGGACCAGGTCGGCCATCGCCTGGCGACGGTGGTCGGTGCGGGCCTGGTGCTGTCGCTCTTGCAGCAGGTCGGCCAGCTCCTGGTAGAATTCGCGACGGATGGCGTTGAGCCTGCTCAACGGCAGGACCACTGCAGGCAATTCCCCGCAAACCAGAGGTCCCAGGGCAAGGGGCAGTTGCCCGGTCTTGCCGAACACCTTGGCCAGCACCTCTTCGGAGAGCGGCCGATCCTTGGCCGGGAAGGATTCGACCTCGTAAGACCTGGTCAGGGACAGCCCGTGACAGGCAGCGCTCAGTTCGATCATTTCAGCTGTCGGCATGGCGATGGCGAGATCGATTACGGCTTCGCCGGGGGTGATACTTTCCAGGCGTTTGCGACAGGCCGATTGGCTTAAGGAGAAGGCCTGCCCGGAAGAGACCTTGTAGATGAGGTCCCCGCTGCGAAAGTTTTTGTCCGGCGGCGAACCAACCGAGAGCCTCTGGTTCCTGCTGACGTGATTGACCGGTCTGCCGGCCTGGCGCAGGTCGCGGATCGTGAATGCCGAGCCCGGCTTGTCGGTTGCCGGCTGGATGCGCAGCCGGTCACCGAGATGCAGCGGATCTCGCGTCGTGAAACTCAGTTGCCCACCCTGGCAACGCTCGACATTGCCGATCAGGCGACCGGTCGCGCCGTGCACCCCGGGATTGATCATGTCGGTCGGCGTTTTGCCCGGCAGGAAACCACGGGTCGGCTGCCGGCCGAACGACTCCTTGAGCAGCTCCTTGGCCTCACCGATGGCCGCAGGCCTGGTCCGTTCCGTTGCATCGAGGACCATGCGGTAGGCCCTGACGACGTTGGCCACGTATTCGGCGCTCTTCATCCGGCCTTCGATCTTGAAGCTCATGATTCCGGCTTCGGCGAGATCCGGCAACAGATCGATCGCGGAGAGGTCGTTGGGCGAGAAATAGTAGCCGTCCTTGCCTTTATGGTGGTAACGCCGCCGGCAGGGCTGGGCGCAGCGCCCGCGGTTGCCGCTCATGCCGCCGAGCCAGGAGGAGAAGCTGCACTGGCCGGAGAGGGAGAAGCAGTGGGCGCCGTGGATGAAGTGTTCGAGGTCGAGCGTCGTTTCGCTGCGGATTGCGATGATTTCGTCGAGGCTCAGCTCGCGCGCCAGCACGGCGCGCGAAAAACCGAGACGTTCGGCCATCTGCACTCCGGCACTGTTGTGAATCGTCAATTGCGTCGAGGAGTGCAGCTCCAGACCGGCGAAGTGCCGCCGAGCCAGTCGCCAGACACCCAGGTCCTGAAGAATGATTGCATCGATGCCAATCGCCTCGACGGCCGCCATGACGTCGATCAGGTGCGACAGCTCCTTCTCCTTGACCAGGGTGTTGAGAGTCAGAAAGACCTTCTTCCGGCGGGCATGGGCGTAGCCGACCATGCGCTCCAGCTCATCGCGGTTAACGTTCTTGGCCTTGGCCCGGGCGGAGAACTCCTTGAGACCCACGTACACCGCATCGGCGCCGAATTCCATGGCGGCAAAGAACGCCTCCAGGCTGCCGGCCGGAGCGAGGAGTTCCGGCTTATGTAATGGTTTTCTCGTCATGATTGTTTATACGTTAAAGAATAGCGCGTTTTTGGCATGCTACCGAAATAAAAAAGCCGGGAAGAACCCGGCCTGCCCGACGTCAGGGAACTCTAACATGCGACCATGCCGGCTGGCAAGTGGGACCTTGGCCGGCAACCTCTACGTGAACGGCTATAAATCCTGGGGGTTGCCGCGTATGTTCCTGTGAAAGCATGGTTGACTTGCAGTGAAAGGCGCATCTATCATTGAAATAAAAGGAATATTTACCCGTTGAGGACTTATCATGGCTTTACTCAAGATCCGCCACTATCCGGACCCGGTCCTGAAGAAAGTGGCCACGCCGGTCACCGAGTTTGACGAGTCGCTGCGCCAGCTGGCCAACGACATGGCAGAAACGATGTACGCCGCCCCCGGTGTCGGCCTGGCCGCACCGCAGGTCGGCATCAGCAAACGGCTGACGGTGATCGACTGTTCGGCCCGTGACGAGGCCGCCCAGCTGCTGGTGCTGGTCAACCCGGAAATCATCGATCGTGAAGGCGAGACCTGTGAAGAAGAAGGCTGCCTGTCGGTCCCGGAATACTACGCCAAGGTTAACCGCAGCGCCAGTGTCAAGGTGCGCTTCCAGGACCTGGACGAAAGGACCCATACCATCGAGGCGTCAGGCCTGACGGCGATCGCCTGCCAGCATGAGATCGACCACCTCGACGGCATCCTCTTTGTCGATCACCTTTCGCCGCTCAAGCGCAGCATCTTTCGCAAAAAGTGGCAGAAAATCCAGGATCACCTCTTGGAGCAGATGTGATGCGACCGCAGGATTTGCGGACCGTTTTCATGGGAACTCCAGATTTCGCCCTGCAGACCCTGCAGGGCTTAATTGATGCAGGCTGCAATCTGGTCGGTGTCTACACCCAGCCGGACCGGCCCAAGGGTCGTGGCAAGCAACTCGCGGCTCCGCCGGTCAAGGAACTGGCCCTGCAGCACGGAATTCCGGTATTCCAACCGCAAAAGCTGCGCCAGCCAGAGGCCGTTGCCGAACTCGAGGCACTGACTCCCGACCTGATCGTGGTGGTGGCATACGGCCAGATCCTGCCCAAGAGCGTGCTCGACATCCCGGAATACGGCTGCATCAACGTACATGCATCACTGCTGCCCCGGTATCGCGGCGCGGCGCCGATCAACAAGGCGATCATCGACGGCGAAACGGAAACCGGCATCACCACCATGTACATGGACGTCGGTCTCGATACCGGCGACATGCTGGTGAAAAAGAGCCTGTCGATCGGCGCCGAAGAAACCGCCGGCGACCTGCACGACCGCCTGGCCCTGCTCGGACGTGAAACGATGGAGGAGACCTTGCGGCAACTCTGCGACGGCACCCTGCAGAGAGAAGTCCAGGATGATACCCGGAGCAGCTACGCACCGATGATGAAAAAAGAAGACGGTCGTATCGACTGGAGTCGCCCGGCCATCGATGTTCACAACCAGGTGCGCGGACTCGACCCATGGCCCGGCGCCTATACCAGCCTGAACGGCGAGCTGCTGAAACTGGCCCGCACCAGCCCGGACGCGAGCGGTGAAGCGCCCCCCGGTACCGTCATCGCCGCCGACAGGGACGGCGTGCGCATTGCCTGCGGCAGCGGCTCGCTGCTGGTCAGGGAACTGCAGCTGGCCGGTCGTAAACGCCTTGGCGCCGCCGATTTCCTGCGCGGCTGTACGCTTGAGCCGGGCGCCACCTTTGAATAGCAGGACCTCTTGATTTTCTGCCATTCATGGATATATTTACTGCCACAGGGAAACAGTCACTGGACTTAATATCATTCTGACAAGGCTTTTAAAGATATGAACACCATTCGTACTATTGTCCTTCTCTCGGTTCTTACCCTCGGCCTGGTTTTCATCGGCGGCATGATCGGCGGCCAGCAAGGCGCCCTGATTGCCCTGATTCTGGCTGGCGTGATGAACATGGGCTCCTACTGGTTTTCCGACAAGATTGTCATCAAGATGTATCGCGGCAGTGAAGTGACCAGCGGACCACTGTTTGATGTGGTCGCTGAAATCTGCCAGACCAACCAGCTGCCGATGCCGAAGGTCTATACCCTGCCGCAACCAACCCCGAACGCGTTCGCCACCGGTCGCAACCCTGACCATGCAGTGGTCGCCGCCACCGAGGGGATCATGCAGATCCTGACCCGCGACGAGCTGAAGGGGGTCATGGCCCACGAGATGAGCCATGTCATGCATCGCGACATCCTGATCGGCTCGATCGCGGCAACCATCGCCGGAGCAATCGCCTACCTGGCCCACATAGCCCAGTGGTCGGCGATGTTCGGCGGTTTTGGCCGCGATGAAGAAAACAGCAACCCGCTCGCGCTGATCGCCCTGGCGATTATTGCGCCGATGGCAGCGATGCTGATCCAGATGGCGATCTCCCGCTCCAGAGAATTCGAAGCGGACAAGGGTGGAGCGAAGCTGAGCGGCAACCCGCTTTCCCTGGCCAGCGCTTTGCGCAAACTGGAGAATGCCAACCAGGCCATGCCGATGCCCCGGGTCAACGAGGCCACTGCGCACATGTTCATCGTCAATCCCCTACGCGGAGGTGGCGGTGTCAAAGCACTGTTTACCACTCATCCGCCGATGGCGGAGCGGATTCGGCGCCTCGAGGAGATGGCCGGAAGATAAATTGACCTCTCTTTTGCATAAGGACGGTTCCGTAATGGATCCGTCCTTTTTTATTCTGTTATTTCTCTTTTTTCCCCCTGCTTTTCCATCCCCTGTTGCCGCCGCCGGGGCCGAATGGATGAACGTCGGCAGGGCGAAAACTCGGCTAGCGCCTCAAACAGTTTTTCTTCGTCTATCAGGATTAATTTCATTCTGTTCGGCGGCACTCAAAGGGATGGAAAGAGCAAACACAATACTGAAATTATGATGACACAATGTTATTGTGTCACCATAATTGGATTATCATACGACTCTCAGGTCCAGATGCCTACTCAACAAACAGTTAAAGAAATCAACGCCCGCTCGGGCGCCTTCGAAATCCTGCAGCGCGTCGAACAGGGCGCCTACGCCGACCGGTTGCTTGACAGTTACCTGCAACGTCATCCAACGATGGATATCCGAGAGAAAGGCCTGCTGACCGAGCTGGTCTACGGCATCCTGCGCATGCGTGGTCGACTCGACTTTGCTCTCCGGCTGTTTTCCCGCCAGCCACTGCCGAAACTGGAAGCCGACGCACTGTTGCTGTTGCGTATCGGTGCCTACCAGCTCCTCCAACTGGACCGGGTTCCAGCCCATGCTGCCGTGCATGCCACAGTTGAACTGGCCCACCAGGTCGGCATGGGGCGGGTAGCCGGCCTGGTCAACGGCACGTTACGCACACTGGAAAGACAAAAGGCGACCATTGCCTGGCCAACACCGGACAAGCCGGGCGCCTACCTGCAGCACGTCTGCAGCCTGCCGAAATGGCTGGCAAAAACTTTGTTACACCAGTTCCCCAACACAGAATCCCGGGCGCTGGCTGAAGCATTGGCCCAGGCTCCACCACAGGCTCTGCGGGTCAACACCCTCAAGACCGATCAGCAAAGCTATCTTGCGGCACTGGTTGAAGCAGGCCATTCGGCTCGTCCATGTCATTATGCTCCCGAGGGGATCATCCTCGAACAACGGGCATCGCAACCCTTGCCAGGGGATCATGACGGCTTATATCAGGTCCAGGACGAAGCGAGTATGCTGATCTCCCACCTGCTCGATCCAAAACCCGGCGACCGGGTCCTTGATGCCTGCGCGGCTCCGGGCGGCAAGACCACGCACCTGGCGGCCCTGACCGGGAACCAGGCCAAAATCGTAGCCCTGGACAAATATCCACAGAGGGTTGAGCTGATTGAACAGGGTGGAAAGCGTCTGGGTTGCCAGGGGATCGAAACCCGGTGCTGGGATCTCACCGAAGCCCCGGAGTTCATCAAACCGGAATCTGTTGACCGGGTTCTCATTGACGCCCCCTGCAGCGGACTCGGCGTGTTGCGCCGCAACCCGGAAAGCCGCTGGAGCCGGAACCCTGCGGACATGAAAGAGCTGGCCGCGCTGCAAACAACGATTCTCAATCATGTCGTGCCGCTGCTGCGCCCCGGTGGGCACCTGCTCTATTCGGTCTGCACCTTCACCGAAGCAGAAACGGATGCGGTGGTCAGGCTGTTCCTGGCGACTCATCCTGACATGATCCTTGAGGACCTGCGGCCCCTGATGCCCCGGGAATGGGCGGAGCTGTTTACCGAGAACGGTTGTCTGCGCACCCTGCCACATCGACACGACGGCATGGATGCTTTCTTTGCTGCACGATTTGTTAAGAAACAGGAAAGGGGCTAGTGGTAAGAGGAAAGGGAAGGGCTTAAACTCGCATCAACGTTTCAACAAACTTCTACCTCTCGCCCCTTTCCCCTTGCCCCTCACCTCTCCTTTGAACTGGCCAAACCATTTTCAAATAGGTTATAAAGGCTCTGCAACGTATCATTGTCCTGATCTATCGATCAATACAGCTAGCTTGTTCCGGAGTTTCAGATGATCAAAATCGCCCCATCGATCCTGTCCGCCGATTTTTCGCGCTTGGGAGAGGAGGTCCAGGCCGTTGACCGGGCCGGTGCCGATTACATCCACGTTGACGTCATGGACGGCCACTTCGTGCCGAACATTACCATCGGGCCGCTGGTGGTCGACGCCCTGCGCAAGGTCACCGACAAACCGCTCGACGTCCACCTGATGATCGAGAACCCGGACCTCTACATCGCCGATTTCGCCAAAGCCGGTGCCGATATCATCACCGTCCACCAGGAAGCGGTGCCGCACCTGCACCGTACCGTGCAGCTGATCAAGAGTCTCGGCAAGCAGGCCGGAGTTTCACTCAACCCGGCAACTCCGGTGGAGACCCTCGATGTGATCCTCGATGAACTCGACCTGGTGCTGGTCATGTCGGTCAACCCGGGCTTTGGCGGACAGGCTTTCATTCCCTCGGCTCTCGACAAGATTCGTGCTCTGCGCCAGCGCATAACACAACGCGGCCTGGCCACGGAACTGCAAGTCGATGGCGGCGTCAAGGTCGATAACATCCGTCAAGTGGTCGCAGCCGGTGCCGATGTCCTGGTCGCAGGCAGCGCCGTGTTCCATGCCGACGACTATGCCGCAACCATCACGGCTTTGCGGGAGAAGGCCGTCAGTACATTAGTCTGATGCTCGATCGCAACCGCCTGACCAGCCACCTTCAGGTCTTCCCGCGCCAGACCATCCCGGTCGGCTCCTTGCGCCCGGCTGCGGTTCTGATTCCCCTCTTTCAGCGCAACGGCAATGATCACCTGCTCTTTACCGAGCGCACGGCCCACCTCGAACACCATGCCGGTGAAATTTCCTTCCCGGGCGGCGGCCACGACAGCAAAGACCCGAACCTGACCAGTACGGCCCTGCGCGAAACCGAAGAGGAGCTCGGCATCCCGAGGGGTCAGGTCGAGATTCTCGGTCGCCTGGATGATTTCTATTCGATCCACGGCTACCACGTGATCCCTTATATCGGGGTGATTCCAAGCCCTGATAATCTAGAGCACGACCCCTTTGAAATTGCCGGGACCTTCGAAGCGCCGCTCGATTATTTCCGTAACCCTGCGATCCACCGAGTCGAGGACTGGCAACACCGCGGACGCGTCCATCTGGTAGATTTCTACCAGTTCGAAGAACATGTCATCTGGGGTCTGACTGCAGCGATCCTGCGCCAGTTTCTGGAAGAAACGGCAGGCTTGCGTTGAGGGGAAAGGCCTCGGCAAGAAGCCTGTCAGGCGGGTTGAAAGATTGCATCGGGGGGAAAGCCGAGGCCAAGCATTCGGTCGAGAAGACCTCGTTCGTCAAGATCGAAAAGCTCGTCACAACCGCCGACCAGGTCGTCATTGACGTAGATTACCGGGACGGCCTGCCGTTGGCTTCGCTGCCGCATTTCTGCTGCCATGAGCGGATCGTTGGTGATATCATGCTCGGTAAAAGCCACCCCCTTGATGCGCAGGAGTTCCTTGGCTCGTCGGCAGTAAGCACAATTATGCCTGGTATAGATTTCTACTATGACTTTCATCGCAACCGTTCCGGGATCAATCTCCACTAAGGAATAAGATACCCGAGACCATGGAGGATGCAAGCAACAGAAAGGAAAATTTTGTGAAGATGACTGGTCGGAAATTATTGTGCGGCTTCTTCGTGGTCCTGGCCCTGGCCGGGTGCAACTATCAAACCCAGACAGTCTCGGAGATCGGTGACTTTAGCCGGGAAGACTTTGCCTCTGCCTTGCGTTGGAAGCAGTATCAGGTTGCGGCCAGCTTCATGCAGCCGGAATTCCGCCAGGAATTCATTAAAACCTTTACCGCTTTCAAGGATGATCTGCACATTTCCGATGTCAGGGAAGTGAATATGCAATCTTTCGAAGAAGGCAGGCGCATTGAAACCGTTATTGAGATGGATTATACCCTGCTACCTTCCGTAACGCTCAAGACCTTCACCTTTGAACAGATCTGGGTCTATAGCGAGGAGAGCGAGACGACGCAGGGTGGATTTTTTATCGTCACCCCGTTCCCCGAGTTCCCCTGATTTTCTGATCACGGGCCGTAACCCCTGTCTAATGAGAAACGCAGCGGGACGATGGCGGCCGAATGCCTTCTGAAGTTCTTGTCCGTTCCGTTGAAAAGCCACGGCACGGCATCCCTCAGCGCTCAATTTTCGCTTGATTTACCCGTTATCCCTGTGGTATTTAGCTGCATACTGTATACAATCATGAAGAGAATGAAACGTTAAGGCACATACCGCTACAAATAAGCGCTGAGGCGCTTTTTTTGCTGTGGTTCTGTGTGCTGAAAACCTGACCTGAATGGGAGGTTCAACTTGGCTGAAGTCGTTTTTTCCAGCTGGGGCGGCAAGGTGGTCGATAATCGGCAGGGCGGAGAACCGGAAGCCGCGGTTTTCAAACTGCCGGAAAACTATCTCGATGAAGGCAAGATAGCGGCCTTCATGGGCTGGGACGGCGTCATCGTCCTGGACAAAGATATCGACGTAGTAACCATGGCCGCCGAGTACATGCAGAATGTCCAGGAGAAATACTGTTGTGCCAAATGCACCCCCGGGAAGCGCGGCACACGGGTCATGATGGACACTCTGTCCCGCATCCTTGCCGGCCATGGCGATGAAAGCGATCTGGACACCCTCTCCGGGCTGGCCGATCTGCTCGATAATTGCAAATGCACACTCTGCATGACCGCCGCCAAACCGGTCCTTGATACCGTCAAGTATTTTCGTGATGACTACCTTGCCTACCTGCGCGGTGAGCGCAGGGAGAAAAAGGCCAAGGGCTATCACTCCAAGCTGACGGCACCCTGCATGGACCGTTGCCCGGCGCATATTGATATCCCGACCTATGTCGAGGAGATCAAGGACTATCGCCACGATGAATCGCTGGCGACGATCCGCGATTACATGCCGATTGCAGCTGTCTGCGGCCGTGTCTGCCCGCACCCCTGCGAATCCGCCTGTCGCCGTGCCCTGGTTGACGAGCCGGTCAGCATCATGGTGCTCAAGCGTGTCGCCTCAGACCACGAGTGGCTGCACAACCACACCCCGCCGATGCAGCCGAAGCCCTCGACCGGTAAAAAAGTCATGGTTGTCGGTGCCGGCCCTGCGGGCCTGACCACGGCTTATTACCTGGCCCTGGAAGGCCACCAGGTCAAGATTATCGACATGCTCAACGAGCCGGGCGGCACGGTTGCCGTTGGCATCCCCGACTACCGGATGCCGCGCGATCTTCTGCAGCGTGAAGCCGATGTGATCGCCGCTCTCGGCGTCGAGATCGAGTACGGCGTCAAGCTCGGCCGCGATGTTTCGCTGCGCGAGCTGAAGGAACAATACGACGCGGTCTTCCTCGGCACGGGTGCTTTCAAATCGAAGCCGATGGGTGTCGAAGGTGAAGACCAGGGTTACGACGGCTTCTCCGAAGGCGGGATTCACTACCTGCGCAAAGTGGCGCTCGGTGAGCCGATCGAGACACCGCCACGCGTGGTGGTGGTCGGTGGCGGCAACACCGCGATTGACTGCGTGCGGGTCGCCCTGCGTGAAGGCGCCGAAGAATCGATCCTGCTCTATCGCCGGACCCGCAAGGAGATGCCGGCCGAACCCTACGAGGTCGATGACGCCGAGGAGGAAAACGTCAAGTTCTACTTCCTGGCTCTGCCAACCAAACTGATCACCGAGAACAACAAGATCGTCGGCATTGAAGTGCAGAAGATGGAGCTGGGTGAGCCGGACGATTCCGGTCGTCGACGCCCGGTACCGGTTCCCGGCAGCGAATATATCCTGGATTGCGACCTGGTCATCCCTGCAATCGGCCAGGACCCTGACCTCTCCTATCTGGAAGACGGCGACTACGGCATCAAGCAGACTCGCTGGAACAGCATCGTTACCAATGGCGGGACCATGATGACTGACAACGAGGGGATCTTCGCCGGTGGCGACTGTGAATATGGCGCCATGACCGTGGTTCTCGCAGTTGGTCACGGCCGGCGTGCAGCCCGTGTCATGCACCGCTACCTGATGGAAGGCAAGGCGTACCTCGATGAAGAAGATGCCATGGAGGATATCATCAACGGCCTCGGCACCTTCGACGACAAAGAGAACGTCGGCATCTGCGGTGGCCTGCATCGCGAGCACCAGCCCAAGGTGAACGGTGCCGAACGGGCTCAGAATTACGAAGAGATCGAACTGGCCATGCCGGAAAGTCAGGCAGTACGCGAGGCAGAACGTTGCCTGCGCTGCTACCGGGTCGGCATGCTGGCAGTCAACTGAGAATTTCGATAACTTACTGATAAATTATTAAAGGGCAGATTCGATGATCAACCTCAAGATCGACGGTAAGGATGTTCAGATTGCAGCGGGAGCAACCATTCTCGATGCAGCGGAACAGCTGGGCATCAAGATTCCGACCCTCTGTTACCTGAAAAAAGTATCCCCGACCGGCGCCTGCCGCATCTGTGCGGTGGAGGTCGAAGGTGCGGACAAGACAATGACCGCCTGCAATACCCGGGCAGTCGATGGCATGGTCGTCACGACCCAGTCGGAACGACTAAGCAAGATCCGGCGCCAGATCGTCGAACTGCTGCTGGTCAATCATCCCCTTGATTGTCCGGTCTGTGATGCCGGCGGCGAATGTGATCTGCAGGATATCTGCTACTCGCAGGACGTCGTGCGGCAGCCGTTTGAAGCCGACGACGTCAATCCCGGAACCATCGATCACTGGCCATTGATCCAGCAGGTCCCGAACCGCTGCATCATGTGCGAAAAGTGCGTCAAGACCTGCCACGAAACGATTGGTTCGAGCGCCCTGTTCGTCAACGAAAAAGGCGACAAGGCATTTATCGACAAG
>Ga0210065_1000165_pt1 | contig 19087 bp, 8 predicted proteins | sample Muzzi_PWB_D1_FD_185533 | JGI IMG/M metagenome (GOLD analysis project Ga0210065, IMG submission 185533) | Wetland microbial communities from San Francisco Bay, California, USA, that impact long-term carbon sequestration - Muzzi_PWB_D1 (SPAdes) | ecosystem: Environmental > Aquatic > Marine >... | reverse complement strand
CGTCGACCTTTATCAGCTGCGCGGTGATCCGCACCTGCTTGCCCTGTGTACGGATACTGCCTTCCAGCACGTGCGCGACGCCCAGCTGTTCACCGATTTTACGCACGTCACCCTGCTGGCCTTTAAAGCCGAATACGGAGGTCCGGGCAGGTACCGACAAACCCGGAATCTTAACCAGGGCATTGATGATCTCCTCGGTGATGCCGTCGGAGAAATATTCCTGTTCGGGGTCGGAGGACATGTTGACAAAAGGAAGAACCGCGACCGACCTGTTTTCGACACTCACCGGTTTTTGCGTCTGTGCATCAGCCGTTGCAACGCTGGATTCGTTTGACTTGGCCGGTGCAACGTCTTTTGCAAAGCGCGATTCCCAGACAAAATAGCCCAGCGCCAGGACCAGGATGATGATAATGCCGCGGTTCAGTTTTTGGCCCGTTTCGCGCCGTATGGATTGTGAACGATCGACTTCAGATTCGCGTTTGACACCATCGGGTGTCAGCTCGAACGCCCAGGCAAAAAACACGGCAATGGGAAAGCCGATCATCAGCGCAACCACGATGAACTGCATGGTCCATTCGGGTGCCTTGAAGGTATCGAGCAACAACTCGGCAATCTGCGCCAGCAACCACGAGCCGATCAGGTAAGCAAAGCCCACCCGGAAAACGTTTCTGCGCTTGAGTTCGGTGAAAAAACTCATATAACCCGCCCTGCAGATTTGGTTCCCGTGCTTATCATTTCTTTATCTCAAGCAATTCGTAGGCGAGTTGCCGCTGTTGTTCCATATCAAGCTCGAAGCGAGCTACCAGGTCCCTGTAGCCGGGCTCATTCTTCAATTGGCTGAAAACTACGTCATTAAGCAAAGTCTCCCGCCACCCTACTCGCCAATTCTTATCCCAGGCAGTGTTCAACCATAACAAGGCAGTTTCATTCTCGCCCCTGATGGTCGCGATCGCGGCACTGTTGAGCTCGCTGGCCGCCGAGCCCCAGCCCGGGGGAGTTTGACCGTTTACGCTTTCCACTGCCTCCAGCAACTGCGCCGGACGTTCAGATGTGGGATCAGCCAGTTTAAGCAGCGCAGCAATTTGAATTGCGTCAGCTGTTTGATTGATCCAATCCTGGGGTAACACCAGTTCAGGCTCAAATGCCCAGGGTGAGTTTTCGCGGAATGGTAAAAGCGCCGCCTGGTAATCCCCGATACGTGCAGATTCATATGCCCAGGTCTGTCGCAGATTGAACCGTGAACCATGCCGGTCCTCTGCATTTTGCGCCAGGGATTTTTTAGCCAGGTCACGGGCCAGATCATGCTGTTCACGGAACTGGAGAAGCCGCAATCGGGAGATCGTGGGGATGGGCTGACCCGCGCCGATAGCCTCAGCCCTTTGCAGCCATTGCTCAGCCTGATTGGCATCTCCCATCGCCACCCAGAATTGAGCCATGGCAGCGATCATTTCGAAGTCACCCGGGTCGCGTTCTATGGCCTCAACGTAACCCTTTGCACCATGCGCAATATCCCCGTTGAACATATGTGCCAAGGCCCATCCATACCATCCACTCGGACTCTCGGGTGCGATTTCCTTGATACGTTCACAGGCAGCCAGGGATTTCTCCACGCGCTGCAGGAACGCATTGGTTTGGCATTGCTGCCAAAGTACAAGTACCGAGTAAGGTTCCATTTCCACGGCGGCGTCAATCAGCTGCATTCCCCGCTCAACCTGTCCATTGTCAAACAGGAATCTGCCGTACTGTTTTAACCCCAGGGCATTGCGTGGATCATCATCCAGTGCTGCAATAAACTCCTTTTCAGCAGCCTCATTGTCGCCCTCAAATACCTGCAGGGTGGCCATCTGGATACGGGCTGCGCTATTGTGGGGTTGTTCCGCAAGTACCTGCTCCAGCAAGGGCATTCCACGGTCCATTGCCTGTTTCCGGCTGATGGCACCGGTTAATGCCATTTGCGTCCAGGCATTGACGAGACCAACCTTGGCCGGTGTGTAGGTCGGGTCCAATGTCAAAACTTCCTGAAAAAGTGTGACCGCCTTATCCAGGGAAACAAAACCGCCTTCATTGACACCCTGTAATGCCTTGAGGTACAGATCATAGGCGCTGATTTCAGTGCTTGCGACCTGCTCCAGTCTTTCTTCGTCCTCGCCAAGCAGGGTAATGCGCAAGGCCTGTGCGACCTTGTGCGCGATCTCGCCCTGGATGGCAAAAATATCATCCAGATCGCGGTCATAGGTCTCCGACCACAGGTGATAGCCGTCTTCGACATTGATCAACTGCGCGGTAATGCGCACGCGGTTGCGTTTGTCGTCCTTACGTACACTGCCTTCGAGGATCGTAACCACGTTCAGTTTTTCACCGATGCTGCGCAGGTCTTCATCCTTGCCCTTGAAAGCGAATGAGGATGTGCGTCCCGCCACCCGCAGTTCCTTGATATTGGCAAGGATATTGAGCAATTCCTCGGTCAGACCATCAGAGAAGTACTCGTTGTCGCTATTCGCGCTCATGTCTACGAAAGGCAGCACGGCAATCGATTGTTCCTCGTTGGCTTTGGCCGTCACGGTTTCTTCCCGCGCGAACGCGGCTTCAGCCGCTATTTTTGGTTGCGCCACGAACTTGTCATAAGCAAAGTAGCCCAGCGCCGCGACCAGCAGGGCAATGATCGTATAGTTCAGTTTTTGCCCCGTGACGTGCGTGATCGAGCGGGTCCGGTCGACATCTTTCTCTCTCTTGATGCCCTCCGGGGTCATCTCGAAAGCCCAGGCGAAAAACAGCGCGAGTGGAAACCCGAGTATCAGGAAAAACGCCAGCGCGCTGTTAACCCAATCGGGCAGGTGTAACGCCGGCGCCAGCGTGTCGCCGGCCTGCATGATCAGCCAGCCGACGATGATATAGGCGGCAGCGACCTTGAAGACGTTGCGGCGTTTGAGTTCGGCAAATAATCTCATTCCGGTGGTCCTCCCCATGCCGGCGGCATCGCCTGCCATGTATCCCAAAGCTTGAGTTTTTGAAGCAATGTTTCCCAGCGCGGGTCAGTCCACAGCGAGGCCAGGAAGTGATCGCCGAGGATGCTTGCCATGCCGGAGTCCCTGATTTCGAGACATTGGTCCAGCCATTCGAAAGCGGCGTCCGTTTCACCCCGCCAGGCGTAGATCTCTGCAATCTGAAATGTACCCAGCCTGGCGCTTTCATCGATCAGGGTCGCAAGCTCCCGATCGGAAGCCGGTTTGTCACCGATGGAAAAGTAGGCTTTTGCCCGTGCTGTCACGCCGTAAACCGAATCCGTTTCCCGCAGTGCATCTTCAAGCGCCTGTGCGTATTCGCCCCGCAACAGGTTCAGTCGCGCAAGCCGGTGCGATATACCGATGTAATCCGGGCTGAGTTCGAGTACCTTGCGGAAGCTGGCTTCCGCCCGGTCATAGTCGCCAACCGCTTCGTAGGTCCTGCCGATGTTGCTGTATACCTCCGGTTCCAGCGGGTCCCTGTCGGCACCCATCTGCAAGTATTTCAGCCCCTCGTCAAAACGGCCGTTACGGGCCAGGGCGACGCCGTAGCCCCCCAAACCCAGAGCGCTGCCAGGGTCCATTTCCATTGCGAGCCGGTATTCTTCGAGCCCCTTTTTGAATTCAAAATCGTAATATACGTAACGCACGGCTTGTACCAGGTGTGCCAGGCTGAGCCCGGGATCGAGCGCCAGCGCACGATCCGCAGCCTGTTTCGACAGCGCGGCAGCCACTTTTGGCTCCTCGCCGCCTGCTGCGCCGAGCCAAAGTTGCGCGAAGGCCAGTTCGGCGAGTGCCGGGGCGTAATCGGGATCGATGGCCAGTGCCTGTTGTAGCAGATCAGTGCTCTTTCTGATGGATTCAACAGAACGCTGTCTGAAGAAATATTGCCCTTCGAGGTAAAGCCGATAGGCCTCCGGATCGGTTTCGCGGCTGCGTGGCGCTTCACCGAGCAGGGTCACTTTCAGCGCATCGACGACGGCGACTGAAATCTCGTCCTGGATGGTGAAGATATTGTCCAGGGTGCGGTCGTAAGTTTCCGACCACAGGTGAAAGCCGTTGTCGGCGCGTATCAACTGTGCGGTGATGCGTATATGGTCGCCGGATTTGCGTACCGAACCTTCCAGCACGTGGTCGACACCGAGACGCCTGGCGATTTCGGGGATTTCGATTTGCTGTCCCTTGAACGCGAATGACGAGGTGCGCGCCGTCACGCGCAACTGCGGCACCTTGGCCAGCAGATTCAAAAGTTCTTCGGTGAGTCCGTCGGAGAAATACTCGTTGGCGGTATCTTCGCTCATGTTGACGAAGGGCAGCACGGCGATGGACTTTTCAGCTGGTGATAAAGCATCGGTATCTGTTGCCTGTAGCGGTGCAGATTGTGCGGTCTTCAGTATTTCTGCTTCGCGTTTGGGCACCAGCACAAACTTGTCGATGGCGAAATAACCCAGCGCCGCGACCAGCAGGGCGATGATCGTGTAGTTCAGTTTCTGCCCTGTTACGTGCGTGATCGAACGGGTCCGATCGACGTTTTTCTCCTTCTTGATGCCCTCCGGGGTCATCTCGAAAGCCCAGGCGAAAAACAGCGCGAGTGGAAAACCGAGTATCAGGAAAAACGCCAGTGCGCTATTGACCCAATCGGGAAGGTGTAACGCCGGCGCCAGCGTGTCGCCGGCCTGCATGATCAGCCACGAAACGATGATATAGGCGGCAGCGACCTTAAAGACGTTCCTGCGTTTTAGTTCTGCAAACAGGCTCATGGCTCAACCTTCCCTGGGCACGGGGATGTGTCAACGCGAGCCGGATGACCAAGCAGAGGCGAGCACAGGAGAGGAGCAGACTCACACGTCTGCGCAGCGACATGCAAGCGGGCTATGGATAGCCCGTCTTGCCCATGAATGAGTTCGTTGAAGAAACTCATAGCGCCGGCCCCTTGAATTTGGCAGGCATCTCGTTCCAGGCATCGAGCAGGCCTATTTTTTCAACTAAAGACTCCCAGCGGGGATCGTGGTGCAGGTTGCGCAGGGTAGGGTCCTTGAGCAGGGCGCCCATACCTGGATCGTGCTGCTGATAGGCGACTTCCAGCCACTTGAATGCTTCTTCATGTTGATTGCGCCAACCATAACTTTCCGCAATCTGGTAGGCCCCGAACTGGTGATATTTTTCGATAAATGAGGCAAGTGCCGCATCGGCTTCGGCGTGTCTTCCCAGGGAAAACACGCATAGCTGTCTTATCAGCCCACCCCAGAAGGCATCGGTTTCATTTTCCAGCTCGGCAAGGGCCTGCTCTGCATTACCCTGGCGCAAAAGAATCCAGGCAATGGTTGCGTGAATAACGTAATAATCGGGGTTGAGGGTATACAAATGGCGTTCGACCTGCTCGGCTTCCTGCAGCAGGTCAGCCGCATCGAGCGTACCAGAGAAAGCATCCAGCACCCGTTGATTTAAAGGGTCTGCGGTGCGTGCTTGCCGGTAGAGGGAAATGGCCTGGTCCAATCGTCCCAGCGAGGACGAGATACCGGCGGCCGCCTGCAGCACGAAACTGGCATTGGGTTCCAGCTTGAGCGCCTTTTGCATGGATTCGAGTGAGTTTGTCCAGTTCCAGTCATAATTACCCTGGACATTTCCCAGGCTGACCCAGCCCAGGGCCAGGTTTGGATCCATTGTTACCGCTTGCTGTGCCGCCTCACGCGCCTCGTTCACACCAGCCGCGAGATTAATCCACCCCTGGCCGGCCTGGTGGATTATCGCCATCGAGAGTCCCGCCCAGGCAGGGGCGTAACCTGGATCGATTTCGATGGCCTGTCTATAAGCCTGAACCGCCTTGTCGGTGCTTTGCCTGTCGGCGGAGTTGTACCAGAAACGGCCTTGCAGGAACAGCGCATAGGCTTCGGGGTCAGCTTCGGTGGCAACTGGTGCTTCACCCAACAACGAAACTTTGAGTGCATCCACCACTGCAGCGGCGATTTCGTCCTGCACGGCGAAAATGTTGTCGAGCGTACGGTCGTAGGTCTCCGACCACAGGTGATAGCCGTTATCTGCACGGACCAACTGTGCCGTGATGCGCACCTGGTTGCCCGATTTGCGCACGCTGCCTTCGAGCACGTGGGCTACTTTCAGACGCGAGGCGATTTCGGGTATTTCAATATTCTGGCCCTTGAAGGAAAAGGAAGAAGTGCGCGCCGCCACCTGGAGTTCGGGTATTTTTGCCAACAGGTTCAGGAGTTCCTCGGTGAGCCCGTCGGAGAAGTATTCCTGTTCCTGGTCGGAACTCATATTGACGAAGGGCAGGACGGCGATGGAGTTGTCAGGTTCCGAGGTTTCAACGGTTTCGGTTACCTGCTCCCTGGATGCCTCGACGGCAGTGGCAATTTTCGCTGCGTCGCGGCCCGGGTCGAGAATAAACTTGTCGACGGCGAAATAACCCAGCGCCGCTACCAGCAGGGCGATGATCGTGTAGTTCAGTTTCTGTCCTGTTACGTGCGTAATCGAACGGGTCCGGTCGACGTCTTTCTCCTTCTTGATGCCCTCCGGGGTCATCTCGAAAGCCCAGGCGAAAAACACCGCAAGTGGAAAACCCAGTATCAGGAAAAACGCCAGCGCGCTGTTAACCCATTCGGGCAGGTGCAGTGCCGGCGCCAGCGTATCGCCAGCCTGCATTATCAGCCAGCCGACGATGATGTAGGCGGCGGCGACCTTGAAGACATTCCGGCGTTTTAGTTCTGCAAACAGGCTCATGGCTCAACCTTCCCTGGGCACGGGGATGTGTCAACGCGGACCGGAGCATCGAGCAGAGGCGAGCGCAGGAGAGGAGCGGATTCACCTGTTTGCGCAGCGACATGCAAACGGGTTAGGGATAGCCCGTCTTGCTTAAGATTGAGTTGGTTAAAAAAACTCATTGCGCACCACACCTTATCTGGTCACCGTCAACCCGGCAATAATCGGGGTCGCCGTGTTTGCGCCAGTAGTCTGCCATTCCCATTTCTTCAAAAAATGCGGGTAAGGCCGGGTCGGAAAGTCCTGCCCGGTCGTAGGTGTTCCATAAAATCGCAAGCATGTTTGCGGCGTGCAGACCACGGCCCCGGTCAACCAATTCTTTTAGTTTTTCCAAGGCCTTTGTGCTCTCGCCAAGACGCCAAAGGTCCCTGATCAACTCATCAGTGGCGTTGGTTGAATCTTCATTTGCCAAAAGTATTTTCACCGATTCGTCTTTGCGTGATGGGTCCCGCAGTGCCGAGTACAATGCGGCCGCCAGCAGGTCGGAACCGGTTTCCTGCATCTCGGAAGCCCGCGCGATCTGCTCCGCAGCATCAAGATTGCCTGAGTACAGTTCGTAGCCGCTTAAATCGACAATTTTGAAACCAGGGTCCAGACGCTGAATTTTTTGTACGCAACGCCGGACCGACTCAAAATCACCCGTGCCCTCGTAAGCCAGGGATAGCCAGTATTGCAGGTTGGTGAATACCGGGTCGAGCTGCTCCGCCTGTTGAAATATTGAAAGCGCCTGGTCGACATAACCAAGACCGATGAGAGCGATACCCTTCCATAAGAGGGAATTGGTTTCATTCGGGTTCAGATCGATGGCCAGATCAAGTTCCCGCATGCCATCTTCCCATGCAAATTTGCCGATGTGAACAAGGCCCAATACGGCGTGGGCAAAACCGTTATCCGGATCGATCTCAATCGCGCGTAACGCCGCTTGCCGGCCATCGCGGTAATAGGCTTCAAAATCGTCTTCCCGTCCAAAGCCGTACACGATGTTGGCGGCTGCGAGGTTTGCCCAGGCTTCGGCAAATTCCGGGTCCAGTGCGACCGCCTGTTTTAGTAATGACACCGACCGTTCCAGCTGCGCGTCGCCTCGGTTCTGGTACAGGTTTCTGCCTTGAAGGAACAGTTGCCACGCTTCCAGGTTGCCAGTCGGGTTGCCGGTTTTTCGGGAAGTTCCCAGTGTGACCTGTAATTCGGCCGCAATGGCCTTTGAAATTTCTTCCTGGATTTCGAAAATATTTTCCAGTTTGCGGTTGTAAGCGTCCGACCACAGGTGGGAATCGGTCGCGACTTCAATCAACTGTGCGGTGATGCGGACGTCATTGCCGGCTTTGCGCACACTGCCTTCCAGTACATGGGTGACACCAAGCTGTGCGGCGATGGTGGGAATGTCGATATTCTTGCCCTTGAATGCGAAGGCAGAGGTACGGGAGATCACCCGCAGGTCTTTGACCTGGGCAAGGACGTTTAACAGTTCTTCCGACAACCCGTCCGAGAAGTATTCCTGGTCCGGATCGCTGCTCATGTTGACGAATGGCAGCACGACGATGGATTTTTGCGTGGTGGTGGCTTCGGCCTGGGCTTGGGCGACGGCTTCGACAGGGGTCAGAGCCCTTTTCGGTTCCGGTTTTGTGATTTGCCCGGTAGTTTGCTTAGAAAAGGGGTCTGACCCCGGTTGTGCGTTAGTTTCGGGACCGGTTTCGAGCAGACCATCAAGCACCAGCTTGTCATAGGCAACGTACGCCAGTGTAATCACCAGCAGCGCGACAATGCCCAGGTTTAGTTTCTGGCCGGTACGGGGTGCAATTGATGCATCGCGGTCGACGTCCTTTTCTTTTTTTACACCTTCCGGTGTCAGTTCAAAGGCCCAGGCAAAAATCAAGGCGATTACGAAACCTGCAGCCAAAACGATAAACATGGCCAACATGACCCAGGGTGGGGCACCGATGGATTCAAGCAGGATATCGGAGACCTGGATCAACAACCACGCGGTGATCGCGTAGGCAATACCCACGCGGAACACGTTGCGGCGTTTGAGTTCAGCAAAGAAACTCATTCAACCTCCTGCCAACGTTTGATCCCAGGTTCATTTCAGGACTCCTGGTATCTTGTAGGCTTCTTCACGCTGGCGTTGCATGTCTTGTTCCAGCATCGCGACAAGGTTCTTGAATTCGGGTTCATCAAACAGGTTGTTGAAGACGATGTTTGACAGCAGGAGGTTTCGCCAACGAAAACGCAAACCCAGGTCATAAGCCCGCGCCAGTTGTTTAAGCGATTCCTGTTTGTCATTGGTCACGGCTGCAATGCTGGCCCTGTCCAGCGCCCGTTGCCAGGGCAGGAAGCGCTCGTCGATTAGCAGCATTTTCTGTTCAGCAGCATTGATCAGTTCCACCGCTTTTTCGGATGATGGGTCCTGCATTTGTAAAAGTTGCGCGATTTCGACCAGTTCGTCGTACCTGCGGAACGTATCCAACTCCACATTGAGCGGTGTTGTAAAAGCGCCGGGATATTGATCGAGGTAGAAATCAATGGCCTGCTGGATTTCCCCTTGCCTGACCAGGTTTGCAATATAAGTGCGTCTCAAAAGGTCGTTGGAACCCATGCGGTTATCCAGGTTCCGGTCCAGTGCGCGTTTGGCCATGTCGGCGGCGAGACCGTATTGCTCGCGATACTGGTAAAGCTGAACCCGGGCGATGATCGGAGACGGTTGGTCCGCACCCATTTGGTCTGCGAGTTTTGCCCATTTTTCGGCTTGATCCGGATCGCCCAGATCGAGCCAAATGGCTGCAATTCCAGCCGGAAGTTCGTAATCATTCGGGTCGACTGCGGCTGCCTTTACCTGGTAATCCAGGGAGGTCGCCAATTGGCCGGATATTTGGTAACCCATACCGGGACCCCAGTAGCGGTTGGGGTTATCCGGTTGTATTTCCGCCGTCCGCTGCGCATAGGGCTTGGTCAGTTCCGGTTGGCCCGTGAAAGCGTAATAAGCGATCAAATCCCAAAGCACGTCGACGGAATAGGGGTCGATGCGCTCGGCTTCTTCAACATACTCAAGGCCTTTGTCGACATCGCCGCCAAGAAAGTAGAAAAATCTGCCCATCTCCCGCAGTGCTGCGACATTACGCGGGTCACTGTCGAGGGCTAGCGTTAACTCGATTTCCCGGTTGATGTCATCCCTGCTGAAAGACATCACCCTGGACATCAGCACATGCGCATCGGCATTTGCGGGGTCTTTTTCGAGTATGGAAGCGATGATCGGTTGTGACTTTTCAATCGCCTCGGCCCGGGTGACCGCACCGGTGAACGCCAGGTCAAGCCAGGTTTGTGCCAGCTTTAACCTGGCCGGCAGGTAGTTCGCATCCTGCTCGGTGGCCCGGGTGAAAGTGTCCCGGGCCTCATTGAGCGCAGCAAAAGAATGGGCGTTGAGTTGTTGCAGGCCACGCAGATACAGGTCATAGGCACTCATGTCGGTAACGGCCTGCGCCGTAATACGCGCCTCGTCCTCGCCCAGCAGGGTAACTTTGAGCGCGTCGGCAACCTTGCGCGCGATTTCCTCCTGGATCGCAAAGATATCATCGAGGTCGCGGTCGTAGGTCTCCGACCACAGGTGATAACCGTCTTCGACATTGATCAGCTGGGCGGTAATACGCACCCGGTTGCGTTGATCATCCTTGCGCACGCTGCCTTCGAGGATGGATTGCACATTCAGCTTTTCACCGATCGTACGCAGGTCGTCATCCTTGCCCTTGAAGGCAAACGACGAGGTGCGTCCGGCGACACGCATTTCCTTGATCTTGGCGAGCATGTTGAGCAATTCCTCGGTCAGTCCGTCGGAGAAATACTCGTTGGAACTGTCTTCGCTCATATTGATGAAAGGCAGTACGGCGATGGAGTGGGTTTCGTTCAGCAGATCTGCCTCAAGTGCAGCCGATGCGGTTGCTGCTGCCGTTACATCGCGTGGCTGGGCGACGAATTTGTCCCAGGCAAAGTAGCCCAATGCCAGCACCAGCAGTGCAATGATCGTATAGTTCAGTTTCTGCCCGGTATGCTGCGTGATCGACTGGCTGCGATCGACCTCGGATTCACGCTTGACACCCTCGGGGGTCAGCTCAAAAGCCCAGGCGAAAAACAGCGTAATCACAAATCCGACGCCCAAAACCACGAACATGGTCTGCATGACCCAGGGCGGGGTTCCGATGGATTCAAGCAGGATATCGGAGACCTGGATCAGCAGCCATGCAGTGACCGCGTAGGCGATGCCCACGCGAAAAACATTGCGACGTTTGAGCTCGGCAAAAAGGCTCATCTATGCCGCTCCAGCAGCGCGATGAATCCGGGCTCATTGCGGATGCCGTTGAATGCGGGGTCCAGTTCCACATATGGGACCGAAATGCCGCTGATACCTGACAGCAGTGCATCCAGTGTCGCGATACTCTCACCGGGCATGCCGGCATAGGCATAACACTTCGCAATGCGATACCTGGTATTGAAATCTTCAATTGCGTCGGCTGGTTTTGTGGATAGAACCTTTTCAACCAGCTCAGATACCTTCTGTTGATCACCGAGGATGGCGTAAGCCTCCAGTTCAGCCAGCGCAACCCTGTGGTCGTCGAGGCCCTGCTTTTTCATTTCTGCGAGGCGATTGAGTGCTTCCTGCGCATTTTCCGTGGCCTCGGCATCCCGTCCCAGTGCCTTCAGTGTCTTGGCGATCAGGGTTTCACGCAGGTCGATGGTTTTCACATCGATCTCCCAATCAGCCGACCATTCCTGAGCAATATCCAATGCTGCATCAAAATGCCCGATCATCATCTGGGTTACCCAGTAAGGGAGTAAAAACGCCATGTCATTGGTGTACTGCGCGCCAACCATCAGGGTTGCTGCCCTGTTGGTATCGCCGTTCACTACCAGTGCCAGGTCGGACAGGTAAGACTTCGCCCAGTAATTGTCAGGATCCAGCTTATAGGCTGCTTGTATTAGTTCCAGGGCCTCTTCATGGCGGCCAAGGTAAAGGAGGGTTTGACCGGTTTCCAGCAGGTTGAAGGGGACACGTGGATCCAGTTTTACCGCCATCTGCATGGAATCAATGGCCTGATCCCAAAGACCGGCACGGCGTGACGCCCAGCCCTTCCACATGTGGGCCTCGGCACTGCTGGGCATTTGCGCAATGGCCTTATCCAGGTTCAATAGTGCCGTCTCGTAGTCCAGCAGACCCCAGTAATAATAGGAACCTTGCGCCATGTAGAGCTCGGGAAAATCGGGGTCAATGGCTCTTGCGCTTTCTATCGCATCCCACGCCATGTCGCGATCGGCCGGGTTGGCGCCATAAGTCCAGTAGTTGCTGATGTAGGCATGCGCCAGACCCACCCATGCCAGTTTGAACCTGGGATCCAGTTTCAACGCTTCCTTGTAGAGCTCAACGGCCGTGTCAAAACCGATTTCAGTTTCTCCCAGGGCGAATCGCTTGCCCTGTAAATACAGTTCGTAAGCGGCAACATTTTCTGTGGGTACATCGGCAACACTGGCGATCTCAGTGTCGGTCAAGGTGGCTTGCAGCGCACCTGCTATGGATTTGGCAATCTCGGACTGGATATCAAACAGGTTTTCGGTAGTCAGTTCGCGGTCGTAGACCTCGGCCCACAGGTGCTCATCCGAAACCGCGTCGATCAGCTGCACATTGATACGTACACGGTTGCCGGAACGCTGCACGGCGCCTTCCATGATATTGCCGACGCCCAGTTCTTCACCGATCTGTTTGAGGTTCTTGGCGGTGTCCCGGTATTCCATCACCGAAGTACGCGAGATGACGCTAAACGCATCGATCTTGGCCAGCTGGGTTAACAGGTCATCGTGTACACCATCGGTGAAATAGGCGTCATCGGCATTCGGGCTGCGGTTGGTGAATGGCAGCACGGCGATGGATTTGTCGGCTTTGTGTGCTTCGATGGAGGAAGGTCCGGCTTCGGCCTGGGCTTGGGCGATGGCTTCGACGGGGGTCAGAGCACTTTTCTCATTGGTGCCTGTGGTTTGATTGGATGTTTGTTGAGAAAAGTCGTCCGACCCCGGGCGTGCAGGACCTGAGAACTTGTCGAACAGCAGGTAGGCGATTGCCAGTGCCATCAGGACAAGGATGGTGTTGTTCAGTTTCTTGCCGGTTTGCGGCGTGATCGACTGGCTGCGGTCCACGTCCTTTTCGCGCTTCACGCCTTCCGGTGTCATCTCGAATGCCCAGGCGAAAAACAACGCAACCGGCAGACCAATAGCGACCAGCAACACGATGATACGCCCGACCACTTCCGGCAGATCGAGCAGCTGTGAAAGCACATCGGTGAGCTGTAGTAAAAGCCAGCCCCCGACCACGTAGGCGATACCCACGCGGAACACGTTGCGGCGTTTTAGTTCTTCAAAAAAACTCATGTGCCTTTCTCCTGTTCCATACGGGCCAGGTTGGCACGTTGCATTGCTGCGGTTTCGTGGATGCCAAGCATCAAAGCTTCATATCTATCGGTACCACGTAGAGGTTCATACAGGGACAAGTTGGTCCAGAGCCACCACTGGGAGTAGTGGCCGTGTTCGACGGCTATTTCCAGAAAGTCCATTGCCTTGTCGTACTCACCTGTCATCAGGTAACAGCCCACATAGTCATAACGATCGGCATGTGCGACGTAATTTGGTAGTTCATTTTCCATGTAGGAAAGTGACATCTTGAGAAGGTCGGCCCCGAGTGTTTCTTCGCCTGAACGTGACAAAACGTAAGACATGAAGCAGCCGTCTCCCGGACTCAGCTCGATAGCTGAACGCCAGGTCGTGCGGTCAAAAAACCTGGGGAACGCAATTGCAAAGGCCTCTCTCGACTTACGGAAATCACCATTGAGCGCATAAACGTAGCCGTAAGCATTTTGGAATTGAGGGATTTCCCCTATTTGTTTATCTACCCAGCCGGCTGACTCGAGGGCGGCGGCATAGTTTTTCTGATACATGGATTCAAGTGTCTCCACCCAGCCCGCGGACCAGTGCTGGGCATCGAGTTCGGAAAGTTTATTTTTGATTTCTGCCAGTGCTGCTTCATCACCCATATCCAGCACAGCGAATGCCTGTGCTATATACAGGCCAAAATTTCCCGGATCGAGAGTACTGGCCTTGCGTAACCATATGACCTGCTCATCAAAGCGCCCGATCGTGTTCATCAGGAATGCCATTTGCCGGTAGGCGGGTGCGAAGTCGGGGTCATTCTGTATCAGGCTATTCAGTTGATTTTCCGCATCGTCGAACAGACCCAACAAAATGAGCTGGTTCGCAATTTCGCTTTGGATGATCGAGGATAGCGGATCAAGTTCTTCGGCTTTGTGTAGCATGTCCAGGGCTTCCCGGGTTCGATGCGGAAAGTCGTCGAGAAAATCGGAATACCATAGGTAGGCAGTGGTGTAACCGGGGCTCAGATCGATAGCCCTACGGAAGTCTGCCTCTGCCTGGTCATAACGCTCATAGAAATATTCCACCTCTGCCAATGATAAATAGGCCTCACCCAGTTGAGCATTGATCGCGAGGGCCTTGTTCGCCGCGTTTTCCATCGTTGCCATGATTTCAGGAAACGACTGCCGGGTGTTTCCCGCCAGCAGAAAAGCAGTTTCTGCAATACCGACCCAGGCCAATGCGAAACCGGGGTCGAGTTCCGTCGCCCGCTGAAATTCCTGCTGTGCGCGGGTGAGGTCCTCGGTGCTACGCCGCGCCATGAGCTGTCGTCCGAGCAGGTAAGCATTGTAGGCCGCGAGGTTCTCCGTCGGGCGATCGCTGATGGCCTGTTTTTCCTGTGGTGAAAGCGTGGTTTCCAACGCACTGGCGATCTTTTCGGAGATTTCGCTCTGGATCGCAAACAGGTTCTCGGCGGTTAGCTCGCGGTCGTAGATTTCAGCCCACAGGTGTTCATCGGTCTGAGCGTCGATCAATTGCACGTTGATACGCACGGTATTGCCGGAACGTTGTACGGCGCCTTCCATGATGGTTGCGACACCGAGCGCTTTCGCAATTTCGGGTATCGGCAGTTCCGTATCCTTGTAGCGCAGCACCGAGGTGCGCGAGATGACCTTGAGCGAACCGATACGCGCCAGGTTGGTGAGCAGGTCATCGTGCATGCCTTCAACAAAAAACTCATCCTCTTCCTGCCGGCTTCGATTGGCGAAAGGCAGGACGGCGATGGACTGGCGGCTGACTGTGGGTTCAGCTTCGGCCTGGGCTTGGGCGATGGCTTCGACGGGGGTCAGAGCCCTTTTCTCACTTCCATCTGTGGTTTGGCCGGCAGTGTGCTGAGAAACGGGGTCTGACCCCGGTTGTGCGGGGGGTGAGAATTTATCGAACAGCAGGTAGCCGATCGCCAATGCCATCAGGACCAGGATGGTGGTGTTCAGTTTCTTGCCGGTCTGCGGTGCGATGGACTGGCTACGGTCGACTTCTGCTTCGCGCTTGACGCCGTCGGGTGTCAATTCAAATGCCCAGGCAAAGAACATCGCGATAAAAAAACCAACACCGAGCACCACGAAGATGGTTTGCAGCACCCAGGCCGGTGCGCCGATGTTATCCAGCAGGATATCTGCAACCTGGATAATCAGCCAGGAGCTGACCAGGTAGGCGATGCCGACTTTGAAAACGTTACGGCGCTTGAGTTCCTGGATGAAACTCAAATGACACCACCGCAATTTGGCTTGTGGTTTGCGGCAGACAGTAGAAATTTAGCCCGGGCGGGCGCGCAGGCTAAATGTAATGTATTGGAGCCGACACGAATAACGTTTCGGCGTTTCGATTTTCCGAATAAGGACACGTCGTTTCTACCCCCGCAGCGAACGACAGGCCTGGTGGCTGATAACTGCAACCTTGATCTGGCTGGCAGATATTCAGACATTGGGCTTGTAATTTTTAGTTAATTTCTTTAGTTAATTTCCTGCTCAAAATTTATTTCTTACATATATATGTGTCTATTTATAGTTGATGATTGCTAATAATGATACTAATCATTCGCATTTTGTCTATTATTTCGGTAGTTGCGTTGTGCCGACCAGTGGTCCGAAATACAGCGAGTTGATCCACAAACGCTCGGTTCCGCGCCAGAAACCCCGGAAAATCGGATCGTTCGCAAAGCGCACAATCAGTCCCTTGCCGTGACGTTCGGCGATGACCGCGGCTTGACCGCTGATCTCGGCCAGACGCTGTTCCCCTATATAACCATTCAACAATGGTTTGTCCGTGTAGCGTACCGGTGTGGCGAACGGATTCTCGCTCGCTTTCAGCAACGTGCTGCCTCTGCGAAATAGCGGTATTTCGTTGTTGTAGCCAAATGCTATGGGGTGGGTAGTATCGAGTTTAACACTGACAATCGCGCCACTGGTGGTGCGTTGCGCTTCCTGATCATCGAAGTCTGCGTAAGCCATTGCTTTTGGCTGCTCCTTCGAATCCGCTTTTTCTTTCTTGCTGTCGCCACAGTCATCAGAATCGAAACACAGTGACTCGGCCCACGTTGCGGCGCCCTGTATGGCGACGAGTATGCCGCCATCGCTCACCCACGAAGCAATGTCCTGTTTTAACTTTTTGCCGATGTCGCCGTATTTGCCCTCCACCATTAGCAGGTGGGTATAGTCATGCAGGTCTATGCTCTTCAGGTTTGATAATTCCACCATGACCGGGGCAACGCCCAGACGCCGGTCCAGTTGAAACCAGGCCTCACCGGCGTCGTAGGCACGGGTGCCCTGGCCGACGACCAACAGCGGTTTGATGATTTCCACCTTCCTGAAATGGCTGGTGCCAAGGCCGGGTCCGGTTGTTGTCAACTGGCTGTTGAATGATTCGACGTCAACATCAGCCTGCTTGAGCGTGTCGAAAATAAAACCGGTTTTATCCTTGTCCTGCAAACCGGCAAGCAGAACCAGGCTGCCCTCGCTGAATGTTGTGCCGCCGATGCTGAACGGTTTTGTGGCGGCGCGAACGGTGGCGCCGGCATCGAGTAACTCCTGCAGCACGGCGGGTGCGTTCAGTTGTTGCCAGGAAATGATCCATGCAACCGCATCCGGATCCGGTGTGCTGAAGGTTGGCATCCGGCCTTCATCGGAAATGGCGGGTACACGTGCCAGTTTTGCGAACGGCAGGTTGTAAGCCATCGGTAGATTGATGGCCGACACGTCGTAGAAAATGTTGTCTTCGAATTGGGTGCGTGTTTCCAGCATGGCCTGTGCCAGGCCGAATTGGTGTTGCTTGACCGGGATGACCCAGGCGTGTCCGGGTTTGAATACCTGTCCGTCAACACTGATCTCGGTGCCCAGGGCATGATACTCAACCTGGTGGCGAGCGAACAGATCCATTAACGCCAGGCCTTTTAGGGGCTCATTGCCATCACCGATGACCCAGGCCTGGAAGTCCGCCTTGGCGGCCCTTTGCTGCATGGCCCGAAAAAAACCGGCCTGGTATTGCTTGAATTCAGCACGCAGTTCGTAGGCGCCTTTCAGCGTTGAAAGCGAGGTGCGCACCTGGTTGTGAATGGCTTCGGTAAACTCCAACTGGCCGGAGTCGCGATCGTAAACCGCGCCGTTTACACGTGGTTGTTCAAACAGGATACCGATGCTGCCGTTGATGTCCGGGTAGGTCGATCCCTTGCCGTAGAAAAAGTCATCGTAATCGTCTTCTGTGAAATACATTTCCCCGGCGCTGTCAAAACTGCTCGCGTGGTACTTCGCAAGCGCGCGTGTCATTTCGAGGTTTTCGGCGGTGGTCAGCGGGTGCTGCCTGGTCGGGGCGCCAGGCTGGAAGAAAAAGCCGTCATGCCAGGTTTCATGGTGATCGGTGAGAACATGCGGCAGCCAGCGGTGGTACTCGGTGATGCGGGCGCGTGATTCCGGGTGGACCGTTGTTATCCAGTCACGGTTCAGGTCGAACAGGTAGTGGTTGGTCCGGCCGCCCGGCCAGTCCTGGTGATGGATACGGCCATTGCGATCAGCGACTGGATTTAGGCTGCGGTTGGAGTTTGACCAGTTGGCGAAACGGTCAAGCCCATCCGGGTTGAGGCTGGGATCGAGGATGATGATGGTGTTCTTGAGCAGGTTCTTTACATATTCAGATTGGGATGCCGCCAGGTACCAGGCGACGATCGGTGCTGCGTTGCTGCCACTGGCTTCATCACCGTGCACGCTGTAGCCCATCCACACCACCAGCGGCGCATCCATATCACCGCTTTCCGCGCCTTTGAGATGTGCGAGGCGCAGCGACTCCAGACTGGACTGGTTTTCGGCTGAGCTGATAATCAGTTGTAGCAGTGGTTTTTGTTGATAGGTGTAACCCGTGACCTTGATACTGACCCGGTCTGATTTCTCTGCCAGGGTATACATGTACTGCACCAGTGAGGGGTGTTGAATCCTCCAGTCGCCGGGCTCCCATCCCAGAAAGGACTCTGGCGATGGTATCGATGTATCCAGATCGGCATCGGTGGGCAGGTATTCCGCCGAGCTCATTGCCAGTGATGATGTTGCCAGAAGGATTCCAAGGGCGAGACAAATTAAGCGCATGACAGCTTCCATAGTTACCAAAACAGGCGAGCATTCTAAGACATGCGGGATGGCATGCGTTAGTCACTCTCGGTGGGTGTCGCGAGTCGCGCCTGCTGTTAACATAGCGGCAATGAAAATCCTCAAGTTCGTAGCGTATTTCTATACGGCCCTTGTGATCTACCGGATCAGCTACACACGATGACGCTGATACAAATCATTGTCCTGTCCCTGATCCAGGGTCTGACGGAGTTTTTACCGGTCTCCAGTTCCGCGCACCTGATCCTCGGCAGCAAGATCTTTGCCTGGCCGGACCAGGGACTGGTATTTGACGTTGCCACTCACCTGGGTACCCTGCTGGCAGTGCTGGTGTATTTCCGCAAGGATCTTTGGAACATGTTGACGCCCTGGTTTGGTGCAACAAGGGAAAACGAGGCTTCGCGCAAACTGGGGTTGATCCTGATCGCAGCCAGCATTCCGGCAATTGTCGCCGGTGGCCTGTTGCATAACCTGGTCGAGTCGGCGCTCAGGGATGTCCGTGTTATCGCTATCAGCACCATAATCTTCGGCCTGTTGCTGTGGTGGGCGGATGCCCGCTTTGCGCGTGACAAACAGCTTACAGACATGAACATGAAGACAGGTGTTCTGATCGGACTGGCGCAAATGCTGGCGCTGGTGCCGGGAACGTCGCGCTCAGGTATCACCATGACCATGGGGCGTATGCTTGGGTTCAATGCCGACACGGCGGCGCGCTTCTCGTTCCTGCTGTCGATCCCGATCATCGCTGCCGCCGGTGCT
>Ga0210065_1000163_pt1 | contig 19239 bp, 16 predicted proteins | sample Muzzi_PWB_D1_FD_185533 | JGI IMG/M metagenome (GOLD analysis project Ga0210065, IMG submission 185533) | Wetland microbial communities from San Francisco Bay, California, USA, that impact long-term carbon sequestration - Muzzi_PWB_D1 (SPAdes) | ecosystem: Environmental > Aquatic > Marine >... | reverse complement strand
CATTGGCGATAGGAAAACAACCGCATAAGGAGATACAAAATGAAAAAAGCAATGAGTATAGTCGCAATAACCCTGTTGATGGCCGGAAGCTCTGCAATGGCCTGCGGCAGTTGCGGATGCACGGCAAAGAAGGCCGATAAGGAAAAAGCGGCATGCACGGCGTGCAAGGATGGAAAAACCTGCACGGCCTGTGAAGCCAAGAAAGCGGAGGCAAAAGCCGCAGAAAAAAGCGCTTAACAGCTTACGTTTGCTGAAAAAAGTCTCTCCGGACCGGAGGGGCTTTTTTTATGGATTACACGCGCACCGCATACATACGATACCGAACCGCTGATTCACCTGTTTTCAGGAAATTGAATGGTGTCTGTTCATCGCTCATTGATTGACATTGAAGGGATATGTCATTAATTTAAAAAAACGATCGTTTTAAATGGTTATTTGAATTTATGTCCAATCCTGAAAATACCAAAGACCGTCTTTTGGTAGCCGCCTGCGAAATTTTCGCCGACAAAGGCTTCCGCGAAGCCACCGTGGCGGAAATATGCGAAAAAGCCGGGGCAAATATCGCCGCGGTCAACTATCACTTCGGCGATAAAGAAAAACTTTACGATGCGGTCTGGCGGCATACCTTCGATCGGGCGGCCGAGGTCTACCCCATCGACGGAAAACTGCCGGAGCACCCTTCGATCGAAGATTATATCTTCACCTTTACGCGTGCGATTCTCCGCCGCATTTTCAGCGAGGATGAAACCGGCTATTTCGCGAAACTGCTCTGCCATGAAATGTCGGCGCCGACGCTGTCGCTCAATCGTATTGCAGAAGAGGCCCTTTTCCCACAGAAACAATATCTCAGCAATGTAATCGCTCGGCTGACCGGCGATCAGATCGACGAACACACCCTCCAACTCTGCCTCCGCAGCATTATCGGGCAGTGCGCATTTTATAATTTCAGTCGCCCGCTTCGTGAACCCATGTTAGGAAAGGCGCCGTTGAACGAACAGGAGATCGACAACATCGCAGCGCACATCGCCACCTTTTCCATCGGCGGAATAGAGAAAGTACTATCATGAGTATAAAATCGATATGGACCCTGATGCCCGCGCTGGTGCTCCTCCAGTCCTGCGCCCTTTACGCACCGGAGCAACGAGCAGAGATGGGCCAGGTCCTGCCGGCGCATTTTTCTCTCTATTCGCAAAACGCGCCGGACCCCACGAACCGCTGGTGGACCACTTTCGGATCGGCCGAACTGAACATGCTGATCGAGGAAGCGCTGACCAACAGTCCCTCTTTACAGCAGGCGGCCGCGCGTCTTGCGCAGGCCGACGCCGTTGCCGCGAAAACCCGCGCAGGCAGATTTCCTTCGCTGGACTACAATGGTCGCGCATCGGCCACAAAGTTTGAAGGTGTCGATACCCTGCTCGAGAATTACAGTGCAGGGCTGGCCGCCAGTTACGAAGTCGACCTTTGGGGTCGTGTAAAATCCAGTGCCGAGGCCTCCCGACTGGATTATGAAGCCTCGCGCGAAGCGCTTAATACGGCTGCCATTACCCTGTCATCGCGTGTGGCGCTGGCCTGGACGGGCGTTATCGCCCAGCGACTGCAACTCGATGTGATCGAACGCCAGCTCCATTCCAACAAAACCACCCTCGAATTGATCGAACTGCGCTTTCGCAAGGCGCTTTCCTCCGCCCTCGATGTCTATCAGCAACGCCAGTCGGTGGCCGGAACCGAATCGCTGATTCCGCTGCGGGAACTGCTGGAAAAACTGCAGCAGAACGAACTGGCCATCCTGCTGGGCCGCGCAGATGTGAACGCGATGCAGGTGCTGGAAGAACAACTTCCGGATATCGGCCCGCTTCCCGCTATCGGCATTCCGGCCGATCTGCTGGCAAACCGGCCGGATGTCCGACAGGCCGGGTTAAGGCTTCAAGCCGCCGACTGGCAGGTCAGCGCAGCACGGGCCGACCGGCTGCCTACCATCCGGTTGACCGGATCGCTCGACTACAGCAGCAATGAAATCGCCGATCTTTTTGACAACTGGGCGGCCAACCTTGCCGCCAGCATCACCGGCCCCCTGTTCGACGGCGGCCGCCGCAAAGCCGAGGTGGCCCGGACCCGCGCCCTCGCGGAAGAGCGCCTGGCCGCCTATCGCGAAACCGTGCTCAATGCCATCAAAGAAGTTGAAAACGCACTGGTGTCGGAAAAGAAACAGCACGACTACATTGCCAAACTGGACAACCGGCTGAATGCCGCCCGCCGCTCCTACGAAGAATCCATCAATCGCTATCGCAACGGTCTGGTGGAATATACAACCGTCTTGCGCGAACTCACTATTCTGCAGGGACTGGAGCGGGAACGGATTACAGCGCAATACGATCTGCTCCGGTACCGGATCGATTTATACCGGGCGCTCGGCGGAAGCTGGCCCAACGAACGTTCAGCGAAATAACGGAGAAATCCCATGCGAAAAATAATGATCCCGCTTATCTGTGTCCTGCTGATTATCGGAGCCATCGTCGGCGCCGTGATCATCGTGAAAACCGCTCCCGTCGCCGAACGCAAACGTCCGCCCCGGCTGGCGGTTCCGGTGGATACGCTCTCGCTTGTAAAAACAAATGAAACCGTCGTACTGCATCTTGCGGGCACGGTTCTTCCGGCAAAAGAAGTGATTCTTCGCGCACGGGTAAGCGGCGAAATCACAGCCGTTTCGCCCCATTTTATTGAAGGCGGCGTGCTGGAAGAAGGGTCCGAGATATTACGCATCGATCCCGTTGACTACGAATTGGCGCTGGCCGATTCCGAAGCGAAGCTTGAGCAGGCCCGCGCAGCCCTCAAAACCGAACGCGGCCGGCAGGACGTGGCCAAACGCGAATGGGAACTGCTCAAAACCGCTGATGCCACCGAGCAGGAAAAAGAACTGGCGCTACGCCTTCCGCAGCTGGCAACCGCCGAGGCCAACCTGAAAGCCGCCGAAGCCGCACTGGATCGCGCACGCCTCAATCTCGAACGTACCCGAATTCAGGCCCCGTTCAACGCCGTCGTGATCGAACGCAATGTGAACGTGGGTTCGCAGGTGGCATCGACGCAGGACCGGCTCGCAACCCTTACCGGAACGGATACGTACTGGGTACAGGTCTCGATTCCTGTCGATCGCATCGAATGGGTTGAAATTCCGGGAAGTGCTGTCAATCTCATTTCGCCCAGTGGAGCCGTTCGCACCGGGAGGGTGATCAAACTGCTCGGCGATCTGGAAGAGCAGGGCCGCATGGCCCGCCTCCTGGTGGAGGTCAACGATCCGCTCTGCCTCACCTCCGAAAACGCCGATTCAAAACCGCTTTTACTGGGTGAATATGTAAAGGCCGAAGTTTCCGGCCGAACGCTTTCGGATGTTTTCCGCATACCGCGCAATGCCTTGAAGGAAAACAACCATATCTGGATTGCGAACAACGATACGCTGCTTGAACACTCCGTTAACGTCTTATGGCGCGATGCCGAACAGGTGCTCATTCGCGACGGTCTGAAGGATGGCCAGTTGCTGATTATTTCCGATCTCTCGGCGCCGGTTCCGGGCATGGCGGTCAGCACCGGACAGCAAGCAGAAAACGAGGGAGAGGGTTAACCCATGGATACCGCCGATCATCTCCGTGGACCGATCGCCTGGATGGCGAAAAATGCCGTGGCCGCCAACATCCTCATGGTGGTGCTCATCGGCGGAGGAATCTTTGCCGCAACCAAGGTCAAGCAGGAGTTTCTGCCGGAGGCACAGCTCGATGAAGTAAGTGTCCGCGTGCCCTATCCCGGTGCCAGCCCCGATGAAGTGGAACAGGGTATTCTGCTCGCGGTCGAGGAAGCGGTGCGCGGCATCGATGGTGTAAAAGAAGTCACATCCACGGCCTCGGAAGGAAACGGATCGGTATCGATCGAAGTGCTGCCGAGCTATGATGTAAACCGCGTAACAGATGATGTACGCAACGAAGTGGACCGTATCCGCACGTTCCCGCTTGATGCCGAGGAACCTGTCATCAGCGCTGTAAACCGCAAGCGCCCGGTGCTGGATGTTATTGTGGCCGCAGATGTTTCGCCCGGGACCTTGCGTGAACTGGCCGAACAAACCCGCGACCGGATGATCCAGTCCGGCGGCATAACCCAGCTCGATCTGGAAAATGTACGCAACTATGAAATTGCGGTCGAAATCCCTCAGGAAAAACTGCGCGAGCTCGGCCTGACCCTCCAGCAGATTGCCGATATTATCAGCCGAAGCTCGGTCGAGCTGCCCGGCGGCGGCCTCAAAACCGATGGCGGCGAAATTCTGGTTCGGGTTAAAGACCGACGTGATCTGGGTCGTGAATTTTCCCGCATCCCGATTGTCACGGCGGATGACGGAACCAAGCTCCTGCTTGGAGATATTGCCGATATCCGCGACGGGTTTGACGACTCCGATAAATTCGCGTTCTACAATGGAAAACCTGCGCTGACACTGACCGTCTACCGCGTCGGCAACGAAACGCCGATCAGCGTCGAAAAAGCGGTGATCAAGGTGCTGGATGAACTGCGCGATACCATGCCGGAAGGGCTGGAATATACCATCTGGAATAACCGCGCGGATATGTTCCGCGGGCGCATGGGATTGCTGCTCAAAAACGGGGCCATTGGACTGGCGCTTGTTTTCTGTCTGCTGGGGCTTTTTCTGGAAATGCGCCTCGCCTTCTGGGTAATGCTCGGCATACCGATCTCCTTCATGGGCACCTTCCTGTTTATGAACGGGCTCGATACCAGCCTGAACATGATTACGATGTTCGCGTTCCTGATCGCCCTCGGTATCGTGGTGGACGATGCCATCGTGGTCGGCGAAAATATTTACCACAACCACCAGGAAGGTATGCCGTTCATGGTCGCGGCAATAAAAGGCGCGCAACAGATCGCCATGCCGGTCACGTTCAGTATTCTCACCAATATCGTCGCCTTTATGCCCCTCTATTTTGTTCCGGGTACCATGGGCAAGTTCTTCCGGCATATTCCGCTGGTCGTGTGTACCACCTTTCTTATTTCGCTGATCGAAGCGCTCTATATTCTACCGGCTCACTTAGGTCACCAAAAGGATCTGAAGAAACCCCACCGCTTTCATCTGCTGCAACAGAAGTTCAGTAAAAAATTCACGCACTTCGTCAGAGACATCTACGGCCCGTTCCTCGACCGGGTGCTGCGGGTGCGCTATCTGACCTTCAGCATCGGACTGGTGATCCTGATTATCACCATCAGCTATGTGGCCAGCGGCCGCATGGGCTTCGAACGCTTTCCTTCCGTTGAGTCCGATCTGGGCCGGTGCAGCTTTTCTCTGCCCTATGGTGCCCCTGTCGAGAACACCCTTGAGGTGCATGACCGTATCCTCGCGGCCGGCACCAAAGTGGTTGCTGATATCGAAAAGGAATTTGGAAGGAAGGTCATCAAAGGCGTCCTTTCCGAAATCGGAACCCCAAGCCGCGGCGGCCCTTCCGGCGGGCATATCGCCAGTGTTACCTACGAATTGCTTGCGCCCGGAACCCGACCGGTTTCCACCAGCGAGTTTGTTGAACGCTGGCGCAAGGCGGCCGGAGAAATTAGCGGACTTAAGAATATTCGTTTTCGCGATGACAGCGGTGGACCGGGCGGAGGCGATGCTCTCACGGTAGAGCTGTCGCACCGCAGCATGGCTACACTCGAGTCGGCCAGCAAGCGTGTTGCCGAACTGCTGGCTGACTATCCCATGGTACGCGACATCGATGATGGCTTTACCCCGGGTAAACCGCAGCTCGACTTCTCGGTTACCCCCGCCGGGCGAAGTCTCGGCCTCACCTCAAGGGAAATTGCCCGGCAACTGCGTAATTCCTACTTCGGCGCAGAAGCCATCCGTCAGCAGCGCGGCCGCAACGAGATCAAGGTAATGGTACGGTTGCCAGAAGTTGAGCGCGATACCGAATTCAGTCTCGAAGAAATGATTATTCAACTGCCGGGCGGCGGCGAGGTTCCTCTGCGGGAAGTCGCAGAAGTCAAACGCGGCCGCGCCTATACCACCATCACCCGTCGCGAAGGCCGGCGCGTTGTCACCGTTTCATCGGACGTCACCCCGCGCGACCAGACCCCGCAAATGCTCGATGTGCTGGTAAATGATATCCTGCCCCAGGTCATACAGAACTATCCCGGACTCTCCTACTCCTTTGAGGGGCGGCAGGCAGATATGAGGGAAAGTATCGACGGGCTTTTCAAAGGTATGATCGTGGCCTTGATCCTTATATATGTCCTGCTGGCGATTCCGTTCAAGAGCTACTGGCAGCCGATGATCATTATGGTCTCCATACCGTTCGGGATTGTGGGTGCGGTGCTGGGCCATCTTATCATGGGCTTCAGCCTCAGCCTGATCAGTGTATTCGGCATCGTGGCGCTTTCCGGCGTGGTGGTGAATGATTCACTCGTATTTATCGACTTTGCCAACCAGCGAAGGCGCGAAGGGGCCGATATGCACGATGCGGTCGTTTCAGCCGGAATCCAGCGCTTCCGGCCCATTATCCTGACGACGCTGACCACCTTCTTCGGTCTGATGCCGATGATCCTGGAAACTTCGCGACAGGCGCGTTTCCTGATTCCCATGGCTATTTCACTCGGTTTCGGAATTCTTTTTGCTACGGGAATTACGCTGTTGCTGATCCCTTCACTGATCATGATTCTTGAAGATTTCGGCCGGCTGTTCCGCCGCAAATAAACCACCATTCAAGGGATACGAGTTTACTTCCCTTTTCCACCATCGTCTGGGAAGGTTCCCCGCATTACTTCAATTGACGGGACCACTATGAACGAACAGGCTGTAAAAAAAGGGTATTCATTCGGCACCTTCAAGGGCGTATATACACCCAGTGTACTGACCATCTTCGGCGTGATCATGTATCTGCGTTTCGGTTGGGTGCTTGGAAATGTGGGTCTGCTGGGCACGCTGCTGATTGTGACCATGGCGACGGCCATTACCTTTCTAACCGGACTATCCATTTCCGCCATGGCCACCAATATGAAAGTCGGCGCAGGCGGCGCCTACTACATCATTTCCCGTTCGCTCGGCCTGGAAGCCGGTGCCGCCATCGGCATCCCGCTCTTCTTCGCCCGCGCCATCGGCGTTGCGTTTTACATTGCCGGGTTTACGGAAGCCCTCCTTTCGGTGGTCAATCCCCTGCCGATGCTGGACCCCGCAATAACCGCCAAGATCATATCGTCCGGAACACTCGTTGCTTTGACCGTATTGGCCTATGTCTCGGCCGATCTCGCCCTCAAGGTACAGTTCGGAATCTTTGCCGCCATCACCCTTTCACTGGTTTCTATTTTCACAGGCAACCCCTCGGTCGAAGCGCTGGCGGTTCCGCCGGATGCGATCGTTCCGCCGAAAGAGGCGTTCTGGGTGGTGTTTGCGGTCTTCTTCCCGGCCGTCACCGGTATCGAAGCCGGCCTCGGCCTTTCCGGCGATCTGAAGGATCCTTCCAAATCGCTTCCGCGCGGCACCCTGCTGGCCATCGGAACCGGCTATCTCGTGTATATGGTCCTGCCGATTTTTCTAAACAGCGTAGTCCGCGATTCCGATATTCTTATCATCGATTCAAGCATTATGACCGAGATTGCACGCTGGGGAATTTTCGTGACCATCGGCGTTTTTGCGGCGGCGCTTTCGAGCGCACTGGGCTCGCTGCTCGGCGCTCCCCGCACGCTCCAGGCGCTGGCGATTGATCGCATCATCCCCTCCTTCATCGGCAAAGGGTTCGGCAAAGAAAATGCGGATCCGCGCATCGCAACGGCCATTTCATTCGTTGTGGCCCTTGCCGCCGTTCTGCTCGGCGACCTGAATCTGATTGCGCCGATTCTTTCGATGTTCTTCCTGCTTTCCTACGGGTTGCTGAATCTGTCCGCCGGGTTGGAGGGACTGATCGAAAGCCCTGCATGGCGGCCCAAATTCAAAGTCCATTCCGGCATTTCCCTGCTGGGGGCAGCAGCCTGTTTCGCGGCCATGCTGATGATTAACGCCGGTGCAACTATTTTGGCCATTCTCACCACGGCACTTGTTTTTTATCTCGTGAAGCGCCGCCGCCTGAATGCCCACTGGGCGGATATGCGTTACGGCATTCTTATTCTTCTCGTACGGTTCGCCATCCACCGCCTGAACAAACTGAAACCGGACGAACGGACCTGGCGGCCGCGTATCATGGCCTTGAGCGGTTCGCCTAAATCACGCTGGCATCTGGTGGAAATGGCACATTCGCTCACCATGCACAGCAGCGCATTGACCGTTGCAAGTATCCTTCCGGTCGAAGACTGGTCGGCGGAAAAGGTACAATCGATGGAAGAGTCCATGCGGGAATATCTCGAAAAACGCGAGGTGGATGCCATGGTGAAGATCTTCCCCTCACCCAACATGCTCTCCGGTGCACGTGCACTCGTAAAAGCCTACGGGTACGGTCCGCTTACGCCGAATACGATTTTGCTGGGCGATTCCGATAACCGCCGGAATCTGAATGAATTCGCCGAGCTGATCCAGCTCGTCTACCGGACGCAGCGCAACCTGATTATGCTTCGCGAACGGGAAAATGCGGAACCCGAAAGTGAAACCGGCGAGCCGGAAGCGCTGGAGGCAGCCGATGAAATTCACGTCTGGTGGGGCGGGAATGAAGATAATATCGGGCTGATGCTGACGCTGGCCTACCAGATTCAGAAAAGCCCGGTTTGGAAACAATCCAAACTGATTCTCAAAACCATCGTTTCAACCGAAGAGGAACGCATCGCGGCTATCGAACGTCTTGAAAACTTTATCAGCGAGCAGCGTATTCCCGCCACGCCCGATGTACTCATCAAGAAACTGCCCAACTTTTTTGATATGATCCGGCAGTCCTCGTCCGATGCCGGCCTCGTATTCATGGGCATGCGGCCGCCCGGAGAAGATGAAACCATTGAGCAATACGGAGCATATTACGGCAATCTGATGGATGCCACCAAAGGCATGCCGTTGCTGGCCTTCGTTCTCGCGGCGGAAGCAATTGAATTCCGGCAGGTGATCGGCATGACGGCGGGCCGCATGGCCCCGCGCAACATCAGCCCAGGCCCAACCCGGACAGAATCACCGTCTTAAGTTCCCGGTAGGCTTTTTCCAGATCATCGTTAATGATCTGGAAGGTGTACTGCGGTGCACAGTCCATTTCAGACCGGGCATTTTCCAACCGTTTCTGAATCACTTTTTCGGCATCGGTTGCCCTTCCCCGCAGTCGTTTTTCCAACTCTTCCATGGATGGCGGGGAAATAAAAATATCGGTGAAACCGCGGCGGATCGGATGGCGCGGATCGAGGCGTACCAGTGAATCCCGAAGCTGCTTCACCCCCTGCACATCAATATCCAGCAGCACATGGTTTCCCTCTTCCATGGCATACAGCACCGTATCCTCCAGCGTGCCGTAAAAGTTTCCGTGCACTTTGGCATATTCCAGAAATTCGCCGTTCTTAATGCGTTCCTTGAATTCCTTTTTCGAGAGAAAGTAGTAGTGCTCTCCATCCACCTCTTCGCCACGCGGTTCCCGGGTCGTACAGGAAACAGAATATTTAATATTGGGAAATTCATCCACGAGCCGGTTGCACAGCGTGCTTTTACCCGCACCCGACGGCGCGGATACAACAATCATAAGCGGACGTGAGGGATGAGGCATGCTGGGTTCCTTCTCAAACAACTGATCCTTTGGCGATTCTTCCACTACGTACTCCTGCAATCCTATTCGATGTTCTGAACCTGTTCGCGGATCCGTTCCAGTTCGGTTTTGAAAGCGACCACCAGCCGCGTGATTTCAACCTCGTTGGCCTTGGAGCCCACCGTATTGATTTCGCGGAACAGTTCCTGACAAAGAAAATCCAATGTGCGCCCGACCGGCTCTGCGGATCGCAACAGTTTGCGCGTTTGTTCCAGATGGCTTTTCAGCCGCGTCAGTTCCTCGCTGATGTCGCAACGATCCGCAAAGATCGCCACTTCCTTAATCACACGCTCATCCGCTGCCAGATCCTCCAGTCCCGCCTCTTCCAACCGCTGGATCAGTTTTTTCCGATAGGCGGCAACTACCTGGGGTGCCTGTTTCCGGATCTCTTTAACCCATCCGTCCAGCAGACCGATTCGTGTTCGCAGGTCTTTTTCCAGCGCGCGGCCTTCAGCCGCACGCATTTTCTCCAGCCCGGTGAGCGCCTGCTCCATTGCCGCCTCAAGGACTTCCGCAACATGCCCGGCATCCAGATCCGCCTGTTCCACCGTCACCGCACCCGGCAGCCGGGCAATGGCATCGGCTCCCAGATCGTCAGGCAGCTTCAACTTTTTTGCTGTCGACCGCAGCTGAACAATGAACTGACTGGCCAGTTCCTGATCGATCTTAACCGTACCGAAGCTTCCTTTGACCGCATCCACCTTCACGATACCGGAAAGGCGGCCGCGTGAAAAATTTCTACGGACCAAACGCTGCACCAATGCATCCAGCGTAATGAGATTCCGTGGCAGGCTTATATTGACATCCAGCTGCTTGCGGTTAACGGAGCTGATTTCTGCCGTAACGCGTATACCCGCCGCTGTTGCGGTTCCTTCGCCGAATCCGGTCATGCTTTTTATAGCCATACTGTTTCCCTGCGCTTGTATAAAGAGTCAGAATTTAGGATTTTAGGTTTTATGTCACGCATTTTGATTAACGATGGAAATGACACAGAGCTTATCGCCGAGCTGATTATCGCAACCGCACTGCGGGATCGGATGCGCGGTCTGCTCGGCCGCAACGCGCTCGCCGAAAATACGGGCCTGCTGCTGTTGCCCTGCCGAAGTATTCATATGTGGTTCATGCGCTTTCCCATCGATGCCGCATTTCTCGATGAAGATCTCAACGTGCTCAGAGTTTCACGCGGTCTGCGTCCCTGGCAGATTGCCCTCGCACCGCGCAGAACGCATAGCGTACTCGAAACGACCGCCGGCGTATTGGCCCCGTTGCAAAAAGGGGATCATCTGGTGGTTACATCCTGATCCCCATTCGTCCGGATTATTCCACCGGAACCGCCGAACGGTTCATTTCAATCAGACGCCGCGCTTCCCTATTCTTGGGATCATCCAACGTCAACGGCTGAATATCCAGGATATCGGAAGCGGATATAGTATCGAAAATGCCCGGCAAGCGTTCGTAGTGAATATTTCCATTGGGCAGCTTATAAACAAGACGGCAATCAATGAAGCTGTCTTTTGTAGTAATCCGCGTATCAAACACAAAGATTCGCTTTAACACTTCATGGCGGGTAACCACCTGATCCACATCAGGCTGCACCGTCGTCGTTATGGAAACGTAGCCCTCGCGCACCAACTGAAGCACGTGCTCTTTGTCCGACCGCAATGTGATTCGTACGGGCTGGGAAAGTGAATCCGAGCCACCCTTGGATTCCGTCGTCATCAGGAGCTTTCCATCGACATAGATCTGCACGCCGGCCGGCTCCGTATCCAACACCAGAGTCCCGCTGTTCTTCTCCAGAGTGAATTCAACGCTGTCGTTGATGTCCGGCTCCAGATAAATCGTTTTTGTTTTGGAATCATATCCGTCGAGCGACACGGTAATTTCATGCGGTCCATCCTTCAAATCGGACAGGTTCAGCGGAGTCACGCCGGCCGGCATGCGATCAATCAACACCTGAGCGCCTTCGGGTGTAGACAGTACACTCAAGCCGGACGGTAACGCTTCCAAAACAGCATCCACGTTATACGGTTTTGTTGCCTCAAATTTCATTGGAGCCACAAACGTTTTGTAACCACGTTTAGAAATTCGTATTTCAGCTTCACCGGCCTGTACTTCTTCAACGGTAACGGGGGTTTTTCCAACGGTCACGCCGTTGATGGAAACCACTGCACCGTCCGGATCCGAAGAAACCTTCAACTGGGCCGTATTGGACACCAGCTCTGCAAAAACCCGAACCGGTGTTCGGTCAACCAAAACCGCCTTCATGGTTCTCGGCAAATGCTTCACTGAACGGAATTCCATTAAATACTCACCGAGCGGAAGGTCCGTCATCAACAAGGGAGTATTCCCCTTCGAAATTCCGTCAATCACCACATCAGCGCCTTGCGGATTGGAGTCAACCAGCAGCAATCCGGTAATCGGCTTCATATCCAGACTGACCACCATTTCCTGCCCCTCAAGAAGGCTGACACTTTTATATGCCCGCTCGAAACCATCTTTACGAAGCTCAATGATGTAATCGCCGGCCAAAATTCCGGAAAGCGTAACCGGGGCTTCCCCCTGTAACGTTCCGTTAACATACACCTGCGGATGTTCTATGGACGACTTAACCGTAATCGAGCCTTTGGAATTGTTGATTTCCGCATCGCAGCCAAAAAATAATAGACTGCAAACCAAAACCATCGACTTAATAAAATATATTTTCATAACTGTTCAACCTACCGAAGGTACTGTTCTACATTTAACAGTTTTGTACTGATTTTATCCGACCGCGGATCCGATCTGTCAGGAACGAGCTCGGCAAGAATTCGTAAATATTTTGCCGCCGTTTGCCAATCCTTTAACCGAATGGCCTGATCGGCCTTGAAGAGAAAGTCGTTATACCGTTCATCCAGTACTTCATTAGCGATGTCGAGATTCCGGGTAGCCTGGAAATGAAGCGGCGGCTTGGGTTCGATGGTTTCCAAAAACAGAATCGTTTCTTTGTAGTGCGAAATCGCTTCGGGCAGATTGGCGTACCTCACATCGCGTTCTGCAAACCGGGTTTCTGCTAATGCAAATGAACTCTCTGCCAGTTGGAGCAGTTCTTCTGGTTCCTTGAGCCAGGTGAACGATATGGATAACTCGCTTACCGCATAGTCTTCTATGATTTGGGCAGTCCGTTTGATTTCAGGCGGAGGAGTGTCATTCAACACCCGTATTTGCTGAAACCGGTGATTCCGCTGAATCGCCAGATCATAGAGATTGTACGTATCCTCTGAAACACCTGCAGAATCTTCAGACAATTCGAAAAATCCAGCCGACTCAATCTGTATAGATAACTGATCCAATACTCCCTGGCTAAGTTGCTTACTCTCCTCCTGATGTCGGTTGGATCGCAGATCATCAATTTTTACAGAGAGCACGCCGGCATCATCCAATCCCAGCTGATATCTGAAAATGTTCTGACGAGTCCCCAGCACCCGTTCGTAGGTGAATGACAACGAGTCCTCCTGTTGGATAGTCGATACATTGGTTTTTGAGAGTTCGAGTAACGAGGGCCCGACGACCATTAATACGATTAACACCAAAAGGATCACAGAAACCTGCAGCAGGCGGGAAGTCAGTGAACCCGGTTTGTGTTCAACTTTCTTTTCCACGGATCGCCGTGTTTTTTTCTGCCGTTTGAAGCCCAAATCGATTTCTGAGTCTGTTTCATCTTTTTCCGGTGCGGTAACTTCCGCCGGTTCCTTGTTATTGCTACCATCGTCTGACGAATCACCCACAAGGGCTTTTTCAGGAGCAGGAGCTGACTTCTTCAACGTGTTAATGATGCGAAAGGCGGTCGTTCCAACTTCCACCAGATCGCCAGCTTTTAACTGGTGCTCATCGATCGGCTCACCACCTACCCTAGTTTTTTCCCCGGCTCCGAAATCGGTAACCCAGAGCGATCCATCCGACTTGAAAAAGAACCGGCCATGAAAAAGCATCACGGCTTCATCGTCCAACACCAAATCGTTAGCCGGTGACCGGCCAAATTTTATGCCTGCCGGAGGAACCTCGACTTCTTTGCCGACCTCTTTACCCTGTTCAATAATCAAATGAGACATGTTGCCGTACCTATTCCATTAAATTTAAAAACCACCGCGAATCGTCATCTGCAGAATAACCGGACCCAAAAGAATCAGGAATACGGATGGGAAAATAAACGCGATCAACGGGAACAACATTTTTACCGGAGCCTCATTCCCCAGTTTTTCCGCACGTTGAAAACGCTTCACACGAATCTGGTCTGACTGAATGCGCAAGGCCGTACCGATTCCCGTTCCCAGCTCATCGGCCTGCACCAATGCATTCGTAACCGAACGGATATCGGTATGATCGATGCGCTCAGCAAAGTTTTGAAGAGCCACTTTTCGCGATCGCCCAACCTGAATTTCCCGAAAGACGCGGATCAATTCCTCTCCCAAAGGATCAACCTTGCGGTATTGGATAATCCGGTTAATTCCGGTCATAAAATCCAGGCCCGACTCGACCGACAGCGTCAACAGGTCGAGTACAAACGGTAATGCCCGTTCAATACTCTTGTGGCGTTTGGAGACCGAGGTCTTCAGCCACATATCCGGATAGATTCCCAGCAGAAGCAGTAAAATTAAATAAAGGAGAAACTGCCGCGATTCCAGCGCCTGCCCGATTCCCGACGGCATACTTCCGAAAGATAATCCCAGCAGGATGCACAGCAGAGTGCCGAAACCTAACGGCATCATGATACGCAGCGCAATCACCTCATGCGATTCAATCAGTCCTTCATATCCGCCTGCGATCAACTTTCTTGAAATACGGTGCCGACTGTCTTCAAGTGATTTGTGCTCCGTAATGAACGCAGGAACAATGTTGGCAAACGGGAGTACAAGACGGATCAGCAAGGGCAAGCTGCGTTCCTGCCGCCGACCGTCGGCGAGTGTGATATACGTCGCATGCTGGGCCGTTCGAATGATCTGCCAGGCGATCGCAAATACCGCGAACAGAAACATCAAACTAATAATTGTAATCTCTCTAGTCATCGTGCCTATACATCAATGTTTACAATTTTCCGGATGATGAACATGCCGCAAAGCTCCAAAACGATCACCATACCGATAATCACCATACCGATATAGGATCTTAAAAAGGTTGTCATCATCACCGGATCAAGCAGGTAGATGGCAAATCCCAACACAAATGGCATCGCCCCGACCACATTGCCCTGTATTTTTCCCTGAGCGGTCAACGACTTGATCTTGCCTTCAATACGGCGACGCTCCCGAATCGTTTCCCCAATACGGTCGAAAACTTCGGTCAGGTTGCCACCCGTCTGACGCGCAATTTCAATGGACTGAATCATAAGGGTCAAATCGTCGCTACCCACGCGGCGATCCATATCCGCCAATGCGTCCTCAAAGGAAATACCCACGCGAAGCTGCTGAAGAAACATACCGTATTCCTGAGCAATCGGATTTTCCCGTTCTTTCACGATAGCCTCAAAAGCCTGCTGAATACTGAATCCGGCCTTGAGCGCATTGCTCATTCCGGAGAGGGCGTTCACTAATTGCGCATTAAACCGCTCCAACCTGCGAACCCGCAGAATCCGCAAAATTAAACGGGGCATAAAAAGTGCCAGCATTCCGCCCAATGAACCTACCAGTATTCCGCTCAATACGCCTCGCAGCGAATTTATATTCCCGGCCGAAAAAAACAGCAGAAAGAAGACAATGATCGCCAATACCCGGGACATCCGCAGCATTTGGACCGGAGAGATAAATAAGAACAGGTCCTCGAACTGCCGGGCGGTATCCGTCGTATACTCGCTGGCATAACTCTCCTCAACTTCATGCAGGGTGCGCAACACCACAAAGCCTAATAAGGCCGCGCAGAGAGCAAAAAGGAATGGAACCAACCAGAACATGATTATTTTCCCCAGCGTCCGCTGTTATGTTGCGTCTCAAAAATGGTCCGGTCGAACGGAATACCGCGTATCGCAATTTCCTCAACAAAGGTCGGAACCGCCCCCGTCGGAAGCAAATGCCCCTGTACCGTTCCGTCATCACCGATGCCGGTCTGCTTGAAATCAAAAATATCCTGCAACGTGATGCGATCGCCTTCCATGCCCGACACCTCGGTAATCTTGCTGACCTTACGGGTGCCGTCACTGAACCGGGAAATCTGGCAGATCAAATGAACCGCCGAACCAACCTGTTCACGAATGGCACGAATCGGGAGTTCCATGCCCGCCATCAACACCATGGTTTCCAGACGCGCAAGCGCATCACGCGGCGTATTGGCGTGAATGGTCGTCAATGACCCTTCATGGCCGGTGTTCATGGCCTGCAGCATATCAAGCGCTTCGGACCCGCGGCACTCGCCCACCACAATGCGGTCCGGCCGCATGCGCAAGGCATTTCGTACCAGATCGCGGATGGAAACCGCGCCACGCCCCTCAATATTCGCCGGACGCGCTTCCAGTCGAACGATATGATCCTGTCCAAGGCGAAGTTCCGCCGCATCCTCAATAGTCAGAATACGCTCGTCATCCGGAAGGTAACTGGACAGTACATTCAGCAAGGTGGTTTTACCGGAACCCGTACCGCCCGATACGATGATGTTTTTTCGAAGCAATACGCAGACCTTAAGGAACTCCGCCACCTGCGTGGTGAGCGTTCCGAAATTAATCAGATCCTGCACCTTGAACGGGTCCTTTGAAAACTTACGGATGGTTATACACGGGCCGATCAGTGATAACGGATGAATGATGGCATTCACACGGGACCCGTCGGCAAGACGGGCATCCACATAGGGCTGGCTTTCATCAATACGTCGTCCGATCGGCGAAACAATCCGCTCAATAACCGAGTGTACGGAGGTGTCATTAATAAAGCTGTAATTCGTACGAATCAGCTTGCCGGCGCGTTCCACATAAACCTGTGACGGTCCGTTCACCATGATTTCTGTAACCGAATCATCTTCCAGCAAATCTTCCAGCGGGCCCAGCCCGACCGCTTCGTCAAAGATTTCCTTCGCCAGACGAATGGGGTCAAGCCCATCCGGAAGACGGTCACGAATTTCATCAATAATCTCTTTCAACGTCGTTTTGATTTTGGTCTGCAACTCGCCCTGCTGCAGCTTGCTCATGCTGAGTCGTTTTAGATCAAGCCGCTCCACTAATTCGCTGTGTATCTGCTGTTTCACAGCCTGGCTGGCTGAAATATTCCGAGGAATGCTCTTGGGCCTGAAAGGTTCCGGAGCAGAGGAAACGGCCGGTTTCTGATCCGCCGGAGGCAACTCTTCTTTGGCCGAAGCAAGTTCCTCCTCTGCACCAAACTGGAGGGTATAATTTCCCATTTGGATTGGCGCACCATGAAAAACACGTTGACGGTTCATCACGCGCTCACCGGAAACGAAAATACCCCCACCCATCAGATCCTCGATGTAGGACTCATCCTCCATCAAGGTCAGTACGGCATGCGCCTCCTCCACACTTCCATCGTCGAGTACAATACGGTTCGATGCATCGGAACCGATCATGTAAACCCCGAACGGCACGTCCAACGTTTTGGTGTCGCGAGTCGGGTGAGAAATGATGATTTTTAAAGCAGACATGAAGAGAGCCTTACGGAGAAGTACGGTTGTCTAGCTGGCGTTGTTCATTAATACTTTGCAGCATGGATTCAAGATAGTCGAAATTGACCGAAGGAAACTCGCTTTGATGGCTGACATCATCCGGATTACGTAATGAGAGGTATAACTGCCCCCGGGTCTGCTGAGCAAATACCAGAATTTCAGCTTCGTGGGTGGATACCTCAAATGTCACCATGCTGTAACCGGCCCGATCTTCACTGCCACCCTCCGTATTCTGTCTGGCGAGGTTTGAACCTGTCGCAAGGACCGTCACATCCTGAAGGAGCGTCAGCGTTACCGATTCGACCTGATTCGGATTGGTGCGGGACGGAAAAGTAAACGTACCCAGAACATCCACATGATCGTTCGGCCGGACAAGCCCGCTGACCGATGCTGCACCGGAAATAGCAATCGAGAGAGCGCGTTTACCTTTTTGAATGACCGGTGCAAGACCACTCGCTATTTCACGCGGCATATCCACGTGGGTCCACCAAAGCGGTTCATTTCGTTTCAACGGATATTTCAGCCGCTTGCCGATCACTCGGTCCGCATCTTCCGGAAGAAACACGTTTTCGCCCACAGCACTTTTATACACGGATTTGATGCCGAGATCATCGCGCGTCAACTCGGTCATGGCGGCGATATCATTTTTAGCAACGATAACCTTAATCTTGACCGCACCCTCATAAAGCTTTGCTCTTTCGGAGGCAAGATACCGCGCACTGAGCCAGAACGCCAGAATGCCCACAAGCAACGCCACCACTAAAACCAGTTTATTCTTCATAACTTCTATCTCCAGTAGCCGGCAAAGCTATCAAAGTGTTCCATCCTTAACAAGCAGTGTGATGGTGCTAGCTGAGTTGATCCGATCAGCGACCTGTATATAACAAATCTTCGATTTTTTCTGATACACCGCCATCCCGCTGATGCGCCCGTTTTTAACAAGTGCCGGAGCAACCATCTCCCAGCCCGTGGCCGGCATTGCGCCGGCATAAAACGTATGTGCCTCCGTGGCCGAAGCGCTCGTCTCCAGCGTGGCCATATACGTACCGGTTACATCATCCGAAATAGTGGTTCGAACAGTTGCCCGGTTATAATCCGGCACCGGCAGCTCCGCCGGACGGCCCTGTTTTCCGGTGGGTTCATAAATAAAAATCTGCTGCACCGGTTCTTTCGGCGGTTTCATGACGAGAAATCCAACGGTTCGGTCCGGCCAGACCGCCCGTCCCGTAGCACCGTCCGGCGAACGGGCCACCTGCACGGTCGCCCCCAGTTCTTCAAAGCGCGTCTTGAGCTGATTAATGACCGGCTCCGTCTGCCGGGCAGAATATATTTTTACCACCGCCGGGCGGCCGTTCACGGTCATTTCGGTTTTATACGCCGCATCCCAGGGCAACGATCCATTCTGAAAAGCATCCTGCCCCCCTGCTCCGAATAAGCGAAAAACCTTTGCGGATAAAGGACCCGCCCACATACAGGACATGAGAAGAAGGGACAGACCGATAGATTTCCTGAAAAACGGCTTAATCACCCGTACCACCAGAGTTCGAAATCAGCAAATCTTCCCATGGGGGCATATAGACCGCGTTGTTGATCGTAATCGAACTTCGACCGATCATACGCTGAAAAAACGATGAACTAACCGGAATGGTTGACCCTTTTTCCGAACCCGTCAGATCCTGCAGCGGATTACTGTTATCCCAAACAAAAGCAAACTGATTTTCACGTTCTGCCGGATATGAATCCAACTGATCCGACAAGGCATTTTGCGGATTGATTGCCAGACTGAAATCCTCTCCCAGCGATCCAAATTCATAAAGGTCGGAACCACTTGACGTACCGGCTGCATAACTCATCAATCCATCAG
>Ga0210065_1000162_pt1 | contig 19249 bp, 13 predicted proteins | sample Muzzi_PWB_D1_FD_185533 | JGI IMG/M metagenome (GOLD analysis project Ga0210065, IMG submission 185533) | Wetland microbial communities from San Francisco Bay, California, USA, that impact long-term carbon sequestration - Muzzi_PWB_D1 (SPAdes) | ecosystem: Environmental > Aquatic > Marine >... | reverse complement strand
CGAATTTTGTTTTCTGCTTCTGGTTGACGTGCAATACCTTCAACAGCTTGACCTGCAGCATTACCTTGACCAATACCAGGTCCGATAGCAGCTAAACCAATTGCTAAACCAGCAGCAATAACAGAAGCAGCAGAAATGATAGAATCCATAATAAATTTTAAATTGTAAATGTATATGTAAATTTTTAAAAATCTAATTGCAATAATTTTTAAAAAACTTATTCAAGAGCTTCTGCAATATAAGCAGCCGCTAATGTTGAAAAAATTAAAGCTTGTACCGAACCAGCAAAAATCCCTAGTAACATAATTGGTAATGGAATTACTAAAGGAACTAATGATGTCAATACAGAAATTGTTAATTCATCGGCTAAAACATTTCCAAATAGTCGGAAACTTAGCGATAAAGGTTTTGTAAAATCTTCTAAAATATTGATTGGTAGAAGAAGTGGAATTGGTTGAACATATCGTTTAAAATATCCTAAACCTTTTTTACTTAAACCTGCATAGAAGTAGGCAAATGATGTTAATAAAGCTAATGCAACAGTCGTATTAATATCATTAGTAGGAGCAGCAAATTCTCCTTCTGGTAATTCAATTAATTTCCACGGTATAATTGCACCCGCCCAATTACATCCAAAAATAAATAAGAATAACGTTCCAATAAATGGAATCCATTCTTTATAAAAACTTTCACCTAATTGATCTCTAGCAATGTCAGTAACAAAGTCTACAGCTGATTCCATAAAGTTTTGCCAACCATGTGGAATACGATCTGCGTTTGAAGTTCCTAAGAATGAAATTACTAATAAAATTAATAATACAAACCAAATAACGACTAAGACTTGTCCATGTACTAGAAAACCTGCAATATTCCAGTAAAAATGTTTTCCAACTTCTGCCTCCGCTAATAATGTAAACGTATTTGAATAAAAAATTTCTGGGTACATAAAATCTAACTAATTTAGTAAATTACCCAATATTAAAAAATATACAGGAACAATGAGGATTATAATAATTTTTTAGTTATTTTAGGTTTTTTTTTATAAAAAAGCTCAATTTTTAAATCTGCTAGATTAACTATTAATCAAAAATATTTTATAAATATTATCTTGTTAACCATTCATAACCTTTATTTTCTAGTTCTTTTGCTAATTCAGCTGACCCAGTTTTTATAATTTTTCCATTTTGCATAACATGAACATAAGTTGGATTTATATAGTCCAACAAACGTTGATAATGAGTAATTAATATTATTGATTTATTTGGATTCATAAAATTATTAATTCCAGTTGAAATTATTTTCAAAGCATCAATATCTAAACCAGAATCAGTTTCATCTAATATTGATAATTCTGAATCTAATAAAATCATTTGTAAAATTTCATTTCGTTTTTTCTCACCACCGGAAAATCCTTCATTTACATTTCGACTTAAGAACAATGGTGACATATTTACAAGTTGTAATTTCTCATTTATAATTGTTAAAAATTCAATAGGATCAACTTCTGGTTTATTATAAAATTTTTGTTTAGAATTATAAGCCAGACGTAAAAAATCTTCATTACTAACTCCAGGAACTTCAATTGGGTATTGAAAAGCTAAAAAAATACCTAAATGTGATCTTTCTTCAGGATCAAGTTCTAAAATACTTGAACCTTTAAAAAGAATATCTCCATTTAAAATCGAGTAAGCAGGATGACCTGCCAAAACTTTTGAAAAAGTACTTTTTCCGGATCCATTCGGGCCCATAATAGCGTGAATTTCGCCTTTATTAATTTTTAAATTTAATTTTTTTAAAATTTCATTATCATTAATAGAAACTTGTAAATCTTTAATTTCTAAAAGAGGAGAATTTAAATTCATTATCCGACACTTCCTTCTAATTTTAATGTTAATAATTTATCTGCTTCTGCAGCAAATTCTAGAGGTAATTTTGTAAAAATTTCACGACAAAATCCACTAATCATTAGTTCAACTGCTTTTTCTAAACAAATTCCTCGTTGTAAAAAATAAAAAATTTGTTCTTCACCAATTTTTGAAGTTGAAGCTTCATGCTCAATCTTAGTAGTAGAATTTTGAACTGAAATAAATGGAAAAGTATTTGCATTGGATAAGTTTCCAATTAATAAAGAGTCACATTGTGAATAATTTCTTGCTCCCAGTGCTTTATTATTGATACTAACTAATCCCCGATAACTATTTTTTGATTTACCAGCTGAAATACCTTTTGAAATAATTCGACTACGGGTATTTTTTCCTATATGAATCATTTTTGTTCCAGTATCTGCTTGCTGATAATTGTTTGTTAATGCAACTGAATAAAATTCACCTTGTGAATTATCTCCCATAAGTATACAACTAGGATATTTCCAAGTAATAGCAGATCCTGTTTCAACTTGTGTCCAAGAAATTTTTGAATTTAATCCTGCACAAATACCACGTTTTGTTACAAAATTATAAACACCCCCATTTCCGAATTCATCTCCTGAATACCAATTCTGAACAGTTGAGTATTTAATATTTGCATTTTCTAATGCAATTAATTCAACAACAGCTGCATGTAGTTGATTTGTATCATATTGTGGTGCGGTACAACCTTCTAAATAATTTACTTGACTATTTTTTTCGGCAACAATTAATGTTCTTTCAAATTGTCCCGACTTTTGATCATTTATTCTAAAGTAAGTAGATAAATCTAATGGACAAATTGTATCTTGTGGGATATAGCAAAAAGAACCATCAGTAAAAACAGCTGAATTTAAAGCTGCAAAATAATTATCACCAATTGGAACAACTGAACCTAAATATTTTTCAATTAAATCTGGATAATCATGAACAGCTTCAGAAATTGAAGAGAAAATAACTCCACATTTATTTAATTCTTCTTGAAATGTAGTTGCTATTGAAACACTATCGAATACAGCATCAATTGCTACATTAGCTAGTCTTTTTTGTTCAGTTAATGAGATTCCTAACTTTTCAAATGTTTCTAACAATTCTGGGTCAACTTCACTTAGATCTTTTAATTTTTTTTGTGATTTTGGAGCAGAATAATAAATAATATCTTGAAAATCAATTTGCGGAAATTTTAAATAAGCCCATTCTGGCTCATTCATTTGTTTCCATTTTTTATAAGCTTTTAAACGAAATTCTAATAAAAATTTTGGTTCTTTTTTCTTCTTTGATATTAATTTAACAGTCTGTTCATTTAATCCTTTTTCAATAATATCTTTCTCAATAGTTGTTGAAAATCCATATTGATAAGTTTTATTGACTAATTTAGTTATATTTGTATTTAAAACTTTGTTTGATTGATTAGTCATATATTTACTAAATATAAAATGTATATAGATGAATTAAAATTAAATATTGTTAATAACTTTTAATTATTATTATAAAGAAATTCTGAGTTTAAATTAAATTAATATATAAATTTTAAATTTAGTAAATATTCTAAAAAGTTATTGTATTTTTAATTAATATATACATTTGGGCTAGAATAGAACCATGTTATAATGATAAACAAGGTTGTTAATAATCATTCAACCGACAGAACTAATTTTATATTTTTAATTAGTTAAATATCTATTATATATTGCCTTTTTATTCTAAGGAGAAATCAATGTCTCAATCTGTATCAGAACGGACTCGAATTAAAAGTGACCGTTACGAATCTGGTGTAATCCCTTATGCTAAAATGGGTTACTGGGATGCTTCATACGCAGTAAAAACTACTGATGTTCTTGCATTATTCCGTATTACACCACAACCAGGTGTAGATCCAGTAGAAGCTGCAGCAGCTGTTGCTGGTGAATCTTCTACAGCTACATGGACAGTTGTATGGACTGATTTATTAACAGCTTGTGACCGTTACCGTGCGAAAGCTTACCGTGTTGATCCAGTTCCAAATTCAACTGATTCATACTTTGCTTTCATTGCATACGAATGTGATTTATTTGAAGAGGGTTCTTTAGCAAACTTAACAGCATCTATTATTGGTAACGTATTCGGTTTCAAAGCTGTAGCAGCGTTACGTTTAGAAGATATGCGTATTCCTCATTCATACTTAAAAACATTCCAAGGTCCTGCAACAGGTATCATTGTAGAGCGTGAACGTTTAAATAAATATGGTGCTCCATTATTAGGTGCAACAGTAAAACCAAAATTAGGTTTATCTGGTAAAAACTACGGTCGTGTAGTATTCGAAGGTTTAAAAGGTGGTTTAGACTTCTTAAAAGATGATGAAAACATTAACTCTCAACCATTTATGCGTTGGAGAGAACGTTTCTTATACTGTATGGAAGGTATTAACCGTGCAGCGGCTGCTACAGGTGAAGTTAAAGGTTCATACTTAAACATTACTGCAGCTACTATGGAAGAAGTTTACAAACGTGCAGAATATGCTAAAACTGTAGGCTCTGTAATTATCATGATCGATTTAGTTATGGGTTACACAGCAATTCAAAGTATTGCTTATTGGGCTCGTGAAAACGATATGGTATTACACTTACACCGTGCAGGTAACTCTACTTATGCTCGTCAAAAAAACCATGGTATCAACTTCCGTGTTATCTGTAAATGGATGCGTATGTCTGGTGTAGATCACATTCACGCTGGTACAGTTGTAGGTAAATTAGAAGGTGATCCTTTAATGATTAAAGGTTTCTACGATATTTTACGTAAACCAACTTTAGCTGTAAATTTACCTTACGGTATTTTCTTCGAAATGACTTGGGCTTCTTTACGTAAATGTATGCCTGTTGCATCTGGTGGTATCCACTGTGGTCAAATGCACCAATTAATTCACTATTTAGGTGATGATGTAGTATTACAATTTGGTGGTGGTACAATTGGTCACCCAGATGGTATTCAAGCAGGTGCTACAGCTAACCGTGTTGCTTTAGAAGCAATGGTATTAGCTCGTAACGAAGGTGCTGACTACTTTAACAATCAAGTTGGTCCTCAAATTTTACGTGACGCTGCTAGAGCATGTGGTCCGTTACAAACAGCTTTAGATTTATGGAAAGATATTTCTTTCAACTACACATCTACAGATACAGCTGATTTCGCTGAAACACCTACAGCAAACGTATAATAAGTTACTTTTAATAAATTAAAGGAGTATTTGAATAGTGAGACTTACACAAGGTTGCTTCTCGTTTTTACCAGATTTAACTGATCAACAAATTGAAAAACAAATCGCTTACTGTATTAACAAAGGTTGGGCGATGAACGTTGAGTGGACAGATGATCCACATCCTCGTAACAGCTACTGGGAGTTATGGGGTTTACCATTATTCGACGTTAAAGATCCTGGAAGTGTAATGTTTGAGTTAAAAGAAGCTCGTAAATCATGTGCAGCTGGTTACATTCGTATTAACGCATTCGATGCAAGTTACTCAACTGAAAGTTGTGTTATGTCTTTCATCGTAAACCGTCCAGCTAACGAACCAGGTTTCTATTTAGAACGTGAAGAAGGTCCTGCTCGTCAAATCCACTACACTATTAAAAGCTATAGTGTTCAAGCTAATCCAGAAGGTGGTCGTTACTAATTTTAATTAGTAACTAATTTTTAAAATAATATTTATTGATATATATATATCAATAAATATTAAACCAATATTTTTTATTTACATTTACTATTATTTCTTATTGTGCAAGTAAAACTTTTAAGTTAAGGCTGATTTACCAGCAATAATACTATCTGTTAATGATTTTAAAATTAATTTAATTGATCTTACAGCATCATCGTTTCCTGGAATTGGAATATCGATTAAATCGGGATCACAATTTGTATCTAAAATCGAAACAATTGGAATACCCAATTTTCGACATTCTTTAATAGCCGTCATTTCTCGTTTTTGATCAATAATAATAGCAATATCAGGCAAATCTTGCATCATTTTAATTCCATCTAAATGCTGACGTAGTTTTTTTAACTCTTTTCGACGCAAAGCTGCTTCTTTTTTTGTTAATAAACTAAATGTATTTTCAGCTTCTTGTTGTTCCAAATTTTTTAAATGTTCAATTCGTTCTTTTAAAGTTGCCCAGTTTGTTAACATTCCACCTAACCAACGATGATTTACATAAAAAGAATCACAACGTTTTGCTTCTTGGGCAATCAAAGTGCTAGCTTGACGTTTTGTACCAATAAATAAAAATTTTTTTCCCTGACTCGCCGCCGATTGTAAATAACTATTAGCTTCTTTTAATAAAGTTGCAGATTGTACTAAATCTAATATATGAATGTTATTTACTTCACTATAAATATAAGGAAACATTTTTGGATTCCATCTATATGCTTTATGACCAAAATGGACCCCAGCTTCTAATAATTGAGATAAATTTATATTAGACATAAAAATTTTAAATAACTTAAATAAAAATATAATTTTTAGATCAAATCCTAACAAACATTAAAAAACTTGTCTAGCATTTTTTTGAATATTAGGAATGTTTTTTAATGTTGTTTTAATCATATTAGGAGATGATCCATACTTTTTGAAACAATCACGATAGTTTTGTGATCCTGTTCCAGCTGGAATTAAATGTCCAATAATAATATTTTCTTTTAATCCACGTAACCAATCAATTCGCCCTTCAATTGCTGCTTTTGTAAGTACACGTGTTGTTTCTTGAAAACTTGCTGCAGAAATAAAACTTGGATTATTTAACGCAGCTTTTGTAATTCCAAGTAATAATGGTACATAATAAGCAGGTTGTTTTTCTTGAGTTTGAATGATTTGATTAATATATTGAATATGATATAAATCAATAACTTCTCTTCTCAATAGTGGAGTATTACCTTCATAAGTTATTAAAACTTTAGTGGTCATTTGTTTAATAATAAGTTCTAAATGTTTATCGTTAATTGAGACACCTTGTGATTGATATACTAATTGAACAGAATTTAAAATAAATGATTGAACTTTTTTAAAACTTTTATAACTACCTTCATAATTATTAATTAAACGATTATACTTAATTATTTTTGTTCGCTCACATAAAAAAGATTTTATTAATCCATAATAATTAAAATATACTTTTAATAATTTATGAGGATTAATTCTTTCATTTTCTTTAATAGATGTACCTAATTTTCTAAATTCAAAATTTGGATCTAAACCTGTCTTTTGAATTAATAAACCCTTTTTTTTACTGGTTGGAATTCTTTTTATCACTAAATTTTTTTTTCGTGCTTCTAATATTTCTTCAATTCTTGGTAAACCTTGAACAATATCTCCAGTAATTTCTTTTTCAAGATTTAATAATCCAATTGTTTCTCCCTCTTCTATAAATTCACTGTTTTTACAAAATACACTATTAACATCTTGTTCAAAATAATCTTCTGTTATGGAATAAAGACCAATTGATTTTGTAGCTTTTGTGAAATGATGTTCTACAAATTTTACTAATGTTAATTGATATTGAGAATCTTTTACTTGTTTATATCTATTTTTTAAAGTCTCTGAACTTTGAATTAATAGTGTACGATCCATTTTTCTTAGACCAGGATTTTGTAAATCTTTTGATTGTAATATTCTATTTAATTTTAAATTTGATTTTTTATTATGTATAGAAAATTTTTTAAAAAATTGTGGGATTAAAGAGCTATAAAGTTTTCCATTTTTTTTAAAGAAAATTTTTGAAAATTCTGACTTACAATTAATAGGATCTTTCAAAAAAGAACTTGAATTATAGTTTTTTGTGATAGAAAACTTCATCGTATCATAATAATTTAATGAAATCAACTGATTTATTTTTAAACGAGATTGAATCCGAGTTGGAGAAATTAATTTATATTGTAAATTAGTCTTATTAATTAAATCATTATTTTTACAATTGGGAAAGAAATAAGGTTTACCTTTTTGAAGAGTAAAGAAATTATTATTTTCAATAATAATTTTACCAGTTTCATTTACATTTGAACTATCAATAATAAAATCATTTAATTTTTTATTAAGGAATCGATCTTTTGAAATCATTAAACAATCATTATTTGAAATTAAAAGAATTTGTTTATTATCTTGTTTTTTTATTTTAAATTTAACAATTTCTAATGAATTTAATGTTATTGCTTCTAAATAACCTAAAGTAGTATAACTATCTACAAATTGATTTTGTTGAACAAGAAAACAGGATTGTAAGTTTTTATATTTTAAATAAGGTGAAATATAATTGTTTAAATACAGTCTTTCACTAGTTTGAAAATCAACTGAATTAGTTTTTTTATTATTTATTAATTCAATATGTATATTATTTTTTAATAATTTATTATTTTTAAAAGTCAAAACACTTGAAATTAAATTTAAATTTTTTGTACCTTTTATAATTTGATTCGGTTTATACAAAAAAGTTGCTTTAGACTCTAATTTTGAATCTGAATTAAATTTAGATTCAAATAATTTTGAATGAGGAAATTCATATATTTCAATTGGTCGAATTAATAATTGTTCACTATTTTTTTCAACTATATGTTCACAAAATGATAATTTTTTAATAGGGATATTTGAAAAAATAACTTCACCTGGATAGTAAACTTTTTTTGCTGCATTTTTAAATTTTTTTCCTTCATAAACCAAACCTGACTTGATTGAAATTGTTTGAATAAGATTATTTTTTTGATTTACAATTACAATTCCAGATGTTTTAGAAAAAAGACCTGGAATTATTTCAAATCCTTCAGATATCAAATCGCCATGTTCAACAAGTAAAATATTTTGTTCGCAATTTACTTTATGAATTTCTTCCCCTAACCAAATAATTGTACGATAAGAAATAACTGGTTTATATTTTCTTTTTAAATGAATATTATTACAATAAGAAACACTTAAATTTATCCTATTAGATTTAAATAAATTTCGGTAATCATAATAAACACTACCACCTGTTAATGTTCGGAATAAATTTGTTATTAAAGTTCCAAATTGTTCATTCCTTGTCATTTGTAAGTAAAAATTTGAATTTTTAACTTTTAACTTTACAAGATATTTTAAACCTTGAATATTTAATAAATAATTTTTATGTTCAATAGGAAATGCTAATTTTTTTAATTTAGAATTTGATATTGAATATTTATTATTATTAATTCTAATTACTCGTTGGTATAAACTTTGCTTATTATTTTGAAATTCAACGAATCCTTTATAATGGTTTATAAGTTTAGTCCGAAAAACATAACTATATTTATTAAGTTTATAGTCAGGATAAAAATTTATAAATGAATTATTTGGACTATTATAAAGTTGACCAGATAAGATCCATATTAATTTATTATTATTTAATAAATTCACTTTTTTTTTTAAACGAGGCATAAAAATTTCACCACATTTATCACTTAATATTGGTTCTATTTCTGTTTTAATTTGTTTATCTGTATTAATTAATTCTCCAATAACTGTATCTTTTAAAATATATTGGTTATTCTTTGGAAATAATATTGTATTTTTTAAAACTTCCATTTTAACTAATTCTTGATCTTTATCATCTGGAATTAATATTAAAGAACCTGAGTTTTTTGTAACAGAAACATCTTCACCACGATTAGTTCTTAAAATTACTGTTTTTAAACTTTTATAAAATCTTATAATTCCATTTAATGGGCTAATAATTTGTCGTCTAGCCTCTGAAGTAAAAATTCCTCCTGTATGAAAAGTTCGCATTGTAAGCTGAGTTCCAGGTTCTCCAATAGATTGACCTGCTAAAATTCCAATTGCTTCACCAATATCAACCAAATTTTCATTAGCTAAATCCCAACCATAACATTTCTGACAAATTGCTCGATATAAATTACAAGTTAAAGGTGATCGAATATAAAATTCTTGAATTTGTCGTTGTTGAAATTCTTGAATTAATTTTGGAGTTACTTCTCTATTAGCTTTTGCGATTAAAGTTTTTGTTTCAGGATCAAAAATCGGTTTATTTAGAATTCGACCTAATATTTTCTGATAAATTAAATCAGCTTTTTTTAATTGATTATTAGAAATTGATAGTAAAAATGAATGTGTTGTTAAACAATCTTTTTCTCGTATTAAAATATCTTGAGCTACGTCAATTAAACGACGAGTCAAATAACCTGAATTGGCAGTTTTTAGAGCAGTATCTACGATTCCTTTTCGAGCACCATATCCAGACATTAAGTAATCAGTAATGGTTAATCCTTCACGAAAATTTTTTTTAATTGGTAATTTCATAATCTCACCATTTGGATCAGACATAAGACCTCGCATACCAATTAATTGACGAACCTGAGATAAATTTCCTCTAGCACCTGAAAAGGCCATAATATAAACAGAATTTAAAGGATCATAATTTTTAAAAAAATAAATAATTTGATCTTTTAAAGATTCACTTGTAAGACTCCAAGTATCAATTATCTTTTGAAATCTTTCAACATCAGTAATTTTTCCTTTTAAATAAATTTTTTCAGCATTAATAATTTCTTTGTTAGCTGTTTCAATCATTAAATTTTTAACAAAAGGAATTTTCAAATCTTCAATACTAATTGAAATTCCAGCTTGACTAGCATATTTAAATCCTAAATATTTTAATTCATCAGCTAAAAAACAAGCTTGCATAGAATCATAATTCGTAAAACTCCAAGCCAGTAATTGTCTTAATTGTTTTTTACCTATTAGGGTATTTTGATAAGTATAATTTTTCATAAAATTTATTTCGTATTTCACTTTTTATTTATAAAAAATTTAGAGTTTTTTGAATTGTATAATTTAAAATAACACGTCCTGTTGTTGTCTTTAAATATTGAACAATTATATTATTATCTTTTGTTTTTCTAATTTGTATATTTTCATAAAACTCAATTATTGTATCATCATTCAATTTAACTCTTTTTATCAAGTTTGACAAAGGTTGATTTTCATCTTTAATTCGAACCCAAATTGAACTATGAATTTCAATTTGATTTTGATCATAAGCTAAAATTACATCTTCTAAATTTGCAAAATAATGACTTGAACCAAGTAAACCTTCAATATTATTTACTGTTAAATAATAACATCCTAAAACCATATCTTGACTTGGCATAATAATTGGTTCTCCATTAGCAGGAGATAAAAAATTATAAGGTGCTAACATTAACATATAACATTCAGCTTGAGCTTCTAATGATAATGGAATATGTACAGCCATTTGATCTCCATCAAAATCTGCATTAAAGGCTGAACAAACTAAAGGATGAAGTTTAATTGCTCGCCCTTGAACTAAAATGGGTTCAAATGCTTGAATTCCTAATCGATGTAAAGTTGGAGCTCGGTTTAAAAAAATAGGATGATTCGTTAAAACTTTTTCTAAAACTGGATCTATAATAGGTTCATTTTGTTGAATTAAATTTTTAGCAATCTTCATATTACTTGCTAAACCTTGATTAATTAATTCTCTAATCATAAAAGGTTGAAACAATTCAATTGCCATTTCATAAGGCAAACCACATTGATTTAATTTTAAACTTGGTCCTACAACAATAACAGATCTTCCAGAATAATCAACGCGTTTTCCTAATAAATTTTGACGAAAACGACCATGTTTTCCTTTGATAATATCCGATAAAGATTTTAATGGACGATTATTTGCACTTAAAGCAATTTTACCTCGTTTTCCATTATCAATCAAAGTATCGACAGCTTCTTGTAATAACCTTTTTTCATTACGAATAATTAATTGTGGAGCATCGATTTCTAAGAGTCTAAGTAATCGGTTATTTCGTGTTATTATGCGTCTATATAATTCATTTAAATCTGAAGTTGCAAATCGTCCACCTTCTAATTGAATCATAGGTCTTAAAGCTGGAGGAATTACAGGTAAAATCGTTAAAATCATCCAAGCTGGATTAGATCCAGTACCAATTAAATTTTCTAAAATCCTAATTCGTTTAATTGCCTGTTCACGTATTTTATAAATTCTTTGTTGTTCCCATTTTCTAAACCATTTAGATTCATTATATATTGGGCTTTCTTTATTTAGTATTTTGGTACAAACTAAAATAAAATATCTTGTCCTAAAAATCTCTGATTTTAAATCAAGCTTTTCTAATTCTCGTTTAATTAAAGGAGCTCCAATTAAAAAGTTAGGTGTTGCACGTAATAAATATTTAGGTGTACTATATCGACGATTTTGTGGCTTTGGATAAGGTTTTAAAGGATAACCACTATACCCTAATTCTCGACTTCTTCTATATTGTTGTAAATCCCAATGTAATCCATAAAATGAAATTTCATCTTCTGCAATAAAATATATTAATGAAGCTAATTTAATTCGTTTTACTCTTTCATCCCATAAATCAACAATTGTTGAAGTTGTTAACTTTAATCCTTCACATTTTTTACATTTTTCTGAATGAGCTGTATAAGTTGTATCTAATTGCTTTTCACATTCTTCAACTTCTAAAAGTAAAGCCATAAAATTCGGTCGGCTATTTATGTACCAAACGTGAGTAACAGGATATATTAAATTAATATATCCCATTCGATGTCTTCTTACACGAGATTCGGTTAATTCAACACCACATCGTTCACAAATAAGTCCTTCATATCTAACACGTTTATATTTTCCACATGTACATTCTAAACTTTTACTTGGTCCAAAAATTCTTTCACAGAATAACCCATCCATTTCTGGTTTAAATGTACGATAATTTATAGTTTCAGACTTTTGAACTTCTCCTACAAATTGTCCATTTGGTAATTTTCTATTTGCCCATTGTAATATTCGAAAAGGAGAAGCTAATTTTATTTTGATATAGTCAAATTCTTTTGCGAATTGTATCATTATTATTAAAATGAAATATCGTTTATATTTGAAGTTGGAGAAAAAGTTTTTGATAAAGCGTTATATTTTTCAATTAGGTTAACTTCAACTTCATAGCGTTTAGTTGAACTAAATTTTTCAATTTTATAAGTGCTCATATCTAAACCAATTGAACGTAATTCTTGTAATAAAACTTTAAATGATTCTGGAATTCCAAATTTTGGAATTTGTTGTCCTTTGACAATTGCATTTAATGTTTCATTTCGTCCTTGCATATCATCTGATTTTATAGTTAAAAGTTCTTTTAAAGTAAATGCTGCCCCAAATCCTTCTAATGCCCAAACTTCCATTTCTCCAAATCGTTGACCTCCATGTTGAGCTTTTCCTCTTAATGGTTGTTGAGTAATAAGAGAATAAGGACCTGTTGCACGTGCATGCATTTTATCATCAACTAAATGAATTAATTTTAACATATATGCATTTCCAACAGTGATTGGATTTTCGAATTCTTTTCCTGTTCGTCCATCAATTAAAACCATCTTACCTGGTGCATAAGGATTAAATAACCAACTTTCATTATTTATAATTGAAGCTTGTCTTAATTTTTTATTAATTAAAATTCGAGACATTTCTAAACCATACATTTCATCAAATGGTAAAATTTTAAATCTAGAATTTAATTTGTCACCAGCTAAACCTAATAAACATTCATAAAGTTGACCTACATTCATTCGTGAAGGCACACCTAGTGGATTTAAAATAATATCAATGGGTGTTCCATCTGGTAAAAATGGCATATCTTGACGTGGTAAAATACGAGAAATAATTCCTTTATTTCCATGTCGACCAGCAATTTTATCTCCAACTTGAATTTTGCGAATTTGAGCAATAAAAATGTAAATTTTTTCAAATTTATAAGTCAATTTAGTTCGTCGATTAAATGTTACTGTTTCAATAACACGACCATATTCACCATCAGGCATTCTATAAGAATTATCTTTAACACCTTTTGCTTTTGCTCCAAAAATAGCTCTTAATAATTTAGACTCAGGTAATTGTTCAGAAGTATTATTTGAAACAACTTTACCAACTAATATATCTCCTGGTTTTACAAATGTTCCAACAGTAACAATTCCATCATCATTTAAATGTTTAACTTCAGTTGCATTTAGGTTTGGAATATTTTTTGTTGTTTGTTCTAAAGTTTCAGAATTTTTATCGATTTCAATTTTATATCTTTCAATATGAATAGAAGTAAAAATATCATCGTAAACTAATCTTTCATTTATTAAAATAGCATCTTCAAAATTATAACCTTGCCAAGGCATATAGCCAATTAAAACATTTTGTCCTAAAGATAATTCGTTATCCGTTATACCTGGACCATCTGTAAGAATTTGCCCTGATTTAACTTTTTCTCCTTTCCAAACAATTGGTCGATGATTAATACAAGTTTGTTGATTGGAACGTAAATATTTTTGTAGTTTATAGGTTAATTTTTTTCCATTTTTATCTTTTATAATAATTTTATTAGCTGTTACAGAATTTACAATACCAGATAATTGAGCATTTAATGTCATTCCCGAATCAATTGCAATTTGGTTTTCTAATCCAGTACCAACAATTGGTTTTTGAGGTAAAATTAATGGAACAGATTGACGCTGCATGTTTGAACCCATTAAAGAACGGTTTGCATCATCATGTTCAAAAAATGGAATTAAAGAAGCAGCTACAGAAACTACTTGAACGGGGGAAATAGAAATAAAATCAACTTCAGATGGGGTTACATTAATAATATCTTGTTTGTATCTAACTGGAATTACATTTTTTATTAAATAATTCTCTTTGTTAGTTGCAATATCTGCTGGTGCAATTTTATATAAATCTTCGATATCAGCTGTTAAATAAATTGGATTTCCTGTTTTAATAACTTTTCCATTAATAACACGCCAAAATGGTGTTTCTAAAAATCCTGATTTATTAACACGAGCACAAGTTGTTAACGATGCAATTAAACCAACATTTTGTCCTTCGGGAGTTTCAATTGGACAAATTCTACCATAGTGACTTGGATGAATATCTCGAACAGCAAAACTTATTCGGTCACGATCAAATCCACCCGGGCCTAATCCACTTATTCGACGTCTATGAGTAAGCGATGATAATGGGTTTGTTTGGTCAAGATATTGAGATAATTGACTTGAACCAAAAAATTCTCGTACTGTAGCATTAACAATATTTAGACTTAATAAATGACTTGAATCAATTTTATTTGTTTGATTACGTAGTTTTCGAATTAATCTTTGAAACCCAATTCTAAATAGATTTTGTAATAATTCTCCAACAGATCTAACTCGTCGATTTTTTAAATGATCAATATCGTCTTGAACAGTTTTTGAAATAGTTAAATTTATTAATTTATCAATAATTGCAAAAATATCTTCATAAGTTATTGTTTGAAGTCGTTCACTAATTTTTAAATTTAGTCGATTATTAACTTTCAATCTTCCAACCCTACCCAATCTATAATAAGTGGAGTCAAAAATTCGAGAAAATTCTGAAATATTTTTAAAATTATTTAAATTCAAATTAAATCGAAGTAATGGTTGATTTAACTGCTTTGAATTTATTAATAATGGCTTATTAAAATAGAAAAAATCAGAATGTTCTAAATTTTGATAAATTTCTAAATCTGTTAATCCCATTTCTTTTAATAAATAAAGAACTGGTTTTTGATTAATTTTATCTAATTGAATAATAACTTCATCTTCCTGGTTTTTAATTGGGTATTTATAGGAATTAATTTTCGTATTTCTTTGGAAAGTAAAACGGATCCATGATCCATACTCAGGTATTAATGTTGCTGTATATAAATCTTTTTTATCATATTTTTTATGATAATTAGTTTTAATTTCATGATCTTTTTTATAAAGAAGTAACTGCGTTTTTGTTTTAAGATATTTATGTCGTTCCGATTTATATGACAATTTATTTTTTCCAAAGATATATTTTAATTGTTCTTTTAAACTTCTTGAAAAGTAAACTGTTGGACGTAAACTCTTGAATTTTGTTAATTGGTTAACATTATTAACTTTTGTAATTAATTCTTTTATATTTTGTTTTAAAAAAGAAAAATGACGCATTTCAATTAACCAATCTTGTGAATTTTTTGTAATCAAGAATAACTGAGAATTTAATTGATTTTGCGCTAATTTTTGTGAATTAATAATTGCTTTATCATATATACTGCATAATTTAAAAATTTGATCTGGTGATAAAACTAAATTATTTATTGGAAATAAAATTTGATTAACTTTAACAAATTCTTCTAACCATTTTTTATCATCTTGAATATTCTTAGCATCTTGTCCTTTCTTTTGGAGCCAGTTTGATTGAAAAATTTCATATTTAATTAAAAGTTTCAATAAAAAATTAAAATATTTTAACAAATAAGTAATCTTATCTTTTTTTAAATTATTTTTGAAATGTTTAAAATTATCTTGTAATTTTAGCCATTTTAAAAATAATTTAATTAATTCTTTTTTTGAATTAGAATCAGAAATTTTTGAAATGGTTCTATATAATTTAAAACATTGTAAAAAATAAAACGAAGAATGTTTTTCTGTTTTTTTTAGGTAGTTAAGAGAATAGTAATAAATGGAATTATTTTTCCAATATGGTACAATTTTTTTTTTTCTTTTTAATGGGTCATAAGTTGTTGTTGGAATAGGGAAAAATAGATCGAATTCAGAAATAAAAGCTTCTCCCGATGGTAAAAATGAATGTAATTTATTAATATCTGTTGATAATTTTCGTTTAAATTGTTTTCGTATTCTTTGATTTTTATTTTTTTCAAAATAAACTCCAGGACTCCGAATAATTTGACTAACAATAACACGTTCACATCCATTAATCACGAATGTCGCATATGTAGTCATAAGTGGAAGAGTAATAATTGGAAATTGATTATGATAATGAACACTATTCATTATCTTATTCCGGACTTCTATTGGAATAACTAATTGTGCTCTATAATTTCCACTATATTTTCGTGCAATTAATAGACTATAGGGTGGTTTAATTAAATTGTATTCTTCTCCAAACATGATATATTCAGTATTTTGACTAAAATCATGTATCCTAGAAAACAAAGATAATTCTTCATTTAAACCTTGAGTAATAAACCAACAAAAGCTTATTCTTTGCATTTCCAAAAAATCTGGAAGAGCATTAATATAATTTATATTCTGTTTCATGATTTTTGTTAGTAAATCCAATGATAATAATTACTTATATTCAGATGTTATTTTTACTAATTTTTTGTCTTAATAAATAATGTTAAGAAAATTTTTAATTTTCTTAACTAAAAATTTTAAATAATTAAAAAAAATCTCTAACTATCAAGTCCATAAAAATTTAAATTAAATCTTAAGATTCTAATTAAACATAAAGTTACTAAATATATTAAAAACTCTTATTTAAAGTTTATTCGCTTAACAATAAGAATATTTATATTACGTTAGTATAATAAATTCTTAAGTAAAATAAGATAATTTCAATAGGTTTAACTCGCTCTTAAAGCACTAAGTAATTTTGACTTTTTTCTTGCAGCAGTATTTTTATGAAATACATTTTTTTTGGTAGCTTTATCAATTAAACTGTAAACTAAATTTAGAGTTTTTTGTGCTTTTTCGTAATTTTCAGGATTTTTTGAGATTTTATAAATTTCTAAATCTTTCAAAAATTTTTTTATTACAGTTCTAACTGAACTTTTATAAAAACGATTTCTTAATCGATTACGTTCATTAATACCAATACGTTTTTCTGCCGATTTATTATTAGCCATAATATCTATTTAATCTTTTAAGTAGTTATTTTAAAAATTAATGTTCAATAGTATCATAATACATTTGATAAAAAATTAAAAGTTTTTAAAATAAAATTTTTTTATCATAAATAAATGATTATTAACCCTTGATAAGATAGAAATTTTTAGGCAATATAATAATTAAAATTATATATTTCAAATTTTTATGGCAAAAAACAAAGGTACTCGAATTTTAATTACTTTAGAATGTACGGAGTGTCGTTCAAACTTAAACAAACGATCATCGGGTGTTTCTAGATATTTAACGCAAAAAAATCGTCGCAATAATCCCGAAAGATTAGAGTTAAAAAAATATTGTCCACATTGTAATAAATCTACTATACATAAAGAAATAAAATAAATTATGATTTCAAAAAAACAAAAAACATCGCCAATTAGTATTAATCAGAAAATTGATTATAAAGATATCGATTTATTAACCTTATTTGTAACGGAACAAGGAAAAATTTTACCAAGACGTGCTACGGGTGTAACTGTTCAACAACAACGAAAATTGGCAAAAGCAATTAAAAGAGCTAGAATTTTATCATTGTTTCCTTTTGTTGCGTCTAACTCTATTTAAAAATTTCGAGTTATTATACTAACTCGAAATTTTTAATGTTAATCTAAATTAATTTATAAGGAGAATTTTATGGGGAATTTTATCGATAAAACATTTACAGTAATCGCTGATATTCTTTTAAAAGTTTTACCTGCAAGTAAACAAGAAAAAGAAGCCTTTTCTTATTATAGAGCAGGAATGTCTGCACAGTCGAAAGGACGTTATGCTGAAGCATTGCAAAATTATTATGAAGCACTCCAAGTAGAGGAAGATCCATACGATCGTAGTTATACACTTTATAATATTGGTTTAATTTATGGAAATACAGGTAAATATACTCAAGCTTTAGAATTTTATCATCAAGCTCTTGCTTTAAATTCAAATCTTCCACAAGCTCTAAATAATATTGCTGTTATTTATCATTCACAGGCTCTTCGAGCACAAAGTTTAGAAGAAGATGAATATATTGAATTATCAAATGAATTATTTGATAAAGCTTCAGAATATTGGATCCAAGCACTAAAATTAGCACCTGACAATTATCCTGGTGCACGAAATTGGTTAAAAGTTACTGGAAGATTAAGTGATAATAATTAATAAATAATTTAATTACGTTTCATCGATTATGTTCAAGAATTGAATTAATTTTGTTGTACAATAATATATTAATTATTAAATATCAAATTTGTTAATACTTTACATAATACGTAAAATTGCGAAAGTATATTTATTCTCAAGTATTTTAAATATATGTTAAATCAAAATGGTAAAAACTAATTTAAATAAAGGTTACGTTACTCAAATTATTGGTCCTGTACTAGATATTAAATTTTCTGAAGGAAATTTACCACCTATTTACAGTGCAATTGAAATTTCATTAGAAGATGGAACTAAAACTATCGTTGAAGTACAACAATTATTAGGTGACAATAAAGTACGAGCAGTATCAATGCGATCAACAGACGGTTTAAAACGTGGAGTTGAAGCCTTAGATTTAGGTACTCCAATTAATGTGCCTGTTGGTACTCCAACATTAGGTCGAATTTTTAATGTAATTGG
>Ga0210065_1000161_pt1 | contig 19297 bp, 8 predicted proteins | sample Muzzi_PWB_D1_FD_185533 | JGI IMG/M metagenome (GOLD analysis project Ga0210065, IMG submission 185533) | Wetland microbial communities from San Francisco Bay, California, USA, that impact long-term carbon sequestration - Muzzi_PWB_D1 (SPAdes) | ecosystem: Environmental > Aquatic > Marine >... | reverse complement strand
GACCACGATTCCCTGTTCATCGACGACCCCCGCCCGGATATCCAGGGGGGACGCGGATCCCGGGGCGATGAAATCCGCCATGGAGATCTCCACGTGGACCCCCGCGCAAACTGGAGACCAGTACAGATCCTCGCACAGGCCCGGCTCGAAGGACTCGCTGTTCGTGCACAGCGTGTCCCCGTTGCTGATCCCCCAGGCGGTGACCACGTAGCCCTGGCCGTTCTCCACTGTGAACACATAAGCGGGCTCGGCGGGGGTGTGCTCGTGGGTCTCGATGAGATCCCCGTCCGCGGTCGCGATCTCCGATTTCACCTCCGTGAAGCGCCCGCTGTCGACCAACGGCTTCAGATCGACGTGGATGTCCCCGGAGAAGACCAACTGGTCGAGGATTTCGACAGGGAAGGCCGGATCGTCGAAGTACCGCGCGAGCACCTGGAAGTCCGACTGCGGGCCGGTGAAGTCCCCGGGGACCACCGCGGTGGCGGCGATATCGAGAGTGCCGTCGCCGTTGAAGTCCGCGCGGGGATAGACGTCCTCCCGGGCGGGAGGTTCGACGCTGCCGTTGCCATTGACATCGAATTTGATGTGGGTCGCCGAGCCGTCGAAGAGCGCCCCCGGTGTTTCCGCGGTCTGGTGGTACCAGTCGCGCCAGCGTCGAAAGTCGGACATGTCGATCACTCCGTCCCCGATCCCCCCGTCACCGTCCGCGTCGGCTTCGATGAAGTCGGTCGACGGGTCGTCGGTGAGAACCCGCTGGTTGCCGTCTTGGGTTCCGTCGTCGATGTCCAGAAGCATGCGGACCACGGCGGCGTCGCCGCGCAACCCGTCGATGGCCAGAGCGGAGGCGAAAGCGTCGATACGAGGCGAAACCGCCACGGTCCGGTTCGGGAATGTCGGCTGCCTGTTGTCCATCAAAAGGGTGGTCAATTCGCTGTTGGTGAGCGAAGGGTCAATGCTCAAGAGGTAACTGGCCAGGCCCGTCACGTGGGGAGCCGCCGCCGAGGTGCCGCTTGCCGTCTTGAACCCACTCCCCAGTGTGGTGCTGAGCACCTTGCCCCCCGGTGCGGATAGGTGGCCTCCCGGATTGGACATCCCCAGGCGGCGGCCGCCGTCCTCGACCTCGATGGCCTCGACCACGAGGATGTCCGGCGCCCCCAATTCCAGGGCCGCGTGGGAAAGCGGGCTGTTCCACCGGGCCTCGACCGGTGAGGGATGGCTTTCACTGTCGTTGCCCGACGAAACCATGATCAGGGGCATCGCGCCCGATTCCCTCATGCCCTCCAGCAAGCGGAAGATCATCCGGGCGTGGATCTTCAGCATCACCTTTTTTACCGGAGCATTGTCCGGGTGGACCTTCCTCCAGTTCAAACCCATGCTGATGTTGATGACGCGCGCGCCGGCGCCCGTGACCGCCTGGATCCCCTTGCCGATATCTCCTGAAGTCGGTATTCCCCGGGGGCCCGCCACCAGTAATTCGGCAAAAGGACTGACCCCGTCGATTCCTTTCCCGTTGTTGAAATCCCCGGCCATGATGCCGCACACGAAGGTGCCGTGATAGTGGATGCCTTCGCCTCTTACCCGCTGGAATGCCAGATCATCGTGCGCGCCGATTCCGGCATCGACCACGCCGGTCGGTACGGTGGGATCGCCTCTTTTCGCGATGGCCGAATTGAGGTTCCACATCTGCGGCATCCGGCACATTTCCATGCCCCAGTTCCCGCCTTCCGCTCCCCTTTCCCAGGTCCAGGCCGTGGGTTCGGCACCGGAATCTGGGACAAAATCCTCCTCGATGGCCACATCGCGTTCGGCGAACAGGATGACACTTTCGGCCTCCAGGGATGCGACCAGGGCGTCCATTTCCCCGTGGGAAGTCGTGGGCACACGCAACATGAGCATGCCACCGGTTCCGCTCGCGGTCCCGGGGATCCCCCCGGCGATGGCGCCCCCGATGCGGGCGATGAGTTCATTGGCCTTTCCCACGGTTGCCTCGGGCGTGAAATTCAACAGGAGGGTGTTGATCGAAACAGAGAGGTCCGGAAGGTCCGGGTGATCGTCCCTGAAGTCCTCCGCGTGGGCGAAATAGTCCAGATCGGGGATCGAAGCCGAGGCGTTGTCGGTCGGGTTGCCCGGCAGGGCGCGGAGTGATATCACCGAAAGATCCCTGTCGCCTTTTGTCTGGGCGAGGCGGGCCGACACCTGAACCAGCCCGTCGGCACCGCCAAGGATCACGTCCACCGTGGCTTCCCCGTCGACCATGGCCGCCTTCGCGGGGGATATTGTCCCGGTCGAGACCGACAGGGTCACTTCTCCGGTGATCGAGGACAGGGGGACCGTTCCCCTGGAGCCCACCGCCCTGATGGTCATGGGAAAACTCTCCCCGGCCACGATGGTGCCGGGGGCGTTCAATTCGAGTGATTGGAAGGTCTCGGTTTCCGGTTCGGTCGAATCACTGCACCCCTGAAGGAGGCAGAAGAGGCCGAACAGCAATATCACCATTGACCTATGGAATACGGGGCAGGTTGGGGACACCGGTTTCATGGCCTCTCCTGATTATTTTGGTTTTCTGGGGACGCTCGTTTCAAGGGGTACGTTTTGCTTGCGGCGGAATCTCTTGCAAATACTTTTGGCTGTGGCTTTGAAATTGTGTCTGGCCTTGGATTCCGAGATTTCATCAAAAAGAGGACCCCCCGGGGGGTCCTCTTTTTTTTCTTATTGTCATGTTTACTGCCAAACAATGTCCATATTTAAGGGGCACCGGGCCCGGACACAATTTCAAAGGCACAGCCTGACCGTTTGCCGGGAAAAATCCTCCAATCAGGCCCCCCGACGCCCAAATGTCCGATAGAGAGCCGGCAGCACCACCAGGGTCAGGGCGTTGGCGGACAGGACGCCGCCGATCACGACGGTTGCCAAAGGACGTTGCACCTCGGCCCCCACTCCGGTATTCAGGGCCATGGGAACAAACCCGAGCGCGGCCACGAAGGTGGTCATCAGGACGGGCCTCAACCGCATCAGCGCACTGTTCATGATGGCGTCATCCAGGGAACGGCCCTCGCGAAGCAGACGCTGCATGGTCGAGACCATCACCAGACCCGCCAGCATGGCCACGCCCGAAACGGCCACGAAACCGATCCCCGCGGACACCGTGTAGGGCATGCCGCGGACCCACAGGGCCAGGATTCCGCCCAGGGTCGCGAACGGGGCCGCCATGAAGATGATCAGGGCGTCCCGCCAGGAGTGGGTGCTCGAGTAGAGCAGGAACAGGATCAGGGCCAGGGCCACCGGCACGACCACCGCCAAGCGCAGCCGCGCCCGCTCCATGTGCTCGAACTGGCCGGCGAATTCGAGGTAGTAACCCGCGGGAAGTTCTATCTCCGCGGCGATCCGCTTGCGGGCCTCGGCCACGAAGCCGCCCACGTCACGCCCGCGCACGTTGCACTGGGCCACGATGCGCCGCCGCTGCCATTCGCGGGTGATGGTCGAAGGTCCCTCGACCAGTTCGATGCTCGCCAGGTGTTCGAGGGGAATCTGGGCCCCGGTCGCGGTGGATACCGGCATCCGACGCAGTTTTTCCGGATCGTTGCGAAGGCGCTCGGGCAAACGCACGGCCAGATCGAAGCGCCACTGGCCTTCACGCACCTCCCCGACGGTAATCCCGCCCACCGCCTCGACCAGTTCGAGGACGTGCCGGGCGGAGACCCCGTGGCGCGCGATGGCCTCCTGGTCGACCCGGATCTCCATCACCGGCTGCCCGGTGATCTGCTCGACGTAGAGGTCGGCCGCGCCGGGGATCGATTCGAGGACCCTCCCCACTTCCGCCGCCGAATCGCGAAGCACCTCCAGGTCATCCCCGAAGATCTTGATCCCCACATCGGTCCGGATGCCGGCGATCATCTCGTTGAGACGCATCTCGATGGGCTGGGTGAAGACGACCCTCATGCCCGGCAGCCCCGAGATCTCCGCGTTCATGACCTCGACCAACTCGTCCTGGGTACGGGCCTTGGTCCACTGCTTGCGCGGAAACAGGGTCAGATAGATGTCCGTCAGCTCGATACCCATGGGATCGGTGGCCACCTCGGCCGTGCCGGTCCGGGACCAGACGCGACGGACCTCGTCGGGAAACCGCTCGAGGATCAGCTTCTCGATCCGCGTGCCGTAACGAATGGATTCCTCGAGGGAAGCGCCCGACAGACGCACCGTGTTGATGGCCAGGCTGCCCTCGGAAAGGCGGGGGATGAACTCCGACCCGATGGTCAGCCCCACCGCCCCGCCCAGGGCCAACAGAACCAGGGTCGCCAGGATAACGGCTTTCCGCCGCTCCACCGCGAAATGGACCACCGGCCGATAGACCCTCGTGAGCATGGCCACGAGACGGTTTTCCTTCTCTTGCGGGCGGCCGCGCAGGACGTAACTGGCCAGGACCGGCATCAGGGTCAGGGACAGGATCAGCGATCCGGCCAGGGCGAACATCAGGGTCAGCGCCATGGGCTGGAAAAGCTTGCCCTCGATTCCCTCCAACGCCAGGACGGGCAGAAACACGATGGCGATGATCAGTTCGCCGAACATGGTGGGCCGGCGGACCTCGAGCGCGGCTTCCCTGACCGTTTCCAGGACGGTGCCCTTGCGCGCGGGATCCTGCAGACGGCGGACGCTGTTCTCGACCATGATCACCGAACTGTCCACGATCAGGCCGAAATCGATGGCCCCGAGACTCATGAGGGATCCCGCGATGCCGAACCGCAGCATGCCCTGGGCCGCGAACATCATGGACAGGGGGATGGCCAGGGCCACGATCAGTCCCGCGCGAAGATTTCCCAAAAAGACGAAGAGAACCGCCACCACGAGGATCGCGCCCTCGACCAGGTTTTCCCTGACCGTTTCCAGGACCTGGTCGACAAGGTCGGTCCTTTCGTAGACCGCCTCGATCTTGACCCCCTCGGGCAGGGAGCCCTTGATCTCCTCCATGCGTTCACGCATGCGGCCGGTGACTTCGTGGCTGTTTTCCCCCATCAGCATGAAACCCAGGCCCAGGACCACCTCCCCCTTGCCCGAAGCCGTGGCCGCGCCCCGGCGAATCTCGTGGCCCTCGACGACCTCCCCGACATCGCCGATACGGACCGGAACCCCGTCGTGGGTGGCGACCACGATGGCCGCGATCTCGTTCACGTCCCGGGTCAGGCTGATGCCCTGCACCAGGTGCAGTTCCCCGGCCTCGACCACATAGCCCCCGCCGACGTTCAGGTTGTTTCCCGCCAGCGCGGTGAACACGTCGTCGAGGGTCAACCCGAACTTGACCAGCTTGGCCGGATCGGCCAGGACCTGGTACTGCTTGCGCTCGCCGCCCCAGGTGTTGACTTCCGCGACGCCGGCCACCGACTGAAGTCGGGGCTTGACCACCCAGTCATGGAGGGTCGTCAGCTCCTGCAGCGTGTGCCGGTCGCTGGTCATGACGTAGTGGTAGACCTCGCCGAGGCCCGTGGCCACCGGGCCCATCTCCGGGCGGGAGATATCTGTCGGCAGTTCCACCGTCTGCAGGCGCTCCATGATGAGTTGCCGGGCGAAGTAGATGTCCGTGTCGTCGTCGAAGATGGCGGTCACCTGACTCAGCCCGAACTTCGATATCGACCGCACGCCTTCCAGGTCGGGCAGTCCGGCGATGGCCCTTTCGACCGGAATGGTGATCTGCTGTTCGATCTCCAGCGGCGAGAGCGACAAGGCGGTCGTGTTGATCTGCACCTGCACCGGGGTCGTGTCCGGAAAGGCATCGACCGGCAGGTTCAGGACGGTGTGGATCCCCAGGCCGGCCACCACCAGCGTCAGGGCGATCACCAGGAAACGGTGGTTCAGCGACCACGTGATGACAGCGTCGAGCATTGGGCCACCCCCTAGGAGCCCGGTTGCGCTTCACAGCAACCGGCGCCGATGCTCCCCTTGAGGATCTCGGTCTTGAGAAGGAAACTTCCCTGGGTGACGACTGTCTCGCCTCCTTGCAATCCGCTCCTCACCTCGACCATCGATCCCGCGGTCGGACCGAGAAAGACCTTGGCGGGATGGAAGGTGGTCGACGAATCCTGGACGAAGACCACGTTGCAGCAGCCCTCCCACTGGACGGCCGCGCGGGGCACGACCACCGTGGGTTGGGCGTCGCGCACGGTCACCACCGCCCTGGCGAACATGTTCGCGCGCAGGGCGCCGTCCGGGTTCTCCAGTTCGGCCCGGGCCTGCAGGGTGCGCGTGCGCGGATCGAGATGGGCACTGACCCACGTGATCCTGCCGGCCACCGCTTCGCCGGGCAACCCTTCCACGTGAAGGACCACGGGCTGGCCGGTTCGGATATCCCGGATGTCGGTTTCGTAGACATCCAGCAGGGCCCACATCCGGGTCACGTCCGCCACGGCGAAAAGAGGAACGGAAGGATCGCTGAGTTCGCCCACCGAAGCCTGGCGTTCCACCACCACTCCGGCAAAGGGCGCCGTGACCCGGTACTCGTTTGTCGTGTCACTCGTGCGCGCCACTTCGGCGATCTGGTCGGCGGACAGGCCCAGACCCATGAGCTCCTGCTCGGCGTGGGACTTGGCGATCCGCCATTCGGCCAGGCTGGTCTCCGCTTCCAGGAGGTCGCGTTCGGTGGCCACCCCCCGGTCCAGCAGGTCCTTTTCGCGGGCGTGGTTCCTGGCCCAGAGCGCTTCCGACGCCTGGGCCTGGAGATAGGCGGCCTTCGCCGCCCCGAAGGCGGGCGAAACGACCACGGCAAGGACCTCACCGGGCTCGACCATGTCACCCAGATCCTTGGTCGCCGACTGGACCAGACCTCCGACCTGGGGAGACAGGCGGGCGTAACGATTGCCGTCATAGTTCAGCACCGCGTTGCACTCGAGAGTCCGCGACACGGGCTGGACCTTCACATCGGCGAATTCCAGGCCCGCCTCCTCGGCGATCGACTCACGCTCGAAGGTCACCGTCAGGAGTTGGGTCGTGCATGTCACCGAGGGAGGCCGCCGGTACCGGGGTCCGGAATCGAGGTGCTCCTCGGGATCGGTATTTAAAATGGGAGCGGCCTCCGCCAGACCCGGATTACAATCAAGGCAACGGGATTCGGGCAGGCCGTGTCCCCCGCACCAGTCACCGACGGCCTGGTAGGAGGCGATGACGGCGGGATTGCAGATCCAGCACAGGGCTTCCGCCACATCGTGTTCCGCACACCAGCCCTTTTCCTCGACGAGGCCGGGATTGCAGAACGGGCAAGCTGATTCGGCGATGTCGTGCGTGGTGCACCAGTCACCGTTGCCATGGTCCACGTGCTCGTCCGCGGCCGATTGGTCCGGGGAACCATCTCCGCACCCGGCCGCCAAGACGACAAGGAGGGCGATGGCTGGAAATAGGATCGATGTCAGGTTTTTCATCGTAAATCTCCCGTGTCGGCGTAGGGTCCGGCGCCGAGCAGACTCATGAGGTCGGCTTCGGCCACGGCCAGGTCCCGGCGAAGTTCCAGTATGTTCAGTTGCACGTCGGTGTTGGTGCGCTGGGCATCGACCAGTTCGAGGAACATGAGACGCCCCGTCCGGTAGCCCTCCTGGGCCTGGGTCAGGGCCCGCCCCGCCGCCGGGGCGATACCTTCGGCGAGTTGATCCAGCTGGTCGTGCAGGGTGGTGTGGTTCCATCTGGCCGTGGCCAGGGCGGAATCCAGTTCACTGGCGGCAATCCTCTCCTGGTGGCGGGCCATCGCCACCAGGGAGGTTGTCTCCGACACCCGGCCCTGGTTCCGGTTGAAGATGGGCAGGGCCAGGCTGATCCCGCCCTCCACGAAATATTCCTCGACAGGTTGGATGCGCCCATAGGCCACGAACAGGTTCAGGTCCGGGATACGTTCCTTCTTCGCGGTCACGAGCATGGCTTCAGAGGCCTTTACGCCCAGGCGGGCGGCCCGCAGTTCCGGGTGATCGCCCATCACCGCGGCGGTATCCGGCGGCAGGCTTGCGGCTTCCGCGTCCGGGTCGAGACTTCCTCCCAGCCGATCGAATGGCACCTGGACACCGCCGAACAGGACCCCCATCTCCGCGGCGCCGCGCAGCCGTTCCCGTTCGAACTTTTGCCGGGCCACCTCCAGGTCGTAAACCTCAAGCATGGCTCGCGTCACATGAGACTCGGGGGCGGCCCTGGCCTCGAACCGCGCTTTGGCGATGTCGAGGGTCCATTCGGCACCCGCCATCAGTTCCTCGAAGGCGGCGTCCACTTCTTTGAAATGGATCTGGTCGGCCCACCATTTGTGGACCCTCTCGAAAACGGTGCGCCGCTCCCAGCTTGCAAGTTCCGCGGCCTGTTCAACGCCGGCCCGGGCCGCGTCCACCGCCGCCCCCCGGCGACCGCCGATCAGGATGGACTGGGAGAGTTCGAACTTCTGTTTGTTGTAGGAGGGATCCTCAACCAACATCTCCTCCACCAGGTACGCGAGTTCGGGATTCGGGTACAGGCCGGCCTGCTGCATGCGTCCGGTCCGGGCCTCCATCTCGAATCGGGCCACGGCCAGGGTCGGATTTGTCAGTTCGGCAATCTGGAACAGGTCGTCGAGGCCAATCACCGGCCGGGCCAGGATGGCCTCGATTTCAAGGCGGGCCGGTGTTTGGAGATCCGCCTGCCGTTCGTCTTCCGCATTGGCTGTCATGGCTAATGCCAGGGCCAGTAGCGGCAGGAACCGCAATAACTTCATCACGCACAATCCTTCCGGACAGTCGGTAGCTCATGGGGCCGGACGGATCGCCCCGCCGGCCATGGTTATCAAGGGAAAATCTGAATGGAAGGAGCTAGCCCTGGGGAGGGTGATAGAGCGGGTCGGCGTCCACCCGGATCACGTCGGTGGATCTGGCGGCCAGGCGGCCGTCGGGTGTCAGGGACGCGTCAAGGATCTGGACGACCGCGGGAATCATGGCCGTCCCGGAACAGCAGGGAAGGCTGCAGTGGTGGCAGCCGGTCTCGCAGCAGTTGCCGTCTTCATGGCCCTGTTCCCCGTCAACTTCGGCCATTTCGCCGATGGGGTCCGCTTCCGCGCTGAAGGGATCCATTTCCGGATGGACGGACATGTCGCAGACCGCCTCGAGGGGAGCCGGCAGAAGGGTCAGGCCCATGGCCATGATCAAGAGGATTCTAGTTTGCCTGGATGACTTCATGATCTCCGCAAAAAAGGGGATGGGTATGGCCCTCACACTACAATTCTAGGTGATAAGGAGTTCCGGGTCAAATTTCCATGGTACGCCCGGGAATGCCAACCAATCATGGGCGTGCCGACCGCTCCCAGGCGGACGAGCTCCTGGACCTGGTCTACAAGGAACGGCGCGTCCTGGTGCACGACGCCAACCTCAAGCTTGTCGCCGCCGGTCCAGGGGCCTACTTTCCGGTCCTGCGGACAGGAATGAAAGTGTTACTCCCCCAATCCTCCCCTGACCAGCCGAGCCATATTGAATATCCGGATGGCGTCACCCTGGGGCCCATGGCCCGTGGGGAAGTCGGCCGGGTCGCCGGTTTTCGGGTCGCTGCGCTGGGAACCTGCGCCGTGCACGTCCACCCAGGAACTGTTCATGTATCCCAGCGACCGCCCGAAGGCCACGTAGGCGCCGCTCCCACCACCGGCGGAGTTCGCGTGGGTGGTGCTGCTCCAGTAAAAGGCGAAATCGGCCTGGCCCGCTTCGTTGGTGATCGCGGTGGCGCCGAACACCGGGTCGATGGCGGCCGACCCTGTCGTGGCGGGGGATCGCGTGTAATCGACGATACTTTCCAGTTCCTTGATATTTGGCAAACGCCAGTCATCGTAGCCCAGATACCCGGTGGCATTCTGCTTTTCGACCCAGGCCAGGGCCTCTTCCCAGTTCAGGCCGGCGGGCTCGTCGATCCCGCTGTCGTTCCGCGCCCACATCAGGCCGGTGGCGTCGTCGGTCACCGTGCCGTCCCCGTTGTCCTTGAAGGCATTGATCCCGTAGTCCGTATTGCCACGCACGCACTGGACGAAGAAGGTCTTGTCCCCCCCGCCAGGCATGGTCAGACCGTAGCCTTTGATCCGCCCATCGGCGAAGTTCACCCCGAACAGCAGCTGCCCCTCGGCCGAGTTGGCCACGTACAGGGTGCTGGAGGCGTACTGGGAATCTATGACCCGCTCACCGCCATTGGGGTTGCCATACACGAACGTGAAGGCGTCGGTGTCGATGAAAGGCACGTCGCCTGAGGCCGCTTCCGGGGCCACGTCCTTCCCGCTGAATTGGATCAGGGAGTACAGCTCCTTGATCGACGGGAGGCGCCAGTCGTCGTAACCCCCGAATCCGGCGGCGTTCAACACGGCCGGGTAGGCTTGCGCTGCGGTCCAGGTCAGCTTGTCGGCCGGGGATTCGAGCACGCCGTCACCGTCCGAATCGGGTGAACGGACCCAGGTCAGCCCGGTGATTTCGTCGTAAACCGTCAGCCCGTCGTCGCTCACCACGTAACTCGGCTGGGCCCCGTCGTGCTGGGCGTCCTGGCCGTAAAAAGGTTCCCCCGCGGCAGGATCGGCGATCTCGATCTGATTGTCGTAGCAGAGGCTCTGATCCGAGTCCACGATCACGTAGGCCCCGGCGAGCTCAGGCGCCACATAGCTGCCGCCGTCGTCCGTGGGCGACCCCGGGTCCTCATCCGAGCAACCGGTCGGTCCGAGAACGGTTAAAATGGCGGCAACAGCAAGCAGGCCCATGGTTTTTCTGTCCGGGAATTTCATAACGATGGTCTCCGGGATTCAGGATTTGCCCCTTCATGTTGCTAACCAAACCACCGACCTGCGGTTTTCCTTCGGAATTTTTTTTAAAAAGGCGCCTCCACCCATAGGGATGAAGGCGCTTCAAGTTGGTACCTCTGGGTTACCGAGAACGAACACTCTTCACGTCCGGAACTCTCCTGTTCCTGCCGCGGCTACGGATTCGCGGCGCCATTGACCAGTTCGGCCAGGGCCTCCGGCGCTCCGGACGACACGGCAATCGCGTCCGCGCTGACGATGGCATCCTGCGCGGCGGCCAACAACGAAGCGTCCTCCAGCTCCAGGGCCGACATTCCCAGGAAGAAATAGACCCAGGGCAGTTCATCCGGACGCCGCACCGGAGCCTGAAGCGCCGCCAGGAGATGATCGCGGGCTTCGGCGAACTTCCCCTGTTCGGCGAACATCTGCCCGAGCGTGGCCTCGGTCGCGAAACGGCGTCCATGGATATCGGGCGTCCCGGAGGTCGCGAGATCCTCCAGGTCGGCGGTCAGGACCTGTAAGGCCTCCTCGTGATCACCCCGCCACACGGCCAGTTTTCCGATCATCGCCGCCTTCAGGGCCGCGGTCTCCTCCTTAAGCTCGGGGGTCCAGCGCAGGATCCTGTCCTGAGGATCGAGAGTGACCCGTGCGACGCGGCCCGTGACCGGGATGACGACGTTGGTCCTATCGTCCGCGACGAGGATCCTGTGGATCTCCCTGAGCCCGCTGGCGAAATCGACAGCAACCTCGAGGTGCATCCGGTAGGCCCGCTCCGGCTGGCGGACGGTCACCTCGAGGCCCTCGTCGCCCTGGCTCCAGGTCAGTTCCGGCTCGGGCGCGCCCCGCCGGTCGCACCACTGCTCGAAGAACCAGTCCAGATCGCGTTCCAGGAACTCCGCGAGATCGGCGCGAAAGTCTTCCCAACTCACTGGTGCGTACTTTCGACGGTCAATAACCTGCTGTAATGCCTGGTGCAGGTTGTCGGCACCCACCTCGTCGGCAAGCATGCTCATCACCAGGAACCCCTTGCTGTAGCCGACCATCCGCGCCGCCGAGCCATCGCTGGCTTCGGTCACCGAGGGGTCCTGGTCGGCAGCGTTGAGACGGAGATAGCCGAACCCGCTGCTCTGGACCGAGCTGTAACCCGGCAGACCCCGGCTTCGGAACGCCTGGGCCGCCTCCTGTCCCTGCAGGGCTTCGACCGTGACGAGGGCCCCGTATTGGGCCATCCCTTCGCTGATCATCATGCTGCCCTCGGAACCGGACGCACTGACCATGTTGCCCCACCACTGGTGCCCCATCTCGTGGCCGAAATAGGCGAAACTGTAGTCCTGGTCGAGAAACTGGCTGCTGGCGAGAATCATCCCCTCGAGACTGGCCCCGCCGAAGCCGGCCTCATTGGCCAAAACCGTCGGGACCTCCACCAGTCCGAAACGGTGATGGGGATAATCCCCGAAGGTTTCCGAGAGCAACCCCAGGATCTCGGTGGTCCGGTCGAGATATTCCTTCCCGTCCGGGCGGTCGCCGAGGTAGCAGGCCACGGTGGGGACGCGGCCCTCACCCTCGGCGACGATGTACCTGGCGATGGAGTACGAGAAGTAGATGGGAGATTCGAAGCGGAACTCCCGCGCCCTTTCGAGCGGCAACGACGACGTGCCGGCCGTGTAGACAACGTAATCCTCCGGGACCATGAAGCGGAGGGTCCCCGACCCGCGCAGGCCGGACCAGTCGCCCTGATCGGAGCGTGTGTCCTCGACCTGGGGATACCACGCGGTGCAGATGCCCGCACCGAAGCTCACAGGGGAACCAAGATTGTAGAGGAAGGCCGCCCCCGGTTTCCCGGTCGCGGAAAAGCGCACGACCACTTCCTGGCCGGCGGGGACCGGCGCCGCGAATTCGATCACGTAGACGCGGGTACCCCATCCATCGCGAGGCCCGGGGAACGGCTCAGCTTCCACGAGTTCGCCGGTCCGGGCGGGCTCGGGGCGAAGGACCTGGACGGCGAGACCCTCGAAGGCCTCGCTCAATCCGATCCGCACCGACGTCCGGGGATCGGCTGCCGCCGGGATCACCAACTCGCCCCCAATTGTCAATGACTCGAGGTCCGAGCCGAATTCCAGCAGCATGTCGTAGTCGGGAAGAGGCGGACCGCCGAAAGCGAACGCCGAAAAGAACATTACAGACATCAACATCCAACCCAGTATCGCTCGAGTCATCGCACACCCTCCTGGTTTCCCGTGTCGCCCGACCGCCGGAGAAGGCGGCCCGGTACTGCTTTGAAGGTATGACAGGAAAAAGGGGGAAAAGGTTGAATCGTTATCAACGCGTGGCCAGGGCATCCATCCAATTCAGGAACAGGGAAATGGGCGCCTCCTGGGCGGACTGCTCCACCACCAGGAACCGGTCGCCGGCGCGGCAGGGCGCGAAGTCTCCCATCGACCCGGACATCTTGAAGGACTGGAACAGCCTCCTGGGCTCGCCCGAGGATAACTTGTCACCCGAGAGGTCCATGGGAACGGCCGTGATGCCGCCCTCCGTATCCTGGAAGAACAGCTCCGAGCCATCCGCGCTCCACTTCGGGAACCGGCCACCCGACCGCGAAACCTGCCACTTCCCACCCCCGTCCGGAAACGGTATCACGTAGATTTCCCGGCGTCCGGACTCGTCGGAGTCGAGGGCCAGCCAGCGGCCGTCGGGCGAAAAGCTTCCCGGCCATTCGTCAAAGGGTGTCTCGAAGAGGGGTTGCGGTTCTCCGTCACCGGCGAGAGGGAAGATCCAGAGATCCTCGTTGCTGTCGTCTTTCTCGCTTCCGAACAGCAGCCACCGCCCGTCCGGGGAAATGTCGTAGGGCCAGAGGGCGCTCCCTGGAATCTCGAGGACTTTCTCCTCAGTGCCCCCGCCATCGGTCCGCTTCACGTAGATGGCGACATGCCCGTCCTGCTCGAGGGAGTAGTAGATTCGACGGCCATCCGGCGCCCAGGCCGGCTGGGAACGGCGCGCGCCCGCATTTACCGCCGTGAACGTGAAGCGTTGCAGACTGCCGTTTTCGGCACTGATGATCCAGAAGTCGGAACCCCCATCCGCTTCATCCACCAGCAGGACAATCCTTTTGTTGTCAGGCGACAGGGCGACCTGCGAATAGCCTCCCGGCTCGCCCACCTCCGTCACCTTGTTGCCGGCGCGGTCGAAGAAAGCGAGCTGGGATCCCACCCCGCGGTCGGTCTGGTAGGCCAGGTCTCCCTGCCGGGACACCGAGAAGGCCCCGATGCCAAAGTCGGGATCGCGCACGATTCCCTCGGCGAGGGGGACGGCCTCCCCGGACAGTTTCCCCGACCCGGGATCGCAAGGCTGGGCGACCAGGGTCGTTCCCCGCAGAAAGAGCAGCTGACCGTTGGCGTATTCGGCGCCGCCGGTGGTGGCCGTAAGGTCACGGTGAGGACGACCGTCGATATTGGCCAGGCAAACCATCCAGATGCCGCCGCTGCGGTTCTCCAGGAACAGATAGTCGCCGTCGTCTCCCACCACCCGGGGCTCCCGGTGGGAGTACTTGCCCTGGTCCGTGATCGGGCGCGGTTCCCCCCCGGAGGCGGGGACGACGAACAGGCAGGAACCCGGAGTCGGAGCAAAAACGATCGTCCCGTCGGCCAGCCAGCACCCCCCGCGCCCATCGTTCGCCGGAGCGATGGTCAGCGGGGCGCCGCCGCTGACGGAAACGCGCCGCATGCTGCCCATGGCGAAGAAGCCCAGCGACTTGCCGTCCGGGGACCAGAAGGGGCGATGGCCGCCTTCGGTCCCCTGAACCGGATGTCCTTCCCGCTCGGCCAGGGAACGCACCCAGATCTGTTGCTTGCCCGACGACTGCACCACGAAGGCGAGCGAATTGCCGTCCGGGGAAAACCGCATCGCGCCCCCACCCGATCCCAGGCTGCGCAGGACGTTCCCGGTGGGCAACCCGATCGAGGCCTGGACCACCCGACGGTCGGGCTCGGCCCGCAGCCAGAGAGTGGTCACGCCGGCCACGGCCAGCAGCAGGACCAGCGAGGCCACGAGCCAACCCCGGCCATAACCGCGGGCCTTCTTGATCTCCGCCTCTTCGGACTCGGCATCATCGAGATGGGCCAGGGTGTACCGTGCTTCCCCGATATCCCGCAGGCGATCCTGGGCCTCGGACGTAAGGCAGCGTTTGATCAGGGTGCGCAGGCCGGCGGGGGTCGTATCGGGCAGGGCACTGAGGTCGGGTTCGCTGTGGACGATGGCGCCCAGGATGTCGGTCACGGTTTCCCCGTTGTACAGCCGCAGTCCCATCAACATCTCATAGAGGATGACGCCGAAAGCCCAGATGTCCGAGCGCTTGTCGACCCGCTTGCCGCGGGCCTGCTCGGGACTCATGTACGACGCGGTGCCCAGGATGACCCCGGCCATGGTCATGGCCGCGGTGATGGTCGGCGAGGCCAGCACGTCCAACTCCGAGGAAGAGTCGCCGGAGTAGGCCCGCGCCAGGCCGAAATCGAGAATCTTGACCACACCTTCGTGATCGATCCGCACGTTGGCCGGCTTGAGATCGCGGTGCACGATGCCCCGTTCGTGGGCGGCCTCGAGTCCCAGCGCCATCTGGCCGGCGATACGCACGACTTCATCGGCGGGAAGGGCCCCTCGCTGAAGACGGACGGCCAGATCCTCGCCTTCCACCAGTTCCATGACCAGGAACCGCGTGCCTTCGGCCTGCTCATAGCCGTAGATCGACGCGATATTGGGATGCTGAAGGCTCGCCAGGGTGACGGCTTCCCGCTCGAAACGGGCGGCGCGTTCGGGATTCCCGGCGACCTCGGCCGGGAGAATCTTGATGGCGACCTCGCGGCCGAGATGCGTGTCCCGGGCCCGGAACACCTCACCCATGCCCCCTTCGCCGATCTTGGCCAGGATTTCATAGTGGGCGAGTTTCTTGCCGATCATGAGCAACCTCGGGCTTGGGGGAGACGGAGCCGTCGACACATCTTTTCAGGGCTTGATCCAGGGAAAATTGCCGTAACCAAGGGCTCCTGTTGGTCGGATATACCCAACAGGAAAGGTCCGACTTGCGGCGGACTATATCCCATGCGGCCGAAATTCTCAACCATCGCGACCCGCCCCACATACTTGCGTCGGGGACGGCCGGCCGAACCCTCGCCATATCCCGGTGAATAAGCATTTCGTATAATTATGCATATCCCATCAAGACTCTGTGATATAATACCTGCAAAATATCCAACCAGAACAGTCTTCCTGGAGGCCACAAATTGAATCCCCATCCAAACATGAGGCGTCTCCTGGTCACCGCCCTACTCCTTGTTTTCTCTTCCTCCGCGTGGGCCGGACTTTCCGATCTTCCCGGCGCGACCCTTCAGCTGGGTCCCCTTCCCCTTTCGACTCAGGGATGGTCCATGGCGGTGCCCCTGGGCCTGGCTTCGGGACAGTGCCAACTCGTTTCCGGCGACGGGCAATTCTCCCTGGCGACATTTCATGACGATGAAGCCTGGCTGGTCGTGAACGCAAGCCGCCCCGGCCCCATTTCTGGTCTTTTGAGATTGACCCTGGCCGATGGAACCCAAAGCAACATCGCGGTCGCCGCTGAAGGAATCGAACTCGAACCCGGCGCCAGCCCCACCCTGCTGCTGGTCGCCTCTCGCCCGGGAGCTCCGCTTCGCCGCATGCTCCGCCTGCCCGCCCCCGCCGAATCGGTGGCATTCGGAGGCCTCATCAGCCCCCTGGCCGCCCCGGATGCCGACCGCTGGCAGTTCCTCCAGGTGGCCCCGCCGGTGGGAAACACCGAAAAACAAGGAATGCTTCGGGTCGCCGGCGGCGAAGAAATCAAGTTGCAGGTCTCCCTCATGGAAAGCATCACCACCCTGGCTTCGACGCTGCTGCCTATGGGCTGGCAATACGAAAGGATCCTGGCCGGGAGTGAGAACCTCTATGGCGCCCGGTTGCGGGCGCGTCTGGGCGTGATCGGTTTGCGTGAAGATGCGCGCATGCTGCGAATGTATGATCTCGGTCTCGATCCCAACACCGAGCAACCTGCTTTTTTCCGCCGGGCCGCCACCGAACTGCCGGCCCTGGACCTGGCGTACCCGCATCAGCTCCTGCAGTTGCGCGCCTTTGACGGCGCGAAAGGAGGGTTCCAGGGCCAACCGTTCATGGTCCGCCTTTCCCGCGATCAGGCCATGCTCATCGATCCCTTCGCCGGACCCGTGCGCGAGGCGCGTGTTTCGGGTCTGCGTTTCTCCGGAGCGGCGGCCACCTCCCTCTTGAAAAGGGATCGGCTCTTCGCGGTCCGCAGAGACGTCCAAACCGGCGCGCGCTATCTGCGGCGGTGGTGGGTAAGAATCGAAAACGGACAACCCCGGTTGAGGGGGCGGCTCTTCGAGACCCCGTTGCGAGACAGAATGGGAGTGGCCGACATCAGGGCATTCGACATGCAGGCGTGGCGCAAGGAATCTCCGGGCCTCGAGGTCCCGGCTCGCGAGAGCCTGCTCTTGCTGGCTGGAACCAGCCTATTGGCCAAGGGACGGGTGCCTATCCAGGTTTTCGAGCTTCAGCCTCGACGCGATGGCTCCGGCCGACTTGAATTTGCCCGCCGCCGATACACCAGCCCGCAGGCGCTGCCCGGCGCCGCGACACCTCCCACGATCCAATGGCTGAAAACCCCGGTCGTCGGCAACAACGGCTATCCTCGACGGCTCCAGATCGGCATTCCCGATCTCAGGTCCGGAGAGATCGTGGAACTTGCCGGCGTCGGCGATCGCTTTACCGGCAAGGCTTTCGTGGAGGGCTCGGCCCACCCGATCAGGGCCGGCGGCTCCTCCATGTATCCGGTGAGGTTCATGTATGGGGAGTTCGACGGTCGGTCCACGTCCGTCCGCCGACGGACCCTGGGTCCGGAGGGGCTGGTTACCATGGCGACCGGCCGACTGCGCGAAAGCCGGATTCTCGACCTCCGCACCTCGGTGCGGGGCCGGCACACTTTTGCCCTGACCGACGACGGCGTCGGAGGCCTGGAATCCCCCTTTACGCTTCGGCTGATGGACAATGGTTTGCCGGCGGGCACGAACCTGCCGCCGCGCGTGGACGCCGGCCCCGACCTGACCGTAGGGTCGGCCGGCGGAAGAGGCACCAGCGTCCGCCTGATCGCCCGCTTGAATGATGCCGACGGCGACCCCCTGGCCGTTCGCTGGAGCGCCCCGGGCGTCCGCTTTGACAATCCGTTCGCCCGCGAAACACGCGCCGTTTTTCCGGACGGCACCACCCAGGTCCGGGTCCTCGCCCGCGAAAACGGGGGCAAGTCCGTCCTCTACGAGGCCAGCGACATCCTGGATGTGACGGTCAAGGCGTCTTCGGGAACCGGGGACACCCCCACCCTGGTCACGGCCCTGCGGGGAATCTATCCCAACCCGGCGAACCCCCGGCTGAGCATCGCCTTCACCGTCGGCCAGCGTGATCACATCCGCATTCAAATTTACGATCTGGCCGGACGCCTGGTGCGCGAACTCCTGAACGAGGAACGAAACGCCGGAGCCTATGACATCCCCTGGGATGGGGTCGACGACCACGGGCGGATCCTGGGCAGCGGAGTCTACCCGGTCAGGCTCATCTCGAGCGAAGGCGTGGATACCGAACGCGCCGTGATCATCCGCTAGAATGGAGCGTCGTTCCTTCCTTCAGGGCCTGGTGGGTGGCCTTGCCGGCTTGGCGGTCTACCCCCGGCTCCTTCTATCGGCCGCCCTTTCCGGCCGCTTTGTCCCCGAGTACGCCGGCAGCCTGGACGAGTTCCTCTTCGTCTATGACCAGTGTTCCGCACCCCACCTCCTGCGCGAAATCGTCGAGATCATACGCCTTGCGCCCCCCGAGGCCAGGATCCAGGTCCTTGTCTCCGGCGAACTGGCCGACACCGCCCGGGTCCGGCTGGGGGAATTCGGCCTGGACGGGACCAACCTCGTGATCAGCGAGGAGGAAGGGATCTCCGGCGATTGGGGCCGGGATATTTTTCAACTGGGGGCCCAAACCGGGAACTCCCGACTTGTGGCCGTGCCCTGGTTCAAGGCGGCCCGTGACCGGTCCGACCTGGATCGGGGCTGGCGCCAGCTCAAGGCCATGGCCCGCGAAGACCTGGAGGTGAAGCTGGTCCCCGCCGCCTACGAAGGCGGAAACCTCATGACCGATGTTATCGAGAACCAGAACGTGCTGTTTGCCGGCAGCACCATCGCCGTGGAAACGCGGGAACTCTATAAATATTTCTATGGCATCGATCCCGGCGACGACGGGGTCGCCAGGATCCTCGCCGAGGCGCTCGGCGCCCAACAGGTGGTCTGGCTCGGGCCCCGCCCTGGGGACCATCTGGTCCGTCAATCCCGCTTCGGCTTCCATATCGACATGGGACTGACGCTGGTCACCCCCGGTGTGGCCGTGGTTGCCCGTTGCGATCCGTCGCGTTTGGGTGAGGAGGACCATCTCGCCCTCCTGTGGGATGAAGCGCAACGGACCCTGGCGGCCCTGGAGCGGCGGGAGTCAGCC
>Ga0210065_1000160_pt1 | contig 19387 bp, 16 predicted proteins | sample Muzzi_PWB_D1_FD_185533 | JGI IMG/M metagenome (GOLD analysis project Ga0210065, IMG submission 185533) | Wetland microbial communities from San Francisco Bay, California, USA, that impact long-term carbon sequestration - Muzzi_PWB_D1 (SPAdes) | ecosystem: Environmental > Aquatic > Marine >... | reverse complement strand
CCGCCACAACAGACAAGAACCTGGTCCGGCGGGCTTCCGGCTTCTGCACTTTGCTCGGCGATCTCCAGGCCGACCGTGCCCTGGCCGGCAATAATGTAGTCATGATCATAGGAAGGCACGACGACCGCTCCGCGTTCGGCGGCGATACGCCTCGCGATCGCTTCGCGGTCACCCGTGAAGCGGTCATAGGTGATGACTTCGCCGCCCAGTCGCCGCGTATTGTCGAGCTTGGCACGCGGCGCATCTTCCGGCATCACGATCGCTGTCCGGATGCCGAGCAACCCGCCCGCCGCCGCAACACCCTGCGCATGATTGCCTGACGAGAACGCAACGACGCCCCGCCCCGCTTCTTCTTCCGTGAGCTGACTCAGGAAATTGTAGGCACCACGAATCTTGAAAGAGCCGGTAAGTTGCAGACACTCCGGCTTGAGCCAAACCGTGCCGTCGGCAATCCGATCCAGTTCGAAATTGCGCAGCAGCGGCGTGCGCACGCTGACGCCGCCAAGGCGTGCCGCAGCCGACTCGACATCGACAATCGTGATCAATCGGCAGCCTCTCCGACGAGCCGATCTACCTTCGCGGCACAAATGAAATCGTTGTCTGACAATCCGTCGATCGCGTGGGTGGTGAAGCTCACACGGCAACTGCCATATTCCACACGCATATCCGGATGATGTCCTTCGGTGATTGCGATCCAGGCGACAGCGTTCGTGAACCCCATCGTCCTGCTGTAGGCCTTGAACTCGAAGGTGCGGGCAATTTCCCGCCCGTCTTCACTCATCGACCAGTCGTCGTGCAACGCCTTTAGCAGTTGCTGACTCTGTTCAGGCCGTAATGGTTTCACGCCACCTTCACAGGGTTGGCAGTGCTTTTTTGCGAGGTTATCAGACATGGCTGCCTCCGGTGTTTACCTGCCTCCTACACTAGCAATCTGTTTGCCGAGGCACCAGCGACGTCAGAAAAAAAAGGCCGACCCCGTGACGGGGCCGGCCAGGCGGAGACTCGAGATGAGTCACAGGGAAGCCTAATCGGGATTGGATGCCAGCGATGGCGCATCGTCTATAAACAGCGTTACCGAGACACGGCGCTCGAGCGCGTAGCTGTCGAGCGAATCGTCCATTGCAGATGACTCGCCATGTGCCACAAAGTTGATGCGCGCCGGACTAACGCCTGCGGCGACAAACTGTTCGCGCACGAACTGCACGCGCTGCTCGGACAGTGCCTGGTTATACGCTGCGTCGCCGCGCTCGTCCGCAAAGCCGTCGAGCTGGATTCTTATGTCCGGCATTGCGGCGATGGTGGCGGCGAGCTCGGCCAGGCGACTCTCTGTGGCATCGGCCAGTACCGCTTCATCGGTACGGAACAACAGGTCCATGGCGATGCCGGCCTGCATCAGGCTGACAAGTTCCGGGCGCGCGAAGTTCTGCAGCCGGTCGATTTGGCCGCTCAATGTCGTGATATCGGCTTGCAGCACCTGGACATCATTATCCGATGCGGCCAGCGATGCTTGCAGGCGGTCGATACGTTCATTTTTCTCGTGAGCTTTGTCACCGATTCTTGCGCCGATCGCCGCACCGACGATGAAGCCGACCGGTCCACCGGCGACAGCCCCGATGATTGCCCCGGAAGAGGCCCCGATCTGCTCCTGCTTCGATGATTCGCCCGCCGCCCGGGCCGGAACGGCCAAAAGCAGCGAGAACGTTACGAGTACTGCAATAATTGTATTACGCATTGTCTTGATCTCCTGTTTGCGGCCCCGTCGTGGTGGCCTGCTTCGGAGTTCATTACACGGCCCAATGCGGTACCGGATCGGTCGGTATCGTGGAAAGCTACCGATCAATTATGGCGAAAGATGGCGGTCGATCCGCCGCGGCAATCAGCGGTTGTCGTCGGTCAGCGCAACGAACGTGCCACCGTTCCTGTCGCACAACACGCGCATCAGTGTGGCAAAGCGAATAGCGGTCGGAGGAATCTGGCCGCCCTTGCGGAAGCCGCGCGGGAAACCGACGGCATGCAGCCGCACACGGCGTTCGCCGTCAGCCTGTTCCCGGTTGAGCCGATCGATGGTCGCGACTACGGCATCGACCGTGTAATTGCCCTGGAAATCGTCGCCAAAAACATAGACGCTGATCTTCTTGTCCGAAGACCAGAAGGTCTCGATGGCACGCTGAATACCGTCGACGGGATCACTGTCACTGGCCGCATTCCAGGTCTGCATGCGATTGACGATTGCCTGCCGACGACCCGGCGAGTCGGGTATCCACCGACCGACATATTCGGGGAACATGTAGCGGCCATCGTCGTTCATGACCTGAATGCCTTTGACGGTCGGATAGGCCTCCAGTGTTTCCCGGATCTTGCGCTGCACCAGGCCCCAGTTGTAGTTATGCATACTCGGCGAAGTATCGATGACGAAAATGATGTATTCGCTGTCCACCGGAATACCGGCAACCGCGTCCTGATCCGCCCGCTCGTAATACGGCAGGAGGCGTTTCATTTCTTCGGTCAGTCGCTGCCGGGCGACCCGCAGCTCACCTTCATCGATCGTCGCCTCTTCTTCCTGTTTACTCGCTTCGTACTGGCCCCGAATCTTGTTGAGATCACCCTGCAGTTCCGCGAGTTCCTGCTTGGTCGAAGCGGCATCCTCGCTGACTTTCTTCAGTTCCCGATCGAGTACCGTCGACTGGCCGCGAATCTGAAACAGCTCTTCCTGCAACAACGCGATCAACTGCTCGAGGTCTTCGTCCGCCTCCTCGAGCACGACCGGTTCATAGATTTTGCTCAGCACAAGCAACAGGATGATGGCGCCGAAACCACAGCAAATACAGTCGAGAAACGACAGGCTGAAAGCTTCTACATTACGACGGCGGCGAGCCATGATTCGTCCTCCTTGCGGCTATGGCCAGTCACGGCTGACCGTTATGAATGAGCCGCGCGTCGTTAGCGCGAGCGACCAGAACGATATCGGCGCATCGAAGTCGCCCTCCATCGGGTACAGCATAATATTCACCGGCACGCCCGCTGGCAGTTGGCGCACGGCACGGCGAAAAATGTTGCCGCGTTCAGCGCCACCCACGACGCTCTTGCTCGTCGTCTCGGACTCCATTGTCGGCATCCCGTCGACGAGCAGAATAATGTTGTCCGGCCGCGGCGAAAGCTGCTTTGCGACGGCGAATGCAGCGTGCATGTTGGTGCCATTCTGCGGCACCGTCCGCCGCAACACGCGCACAGCCTCGTCAAGCTGCACGCCATCGTCGGCTTTCAACCAGACTCCATCGCTGCCCCGAATAACCGGCTCGGCAACATTGTTGAACATATAAATCTGGTACTCGCTCTCCGCAGAAAACTGTGAGGTCAGCCAGTCGACGGTAGCGACCACCTGGCGCCACTTCCGCGCACGCAACTGCTGTTCCTCGGGCAGGTTGCGCGTTCGCAGGATGTTGATGAGCCTGTCGCTCAACATACTCGCGGAGCGGTCCACCAGGATCAGTGTATGTTTGCCACCGAGCTTCAACCCGGTCAGGTACTGGCGGTCACCGTCGCCCTTGAATTCACGAATTTGCTCGCCGGCGGCGTCTTTCTCGGTCTTCAGGGCGAGCAGTCGCTTTACTTCCTCCTCGAGCGACTTGATGTCCGACTGCAGCTTCTCGACGCGTTCGATCTTCGCCAGCGTGTCGTTGTCGTACTTGTCGAGTTCCGCCTGGAGCTCCTGGATCAGCGCGATGATCTGGGCGATCTTGTCCTCCGCCGTTTCGGTCTCGGTTTCGAGTTTCTGCTTGGTATTGCGCGCCAGCGCGAGATTCTTGCGCCCTTCCAGCACCTCGATTTCGAGGCGGTTCGTTTCAGCCATCAACGGACTCGACTCCTTGTCCGTCGTCGCGTTGACATGCGAGTTGATGATCATGAAAAACAGGATGACTGCGCCAAACCCGCAACTCATGCAGTCGAGAAACGACATGCTGAAAACTTCCATGGGCCTGCGTTTACGCGCCATCGGCTTGCTCCACGGATATCAGGCGCAGTTCGAAGCCCGGCGTACCGACTCGGATTACATCACCGGTCTGAAGCACCGCGGATCCATCGATGCGATGGCCGTTCAGAAACGTGCCAAAGCGACTCTGGTCGGTGACCACGCACTGGCCATTAATCTCACGAATCTCGCAATGGCGCCGCGACACGCCGGCCATTTCCTGTTGCAGATCCAACCAGCGTTCCCCATCCGGCTGCTGGCTGCCGAGCACCAGCGCCTCGGACCCGATCAAGGTCGCATGATGGCCGAATAGCAGGTGCGTCGGCCGGCCGGCGGCCGTGCCGGATCCGCCCTCCTCGACCTCGACGGCGGCCTGGTCCCAGGGCAGGTGCCGTGCCAGCGTGACAGCGCTGCCCGCGCGACTCTCGGTACACCGCCGCACCAATCCGCGTGCGGTTGCACCGGACTCCAGCAGGAATACTTCGCCCCCGACCCGGGCCTGCAGCGTATCGGCCAGGCCGGGCATACGCGCCGCTCTGTCAGACATCTGTATTGCAGGCGTGTCCTCCGCCCGGTACAGCGTGCGAAGGTTGCTGACGATGCTCTGGTAGACAGGTGCAGCGGCTGTCACGAACGCCAGCGATTCTATTTCGGCCTCATGCACAATGCCGCGGTAGTCGATCTTCATCGGCACGGTGTCGCGACTCGCTGCGACGGCAAGCCACTCCAGGATACTGTTCTGCAGGGCCTGCTCGGTTTCGGCCGTGTGCAGCGGGTCGAACCGGGATTGCTGGACGAAAGTTTCTGCAATAACCCGCAGCCAGATTTCGTAGAGGTTGAGCATGCCGCAGTTTTCGGCGACCACTGCCCGCTCGTGCTGAGCCTGTCCTTCCTGCATCAGCCGTGTCAGCGACGCCGAGTGCAGGCTGAGGTCGATATGTACGGGCACGCCATGCCGGTATTGCCTGCGCGTCGCGGCAACGGCTGCGTCCACCATAGCAACAACAGGAATGCCGATCTCCGCGGCGATGCCGAGAAACAGTCCCAATTGCTCGTTGTTCATGTACGCCGGCACGGCGACTGCGAGACGGTCTCCCGGCGACGCAACCCGTTTCCAGATATGTTCGAGCTGCCTGGCGGCCAGGTCAGCCGCGCTCAGGTGTCGGAAGCGCCGGTCGGCCAGTGGTTCGGTCGACAACTGCGACCAGAAATATTTCTGTATCCGCCGCGGTTGCAGGCTGGCCTGCACAAACGCCTCGGTGCCGGTCAGGAAACGATCGTCCTCGAGGAGCGCATAGCCTGGCTCGCGATAAAGAACGCGCTCGCCATCCGTGACGAGAATACTGGCGTCATTCAGATGTGCTGCAAGTAAGGCCACTATTCGTTGGGCTCCCGCCTCAATCCGCCTTCAGGTGGCGGATCAGTTTGTCGTCGCAATAATTCTCACTGTCAAAGACCAGGCGCTCCTGCATCAACTGCAGCTGGTAGACGAGAAACATCAGGAAAATACTGATCAACAAGGCGATGAATGTAGAGTTGAAGGCGACGCCCAGGCTCTGCGTGACGCCCGCGATGTCGCCTTGCACGGCCTTGTCTGCCTGCGCCAGGGCTTCGCCGATACCGCGGACGGTACCGATAAACCCGATCGAGGGAATTGCCCAGGAAATATAACGGATCATCGAGAGCTCAGACTCCAGCCGATCGGCCTCCGATTCACAAATCGTGTGCGTGCTGCTCGATACGTCCTGGATGTTGCGGGTCGAACTGAAGCGGCGCAATGCGCTCAGCAACGCGCGCGGCAACAGCATCTGGCGCCGGTCCTCGGGCAGGGCCTGCACCTGGCGCGCGAACTCGCGCGTATCTTCAGGCAATATCCGCATGCCCTCCGGCACCGGCACGAGATCCACGTCGAGCAGCTTGCGCTCCGCACTGATCTTCACGGCTTTGTAGCCCATGATCGCCAACGCCCAGAACATCAGGATGAAACAGGCCTCCTGCTCGAAGTCCTTGATGAGCACCCAGACGCTGCGTTCCCGGACGAAGTCCGGATCGGCGGCAGCCATCATGTTTTGCTCTTCGATAATCTCCGCCGCATTGGGACGCACGACCGATACGTAGAATGCGTGCACGATGATGATTGCGATAATCAGCGCAAACAGCTGGAACACGAACTCTATCGGGATGTTTTTCTTTTTCATGGGCTGGACTCAGGCACAGAATGGATCAGATATCCGTTGGAAACGGGATGGACTGTTCGAATTTGACTTCTTCACTGGGAATGAACTCGTCGTCATCGCTCTCCGTGTACGGTTCGTCGAGCCCCAGCAACTCCTCGACTTCCTCGTCCGTCACGGCCTCGGCTGCCGATTCCTCGACCTCGGCTGCGGTGTCTTCCGCCTCGGATTCGCTATCGTCGGACGCCGGCTCCTGGGCCCAGGCGGCGGCAGCGACGAGCATCAGCGCCAGCAGCATTCGTTGCATACTCATACCTCCTGTCTGGTTAGTCCAAATGATTGGACCGGCAAAGCCGCGAATTGTCTCATGAATCTTCAGTCCACGAAGCGCGCGACGCGGAAACCGACGTCGGGCCTCGGCTCCGAACTGTAGTCTCGATAACTCAGCCGCAGCTCGGTAACGCCGGCCTGGCGCCAGCTCGAGCCGCGCACGACGTGACTGGTGCCACGTTCCGGGCCCACCGGATCGACCACCGGTGTCGTAATACCCGGCGTCGGAACCGTGTAATAGTCATTGACCCATTCGGCAACGTTACCGGCGCCGTCGTAGATACCCAGCCGATTCGGTGCGAACGTGCCCACCGGAGAGGTTGCGGCGTAACCGTCATCATAAGCCGGCAATACCGTCGGCACGAGTTCCCTGGCGGAGAGATCGGCGAAGTTCCCGACATCCTCGGGCGGTGGCCATTTCTCGCCCCACTCGAACTTGCTGGCCGTCTGCGCTCCCGCATAACGGATTGCCAGCGCCCACTCGGCCTCGGTCGGCAGTCGGTAGCCATCCGGTATCGGATAGACCGGCACCCATTGGCCAAATTCTTCCTTGTATGCCGGGGTCCGTCCCTCGCGCTTGCTGAGCCAGTTGCAGTATTGCACGGCGTCCGCCCAACTGACGTTGGCGACCGGGTTGTTGTCCGCTGCCAGGGCCGCGTAGATATCGGCGCCGGAATCGTGATTCGGTCGAAATGCGGCGAATTCCTTGTTGGTCACTTCCTTGACGCTGATCATGAAGGGCTGGCTCACCGTCACCGGGCGGATGACTTCATTGGCGCGGCGCCCGACCTCGGCTCGCGATGCGCCCATCGTGAAAGTTGCGCCTTCGACACGCCGCAGCGTCTGCCCGGCCGCGGTCGTCAGCGTCCTGGCAATCTTCGCTTCCTCGACTTCCTTTTGCGAACGTAGCCTCGCATTGAGTGTCTGCGGATAACCCGGGCGAGGCGTGACGGTACGCGCCCAGTCCACGAAACCCTGCCGCCGTACTTCGATGCGATGCGGCGCCGAACTCAGCCGCACGGTTGTCTTGCCGGTGCCACGCGCCTGCCCGTCCACATAGACGACGGCGTCCTGCGGCTGCACGACAACGGTAACGCTGCCGAGCCGCGCGGACAGGTCAACAGTGATCGACTCGCTGGCCGCTGATTCGAGCCTCAGGTTGCGCGTCGTGACACCATAGCCGGCTTTCGACAAGCCGATCTGGTAGTCCACGTCCGGTGACAGGGACAGCGTCAGCGGCGACTGGCCGCGATAACGACCATTGACCGTCACGTTGGCGCCGCGGGGAATCGTATTGACCAACAGGCGCGCATCGGCAGGCTGCAAGGTAACCAGCGGTAGCGACTGGTCCACGTTGGGCTTCGCCACGACGGTGCCGTCCCATGCGCTGAAACCGTCCTTGACGATTGTGACCTGGTGGCTGCCTTCGAGCAGTTCCAGGGTCACCGGCGTAACACCGACCTCCTCGTCACCGGCAAGTACACGCGCACCCGGTGGCTCGGAGCGTATGTCGACATTCGCCCAACGCGGTACCAGTTGCACATTGAGGTCCACCAGGCGATCCAGCCCGGCTATATCGACGACGTCATCGAACGGCAGGAAGCGCTCCGATCTGACTTCGACCGTGTGTTCGCCGGGCTGCAATTCCAGCGGCCCGAATGGCGCTTTCCCGACCTGGCCGCCGTCAACCGTGACGACCGCATCGACCGGGGGCTGAGCGGTCACCAGCAAGCGGCCCGGTTTCTTGCGCATGCTCAAACTGACCGTCATTGACTGTTCATCACCGACGACAAAACTCTGCCGAATGTCGTAATAACCCTGCTTCTCTACCTTGACAGTGTATGTACCCTTGCGCAGCAAGACACGGTCGCCGACCGGCAGCCGGAACCAGCCACCATCAATGTCGAATCCGTCCGGCGCCGGCGGGTCAATTTCGAATTCCACGGACTTTGCGCTGAACAACAGGTACGACGCGATCAGCAAAATGGCGAGCCCACTGCCGACAATAACGCGCAACGGACTGGTCTTGAATTCCTCGGTTCGTGCGGCCGTTTCCGCGGCGCGTCGGAATGCCGTCGGCGCGATCGTTTCGTCGTCAAGCGGCTGCGCCTCCTCGGCAACCTCCGGCGGCCTCGTGACGTAGGCGCTGTCCTCGAGCCTGACGTCGAGCAGCACCCGCTCGTCGTCGATGACGACCTGGATCCTGCTGCCGAAGAACTGCAACACGTCGCCGTCGGCCAGGCGCCGGCTCGTCTCCAGAGGGCTGCCGTTGATCGAAAGGTTTGTATCGCGGCCGACCGGCTGCACGAACGGCGAACCATCGAGCAAATCGATCAGAGCTACTGGTGCCCGGCCCGGGCCCGGCAGTCGCAGCCCGCACTCGGCGCCCGTGCCTACCTGCAGCGGAAGCTCCGCGGGCTCAATGCGACGCTCGCCCTCGACATCCCGGATGAACACACAGTCAAATTTCAAATTGCTTCCTCGCAACGCACGACGACGGGCTGCATGTCGACTTCCGGTGCCACCCGGAACTCCCGCCGCACGTCACGATACCCCGGGCGCACGCCAACCGCGACATAAGTCCCGGGTCTCAAGGACAGCTCCTTGCTGGTGAAGCTGCCCAGGTTACCTACCTTGTATACCGTCACCGTGGTCATGTTATCCGATCTCAGCTCGACTGTAAGCGGGGTCGCCGCCCGTTTCAGGAGCCGGGACAATTCATCGCGCTGCGCGGCAAGACGGGGACCGATATCCGGCATTCGCGTAATGTCGACCACGAGCATGGTCACCTTCTGCATTATCGCCGGGTTGGCCAGCTGGTCGGGCTCGCTGATGTATTCGTCCAGCTGGCTGTGCAATGCGCTCATACGCCGCGCTTCGGCGAGGCCGGTGATCGCGAATTCCAGCGCCCCGTCTATCTCGAGGATGCTTTCGTAGGTTGTCACCGCAGCGTCCCAGTCCTCGGATGCTTCGAGTACGCGGGCTTCCTCTGCGAGCGTTTCGATAGTTTGCAGCCGCAGTCCCTGGTCTACCTGCAACAGCCCGTCAGCCGGCTCCGACGATCCAGGGATCAGCTTCTGAGCCATGCGGAAAGCCGCCCGCGCTTCAAGATAATTGCCGGCAACGAGCGCCTCCAGACCTTCGGTCATGCGCGTATCGAACTCGATCTTGGTGCGCGTTTCCCGGACCCGCGCCAAACCTTCCTGCGCCGGCACCCACTCGGGATCCAGCGCGATCGCCCGTTGAAAACTGGCTTCCGCGGCGTCAAGCTCCAGTTCCTCTTCGAACTCCAGACCCTGGTCCACCAGCTGCAGGACCTTGTCGAGATTCTGCGCACGCTCGTAGCCGGCACGCGCTTCGGGACTGTTCGGCGTAATCGCGACGGCCAGCTCGAAAAGCCGCAACGCCTCTGCCCGGTCACCCGCGTCGAATGCGGCAACGGCACCGCTATAGGCCTTCTGAAACTCCGGTTCGATCCGGTCGAACAGCGGCTCGAGCACCGTCAGCGCATCGAGATAATGTTCTTCGGCAGCCCGGTAGTTCTTTTCGAGGTAGGCGGCATCGCCCGCTGCGTAGGATTCCTGCGCTTTTCGGTAGGCAAGCGGGGCCCAGCGCTGCACGCTGCGCTTATTGAGCGTCTCCAGGTCCGAGAGCAATTCTCCAAGGATCATCTCCACCTTGACGCGCAATTTTCCTTCGTCGTCGAGACCCGTGTAGTCCGCATCGTTCTCATTGAACAGGATTTTCTCGTCGCCCAGCGACTTGTTCTCGGGTTCATAATCGCGCGTAACGCGCCGCTCGTCGGAGAAACCGTCATCATCGTCGGCCGCATCCCGGGTATCCCGCGACCGGGCCTCCGACTCCTCCGTCACCAGCGCCTCGTCCTCAGGCACGACCGTCACGGAACGCGGCAACAGGAAGACGACACCGAGTAACACGAGCAACAGGACGCCCAGAGCGATTCCCATCGTCTTTGCACTGATTCCCTGCCCGGTGGACTGCGCGCCCTGTACCGGCGCCGCGGTCGCGGCCGGACGACGCTGCCGAATCGCACGCACGGACTCGATCTCCTCGTCCGCAATCCGTGGTGCCGCAGAGTGCTCAACAGTCGCCGGCCCCGGTGCAAATCCGGCCGCACGCAGTTCGGCGGTCACGGTTTCCGCATCAGGCCGTCGCGTTGCGTCCTTGTCGAGCATGGCCGCGACGAGTTCCCGGACTGGCTCCGGCACACCCGATCCATCAGCTGCCAGCAGCGTGTCCGGTACGCGGCTCTCGATGTCGGCTTTGGTTTCGGCTGAAGAATACGGTGACCTGCCGGCTACGAGTTCGTAAATCAGCCCGCCCAGCGCGAATATATCGTCGGCGGGCTGCGCGGCCTCCCCAGCGAGAGACTGGGGACTTTGTGCGGCCAGCGAGCCGCCTTCGCCGACGCTGCCAACCGCCGCCGCGACGCCAAAATCACTAAGGTACGGTGCGCCATTGCGATCGAGCAGTATGTTCGATGCCTTGATATCGCGATGCACGATGCCTTTCGCGTGGGCGTAGCGCAGCGCGTCGGCGATCAGGCCGGCGGGCGCGAGGATATTTTCCAGTGACGAACCGGAGAGCGCGCTGATATCGGGGCCGTCTACATATTGCAGGCTGTAGAAAGCGGCATCGTCATCTTCGTGGAACTCAAAGGCGCGGACGATGTGCGCGTGCAGCAAGCGCAGGTTCGTCTGCCATTCCTGCCGCAGGCGCGCCGCGGCGGCAGCACCGCCACGAACGATCTTCAGCGCAACGCCGGCACCGGTCAACTGGTCGCGAGCCAGCCAGGTTTCCGCCTCGCCCCCGCCGCCAAGCTGCCGGTCGAGCGTGTACCGGTCGGCTAACAAGCTGCCTTTCTTGAGTTCGAGCATTGTCGACAGGCTTACTGCTGCCCGACAGCGGAGATAGTCTCTGCCGAGCGTGCCGGGGCGCCGACCTCAATCGACTGGCTAAAGCCGGTCTCCGCCTCGTAGATTTCCTTGAGCAGACGCCTCCAGCTCTCGTACTGGGCTTCGGCCGTGCCCGTCAGCCTGCGTTCCTGCCCCTCGACATTGATGACCATCGGCGCTGCCTCGGTGCCGAACGACTCCGAGAGCTCCGCGATGGCATCGATGTGTATATTGGCCTCGCGGTTGCGCTGAAAGCCGCCGATGATGCGGTTGAGCCCCTCGTCGATGCCGAGATACTGCAAGCCGCGATTGACACGGCGCGTGCGGCTGCTGCCGCTGTCGGTGTCGATCGCCAGAGATCCGGCCAGCACCACAACGCCCACCAGCGCCTGCAGCCGCGCCGAGCGTTTCACGTTACGGTAGTTGATCGCTTCCTGGCGCGCAGTCTTGCGCCAGCTACGGTACGGCAATGCGATGCCGTAGTAAAAGTTGGCGTAGTGTTCATTGAGCGTGTCAATTACGAGGCGGTCTCGCTCCCGAATCTGGCGCATCCGTGCGACCGAGGGATCATTCTCCGCCGGTAGCCGCACGACCTCGATGATGCCGTCGTCACCCTCTGCCAGGTAACCGTCGAATGCCAGCGGCGACATGTCGGCGAAGAATTGCAGCTCCGAAACCTGCCGCGTCTGCATCAGCTGCCTGGGCGGCAACTGGGCCGCGTAAGCGTGCAGATCATTGGCAAAATCGTTGAATACTTTCTGGTACGGATCGAGACGCCTGTCGCGCCGGTCCGAGTACGATGTCAGACCGGTTTGCATCTCGTACGTCTTGTCGAACCAGCGGCGGCCGGCCGCATCATCGACGGAAAGATTCAGCTCGACATACTCGCCATTGGATTCTTCGATAGTCCCGCTGACAATCACGTCGGTAAAAGCACTGCGATTGGGAATCACCCGCACCGCTCCCCAGTACCCGGTGCCCTGCAATGTTGTCTTCAGATGATAGGCGAGGTATTTGGTCTCGGCGTTGCGAATATCCGGGTAGACGCCTGTCTTCTGCGGATTGTTGTCCTTGGGAATGCCCGGTGCGAATTCGACGATGCCGATGTCGAGGAGGCGCGCTTCGTCGACCTGGTCCTCGGCGACCACGAGCTCGGTCTCCTCGGCAACCACGACTTCGTTGACCGAGCAGCCGGAAACCAGCACGCACGGCAGCAGTAGTAACAACGTAACCCTCAGCATGATCGGTATCGCTATCCCCTACATTCCCTTGTACTTGCGATATTCCTCCCAGAGCCGCTCCCGCAACTCCGGATCATCTTCGGCCAACGCGGCTTCGCGCAGCTGCTTGGCAACGATATCGTCATCCATCATGACGACGATATCATCCGGCGTGCGTTTCTCGATCTCTTCGTCGCTCATGCCGTCGAGCGGATCGCCGCTACCGGCCCCACCGCCGGGGCCTCCACCGCCGCCGCCACCGCCACCGGAGGCGCCACCGCCTCCCATCGCGCCTGCGGCCTGCTCACCGAGACTGATCGTGCCACCCGAGCCACCGCCCGATCCGGTATCAAAACCTTCGGTATTACGGCCTGCCGTCGAAATTTCCCGTTGTTCCTCCATCAGCACTTCGTCGAAGTCACCGACGGATTCATCGAGTTCCTTGCCGAGCTGCTCGGCGCGTTCAGGATCTCCGCCACCGGGATACTGGCCGACGCCGCCTGACTGGCTGCCATCACAACCCATACCGCCGCCGATACCACCACCGGACATGCCGCCATCGTTGCAGTCACCGGAATCAGCAGAACCACCGGTGCCGCCGGCACCACCGCTCGTGCCGCCGGGGATTTCGATACCCTGCATGCCACCCGCTCCGCCCATGCTGCCGCCGGACATACCGCCACCCGACATGCCACCGCCCGATCCGCCGGAGGAACCGCCGGAAGAGCTGCCTCCGGGCATACTGCCGCCCGAAGACCCACCGGAGGAGCCTCCGGAAGAACCGCCTCCGGGCATGCCACCACCGGACGAACCGCCCGAGGAACCGCCCGAAGAACCGCCCGAAGAACCGCCCGAATCACCGGAAGAACCACCGCTCGAGCCACCCGATGAACCACCGCCCGGCAACTGCACGCCGCCCTCCATGCCGCCGCTGCCCCCGCCGCTCGAGCTGGACGTCGTCGTACAGCCGGCGATAATCACACCCGCAGCCGCTATGGCAACCAGTGTTCTCGGCAAGCGGACGAATGGGCTGGGTTTTGATGCATGCGTGTTCATCTTGAGTCTCCCGGGGGGATCAGGCGCAATCCTGATCAATACTTGGAGCGAATTTGAGGCGCCAGAGTTCCCTCCCAGTGAAGATAATACGCGCTCTGAGGGCGATCAACACCCGCGGATCCGCGGTATTCAGGCTTTGTCCTGTCGCTTCGGCTTGCGGAACAGAATCAGTGACAGGTCGTCCGGCTTGCTGGGCTGACCGTTGCCTGCCTGCAACATACGTTCGTTGGCCAGGCTGATCACAGCCTCGGCGCCTGATTTCAGCGGACCCTTGCGGACGCAATCCACGATTTCGTCATGGTGCACGTTGTCGGTCAGACCATCGCTCGCGACAAGCACCGTGTCGCGCATTTTCAGCTCCACGGTTGCGCCGACATCGATCCGCATATCGGTCGTACCGAGGAAATTGGATACCAGGTGTCGCTCTTCGTGATGCAGTGCCTCGCGTTGGTCGAGGAACCCGGCCTCGACCGCAAACCCGGTCGGCGAATGTGCCGTCGTCTGCAACGTGATGAGCCCGCGTTGCCCGATGACCATCGCCTCTGAGTCGCCGATCTGGTACGACCGGACGATCAGCCCTTCGATCGTGATGACCGTCATCGTCGTTGCGCTGCCGTTTGCCAACGCCAGCACCGCGTCGTTTGCGGCTTCGATACCGTTCATAATCGCCGTTCGCAACAGTGTTGTCTTCTCCATCGACGTGTGCAGCGCAGCGATCAGGGCCTGAAGTGCAGTCCGCGACGCACGCTTGCCTGCCGGCAGGCCGCCGGCGCCGTCCGCGACCACCAGCACGGCAGCCCCCGGTCCATACGGGATAACGGCGACCGTATCCTCGTTCTCCGTTTCCTTGTCCGGCGACCGGCAGGTATAGGCCACCGCCGAGCCACCTGCAACGTCGAATTCGATCAATTGTGGCTCGACGTCACCATCCAGGATCAGTGCATCGGTCAGCGGCGCTGCCGGATCGTCCGTCATTTGCCCGCCACCTTTTCACGGCACCAGGGACAGAAATTCCAGAATTCCTTCGCGATGCCCCAGTTGCAGGCATGGCAGCTGTCGCGGCTGCCTTTTAGTTTCCACGGGCGCCGCACCTTGCTGCGGCAATGCGGGCAATATCGCATGAACGGCATCATCGGGCCGCGGCAGCGCTCGTTGGCACAGCGTGCGGTGTAGCGCTTGTCCGGGTAACACCGGGTATGTTCCTCGACAAATCCCGCCCCATAACACCAGGGACAATAGTTCCAGTCATTCTTGACACCGCGCTCGCAACGCGGGCAATGCGCAGGCATGCGCGTTTCCGAACCTCGGCTCGGATTTTCAAACCCGCACCACGGGCACGCCTGCATGCTTTCGGCTACCGGCCCTTCGCAATGCCGGCACTGATGGCGGGTATCCAGCTGCTTGCGGAACTGGCGCTGGAACTCGCGCCACTGGATGTGCCGCCAGGATGTGCCACGTTTACCGCGCTGCTTCGAGCGGGGCTTCTTTTGCCGGCGCGCGTGACTGTGCGCGCGGTCAAATTCTGCCTGCATGACGACCGCGTCCGGGTAACGGTCTTTCGGATCCAGACGAATCGCCTTCCGGAGCACGTCAACGACCTCGGGCCGCACGCGCGCCTGCAGCTTGTCAAAGCCGGCCGGTGGCCAGTCGAATGGCCACTCCGGCAGTTTCCCCGAGAACATCCGGTACAGGACCAGGCCCATCGAGAATACGTCAGACTGAAACTTTGGCCGGCCCATCGCCTGTTCCGGCGCAATGTAGTCGATCGTTCCGGAGCCGGACGCCTTGAGCGTACGGATGTTGTGCTTGGCAAAACCGAAATCTGCGAGCTTCAGCTGGTTTCCGGGAAACAGGATGAAGTTCTCCGGTTTGATATCGCAGTGGATGATCTTGTGCTCGTGCGCAAAAGCGAGCGCGGCAAGGCCCTGGTGCGCGAGATCAAATGCGCGGGCCGTCGACGCGCGGCGTTCGATGCGCTCTGCCAGTGACTCGTCACCGAGTTCCATGGCGATAACAAAACGCTCATCGATATAGCTCGCATTCAGCACACCGAGAATATTCGGGTGCCTTAGTTTCGTCGCGACCCGCACCTCGTGAAGAATCTCCTCGTCTCCACCCATCGCATCGGTTTTGGGTATTTTCAGCGCGACCCTGATTTTCTGAATCGTGTCGTAGGCCCGGTAGACATCTGCCAACGGCCCGTTCGCAATCCGTCCGAGGATCCGGTATTTGCCGATCTTCTGCCGGGCGCGCAACACGTCAGTCAGCCGTCCTGACACGAACGACCGCGGCATCCCAGCCGGCAAGCAGTTTGCCGCGCAGATCCGCCGACATCCGGGGCTCGAAGATGGCGTCGCGCTGCCAGAGCGCCTCTATCTCGTCCGGTGACGTTACGAATCCGGCCCCGTAGCCGGCGAGAAACGCTGCCCCGAGTACCGTCGACTCGACGTTCTGCGGCCGCTCGACGGGCAATCCCAGGATGTCGGCCAGGAACTGCAGGAACCAGTCATTCGCGACCATGCCACCGTCCACGCGAATGACGCTCGGCCGGATACCATCTTCCGCCATTGCATCGATCAGGTCGCGCGTCTGGAAGGCGACCGACTGCAGGGTTGCCGTCACGATATCGTCACTGCTGCTACCGCGTGTAAGTCCGAGAATCGCGCCGCGTGCATCCGGGTCCCAGTAAGGCGCGCCGAGACCCGCGAACGCCGGGACAACATAGACATCTTCGACGACCCCGGTGCGCCGGGCGACATCCTCGGTTTCCGGCGCCGCTTCGATAATGCGCATCTCGTCACGCAACCACTGCATTGCAGATCCAGCGACAAAAACGCTTCCTTCGAGCGCGTAAGTTACCTTGCCGTCCAGCCGCATTGCGATCGTCGTCAACAACTGGTTGTGCGAGCGCAGCGCCGTCTCGCCGGTATTCGCCACGACGAAACATCCTGTGCCATAAGTGCTCTTGGTCATGCCGGAATGAAAACCGGCTTGCCCGATCAATGCCGACTGCTGATCCCCGGCGATGCCGCGGACCGGCACCTCCCCGCCAAGGCATTCTGCACTGGCAATTCCGAAGTCGGCCACGCAATCACGGACTTCGGGTAGCATCGATGCCGGAATCGAAAACATCTGCAGAAGGTCTTCATCCCATTGCTGCGTATGTATATTGAACAACAGCGTGCGCGAGGCGTTGGTCACATCCGTGGCATGCACCTTGCCGCCGGTGAGCCGCCACAGCAGGAAACTGTCGATGGTACCGAAGGCCAGCTTGCCGGATTCCGCGCGTTCGCGCACGCCATCGACGTTATCGAGAATCCAGGCAATTTTGCTGGCCGAGAAATACGGGTCGAGTCGTAGTCCCGTTTTCCCGGTCACGCTTTCCTCGAGTCCCTGCTTTTTCAGCGCGCGGCACTGCGCCGCTGTGCGTCGGTCCTGCCAGACGATGGCGTTGTAGACACATCGCCCACTTTCGCGATCCCAGACCAGGGTCGTTTCGCGCTGGTTCGTTATGCCAATCGCCGCGATGTCGGCAGCCACGGCAGCTGCCTTCTGCAATGCCGAACGGGTGACCGCAGTCACCGAATCCCAGATCGCCTCGGGATCATGCTCGACCCAACCCGAGTGCGGATAAATCTGGGGAAACTCCTGCTGGGCGCTTGCGACAGCCCGTGTACGCTGGTCGTAAATAACAGTGCGACTGCTACTCGTCCCCTGGTCAATGGCCAGCAGGTATTTGCCGCTCATTTCCTTTCCCTCACGCTGAAAAGTGGTTTCTCGATATGCATTTGCCGACCTGCCTCGTCCGGCCAACCGACCGCTTGCTGTTGCTCGGCAAAGGCCGCTATTCGGACAAGTATGTCTTGCGGCCATGGTGCCACGCGTCGAGCCCTGATATCGACATGCAGGTTCATCCACTCGGCCGTTGCCGCCAGATAGTACTCGCTGCCATGGTACATCCGCATGAACTGGTGAATTCGTTTCGTATCATAGGCCAGCACCTGGGAGGTCACGATATAAGGTTCTCCTTCCGAAATTTCACGCTGCCAGGTCACGTGGGACTCCACCGCGAAGGTCGAGCCCTGTTGCTCACGGATGTAATCGTCGGTGAGCCCGAACTGGCGCCACAGCGCATCGACACCCTGGTCGAACACCAGCACGTAGTAGGCGACGTTCATATGATCGTTGATGTCGATCCACTCGCTGAGTACCTGCCCTCGCGAAACCTCGGTACCGACAAGTGTTTTCCCGGTCACGGCGTTCAATCAGTCCCAAGCTCGTCGATGCCGCGAAAATGCTCGAGTGCCTCCGGGTTGGCAAGCGCCTCGGTGTTGCGGACAGGCTCGCCATGCACGACCGAACGGACGGCAAGCTCGACGATCTTGCCACTCTTGGTGCGGGGGATTTCGGGGACGGCAATGATTTTCGCCGGCACATGACGCGGTGTCGTATTGTCGCGGATCACCGAGCGGATCTTCTGCCGCAGGGCATCGGTGAGATCAACGCCCTCGCGGAGAATAACGAACAAGACTATCCGGGTATCGTCTTTCCAGTCCTGACCGACAGCAATGCTTTCGACGATTTCGTCCAGCTTTTCGACCTGCCGGTAGATTTCCGACGTTCCGATCCGCACGCCGCCCGGGTTCAGCACGGCATCCGAACGACCATGAATGATGAGTCCGCCGTCGACCGTCAATTCGGCAAAGTCGCCGTGCGCCCAGATACCTGGAAAACGTTCGAAATAGGCGGCCCGATAGCGCGCATTATCGGGATCATTCCAGAAGCCGACCGGCGCCGACGGAAACGGGCGTGTGCACACCAGCTCACCATGCTCCCCGACCACCGACTCACCTTTTTCATTCCAGATCTCGGTCGCCATGCCGAGACCGCGGCACTGCAATTCGCCGCGCCGGACTGGCAACACCGGATTGCCAAGCGCAAAACAGCTGAGTATATCGGTGCCCCCCGATATCGAAGACAACTGCAGGTCGCCACCGATGGCACTGTAAACATAATCGAAACTGGCCGGTGCCAGCGGTGATCCTGTCGAGAGTACCGTTCGCAGTTGCCCCAGGGAGAACTCGTCGCCCGGGCGAACGCCGGCTTTCTCCAGCGCGGCGATATACTTGGCGCTGGTGCCGAAAATGACAATCTCTTCACGCTCGGCAATTTCCCAGAGAACACGGCCTTCCCGGAAAAACGGCGAGCCATCGAACAGGACCAGTGTCGCACCCGATGCCAGCCCGCTGACCAGCCAGTTCCACATCATCCATCCGCAGGTGGTGAAATAGAACAGGCGATCGCCCGGCCGCACGTCGGTATGGAGGACGTGCTCCTTGAGATGCTGCAACAGCGTCCCGCCATGGCCGTGCACGATGCACTTCGGTACGCCCGTCGTGCCCGACGAATACATGATGTAGAGCGGATGATTGAACTCGACCGGCGTGAAGTCGAGCGCGCTGCCGGCAATACCAAAATCGGACCACGCGACCGCATTATCCGGCGTGCCGGCCATGGAGAGATCGGGTACGAACGGCACGACGACTGTCTTGACGACACTCGGCATGCGATCAACCACGCCGGCGACGGTGGCTCGCGTATCACAGACCTTGCCGTTGTAGTAATAGCCGTTGGCGGCAAACAGGACCTTGGGCTCGATCTGCCCGAACCGGTCGACGACGCCGTTGACGCCGAAGTCCGGGGAGCAGGAAGACCAGATGG
>Ga0210065_1000159_pt1 | contig 19400 bp, 21 predicted proteins | sample Muzzi_PWB_D1_FD_185533 | JGI IMG/M metagenome (GOLD analysis project Ga0210065, IMG submission 185533) | Wetland microbial communities from San Francisco Bay, California, USA, that impact long-term carbon sequestration - Muzzi_PWB_D1 (SPAdes) | ecosystem: Environmental > Aquatic > Marine >... | reverse complement strand
TACGATTCCGGTCATCGATATACAGGCGCTCAACAGCCCTGAGACGCTGGCGTTGCTCGACACTGCCTGTCGCGACTGGGGCTTTTTCCAGGTCACGAACCACGGCATATCCGAGAGCGCGACGGACGCGTTGACCGAGGCAATGCACAAGCTCTTCGCCCAGCCTGTCGAACTGAAGCGGCAGATCTCCCGAACACACGATAACCCATGGGGTTTTTTCGACCGCGAACTGACCAAGAACGCGCTCGATTGCAAGCAAGTCTACGACTACGGTCCGGCGGCCGACGACGTGATCCGGCCGCAGTGGCCGCAGGGGATACCCGGTTTTCAGCAAGCCATTCGTGCCTATTACCAGGCATGCGAGCAGCTGTCCTATCGCCTGCTGGCAGCGATTTCGTCCAACCTGGGCATGTCGCCGGGCTACCTGAGTCGCGGCTTCGGGCCGACACACAGCAGTTTCTTGCGCCTCAATTATTACCCGGCAGAACCGCATGCTGCCGAAGGCCAGTTCGGTGTCAATCATCACACCGACGCCGGTGCGCTGACGGTGTTGTTACAGGACGACCAGCCGGGTCTCGAAGTGTTCCGCGACGACGAGTGGCACCTGGTCGAGCCGCGACGGGATGCACTGGTGATCAACATCGGTGACATCGTGCAGGTCTGGTCAAACGACAATTATCGTGCAGCACTGCACCGGGTCGTCACCAACACCAGGAACGACCGCTACAGTGTGCCGTTCTTTTTCAATCCGGACTACCGGACCAACTACGCGCCCTTGCCGACGATGATTGCCGCGGGCGAGCCCGTTCGCTACCGGGAAATAAACTGGGGCGAGTTTCGCGCCGGGCGCGCGTCTGGCGACTATGCGGACTACGGCGAAGAAATTCAGATCGAACATTTCAGAATAGAGGCCTGAGGAACTGACCATGTCATTCATACAGACTACATTGCCGGCGGACGCTACCGGCGAAACGCTGGCCATGTACCAGCGCCAGCAGGATGCCTGGGGCTATGTGCCGAACTATGCCAGGACTTTCAGCCATCGTCCGGAGGTGATGGCGCGCTGGGGCCGCCTGCTGGCGGAGATCCGGCGCCCGGTCGACGATCGCCGCTTCGAACTGGTAACGCTCGCCGTGGCGCACGAGTTGCGACACACGCCCTGTTCACTGGCGCACGGTGAAAAGCTCGCGGGCATCATCGGTATCGACCAGGTTGTGGCGATCGCCAACGGCGAGGAGGCTACAGCGCTTACAGATGCCGAGTTGGCCATCATGGCATTCGCCCGCAAGATCGCGCGGGATGCGGCGGCGATCACGTCCGAGGATGTGCAGACCCTCAAGGACGTTCACGGGCTGTCCGATGAAGATGTATTCGACGTCGCCGCGATTGCCTCAGCACGTTGTTTCTTCACGAAGATCCTCGACGCCCTTGGCTCGGAAGCGGATAGCGGATTCATGAAGATCGAAGAAAAGTTGCGAGACAGCCTGACTGTGGGCAAGCCGATCAGTAACGCGGAGCCTGAATACACCTGAGCCTGAGTGACATGGCCGGGGCCAGGGCAAGCTCGCCGCTCGAGCGAACTGGGACCCTGTAATCAGCCACAGGTCACGTCAAAACCGGCGCGGCCATCTTCGGCGCGCCGTCCCTGTTTCAGGAATACGTCGCAGTCGAGGCCGTCGATACTGGTGACGTCACCGACCGACATTCGTGACTTCGTGCCGTTGAAAATGACGTCCGCCTGCGTGGCCCACATACGAACGACGCCCAGCACGTGGCGCGTATCGCCGACCGAAATGCTTTCGCCGGGACCGAGCCAGACGTCGGCGCCACCGGCAAAGCCTTGCTCCTCGAGTGACTTCTGCCTGAGGCTGGCAACCTGGTTGCTAAGCGCGTTGATTTCCGAGGTGGCCTGGTCCTGAAGTTCGTTCTGGCGCGCGAGCAGTTTGCTGAGTTCACCGAGACCCTTGCGGACGGCCGGATCTTCGGACTGCGCCTTGATCTCTTCCAGCCGGGCACTCATCGCGTCGAAGTTTGCTTCCTGCTCTTCGAGCAATTCGTCGACCGACGGGCCGAGTAAGCCGGTGCTCTCGACGCCTGCCTGAACCGCGATGCCGACGATGGCCCCGACGATCATGCCGCCGAAGGCGAGACTGCCCTTTTGCAGGTTCTCTCTTGACAGTAGCGCCTTCATGTCGCCATCAACGCATAGGCCTGCTTGTGCTGGTAGCCCTTGTAGAACAGGTACAGCCCGAGCGGCACGAGGAGCACGCCGATGAAGATGCCCACAGTAAAGATGCCGATCACGGTCAGGATCGCCGCCCACATCATCAGGTACCAGGTGGCGTAGCCGTAGATCATGTTGGTCGTATCGTTGCGTATCAACAGCGCCTTGACGCCGCTGCGCGTATCGCTGCCAACAATCGTCGCTTCGTCACCGTCCGTCAGTTCGATGCCTTTGATGTTTTTCATCGTTACCGGGCGATTGTCGACGCGAAAACTGATTTCCTTCTGCGTGTTCACCTGGGTGTAGCCTGTGTTGTAGGTATGAGACCCGGTGACCGTTGTCTCTTCGCGAAAATTGCCGACCGTGCCTGAAATTTTTACAAGTGCCATTTCTTGTTCTCCTCACTGATTGTCAGATTGCCGAACGAGCTCGAGTCCCATGGGCCCATAAAGGCGGTCGTCACGCCGCGTCAAGACGACAGTGCCCTGGGCGCTGCTCACCAGGACCTTGTCGTCGTCGAGGCGATACTCGGCATCGACCTCGGCGCCGAGTACGAGAATTCTCACGTCGCCGTCCCCGCTGAACACGTATTGCGTAACACCGGCGCCATCGGCATAGGTGCCGGCGATCGGGTCGTTGCAACCGGCCAGTACGAATGCACTGGCAAGTAGAGCCACGCTGGCTGTTGCTCGCATAAATTTTCTCCGCTGCATGGAAAACATAGGTTTTCGCGCGGCAGCAGGCATCGACAGCTAACGGCATTTAGGGCGGAATAGCGCAGGAATCGGCATCTGCGCTAACATTTGTCGCCATGAGCTCACCGACAAGCGGGCAGAGAAATCGCGGGGTTCGCGCTTCCCGGGCGAAGCTCGTGCATGCTCTGACAGAGGCCGGGCTCAAGACGCAGGCGGCTCTTGCCGAGCGTATTGCCGACATCGAGGAACTGGACGCGCCGCCCAAAGATGCCGTCAATCGCGTGTTTCGCGAGTTGCCGGTCGATCCGACCACGATCGAGCGCGTCGCGCGGGCGCTGGGTGTCGATGCCTACTCGCTGTACAAGACGGCGGATGAGGAAGACGTCGTCCTGCCCGGCAACGGTGAGAAAAAACGGCCACACAACAGGGTCGTCGCGGCGATCGCGGCTGCTGTCGTCGTGGTGCTACTGGCACTCGGTATCCGCTGGTGGTTCCAGCCCGGCGGGATCGGGGCCGAGTCGCCGCCACCAGTCAACGAAAATCCGGTCGCGCTCGAAATGGGCACCCCGACGCTCGCGGTGGTTCCGTTCACCGATGACGTCGACGGGGCATTCGGCAAGGCGCTTCGCAACGAATTGCGCAGCCACTTTAATGTGGCACGACCAACCGCTGATCTGTTCACGCAATCGAAGGACCCGGTTGCGGTTGCGGAACGTCTGCGAACCGACGTCGTCATCGACGGCGAATTCCGACAGTTGGGAAGACTCACCGCAGTGCGTGTCTACCTGTTCAAGGGTGGCATCCGGCAGCAGGTCTGGGCCGACAGCGTGCCCACGGCGGCGTTACGGGATTCGCTGGTGGGGATAGCAGCGAATACGGCACTCGCAGTTCGGCGAGCGATCGGCATGCCGGTTCCGGAAAACGCTGTCGGGCATTTTCCGCTTGCCCCGGTGCAGGACGATTACCTGGAAGGCGAGCTGTATCTCGACGCGCCATCGAACGAACTCAACATCAAGCGCGCGCAGAGTCGTTTCGAGGCGGCATTGCGGCAGGACGCGAACTACGCCCGTGCCCACGCCGGACTCTGCCAGACCTTGCTCGAAGAGTACTGGATGGATAGTGAAGAGCGTGCGCTCAAGGACGCATCACTGGCGTGCGGCCAGGCCGTGCAGCTCGATCCGGACGATCGTGTCGTCGCGGCCGCACACGCGCATTTCCTGCAGCGCACCGGGCGCGGCGAGGAAGCCATAGCGTTGTATGAGGAGGTCATCTCCCAGCACCCGAAGGACGCGGCGGCACTGGCCGGCCTCGCTGCGAGCGAGTTGGAGGCCTACCGCGAGAGCGGCGATCACGCGGAGTTGCTCAAAGCCAAGGCTACGGCTACGCGCGCGGCCGAGGTCGACCCGACCGTCTGGAAGCCGTTGTTTGCCCTCGCCACTATGGAGTGGTTCGACGGCAATGTTGCTGGCGCGATAGCGGCGAGCGAAGCGGCGCGGGCACGCAACGAAAATGAATACGTGCTGGCGAATCTCGGCAGTTTCTACCTGTGTGATGGTGACCTGGAAAACGCCCGGGAGGCATATGCGCGTGCCCGTGAGCTCAACCCGAACTCGTACGTCGGTGACGAATTCCTCGGCCAGGCCTATTATTTTCTCGGTGACTTCGAGGCATCCGCCGAACTGCGGCAAAAGGCGATCGATTCGGTAGCCAATGGCAACCCCGAGATTCACGAGATGTGGGGTAACCTCGCGGATTCGTACCGGCAGATCGGGGAGCGGGAAAAAGCTATCGCCGCTTACGTGCGAGCTGCCGAAATAGCAGAGCGTGACTACCTGCGCGGTACGGCGCCGGTCGCCGACCAGGCCGCCCGTGCCTACTACTACACGATGCTGGCGACGCTCGATCCCGACCTTGTGCCGGGGACGGTGTTGCAGGCAATCGACGAGGAAATTGACACGATCGACGCCGAACTCGTCTCGGCCTCCGCTCTCAGGCGCATGGCGCAAACCTATCTCGCGCGCGGTGAAACCGACAAAGCCCGCGCGACGCTGCTGCGGGCTACCGAGTCATGCCGGGGTTACGCGAAGCTGCCCGACCTGGTTGGCTTGCTCGAGCAGTAGCGGCTGACGGCGCACGGCCCCTCTTGGGATGGTGTTACCGGCTAACCCGTTGTCCCGGCAGGGTCGTGAGACCGACCGCCGACGGTGCAGGTCCTCGCCAGGCGCTCAAAGCGCATGTCCGAGCGGAGTGGTTCCAGTCGCGGATCGTCGTCGATATCGAAGACGGCATTCTCTGCCGCGCAGGCGGTTTCCAGCTATGCGGGGCAGTGGTTGCTTGCGGATAATCGCTACAACCTTTTCCACCTGGCGGTTTCGGTGTCGGGCTGCGCACTGGACGGATTCTATACGGGACTCGGGGCATGGTCGTCGGGTCCGTTCAACGATCGCTTGTTCGCGTCCATGGATGACGAGGAACAGACCGCCCTGCAGTTATCGTTCCTCTCACCATAACGGGGAGGGAGGATCGGTCATTGCCGACGGTCCGGGACAGGGCCGTCGGTAAACCGCAGGAACCCGTCCTCGATCGGTCCTTTGCCGATGACTTTCCGGTCCAGCGCATAGTTCTGCGTGTTGCGCCACGGCGACTCGTTGCCCTGCATTGGCAAGAGGTGCAACTTGCGCTGGATGTATCCGGACGAGAAACAATCGATCCAGTCATTGCCGACCATGTCCTGCTGGTCTTCGCCGAGCCGCGGCGTGCACTGGCGCTTGCCGGAAGCCGCCATGTGGTTGAGCAGGCGACAGGCATATTCGGCGGTGAGGTCGGCTTTCAGCGTCCATGACGCGTTGATGTAACCGAAAGTCGAAACGAGATTCGGCACGTCGGAAAACATCATCGACTTGTAAGAAAACTTTTTCGCGAGGTCAACAGGCTCTCCGTCGACGCTGATCTGCACGTCACCGAGCACTCGCAGGTCCAGACCGGTCGCGGTCACGATGATGTCGGCTTCGAGCTCCTTTCCTGATTCGAGGCGTATGCCGTGTGCGGTGAACTCGGTGATGGTGTCGGTGACGATCGATGCCTGGCCGTCTCGCACGGCATGGAAGAAATCCCCGTTCGGCACGAGACACAGACGTTGCTCCCACGGGTTGTAGCTGGGCACGAAATGCTGCTCGAAGTCGGCGTATTCGCCCAGGTCCTTGCGGGCCAGCTTGAAGATCTTCTGCTTGACCTTTCCTGGCGTCTTGCGAGCCTGCCAGTAGATCCAGCGCTGGTACTGGATGTTCTTCCACCGGGTTATTGCATAGGCGACCTTGTCCGGCAACAGCCGTTGCAGGAATTTTGCGATCCAGTCGGTGTCGGGCGCCGAAGCCATGTAAGTGGGCGAGCGCTGCAACATTACGACGTGTGCCGCGTCTTTCGCCATCTCCGGAAGCAGCGTCACGGCGGTCGCGCCGGAACCGATGATGACGACGCGCTTGTCGCGGTAATCGAGATCCTCGGGCCAGTGTTGCGGATGCACGATCTCGCCCGCGAAACGGTCGTAGCCTTTGAACTCGGGCAGGTAGCCCTGTGCGTAGTTATAGTAACCGGCACACAGCAGCAGGAAGTTGCAGGAGTAGGTCACGACCGCATCGGTAGCCGCGTCGTGTACCTTCAGTTCCCAGGCGGCATTCGCGGTCGACCAGTTCGCGGCGATCACCGCGTGCTGATAGCGAATGTGCTCATCGATGCCGGCCTCGGCCGCCGTTTCCCGTATGTAATTCAGGATCGAGGGGCCGTCGGCGATGGCCTTGCCTTCCGTCCACGGCCGGAAGTTGTAGCCGAGCGTATACATGTCGCTGTCGGAGCGAATGCCGGGATAGCGAAACAGGTCCCAGGTGCCGCCCATCGATTGGCGTTCCTCGAGCACCAGGTAACGCCGGTCCGGACACTTGTCCTGCAAGTGCCACGCAGCGCCGATGCCGGATAATCCGGCACCGACGATGATGACGTCGACATACTCGGAAGACATGCTGCATAGCATCCCATAATCCCGCGCCGGTCGCGACGGGATCGAGTAAGATGACACACGATTGCTCATGACCGATCCAGTTAACAAGACAGTCCTGCTCACCGGTGCCGGCGGCGGTTTCGGCCGGCAAATGGTCAGGCAGTTTCGCTCCGCTGGGGCGAAGCTGGTCCTGACCGATATCGACGTTCAGGCAGCACATGGCGCGGTTGATGACGCCGGTGACGATCTCGTCGGTATGGTCGGGGCGGACCTCGCAAGCGTTGAAGGTTGTGATGCAGTGGCCGAATATTGCAGCTCGGTCGGTGTGCTGCCGGACATACTGGTCAACAACGCGGGTATCGGATTCGCCGGGCGACTGGATCATGTGCCTCGCGATCAATGGGAAATGCTGATGCAGCTCAACCTGCTCGCACCGATGCGCCTGTGCCACCATTTCATTCCGGGCATGATCGAGCGCGGCAGCGGGCACATCGTAAACATCTCATCGATCGCCGGCTGGACAGCGTCGCAGGGCATGTCTGCCTACTGCGCATCGAAATTCGGGCTGCGCGGGTTCGGCGCATCGCTCGCCGCCGACCTGGAAGATACGAGCGTTCGCGTGACCAACGTCTACCCGTGTTTCAGCCGGACTCCAATTCTGGACTCGCCGCAATATGGTTACGCCGAGCGGCGCGCAGTACCGGCGCACCTGGTCTCGGATCCCGCGGATGTCGTTGCCCGGATCGTGGACGGTGTGCGCGGTAACCGGCTGCATGTTTTCCCGGACAGGTACGCGCGCGTGATTCACTACGTCACACGGTTTGTACCCTGGGTTCTGCCGCTGCTGGATCGACGTATGCAGAAAGAGTCGATCGAGGCAGGAAGGAAGGCGACATGAAGCAGGACTACCTGCAAATGCGGGTGTTCGAGCTGGCCCCGGAGACCTACGTCACCGGCCAGTTGTTCGAGACGGACCTGAAACTCATCGCCGCGCAGAACGTCAGGAGCATCATGGACAATCGCGCCGCCGAGGAAGCCCAGGAGCCGCCACGGTCGGCAGATCTTGCCAGGGTGGCCGAAGAACTCGGCATGACCTTCGTGCATTTTCCGGTCGAGCCCGGAAAGATCAGCGGGGAAGATGCCGAGGCGTATGCAAAGGCCTGCGAGAAACTGGAGCGACCACTGTTGATCTTCGGGCGTACGGCCTCGCGCTCCATAAAGATCTGGGAGATGGCCGAAACGTAGTCGGCGGCCTGGTCAGTGCAACAAGCTGGCCATGCGGCGCCGATACGGACCGACGAGCGCGTCGTCACCCAGCATTTCGAACACTTTCAGCAGGTTGTTGCGCCCTGCATCGTCGCCGAAACTCCGGTCAGCCTGCATCAGTTGCAGCAGCAGCTCCATGGCAGCAGGGTAATCCTGTTCAGTCACCCTGCGGAGGGCGAGCTGCAGCAGCGTGTCGAGGTCGTCCCGATTGGCAGCGAGCTTTGCCTCCAGCTCGGCCACGGGCGGTGCCCCGGCTACCTGCTGCTCGAAGTACAGGCGCTTGCGCAGGCTTGCGACCTCCGGGCGTTCCGGCTCATCGGGAGGCAGGCTGTCCAGGGCGGCCTGTGCGCCTTTGGCATCTCCGCCGGCCAGGCATTCGCGCGCCTGAACGACCAGCGCGTCCGACTCGCGCGGCAGGTGGCGGCCGAGGAATTCGCGTACCGCGCTGTCCGGCAATGCGCCCATGAATTCGTCCACGGGCTGGCCGTCGCGGAACAGCTTGACGGTCGGAATGCTGCGAATGCCGAAGTGGCTGGCAAGTTCCGGCTCCTGCTCGGTGTTCAGTTTGCCGAGGAGGAACTTGCCTTCGTATTCTTCCGCCAGCGCGGCGAGAATTGGCATCAGGACCTTGCACGGCTGGCACCATTCGGCCCAGAAATCCACGAGTACCGGTACCTCGTACGAAGTGTCCATGAGGTATTTGAAGTTCTCGCTGGTGACCTCGGTGATGAACGGTGAAGCGGCCATGCTCATACTCTACATTGCCAGGCGTACGGGTATGCGGCTCGCACCGAAGGTTCCAGGCGTCGCATCGAAGTGCCCCGGGATCGGCGTGCCGCAGTTGCGGCAGGCACCATGCGCGTCAAGACCCCATTTGCCGAGCTCGTACCAGTCGCGTTCGATCACCAGCGCCTTGCAAGTAGGGCACCAGGTGCTGCCGCCATCGTTGTCGTGCACGTTGCCGGTGTAGGCGAAATGCACGCCGTTGGCCATCGCGATGCGGCGGGCACGGTGCAGCGTGGCGGCCGGTGTGCTCGGGATGTCACGCATCTTCCAGTCCGGGTGAAACGCGGTAAAGTGCATCGGTACGTCCGGCCCGAGATGCTCGACGACCCAGCCGGTCATCGCGTCAAGCTCGGCGTCGGAGTCGTTCTCGCCCGGGATCAGCAATGTCGTCAGCTCCAGCCAGGTATCGGTCTCCTGCCTGATGTACTCGAGGGTTTCGAGCACGGGCGCGAGATGGCCGCCGCAGATCTTGCGATAAAAGCGATCGGTGAAGGCCTTCAGATCGACATTGGCGGCATCCATCGCCGGGAAAAATACCTCGCGCGGTTCCGGGTCGATATAGCCGGCGGTGACGGCTACGGCCCTGATGCCGCGCTCCTGGCTCGCGGCCGCCACGTCCAGCGCATACTCGAGGAAAATGACGGGGTCGTTGTAAGTGTAGGCGATGCTCTTGCAGTCGAGCTCGGCCGCCACCTCGGCGAGGCGCTCGGGACTGGCGCTGTCAGCCAGCGTGTCCATTTCGCGGGACTTGCTCATATCCCAGTTCTGGCAGAACTTGCAGGCCAGGTTGCAGCCGGCCGTGCCGAATGACAGCACGCTGCTGCCAGGATAGAAGTGATTCAGCGGCTTTTTCTCGATCGGATCGACGCAGAACCCGGATGACCGGCCGTAGGTGACCAGGCGAATCTCGTCGTCGAGGCGCTGGCGCACGTAGCACAGGCCGCGTTGGCCCTCGCGCAGCCGACAGTGGCGCGGGCACAGGTCGCACTGCAGCCGTCCGTCAGGTTCGCGGTGCCAGTATTTCGTGCTGATAACAGTCTCGTTCATGCTTGTTATGTGGCGATTAATCCCCAATAAACAAGCATGATACGGGAGGAGTCGGCAAGATGATGAGGACCCGGCCAGCAGCAGTTGCAGGCATGTTCTACCCGGCCGATACGGCGACCCTCGAGCACACGGTGTCCGGGCTGCTTGCCGCGGTGCCGACCGGAAGTGGTGATGCGAAGGCCATTATTGCCCCGCATGCCGGCTATCAGTATTCGGGCCTGACGGCGGCCCACGCCTATCGACTGCTGGAGAAGCGCCGCGACAGGATCTCCAGGGTAGTGCTGCTCGGGCCGGCGCATCGCGTTTACCTGCGAGGCATGGCGGTGCCATCGGTCGACGCATTCAGTACACCGCTCGGTGACGTGCCGATCGACAAGGATGGCGTCAGTCGCGCGCTCGACCTGGGCGGTGTACAGGTCTCCGACGTGGCGCATGCCGACGAGCACAGCCTCGAGGTTCACCTGCCGTTTCTGCAGGCAGTGCTCGACGACTTCGAGCTGGTGCCGATCGTCGTCGGTGCGTGCCCGGCAGGCGAGGTCGCAGCGGTAATCGAGGCTTTGTGGGGTGGTGACGAGACGCTCATTGTGGTCAGCTCCGACCTGTCTCATTTCCATTCCTATGCCGACGCCCGGGAGATCGACGCCCATACGACCGCGCGCATCGAGGCCGGCGAAACCTCGCTGCACGGTGAAGAGGCCTGTGGCTGTTACGCCCTCAACGGTTTGCTGCTGGTGGCCAAGGCGCATGGTTTGGCTGTGCACACCCTCGATGTCAGGAATTCCGGCGACACGGCGGGTGACAGGCACAGGGTGGTCGGCTATGGCGCTTATGCACTCAATTGACAGGCAGCAACTGCCGGGTACCGAGCTGCTGCGTATGGCGCGCCGCTCGATCGAATATGGCCTCGAGCACGGAAAGCCCCTGCCGGTCCGTGCCGAGACGCTGTCCGGGGCGCTCGCGGAACCGGCGGCGACCTTCACCACCTTGAAACTCGATGGGCAGCTGCGCGGTTGTTGCGGCATGCTCGAGGCGGTGAGACCGCTCGGGCAAGATGTTGCCTATACGGCGTTCCAGGCCGCGTTCCGGGACACGCGATTCGAACCGCTGAGGCGGGACGAGCTTGTACGCATCCGCCTGGAAGTCTCGGTGTTGTCGCCGCCGGAAAAAATGACGGTCGCCGATGAGAACGACCTGCTAAACCAGCTGGTGCCGGGCGAGGACGGACTTGTCATCGTAGAGGGCATGAGTCGCGCAACGTTTCTGCCGAAAGTCTGGGAATCGTTACCGGATCGGCGACAGTTCCTTGCTGCGCTCAGGATCAAGTGCGGTTTGGGGGAGGATTACTGGTCGAGGGAGCTGCAATTCTTTAGGTATCATACGACGTCGTACGCAGAACCCGCATAGCCGCACAGCGGACAGGGACATGAGCATGGACCAGAGCCAGATCGACGCGCAGGTATTCAACCTGTATGACGAGTATTGCCACGGCAGGATCGACCGGCGGGAGTTTTTCGATCGCGCCGCAAAACTGACGGTCGGCGGCCTGTCCGCGCTGGCAATGGCCGAAGCCCTGATGCCGAACTACGCTGACGCACAGGAAGTGCTGTTTACCGACGAGCGAATCAAGGCCAACTGGGTCGATTACCCTTCGCCAGGGGGAACCTCCGGCGAAATGCGTGGCTACCTCGTGCAGCCGGTCGGTGAGGGTCCATTTCCCGCGGTGCTCGTGATGCACGAGAACCGCGGGCTCAACCCTTACATCAGGGACGTTGCGCGCCGTTTTGCCGTCGCCGGTTTTCTCGCGCTTGCGCCGGACGGACTGGCGCCGATTGGCGGGTATCCAGGTAACGATGATGACGGCCGGGCGATGCAACGCACCCTCGACCAGGCAAAACTCAGGCAGGACATGTTGAACAGTGCCTACTTCCTCAGGTCGCACGCGTTGTCGACCGGCAAGCTCGGGGCGACCGGGTTCTGCTGGGGTGGCGGCACGACCAACTTTCTGGCGACGGCAATGGGTGAGGATCTTATCGCCGCGGCCCCGTTTTATGGCGCCGCGGCACCCACCGACAAGGTGCCGCAGATCAAGGCAGCGGTGCAGGTACACTATGCCGAGGACGACGAGCGCGTGAATGCAATGCGTCCTGAGTTTGAAGCCGCATTGCAAAGTGCTGGTGTCAGCTATGTCATGTACACGTACCCGGGCACGCGTCACGGGTTTCACAATTACTCGACGCCACGCTACGACCCCGAGGCCGCGCAATTGGCCTGGGACCGGATGGTCGCGTTTTTCGGCGAGGAGCTGCGCTGACGCGGTTGAGAGTTCACCCGCGCCACGCATTCAATCACTAATTTACGGAGACCCGTGATGTTCAAGAGATTCTTCTGCCTTACAGGACTTTTTGCTATTTCGTTGACGGCGCATGCAGCACTCGAAGTGGGGGACGATGCGCCGCTGTTCGAGGCGGAGGCGGCGCTCGATGGTGAAGTGTTCGTCTACTCGCTTGCTGCCGCGCTCGAAGATGGACCGGTCGTCGTCTATTTCTACCCTTCGGCCTACACGCAGGGTTGCAACATCCAGGCGCACGAGTTTTCGGTCAACATGGATGAGTTCGAGGCCGCGGGCGCGAGTGTCATCGGCGTATCACTCGACAGCATCGACCGGCTCGTGGATTTTTCGGCGGACCCGGAATACTGTGCCGGGAACCTGGCGGTCGCGTCAGACACGTTGGGTGAAGTCGCAGGTGCTTTCGACCTGAACGTGCGTGACGAAGTGGCGGGCGCTGAGGACACGCGTGGCGTGGAAATCGGCCACGGTTTCGCGGAGCGCGTGACGTTCGTCGTGATGCCGGACGGCGAGATTGCGGCGACGATCGGGGGTGTTTCTCCGACCGACAACGTCCGGCAGTCGCTCGAGTTCGTCCAGGCGCTGGAGCTCTGACCGCCGTTCAACAGCAGAGGAGCGGTGTGGACGGGCGGTGCGTCCGCGCGTTCAGTGCAGGCCGTTCCTTTGCAGGACGTCGATCAAGGCCCGCGTAAACGCGGTGCTGTTGCCGGATTCAATGTGTGAGCCGTCGCCGCTGAGGTAGCCCTGTAGTTCCGGGTAGTCCTGGAAATGCACGAACGTTGCATCGATCTGCTGTTCCATCGCATCCCAGAAGACGGTATCGGGAAACAATTTATTTTCGAGCTGCAATACCTGCTTGTCGGACGGCAGCCGGACGATATACACGTCGACGCCTTTCTGGCGCAGGAGGTCAACCAGCGTCGCGAAGTAGTCGATGACTGCCTGGAATTCGGTGGCAGAGTACGGTTCGGTGTTCTGCATGTATAAGTCGATGATTCCCTGCCGGTCCTTGCGGCCGGTTTGCCGGGCATAGTCGACGTTGATGCTGCGATCACGATAGGTTTGCTTGAAGTCCGGCTCCGGCAAGCCCTCACCCGAAAAGACACTGGCCGCGACACGTGGCAATGCGGCATCCGGCGAGCGCATGGCGAGCAGGCCCTGCAGCAAAAGCCGGAGCCGCTGTTCGGCGCGCTCGACCCAAGACTGGTCTTGGTAATAGCGAATCCACTTCGACTGGTTGCCTGCGTCGGTCTTGGACAACAAGCGGTTGTAGGAAAAAGCCGGCGCGATCGAGTAGATCACGGTGCCACGAAACCGCGGATCGACGGCGAGGTTCTCGAGCGTCGGCAGCGCTGACGTGCCCTCGACCGCCAGCTGGAACACCGGGCGGTCCAGCATTGTCGTCATTGTTTTTACGTCGATGGCACGTTGTTGCCGCGATGCACCGAGCAAAGCAACAGCGGTTGCCCCGTATTCGTTGAGGCGATGCCGGGTATCGGCCCACAGCGCTCGGTTGTCGACGTATCTTGGCCCGAGCCCGGCATGGCGCAACACGACTTCCCATGTGCCCGCGACCACGACCACGAGAGTCAACCCGACCAGCCAGGTGCGCGTCCACGGCACGCGCTTTTTGTTCCGCCGGCTAGAACTCGAAGTAGATGAAGTCACGTTCTTCTCCGGGTGATAGCAGGATCGCCAGCAGCATCGCGGCGATCAACGTAGCCAGGAACGGCCATGGCAGCGACTTGAGTGTCCGGTCGAAACTGCGGTGTCGCATGAAAATGTGTGCAGCAAGCAAGCCGGCCATGACGAAGACGACGGCGGTGATGTCGCTCGAGGTGACCAGGGTCGCGGCCTGCAGCGGGAACAGCATTGCGGCGAACAATGCGCCTGCCGAGTCGAGGTTGTCGGCGCGAAACAGAACCCAGGTCAGGCAAATGGCAATGAATGTCACCATGCCGAGAAAACCCTGCACGGCTTTGTGATCGAGGAATTGCCGCTGCCCGGCGAACAGTTGCTTGCCTGCGTGCTCGATGATGAGCAGCGCTCCGTGTGCCGCACCCCAAAGTACGAACAACCACGACGCACCGTGCCACAACCCGCCGAGCAGCATCGTCACCGACAGGTTGAAAAACGTTCGCAGCGGCCCCCGCCGGCTTCCGGAAAGGGAAATGTAGAGGTAGTCTCGCAGCCATGCCGACAACGTGACGTGCCAGCGTCGCCAGAACTCGGAGAAGCCGATGGCCGCGTACGGCGACAGGAAATTCCATGGCAACTTGAAGCCGAGGCAACGCGCCAGTCCGACCGCGATTACCGAGTAGCCGTTGAAATCGAAAAAGATCTGCCCTGCGAATGCCAGTGTGCCTATCCACGCATCAACGCCCGATGCATCGCTCGCGGCACCGTAAACGGTCTCGACCACCGGTGCGAGCAGGCCATCGGCGAGCACGACTTTCTGGAACATTCCGAGCGTAATGAGCGTTGCGCCCCAGCCAATATCCTGCACACGCCGCCAATCGTTCTCGCCGAGCTGCTTGATGAAGAAGCGGGCACGGATGATGGGCCCGGCAACGAGCTGGGGAAAGAACGATACGTACAGGGCAAAGTCGAGCAGGGACTCGGCCGGTTTAATCTTGCCGCGGTACACGTCGATGCTGTAGGACATCGACTGGAAGGTGTAGAACGAAATACCGAGCGGCAAAATTATGTTGGTGTCCGGTACCGCATAAGCAATGTCGAATAGCGCCAGCAGCGCGCTCAGGTTTTCCTCGAGGAAGTGGCCGTACTTGAAGTAGCCGAGCAGGCCCAGGTTCACAACGATGCTCAGTGCAAGGAACATCTTTTTACGATGACCCGTTGAAGCCGCCACGCGTTGCGCTGCGAACCAGTCGGTGAGCGTCGAAATCCACAAAAGAACGATGAACGGCGGGTTCCACGCCGCGTAGAAGACGTAGCTCGCAACCAGCAGGTTGGTCTTTTTCAGGCGCCACTCGAGAGGCAGCGAGTGGGCGGCGAGGACGACCGCAAAGAAGATCAGAAAAGTGAGTGAATTGAACGCCATCAGGCCATTATCACGGCTTGCGTATCCCCGTTTGTTCCTGGCAGCGACGATAGCACAAGCCGCGGTCGCCACGCGGCATCCAGGTCGTTTAAACTAGGTACAACGCCCAATTGACCGCCGCAGAATTGCGGCCCATAGTTTTCCCATGGGAGGGTTTCACCATGGTTACTAAAATCACGCACTTACTGCTAATGGCGTCGGGACTGGTCCTCGTTGGATGCGGCCAGGGTGAAGTCAGTTTCGCGAACGACGTGCAGCCCATCTTCAATACGCACTGCATCCGCTGCCACGCCGGCGCGGGCGAAGGCGCGGAGGCATCGGGCTACGTGATGCTCGATTACGATGGCGTGATGAGCGGTACCCGCTACGGGCCGGTCGTCGTGCCGGGCAGCCGCATGTCGAGCGCGCTATATCTCGTCGTCGCGGGTGAAACGGCACCGGAAATCCAGATGCCGCCCCACACCGACGAGTCCTTCGCTGAAGGCCGCGGGTTCAAATTGTCCGACGATGCGGTCGAGACGATCGGCCTCTGGATCGACCAGGGCGCGCAGGACAACTAGCGAGGCCAGCGGCCGATCGCAGCAGGCTTATTCCGCAGCCGCGTTTTCAGCCAGGGCCGCGTCCAGCATCGCCACCAGCTCATCGCGGGTGTAGCTGTACGGTCCCCATGTGTTCAGCTCCACGAGTTCCCTGATCTGTGTGCCGATGGTGCGTTCCTGCTCTCCCTCGTTCGGCACGACCACGTAGCGGATCAGCGGGTTCTCATCGAACAGGGCATGCATGAAAGCTTCGGAAACTTCGTCGGGTTCCTTGTAAGACAGTTCCCGTTCGGCCGTGGCCTCGTAAGCTGCCTCCATCTCCTCTGTCACTTCTTCACCGGCTGCCTCCGCCTGTTCAATCGCGCGTTCTACGCTGCTGCGGCGAATTCTTGACTTGTAGTTGCCCGGCTCGACGACACTTACCGTGACGCCCAGCGGCTCCATCTCGGTCGCGACGGAGTCGGTAAATGCTTCGATCCAGTGCTTGCTGCCACTGTAGGCGCTGAAGCCCGGGTATGCTGAAATCGTGCCAGCGATCGACCCGGTCGTGACGATGCGCCCGCCGGATTCGATAATCAGCGGCGCGAAAGCCTGGGTCGTGCGATAGACGCCCTCGACGTTGACGTCATAAACAAACGTCTGATCCTCGATCGGCGTATCGATAACCGGTCCGCCGCCACCGACGCCTGCATTGTTGACGAGGCCGTACAGGCCGGTGCCCAGTTCTTCTATCAACGCAACTGCCGCGTCGACCTGGGCCTGGTCGGTGACGTCCAGCTGCAGTGCTGTTACGTTCTCGATAGCATCGAGTTCCGCGAGATCCGCGTCTTTGCGCGCGCCGGCGTATACATGGAAGCCATTCGCGGCCAGCGTCTCGGTGAGATTGCGGCCGATGCCGGTGCTGGCGCCAGTTACCAGGATCGATACCTGGTCGTCCTGCGCCAGTGCCTGTGGCATTGAGAAAAACAAGGCTGTGAACGCAGCGATGATCGAGAAAGTTCTTTTCATGGTGTCTGCCTGTTGTTGTTGGACACGCGACATTAGCACATCAGGATCGCGCCCTTCACGAACTTGCACGAGTCCTGAAGGTCGAAGACCGAATGAAGTCCATCGCGTTACTGCTGCTCATGTATGCCGGCAGTGCAATCGCTGCCGGTACCCTGACGCCTTACGTTCGAATTTCGAGCGTCGCCATGGGCTATGACATTCAATACCGGGTGTACGTGCCGGAAGATGTCGGGGCCGATGAGCGCGTGTCGGTGATGTTCGTCACCGACGGGCCCGGATACATACACAATGGTCGCATGCCGAACATACTCGACAGGCTGATCGGATCCGGGACGATCGAGCCCGTGGTCGTTGTCTTCGTCGATTCGCGCAACCCTGACGACCTCCGCGAGAATCGCCGTAACGACGAGTTTTTCTGCAATCGCTACTACCTGGCGTTCTATATCCATGACCTGATCCCCGCCATCGAAAACGCATACCCGGTACAGCGGACGCGGGAGGGCAGGGCGATCATGGGCTTGTCGTTTGGCGGCCTGAATGCAGCGTGTTTCGGGCTGCTCGGCTTCGATACGTTTGCCGGTATCGCGATGCAGTCTCCGGCGACGCACCCGGAAGAGAACCTGTTGCCTGCCTATGAAAATGAGCCGCGCCGGCCAATCAAGGTATTCCTGAGTACCGGAACAGACCGGGACAATACGGCCACCAACCGACGGTTCAGGAAGATCCTGCAAGAGAAAGGCTACGAGCTGAAATATATGCAGACCAATGGCGGGCACAACTGGGATAACTGGCGGCCTTTGATCGACGACGTGTTGATATTTTTCTACGGAACGGAAGCGGAAAAGCGTTAAAGTTTGGCTATGCATGAGGACTGGCACAAACGCTGGCGGGTCGGCCGCACCGGCTGGCATGAACCGGAGGGTAACCGTAACCTGCGAAAGTACTGGGAGTGGTCGGGTCGCCGCGTCCTCGTGCCGCTGTGCGGCAAGACGCACGACTTGCTGTGGCTCGAGTCGCAAGGCAACGACGTCGTCGGCATCGAGTTGTCCGAGATTGCGGTACAGGCGTTCTTCGAAGATAACGCACTCGACTACGAAGTGGATGATGCCGAGTTGCCTGCGTGGCGCGCCACCGATCGCAATATCACGATCCATTGCGGGGATTTTTTTGCGTTCCGAGGGGAGTCGTTTGACGCACACTACGACCGCGGCGCACTGGGCGCTCTCGCAGGTGACTTGCGCGCCCGCTATGCCGGGCACGTCTCGTCACTCCTGGAGGATGACGCCCGGCAACTGGTCATCACGGTCGAATACGACCAGGCCGTATGCGATGGGCCGCCGTATTCGATTTCCGATATGGAAATGCGCCGCTACTGGCCGGGACTGGAGCGACACGCCGTCATCGACGACAGCCGGAATGCGCCGCCGAAGTTTCTCGACGCGGGGCTCGATGAATTGTTCGAGGTTGTATGGGTCACGCGGGCCGCAGAGCACGAGCTTGCTTGAATCGTCTCACCCGAGGCCATGACAGTACTTAACATCAAGCAATACGAAACGCCATTCATCCTGCGCCCGAGCGCGAGCCGTGGCGATATTTGACGCACCCTTGCCCCGCCTGCTGCAAACAAGCATTTGTAATAAGCACTGACTTGGCGAATACTGGAGGCACGATTGACGGTCGCCGAAATCGTGCAGGGCAAACCTGACTGCGTGCTTCCATGACCGTCATTTCACATAATAATGAGAAGAAAATTCTCATCCTGATAACTACAAGAAAATTGCCTCGCCATTCTTCTGGCAGGTAATCGGGGAAAAACATGAAACTATCCAACCGACTTGGGCGGCGCGTCGTGACGTGGTCCGCCGTGGCGCTGGTGTGCGCGGGCATGGGAATGTCCGGCGTAGCGCTGGCCGCTCCTGGCAGCAACAATGGTCACAAGGGCGATGACTACGAGCATCCACTTGGCAAGGAAAAACGCGAGAAGACGGCGAAAGCGCTGGCCGCAAAACTGAACGGCAAGGCGCATGGACGCACGCATGAAGTCGCGCGCGGACAGTACGTGGAGCTCGAAAGACAGGGTGAAGACTCGATCTTCACGATTCTCGCGGAGTTCTCGGATTTCCCGCACAACAATATCGCCGAGCCCGATCGCAATGTCGATAACACGACGATCTGGCGGGCTGACTTCAGCCGTGATCATTACCAGGCCCTGCTGTTTGCCGACGCACCCGATGCGATATCGGTGCGCAACGTCTACAAGGAGATGTCCTCGAACCGTTACACGGTCAACGGCGGTGTGACCGAGTGGGTTTCGGTGCCAGGTACGGCTGCATCGTATGATGACGACGCCGGTGCACTCGCCTTGTGGCAGCTGCTTGAGGACTCGGCCGACGGCTGGTACGACTCGCAATTGACCGCGGGTATGTCCGCAGC
>Ga0210065_1000158_pt1 | contig 19426 bp, 17 predicted proteins | sample Muzzi_PWB_D1_FD_185533 | JGI IMG/M metagenome (GOLD analysis project Ga0210065, IMG submission 185533) | Wetland microbial communities from San Francisco Bay, California, USA, that impact long-term carbon sequestration - Muzzi_PWB_D1 (SPAdes) | ecosystem: Environmental > Aquatic > Marine >... | reverse complement strand
GCCGATGAGGTAGAACAGGTCGTAGCGGTCGCCGACGAACCTGGCCAGCAGCCAGACGCTGCCCACCCCGAGGATGACCCCCATGTTCCGGGCCCCGCCCAGCTGGCCCAGGCGCCGGCCTTCGCCGCCCTTCTTGGCCAGCTTCAGGCCCAGGGGGCCTTCCACGGCGAAGATGATGTGGTCGCCCATGGACCAGACCACGATCCAGACCACCAGCAGGGCCGTACCCGGGGACAGGTAACCCAACCCCAGGGCGCCCGCCGCGGTGGACACCATGGCCAGCGCGGCGATGCGGCTTTCGCGCATGTGCATCAGCAGGAACCCGACCACCATGAAGATCAGGAAACCGGGCAGTTCCCGGGGAAACTCGAGCCAGCCCCGGTTGCCGGCGTCGAAGCCGTGCACCTCGGACAGGTAGTTGTTCAGCGTGGACATGAAAATCCCGCTGGTGGCCCCGAAGAACATCGTGGCCAGAAGCATGCGGCGGAAATCCCCCGTCACCCTGTCGAATATCTTCAAATGAATTGTCCTTCTTGGGGCGGAGGGGGATCCTGGTACACGGGCCCGCCCTGGTCGGGCCGGCGACGGGAAAGCCAGGTGAGACGGGCCAGGCGGTCGCCCGCCGGATCGAGAAAGGCATCGGCGGACATGCGCCAGTTCCAGTTGCCCTTGCCTTCTCCCGGCAGGTTCATGCGGGCCTCGCGGCCCAGCCCCAGGACATCCTGCATGGTGGCGATGAAGGTGTGGGCGACGGACATCATGCCCAGGCGGATCAGCGTCCAGTTGGGCTGGTCGGTGGGGCAGCCGGTATATTCGGTCATGAGTTCCTTCATGCCGGCGTCCGCCAGGTATTTCCACCAGCCGAGGGTCGGGTCATTGTCGTGGGTTCCGGAGTAGACCACGCAGTTGCGCACGTATTCGTGGGGCAGGAACACGTTGTCGGGGCCGCTCCAGGCGAACTGCAGGACCTTCATGCCGGGGAGATCGAAATCGTCGCGTAGTTTTTCCACCCCGGGGGTGATCACGCCCAGGTCCTCGGCGATCACCGGCAGTCGTCCTCCGAGCTCACGCCTGAGGGTGGTGAAAAAATCGGCGCCGGGGCCGGGCACCCATTTGCCGTTGATGGCGGTGGTCTCTTTGGCCGGCACTTCCCAGTAGGCCTCGAACCCGCGAAAATGGTCGATCCTCACCAGATCCACCGATTCCAGGCACCCCTTCACCCGGTCGACCCACCAGCGGTAATCTTCTTTTTTCAGGCGGGCCCAGTCGTACAGGGGGTTGCCCCACAGCTGCCCGGTCTTGCTGAAATAATCGGGCGGCACGCCGGCCACGCTGGTCGGACGACCCTTTCGGTCCAGCTGGAACAGTTCGGGCCGGGCCCACACGTCGCTGCTGTCGTGGGCCACGAAAATGGGAATGTCCCCCACGAAATGGATGCCGCGGGCCGAGGCGAAGGCCTTCAGTTCCCGCCACTGCTGGAAAAAAATCCACTGCCGGAACTTGTGGGCGCCGACCCGCTTGTCCATGCGTTCGGCGGCCAGCGCCAAAGCCGCGGGTTCCCGCACGGCCAGGTCACGGGGCCAACCGGTCCAGGGCTGGCCGCCGTTTTCCTCTTTCAGGGCCATGAACAGCGCGAAGTCATCCAGCCAGGGCTGGTCGTTACACCAGCCATCGAACTCGGCCCAGTGGGCGCGTGACCCACGCCCCAGGAACAGGGTCCAGGCCTTGTCCAGCATCTTCGTTTTCCAGGTGATGACCGGTCCGAAATCCACCCGTTCCGCGTCGAACCTGGGCCGATCGTTCAAGTCGTTATCCAGCAGCCAGCCGTCACGGACAAGACGGTCGAGGCTGATCAGCAGGGGATTGCCCGCAAACGCGGAAAGGGTCTGGTAGGGAGAGTCCCCGAAGCTGGTCGGGCCCAGCGGCAGGATCTGCCACAGGCTTTGTCCGCATTTTTCCAGCCAGTCGACGAAGCGGAAGGCCGCTTCCCCCAGGTCGCCGATGCCGTCGGGGCCGGGCAGGCTGGTGGGATGCAGCAGGACGCCGCTCGAGCGCGGGAAAGGAGTCGGGATCGGGGAAACGGCGGTCATGCTTTCTCCGCTGATAATTGGGGGGCTGATTTCGGCCTTCAAGGTAATCGCGGGCCGGCCCTTCCGTCCAGCAATCAAAAAGGAGGACCACCTGGTGGTCCTCCTTTTGAGAATCGGTTCCGGTCGTCGGCCTATCGGAAAAGGCCTTTGACACTCCCCCAGCTGGAATCCTCGGTGTCCACCGGGTCGCAGGGAAGGCCGGGGAACTGCCCGCTCAGGTAACCGAAGCAACTGTTCTGTCCGAACTTGTCGACCATGGACAGGATGTCCTGGTCGATGGGAACCGGAGGCAGGTTGGAAAAGAAGATGAAGGAAGCGTGGCCAATGGTGCCGGGTTCGCAGCCATCCATGGGCTCGAATTTCAGGGTGATCCCGCCGACGCCGGGAATGCTCGGGTCCCCCTTGCAACCGAGTTCCCCCCGGTACTGGGTTTCGCATGACGAACCGCAGGTGGACGTGCCGATGACCGGCTCCCAGGACAGGGCCTCATAGAAATCGCCGCAGCTGCACGTTCCGCCTTCGACATCCAGGATCATGGAGATGTGGCTCAAGGCGTACCTGCTGCCCGTGTCCCATTCGACGTTCAGCGTGTAGACCCACTTCGCTCCCGCCGGATCAGGATTGGCGGAGGCGACAATGGTGCCGTAAAGGTTGCAGTCCCCGGCCACGGCCAAGGTCGGCAGGGTCAGACCGGCAATGACGCAAATGATAAACAAGGTCTTCATAGCGCTTTCCCGTAAGTTTGGGTACATTTCGACTGCAAATTATAGCACAATTACGACAAAGGGTGTTTTAAAATACTTAAAAAAATTCAATAATCACGAAAAAAATCATTCGGCAGGGCTTTGAGAGGGTCGGGGATCCGCCAGGATTCGTGACAGCCCCGTGAGACCGGGAATTTCCGCCGCCGTTTCCTTCAATAATACCCGCAAAATCTCCAACCCCAGGGGGATGTGGCCGAGGAATTCCTTTTTTTCCTTAACATGACCCAGAAAACCATACGCACCAAGAGCTTGCATGATCCGTTGGAGTCCGGCGGCCCGCACCATGGCCCCGATTTCCGTCCTGTTTCCCCCGGGCACGGCACCGTCCGCGAATCGCTCCACCAGTTCATTCCGGAAGGACGCGGGCATGCCCACATAGGGATCAAATACCAGCGAGGCCAGGTCATACCCCAGGGGGCCCAGGCGCATCCCCTGGAAATCGACCAGACCGATCCCTCCAGCGGTGGCCAGGATGTTCTGGGACTGGAAATCACGGTGGATCAGCACCTGCCTCTGGGCGGAGACAACCGCGGCCAAAGCCTGGAAACCGTCAGCCAGGGCCTCGAGTTTCTTCGGTTCCAGACCCAGATGTCCCTCCAGGAATCGCTCCCGGAAATAGTCGGTCTCCCCGCGCAGGGCCTCCTCATCCAACGAGCGGTCCACCGCGGCGGGGCAACCCGACAGTGCCCGGGCCGTGGCCCCCTGGATGTCCAGCAAGCGGTCCACGGCGGCGCGGTACGCGGCCCGGACCCGTTCGGACCCGAAGCCCTCCTTCTGGACCAGGGTAAAAAGACTTTCCGGGCCAAGATCCTCCATCAGGACGGTGTGGTCCTTCTCGGATTTCGACAGGATGCCGGGCGTGCCGAGATCAAGGCCGCCCAGGAATCCGGCGATCTCGAGGAAGCGACCGAACTCCGGGTCCTCGGGCGGGCTGACCATGGCCACGGCCGACCAGTCGCCACCTTCCAGCCTCCAGAATTTCCGGTCGGAACCGTGCCCGGTGATGCGGGTCAGGGCCGGGTCGCCGTCCTTCCCGGGCTCGGTGGTTTCGGATTGGGCCCCCAGGTACCGGGCCAGGGTGCCGAGATCGCTCCACCGGACATGACCGGGCGCGACTCCCCTCACGCTTGCGGGATCCGCTTCCAGGGCCCGGACCAGAGGGTCGATCAGGGAGGAGAATCCCGGCCCGATGTCATCCAGAAGGTGTTTTGAAAAAACCCCGATTCCGGCATAGGTCAGGGACCGGCCCGCGGCCCGCGATGCCGGCATCCCGGCGATGCTGACCACGCGGCCGTCGTCGGCCAGGACCACCGAATTGACCATGGGCCAATCCACCAGCAGCAGGGTGGCCAGGGCCCCGGTGCTCAAATGCTCCCCGACCAGAGCCGTCAGGTCGGCATCGCACAGGACATCGCCGTTGTGAAGAAGGAAATGGGACGCGTCGGCCAGAAAATCCCGCGCCCCGTGGAGGGCGCCGCCCGTGCCGAGGATTTCCTCTTCGGGAAACAGCGTGATGCTGGCCGCGTCCTTTCGGCGACCCACATGAGCGGCGACCATCTCCCCCAGGTGGTGGGTGTTGATCCCGATCCTGTCCATCCCCGCCTCCCGGATTCCCGCAATTATCCGGTCCAGGAGCGGCACGCCGTCCACCGGCAGCAGCGGCTTGGGGATGTGGTCGGTCACCGGGGCCAGCCGCGTGCCGTAGCCGGCGGCCAGGATCATGGCCCGCAGGTTCCCGCCGACCTCACTCATAGTGCCGGAACCCCGCGGTCATTTCGGTGAAGGCCTTCAGCTGCTCCATCCAACCGCTTTTCATCTGCCAGGGCGAAAGGCCGGCCTCGATCTGGATCCTCCAGTCCGGGCCGCCGGCCAGGATGTCGATGGGCAGCTTTTCGGTTTCGTATTCATAGGGCGGTTGTTTCCAGGAAAAATCGTCCGGCCACAATTTGGCGATCGCGGCGACGGCCGCCGTGTAGGTGGTCACCGATTCGAACACCGCCGGTTCCGTCACATGAACCTGGACGCCGCCGCAGACCTGACCGGCGAACTTGTGGAACGTGGGTTCGAAATACAGGGGGCGGAAGCGGCACCCGGGCAGGTTCCATCCCGTCAGGATGGTCGCCAGGGTGTCGGGATCGACATAGGGCGCGCCGAAGATCTCGAAGGGACGCGTGGTGCCGCGGCCTTCGGAAACGGTGGTGCCCTCCAGCAGGCAGCCCCCCGGATAGACCCGGGCCGTCTCGAGGGTGGGCATGTTGGGCGACGGCAGCACCCAGGGCAGTCCGGTGGCGTCGAAATCCAGCCGCCGCTCCCAGCCGTCCATCCACACCACTTCCAGGTCCACGTCCAGGCACCGCCAGTGGACGAAGAACCGGGCCAGCTCGCCCGCCGTCAGGCCGTGCCGCATGGGGATGGGCGCCAGCCCGACGAAGGACCGGTAGGCGGGGTCGAGCACGGTGCCCTCGGTGACCAGGCCCCCGATGGGGTTGGGGCGGTCCAGCACCATCACCTGCTTACCCGCTTCGGCGCAGGCCTCCAGGCACAGCAGCATGGTCCAGATGAAGGTGTAGTAGCGGGCGCCGACGTCCTGCAGGTCGATGACCAGGACATCAAGGTCGTCGAGCATGGCCGCCGTCGGTTTGCGGTACCGGCCGTAAAGGGAATGAACCGGCACGCCTGTGGCGTTGTCGGTGAATCCCTCCCACTCGATCATGTTGTCCTGGGTCTGGCCCAGGATGCCGTGCTGGGGCCCGAACATGACGCGCAGATCCACCGCGGCGGCCTCCTGCATCAGCAGGGCCGCCGCGCGCAGGCGCCGGTCCACCGAGGCGGGGTGCACCAGCAGGCCCACCCGCCGGCCGGCTAGGCGCCTGAAGTCCTCGGCGACCAGCCTGTCCAATCCTGTGTTTACTTGTGCCAAAACCGACTCCCGGTCAGTTGTAATAGTCCGGTTTGCAACCGCCTCAGCCGTCCCACATCCGCTCGTAGGCGGCCAGACGGTCGGCGATGAGGGCCCGCGCTTCCTTTTCGGTCTTCAACGGACGAATCACTCTTTTACGAGGCTCGGGCTCCTCGACGATGGCCCAGGCCGGGATTTTCCCGCCCGGCACCGGCCTTCGGACAAGCAGCAGGTGTCCCGCCATGAAGGTGTCGATATCCTCGACCACAGGAAACGAACCGGCCCATTCGGTCCAGACCTTTTCGGCCATGGGCACGATGTCCCCCGCAGCCAGTTTCGCGATCAGGTCGTCCGCCGAATCCCGCTGACTCATGGTCCCTCCCCCGCCAACTTCTCCACGGCCTCCGCCATGGGTACCCAGGAATATTTCTTCTTTTCCCGCGCCACCCCGGCGGCAAATTCGTCGGCCCGCTCCTCGGTGAAAAACCGGCTGACGGCCACGGCCAGGGCGGCGGGATCCGACGGCGGCACCACGAATCCCGTCTCGCCGTCCAGGACCACTTCCGGCAGCCCGCCCACCGCGGTGGTGACCACCGGCAGGTCGTAGTTGTAGGCGATCTGGACGATGCCGCTCTGGGTCGCCGAAACGTAAGGCAACACCGCCAGGTCCGCCGCCAGGAAGTAGTCCTCGACCGTGGCGTCGGGCACGAAACCATCGACAAGATCGATGATGTCCGCGGCGCCCGAATCGGCAATCCTGTCGAGGTAGGGCTGCTTCTCTCCGTAAATGTCCCCGACGATCAGCACCCGGAGTCCGTCCCCGAACCGCACCTTGAGTTCCGCGGCCGCGTCGATCAGGTGCAACACTCCCTTGTAGGGTTTGATGAAACCGAAAAACAGGACCAGGTGCGCGTCGGCAGGCAGGCCCAGGGCAGCGCGGGCTTCGGCACGGGTTTTCCGTTCCTTGCCTGGCTCGCCGAAATCGTAGACCGGATGCGGGGTCGTGATCACGGTTTCCGGATCGGTCCCCGGCAGCACCGTGAACAGGTCGCGCCGGACCTGATCGCTCTGGGCGATGAAACCGTGTCCCTGGCGCAGGGCCAGGCGGGTCAGGAAGGCTCCCAGCGGATATTTTTCATGCGGGATGACATTGTCCAGCAGGTAGATGACGCGGATATTCGTGCGGCGCCGCAACAGCCAGGTCACGCCGAAAAATCCCGGCGCGAAAAAGGGAATCCAGAACTTGATGACCACCGCCTGGGGCGCGGCCTCCTTCAGGTCACTGCTGGTTTTCCACCAGCTCCAGGGTGACCAGGGAATGAATCGCGGACTGTTGGGCTGATCCAACCAGGCCGCGGTTTCCCCTTCCTGCCCGGTGCCGGGAAATAAAAACCCGGGGTACTGCTTTTTGAACGACGCCCAGAACAACTCGTGGCCGCGTCCGGTCAGCACGCGGGCCAGCATCCCGAAATAGGTGACGATGCCCCCACGAAAAGGGGGCGCCGGGCCCAGGAAGGCCAGTTTCACGGCGTCCCCAGCAGATCTTCGACCGCCTGGCGGACCGTTTCGGGCGCAAGGGTTTCCATACAAAAGGAATCATTCGTACACCGCGGCTGGAAGAAGCAGGTGCACTTTTGTTCAGGCGCCACGATGCGGCCCCGACCGTAGAGTTCGAATTCGTGAGGATTGAAGATGTTGTTGAACAGGACCAGCTTTTTTTCCAGACCCAGCGCGATGTGCATGGCCATCGTCACAGCGCTGACCACCAGGTCGCACCGATCCATCAGGCCGATGAAGGTTTTCAAGTCGAAATGGCCGGGATAACAGGCGCCGGTGGCCTTGGCCAGGCGCTGATTCCTGGCGTCCTCCTGGGCTCCACCCAAAAGCACCACCGCGTACCCGGCCTTAATGAGGGACGATGCCAGCTGTGCCCATGAGTCTTCGGGCCACAAGCGACTGGTCCAGCGCCCGCCGCAGCCGGTGTTCAAGCCGATGGTCGCCGTCCCCTGAGGAAGATCGAAATCCGGAACGTCGGCCGGCCGGTCCAGCACGTAGGGTTCGCCCTGGAATTCATAGCCGCAGATGGCGAAAATCTCCTGCGGATAGCTGAGGGTGCAGGCCTGATTCACGTCGTCGAAAAGCCCGGTCAGGAACTTGGCTTCGGCCGCTTTGGCCATGGACCCCGAAACATCCTCGGTCACCGGGCGGCAAATCCCGTCATCGCCCAGGATGAAACCCAGACGGCGGTCCGCGGACACTTCGCCGGCAAGGGCGCACGCCTGACGGTCCTTGTCCAGGTTGATCACCACGTCGAAGAAGGTTTGCCGCAGCCAGACCAGGGTGGCCGTATCCAGAGGCAGGGGGTCATCGACAGCCGCCGGAAGCAGGTCCGGGAAATCCGTCACCCAGGTCACCAGGTGGTCGGGGTATTCGCGTCGCAACGGGGCCAGCAACGGCGTCGTGCGGATCACGTCCCCGGCGGCCCCCAGCTTGATGATCAGGATCCGGCCGGCACGCGCCCGGAACTGGGGGCATCCGTCGCAATGGACGCCGTCAGCCTTGTGGGGCCGGCAGGGCACGTGGCCGCGGAAATGGAAACAGTCGGGGCGGAAATTCACGTCAAGGCATCCTTTATTGATGGGCGCCGCAGCTTCGGCGCGCTCATTCCTGGAGGCGTTTCTCGATCTGGACCAGGTCCTCGCGAGCCTGGAGGTCCAGCCCCGTGGGCAGGCCGTACTGCAGGGCCATGGTGTAGGCCCCCTGGGCCTGCTGGAGATTCTCCATCTTCAGGAACAGGCGGCCCATGTAGAAATAGATGACCGCTTCGTCGGACTTGAGACTGGTCAGGTGCAAGGCCCTGGTATAGGCGTCGACGGCCTCGAAGTTCCGGTCCAGGCTGTCCAGGGCCCGTCCCCGCAGCATCTCGAACTGGCCTTTTGCCGCGCCGTCCAGCTTCACCGTTCCGGCCAGGATGTCGTCGCAGACACCCAGGGCGTCGGCGGCCCGTCCGGCATTGAGGTCTTCCTCGGCCTTGGTCATGGCCTGGACGATTTCCGGGGCCAGCGGCGCCAACAGGATGGCGAGTTCTCCCTTGAGGTCCACGGCCAGCTGGCGCATGTCCGCGGGCAGGTCGCCGGCTAGGGCCTCGTCGACCAGCTGGTCGGCCTGGCCATAGAACCGGTCCTCCTTCAGGAACCCAGCCAGCAGGACCTTGGCCACGGCGTCATCGGGATTCCGCTGGATGGCGGTTTCACACTCGGCCTGGGCCTTGAGGGTCTGGCCCGAGCCATAGGCCTCCAGCGCCCGGTTGACATGGTAGCTGTAAGCCGCCTGGACCTGGCCCTTGGGCGGCCCCATGATGTCGACGACGTAGTTCCCCTGCTGGGAACGGGCGGTGATCGCCACCATGACTTCTTCATCCTGGCCCCAGGGGATCAGGACCTCGTGGTGTCTCTCATCGATCTTGTAGTAAAGAATGGCGTCATCCCGGACCCGAAACACGCTCAGGTCACATTGCCAGTCTCCCCCGTCGACCACCAGTTTCCAGACGCGGACCGGGATTTCCGCGAAAGTCACGTGGAACTGGAAGGTCTCCTTGGGCTTGAGGGTAAAGCTTTCCGAGGAATATTTTTCCCAGTAGCCGCCCTGGGCGGCCGCGAGCCGGGAAGGCAGGCCCAGCGCCAGGCTCAGCGCCAGGCCCAGTGTCAGGCCATAGCCGAGGACGGTCCGGAAATTGCGAAACCCAAAGGGGATCGGGCTTTTCATCGTGGTCCTTTCGCCTTACCGGCAGGAATAGGGCCGACGGACAACCGGTTGTTGATCAATCCGCCAGGATAACTATAATCGATGAAACGATTTTTCCGGGCCAAAACCCCCGTCCGCAGGAAATCTACCGGATGTCGGGTGGGAACTCAAGCCGACAACCACGGCCGGGAATCGTGATCAGGATTCGACACCCATTCATGCAACCTGCATGATGACCAGGGAGGGAACCATGAAGAACGGAACCAGCGCGCCCCACCGGCGGCGGTTTGCCGCCGGCATCCTGCTGACGGCCTTGTTGGCGCTGGCAGCGGCCGCGCCCGTGTTGGGCCAGAGCTCGGAGGCCCAGCCACAGGATGTCGAATTCGAGATCATCAACGCCACCAGCGGCGAACCCGCCCAGGTCGACCGGATGACCATCGATTACGTGACCGCCCGGCGAAACAATCTGGTGGATTTCACCCCCTCCGGCTCCCCGTTTGTCGCCAAGGGCGTTCCCCTGAAGGACGGCGGCGTCTACATCATCACCGTCTGGTACCAGGACGTGCCCTACTGGTGGAGCAAACGCGGCCGGGAATTCGTGGACGGTCCGGTGACCCTGCATGTGTTCGACACCGTTTCCAGCCTTGAAGGAATTTCCTTTTCAGGATTGAACCTGGTGATCCGCCATCAGGAGTCCCTGGTCCGCCTGGAGTACATGCTCCAGATCGACAACAACCTCAATCCCCAGGTGACCGTCTATGACGAACGGGCCACCTTCCAGCTGGCTCTTCCGGACGGGGCCACCGCCATCAAGGCCACCTACACCCGCGGACCCGATCCCACCGAAGTGGTCGTCGGCAGTCCCGGGCTCAAAACCGGCCTGTCGGTGCCCCTGACCCCGGGCCGGAACACGATCCGTCTCGAAATGGTGGTGCCCTGGAAAGACGGCCTGGAGATCCCCGTGGGATCCGATATTCCGGTGACGGCCTGGAGTGTCCTGGCTTCACCCGAGTGGCTGGAAGTCGCCTCGACCGACATCGAGGAAAACGAGAGTGAAAAGGTCAGCGGGTTCCGGCGCTTCGTCGGTTTTCCGCTGGACGCCGGAGAAACCATCGATCTGCGCCTCCAATCAGGTGAGAAGGCGGCAGGCCCCGAGGAGGATCTGTTCACCACCGATGCCCCGGCCGATTCCGTAGCCGGCACCGGCGACGACGCCGGCCGGAAGGGCGGCGGCCTGAGCCTGCCCTTGATTTTCCTGGGGGTTATGATCATTCTGTTCATCGTCGCGGCGATTCGCCGCCGGTCCTGAGCCCAACTTTTCACCGGGGAGCCTCCAGGTTCCCCGGTTCCGCAAGGAGATTCCATGTCCGGAACCATCGACCTGACCCTTGGCCACAGCCCCGATCCCGACGACGCCTTCATGTTCTACGCCCTGGCCAAGGGCAAGATGGACACCGGGCCCTACCGCTTCACGCACGTCATGGAGGACATCCAGACGCTGAACGAACGGGCCACCCGCGGGGAACTGGACATCACCGCCATCAGCATCCACGCCTACGCCTACGTGCTGGACAAGTACGCCTTGCTGCCGGCGGGCGCCAGCATGGGTTTCGGCTACGGCCCCATGGTGGTGGCGAAGGAAAAAATCGCCCCGGCCGACCTCACCGGCACCAGGATCGCCATCCCCGGCAGCATGACTTCGGCCTACCTCGAACTCCAGCTGGCCATCGGCCGGTTCGAGGCCGTGCACGTCCCGTTCGACGAGATCATCCCCCGCGTCGCCTCGGGCGAGTTCCCCTCGGGCCTGATCATCCACGAGGGCCAGTTGACCTACCAGGATGCCGGCCTCGCCGAATGCATCAACCTGGGCCAGTGGTGGTGGGAAACCACCGGCCATCGCGATTGGCCCCTGCCGCTGGGCGGCAACGCCATCCACAAGAAACACGGCGACAAGATGAAGGACATCAGCGACATCCTGACCGGCAGCATCCGGTACAGCCTCGAGAACCGGAAGGCCGCCCTCGACTACGCCCTGGGTTGGGCGCGCGACATGGGTATGGAGCTGGCGGACGAGTTCGTGGGCATGTACGTCAACGACTGGACCCTGGACTACGGCGACCGGGGCCGCGCGGCCATCCGGGAACTGCTGAACCGGGGCCACGCCGCGGGCCTGATTCCCGAGGTCAAGGAGCTGGAGTTCGTCGAGGGCTGAGTCCTCCCGCCCTTCCTACTTTTCGAGAAGGGCGACGATTTTCGGCAGGAGAACCATGATCATCACGATGATCACCAGGGGCAGGATCCAGGCGCGCACGGACCGCTTCTGGTGATCATTTCGGATCAATCGTTTGCGCTCAGGTTTTGTCTCGTGATCCATGCCCACCTCCCCCTTCTCATTCCTGGATGACAATTTCGGCGGGGCCCATCCGAGTGAGGGGCTCTTGTAAGGTGTCAGCTTGGCTGAAGTCCTCGCCGGGGTTGCGCTGTCGGAGCAAATGGATAATCCGCAGGCCGAAGGCCGAGGACATTCCATTTGCTCCGACAGCGCAACCCCGGCGAGGACCTCAACCAAGCAGCCAAGGCACCAGGTTCATCATCACCTGGATGTGCTCCCCCGACTCGTAATCCAGGGTCGAGCCATGAATGCTGTGGGGGATGGAGAAGATGATGAAGATGACCACCATCGCTGCCACGGCCCACCATTTTCCGGCGTGGTTGTCCGGACCCGCGTTGCGGGACCTGATCACGGTGATCAGCCACAGCAGGGCCCCCACCGCCAGCTTGTTGTCCGTGAGATCCTCGCCCAGGGGCCATCCGGTCCAGTACGCGTTGAAGGCGTATTTCTGGACGATGGGCCCCAGCATCAACCCGCCGACGGCCAGAAAACCCAGGGTGATGCGGGACAGCACCTTCAGGTTGGACCCGTTGGTCAGGGCCTCCAGACCCGCGCCGGTCGAAAACAGGAAGGCCAGCACGATGGCGAAGATGTGCAGGATCAGAATCGTGTTGGGGACATCCCCCTTGAAACGGGCCACCGCCGCCTCGCCCGACGGAACCTCGACCATCTGACCGGCCTTGGCGAACTCCACGTGGTATTCGACCTTGCCGGCCATGCCCTGCTTGGGAATGGACGACCGCAGGACCTCGCCGTCCCGGACCATGGGGACTTCCAGCCAGGGATCATCGGTGGGGTAGCGACGCCAGACCAAAGTGGCGGTCACGTCCTCGTCCGGCACGTGCACCGTCACGGGCATGTCGCCGGTGATGCTGTGGGTCCGCAGCAGTTCACCCTTGATCCTGGTGCCGACCAGTTCGACGTCGAATCTCTTCTCATAGGTGGGGCCGGATATCTTCTGCCACACCAGGAAGACCGCCGTCAGGATGAAAGCCAAAAGCCAGATCAGGATGACGCGCTTCAAAATCCACCTCATTTGAGAAGGGGCCCGCGCCGAGGAACGGGCCCCGCGGTGTCGCGCCGGGTCAGGCGCCGTATTTCTTGATGGCCGAATCCAGGCGAGGCAGCATGGCGAAGATGAAGCCCGCCACGCCCAGGATGGCAATGGCCAGCACCAGGAACATGGTCGCGCCGGGCTCGAGGCCGCTGATGAAGCCGGACATCTTGTTGCCGACGGCGGTGGCCAGGAACCAGCCGCCCATCATCAGGCCGACCAGCCGCTTGGGAGCCAGCTTGGTGACAAGCGACAGCCCCATGGGCGACAGGCACAGCTCACCGAAGGTGATGATCAGGTAGTAGTAGACCAGCCACATCATCGAGGTCTTGGCCGCGCCGTCGTGGCCCAACTTGGCCCCCAGGGCCATGACCAGCAGCGATGCGGTCGTGATCAGCATGCCGATGAAGATCTTCCGCGCCGTGGTGACGGGCTTGCCCTTCTTGGCGCGCCAGGCGAAGAACCAGACCACCACCGGGGTCATGATCACCACGAAAAACGGGTTCAGGAAACCGGTCAGGAGTTCGGCGTTCATCAGGCGGACGTATTTGCCGGGCTTCAGGCGCGGCGTCTGCGCGTCGGCCCGCCGGTAGACATCCCCGAAGGTCCCCTGGGACACCATGATGACCGGCACCTCCTCGCCATCGATCTCCCGGGACAGCGCCACCTCGCCCTCGGACGGGGTCTGCTCGGGAACGATCTTCACGCTGGTGGTCGTCACCCCGTGATTGTCCTTGGATTCGGTGATGCTCACGTTCTCGTCCGGGTAGACCTTGCAGGCGAAAGCGCCTTCAAGGTCCGGTTGACCGGTGTAGGGATGCACCGTCACCCCGCTCATCTTGTCGGCTTCGATGGTCGCGACGGTGGATTCGCTCAGTATGCGGGCGCCGAACATCGACTCGGCCTTTTCCGAGACCGTGAACAGGGTCCGTTCGTCCGGGCGCGGCAGTTCGGGCCCGGCGTTGCTGAAGTAGGAAGGCATGGCTTTCTGGGCGTAGAACTCGGTGGCCGAAGGGATCCACTCGGCCTGGCGATCGGTGTTGTGCTCGGCGAACACCGTGATCAGGCCGCCGCTGAGGTGCAGCACCATGAAAAACGCGCCGCCGGCGATGTAGACCGGAATCAGGGCGGCCAGGCCCGGCTTCTCTTCCGGGGTGGCCCGCCGCACCAGGTTGAGGAAATAGGCCATGATCGGCAGCATGCCGATGATGAAGCCGAAGGTCACCGGCCCGATCGTGTTGTTCACGAAGGGAATCGATTTGCCGGCGAAATAACCGATGACCCCGAACCCGAAGGCGGGAACCAGGATGGTCAGGAAGACCTGCTTCAGGCCAAAATCATCCGCGCCGGTGGTCGGCTTCCGGTCAGCCTCGGCCAGCCCCTTCCAGTTGATCAGCAGGATGATCACACCGACCAGCATCCCCACGCCGGCGGCCGAGAAGGCCATGTTGAAGCTCCACATGTTGCGCAGGGGCGCCGCCAGCAGGGCGCTGATCGTCGCGCCGATGTTGATGCCCATGTAGAAGATGTTGAACCCCGCGTCGCGCCGGGGATCGTCCGGGGCGTAGAGATTGCCCACCATGGCCGAAATGTTCGGTTTGAAGAAACCGTTGCCGAAACACAGCAGCGCCAGGCCGGCATAGAAGGTCGGCATGCTGCGGATCCCCAGCGAAAAATATCCCGCCGCCAGCAGAAGCCCCCCGATGAGGACGGACCGGCGGTAACCCAGGATCCGGTCGGCGATCATTCCCCCCACAAAGGGCGTGAAATACACGAACGCCATGTAGGTCCCGTAGATCTCGCCGGCCACCGCGGTGGTGAATCCCAGTCCCCCGCGTTCGGTGTCGATGATGTAGAGGAACAGGATGCCCAACATCAGGTAGAAGCCGAGCCGCTCCCACATTTCGGTGAAAAACAGGGCTTTCAAGCCTCGGGGGTGGCCTTTGGGGGGCGCGCCGGACATGGCTTGGGCTTGGGACATCGTCGGCCTCCGGAATGGGCTGAAGTGTTGGAAAAACTTCTACTTAACAAAAAAGACAGCGGCTCCCGCCCACAACGCCGGGAAACCGCCATCCGAATCGCGGTCCGAAGCAAAATACCCTATCGGGAAGCCCGGGACCACTGGTTTTTCCATCGGGTCCTATTCGACCCCGTGCATCATCCGGTTCAGGGGCTTGGACAAAAGGACCAGCCCCACGCCGATTCCCACGGTCACCCAGCCCATGCCGCCGAAGACCTTCACGTAGGTCGCCAGGCTCTGGGCCGGCGTGAGCGTCTCCACCACGCCGGCGGCGTCACCCTGGGCCCCGGTGAGCTTGGCCAGCACCGCGGCCACGTACATCGAAAAAGCGAAGGACAGGAACCAGGCCCCCATCGCGGCGCCGGTCATGTTCTTGGGCGCCAGCTTGGTGACCATCGACAGGCCGATGGGCGAGAGGAAAAGTTCGCCCGTGGTATGCAGAAGATACATCAGGCCCAGGATGTAGAGGGGGACCATGGCCTCGGGGCCGGCCAGGGCGTTGCCGACCAGAAGCATCAGGTATCCCAGCCCCAGCTGGATGATGCCAAGCCCGAATTTCATGGGGATGTTCGGGTTCTTGCCGATCTTGGCCAGCCGCAGCCACATGACCGAAAACACCGAACCGAAGATGATGATGAACGCCGGATTGAAGAACTGGGTCTGGCTGGCCGGCATCTGGTAGATGTCGAACACGTTGCGGTCGACGTTGCGGTCGGCGAACAGGGTCAGCGAGCTGCCCGCCTGCTCGAAGCAGGCCCAGAACACCACGTTGAAGGTCATCAGGATCATCATCACGATGATCCGGTCACGCTGCACCTTGTCGCCCTTGAACCCCGCCCGCAGCAGGTTGAAGCAGACGTAGGCCAGCAGGCTCATGAGGATCCAGAACAGCAGGTCCTGCCCCAGGATGAGGACTTCCTGACCGTAGTTGATCAGCACGAAGAGGGCCGGAATCACCGCCAGGGAGACCAAGTAGACAACCTTGCTCCACTTGCGGAAGGCCACCATGTCGTTGGGTTCGCCGGCGCCCTCGAATTTGTTCTGCCCCAGCAGGAAGATGGCCACACCGGCCAGCATGCCCACTCCGGCCAGACCGAAGCCCCACATGAAGCCATAGGTCTCCCCGATGGGAGCGACCACCAGGGTGGCCAGCAGCGCGCCGATGTTGATGCCCATGTAGAAAATCGTGAACCCCGAGTCCCGCGCCGGATCGCCCTCCTTGTAAAGCTTGCCCAGCAGGGTCGAGATGTTCGCCTTGAAGAAGCCATTGCCCACGATGATCGCGCTCATGCCCAGGAACAACCAGAATTCGTTGCCGCCCAGGATCAGGAATTCGCCAAGGGCCATTACCAGGCCCCCGAAAACGACCGCCCGCTTGTAACCCAGCACGGCGTCGGCCAGCTTGCCGCCCAGGACCGGCGCGGCGTAGACCAGTGCCGTGTAGGCCCCGTAAATGCCGATGGCGCGGGTGTCACCCAGGAACAGGGCCTTGGTCAGATAGAGGATGAGAAGGCCGCGCATGCCGTAATAACAGAGGCGCTCGAACATCTCGGCGCCGAAGCACACGTACAGACCTCTGGGATGAGCCTGAGCCATCATGTCTCCAATGGTTGGAATGAAACCTGGTTTCCCAACGGGCCGGAAACCGAACAGGCGGGGGCCTGATGTATTATCGCCTGTGCATACTACCGGCAGGCCAACGATTCCGTCAAGTCTCAGGCGGTGCAGGGTACGGTGCTGAGGGCGGCGGCCACGATTTCATCCAGGCCGCCCCCGAGGTCATGGCGAAGGTCGGCCACGAAATCGGCGTCGAGCACCATTTTCTGCAGGAGGCCCCGGACCAGGGGATGGCTGTGGGGATCGAGGTCCTGTTCGATGACCAGGGCCAGCAGGTTGCCCACCCCCACCGAACGAACGACATCGTGGTTTTCCCGGGCCAACCGGGGATCATGGTGGTACCGGATGGCGTCGCACAGGGCCGGGGGAAAACCCCAGGTGTCGGCCAGCATGGCGCCGGCTTCGCAGTGATCGAAACCCAGCAGACGCCGTTCGGCGCCCGAGACGTCGAAGGCGGGCTCGGCGGTCACCAGATTGCGTTTGGTCGTCACCAGGTGGGTGTCGATGACCAGCATCCCCACGTCGTGGACCAGCCCCGCGGTGAAGGCCTCGCATTTGCGTGCGCCGTAACCAAGCCGCTCGGCCGCGAACGACGAGGCGGCCGCCGCCAGGATGGAATGGCTCCAGAAACGATCCCGGCTCACGTTGTAACCCTCGAGGTCCCGGCGCATCACCGGGGCCATGCCCGAGGCGAAGGCCATGGTCACCACGGCCCGGTTGCCCAGCATCACCAGGGCCTCCTGGACGCTGCTGATCTCCCGCCGCACGCCGTAGAAGGCTGAATTGCTCATTTTCAGGACGTTGGCGGTCATGGCGGGATCACGGTGCAGGATGTTGACGACACTCTGGGCACTGGCGTCGGCGTCGCGAAAGATATACAGCAGGTCCACGACGGTGGTCGGCAGGGCGGCCAGGTCCCCGGTGTTGGCCACCAGGTTGAAAAGTACGCGATTGGTCGATTTTTCCCCCATGAGTCCCCACCTTTTCGACGGCCGGCCTTTCCTGACCGGTAAATTTTCCACCCTCATCCTGCGGTTTTGCACCGGCTGTCCGGCCGGATGCAGGCAGATTGCCCCCCAAACCCCCTTCCAGGTCAGTGGGCAACCCCATTCCGCGATATTCATCAAAAATCAAGCCGGATGGGCGTTCCTCGTGGGATTTAATCGATCGCGATGGAAAAATGGCGGGCCAAATCCCGGAATTCGGCGTCCAGATCGTCCCAGCGTCCGCTGGCGTGGCCATCAAGAGGGGTGACGCCCATATTGACGATCGCCAGGCGGCCCCCGTTGGCCAGGGTTGCCAGGGGCACCGAAGCGGCGGGTTGGACCACGAGTGAAGATCCCAGGACCAGCAGCAGATCCACCGATCCGGCCAGTTCGAAAGCATCTTCCAGGGCCCCCGGAGGTAGCATTTCCCCGAAAAAGGTGATGTCGGGCTTGAGCACCCGGCCACACCCCAGGCAGCGGGGAAGCTCCCTGCGTCGCACGACCGGCGCCACCTCGGCGAAGGTTTGGCCTTTTCCGCATTGGCCGCAGCTGTGGGTCATGGGTGATCCGTGAAGCTCGATGACCCGGCGCGAACCGGCCCGCTGGTGCAGCATGTCGATGTTCTGGGTGATGACACCCCGGCAGTGTCCCCGGTCCTCGAGAGCGGCGCAGACCCGATGGACCGGGCCGGGGCTCCGTTCATCCAGGGTGTAGATGAAATCACGGGCATGTTCGTAATAGAAACCGGGATCGAGGCGGAACTGGTCCAGCCCGAAGATGCGGTCGGCGTCGAGGTGCCGGTAGATCCCCTCAGGACCGCGGAAATCCGGAATGCCGCACAGGGTGGACACCCCCGCCCCGGTGAAGACGGCGAATTCGCCGGCCGACTCGATCATGTGCGCCAGGTCAGACATGGAATCAGTATAACCGGACGGGTCCCCGGTGGGTACCCGCTTGACCCTCCGGCCCGGAATTTTGGGAAAAAACGGTACCTGCCGGCCCAATGGCACGCCTTCTGCTTCTTGGGCGGCATGAAATTGGACAAAGGCATGGGAACCCTGATGACGGTCTTCAGCGGCGTCGCCGCGTTGATGTGCCTGCTGGTGGGCCTGCAACTCCTTGTTTTGGAATCCAGGATCGGCCTCGCCCCCGCCCAGCTGGAGGCCGGCAGCACCGTGCCGTTCCAGCAATGGAAGGCCGAAGCCCACACCGGGGCCGTCATGGCGCTGGGTGCGGGGGTCCTGATCTTCCTGTTCGGGCTGCGCCAGCGGATGATCGTTCATGCCCAGGGAAAGGGCCGGAACGGCTCCTTGCCCGCGGATCTCTCGGTCGATGTTCGGGATTCCCTCTCGGTCCGGGTCTTCGAAGTGGACGCCGCCGACCGGACGGTCGAGATATCCCCCGAAGCGGTTGATTCGGAACCGGTTCACCCTGCCCCGCCCCCACGCTACTGGGCCCCCCTGGGGGAATCCGAACCGGGACCCGACGATCCCACCGACTCCATTTTGAGATCCATCGCCGAGGCCACGTCACCATCCGGCCAGGGGCGTTCCCGCCTGGACCGGCGTTCGTGGTGGAGCCGGCATTTCGGGCGTCGGCGCCGCCGCTGAAACCCACCGACCTAACCCCACGCAACGAATTTGATGGTCAAAGCGGCAATTTCTGCGTTATCATGGCAGCAGATGCCGAATTCCATGATCGGGGAAGAAGGTGAATCATGTTCGAAATGATTACGGACGACAAAGGGGTCATTCACTTTAAAGGCATGTTCGTCGCGGGAAAGTCCAAGAGCGCCGAAAAAATACTCGACGGGATCACCGAAAGCGTGGTTCTCGATTTCCAGGATCTCAAATATATCTC
>Ga0210065_1000157_pt1 | contig 19502 bp, 15 predicted proteins | sample Muzzi_PWB_D1_FD_185533 | JGI IMG/M metagenome (GOLD analysis project Ga0210065, IMG submission 185533) | Wetland microbial communities from San Francisco Bay, California, USA, that impact long-term carbon sequestration - Muzzi_PWB_D1 (SPAdes) | ecosystem: Environmental > Aquatic > Marine >... | reverse complement strand
TTTGCTGGCACCGGCCCGCATGAGCTTCTTCTCGGCACCTTCCTCTCCGGCACGGGCGAGAATGAACAGTTTTGGATTGAGGCCGCGGGCGGTGAGGGTGATATAGACGTTGTCGGTATCGGACGTGACTGCTGTAATCAGGCCCTTGGCATGTTCGATCCCGGCTGCCAGCAAGGTTTCATCATCAGTCGCATCGCCCTCAACGTACATATACCCTTCTCGCTCCAGCCGCTCAATATGGTTTGGGTTTTGTTCCACGATCACGAAAGGTGTCGGCCGGGACTGGAATTCGCGACAGATCAGATGGCCGATACGGCCGTAGCCGCAGATGATGTAATGGTCTCTGAGTTTACCAATGCGACTTTCCAATTTTTTCCTCCCAAGGATCTTGCGCAGCTGCCCTTCAAGTGTGAACTGGATGAGGCTGCTGAGAGTGTAGGCGATAATCCCTGTCCCGCCGATGATCAGGACGATGGTAAATATCTTGCCTTCGGGGCTGAGCTCGTGGACTTCCCTGAAGCCGACCGTGGCCAGGGTAATGATGGTCATGTAGAGGGCGTCGAATACCTTCCAGTCCTCGATCAAGGAATAGCCAAAAGTGCCGAAAGCTATGATTGAAACCAGCGCTGCAACTGAGAAGCGGAGGTGGCGAACAGGGTCCATGAAACGTCCTTGAATAAAATTGTCTCGATGATAATCACGGGGGAAGTAAAAGGCAAGCAGTTAAGTGGTTTAGCCTTGCGTGATGGATATAAATGGCTTGACATTCAATGTATACAGTATACAATTTGCAAATCTTTATAAAACGGAGTTTCTAGTGCGCAGAAAACAGATTGAAAGACATCAGACGTTGCGTGAAAAAATCCTGGAGACGATCAGGGATGCCATCCTGAAAGGGACCCTGAAGCCGGGGGAACGTGTTTCAGAACCGGAATTGGCAGATCGCTTCGGTATCAGTCGCACACCTATCCGGGAGGCTTTCCGGCAGCTCGAGTCCGAAGGTTACCTGGTGGTGATCCCGCGTAAAGGTGCGGTGGTTGCTTCATTATCAGAGCGGGACATCGAAGAGTTTTATGCGATCAAGATTATCCTTGAAGGGTTCGCAGCGAAAATGGCCGCTGAAAAGTTGACTGACAAGGATATCGAACGGCTCGAAACGATCAATGAACGCCTCGCGCAAATTGCCAGGGATGGCGATGTGAAAAGTTTTTTTCGCGTGCATAACGAGTTTCATGAGCTTTTCATCAAGGCCGCGGGCAATGATAAACTTTACGATATGATCAACCAGCTGGTGATGAAGTTCAAGCGTCTGCGCCTGGCGTCATTGTCTCAGCCGGGGCGGATGGAGATTTCCGTGGAAGAGCATCGGAATATGATCCGGGCTTTTAAGGAACATGATGGTGAACGCGCCGACAGCCTGGTGCGGCACACAGCAACGATCGGCGCCGATGTGTTGATTCAGAGCATGAACCAGACGGATGCCTCCTCGGAAGAGCGGCTCTCCGGGTAATATCCATTAACAGACCAAACAGGAAAGGCCCGTCCGGATGGACGGGCCTTTTTCAATTCAGTTTCGCAGCCGGTAGCTTCGCGTGATCAGTATTGCCGCCCAGCAGAAGAGTCCCAGGGCCATCGCTGCGACAACCCCGAAGGAAATGGTGAAAGAGAGGTCCCCGACTCCGAGCAGGGCGTGTCGGAAGCCGTCGATCAGGTAGAAAAGCGGGTTCAGGTGCGACAGTTTTGCCCAGAGCGGCGGCAGGATTGAGATCGGGTAAAAGACTCCGCCGAGGTAGATCAGCGGCAGGATGATGAAGTTGGTATACATCGACAGCGAGTCAAAATTGTCAGCGTGAATCGCCGCAATGATCCCGAACTGCGCAAACAGGAAGCTGGCCAGACAGGCCATGCATATCGCAGCCAGGGGATGTGCCCAGGGCAAGGGGGCAAAGAGGCAGGAGATTATCCAGACAATCGTTCCGACTGCCAGGCCACGGAGCATCGCCGCCAGGGTATAGGCCAGGATTAACTGGGCCGGGGTGATTGGCGTGACCAGCAAATCAACGATGTTGCCAAGATAGCGCGACATGAATAAAGATGACGCGACGTTGGAAAAGGAATTGTTGATGATGCCCATCATAATCAGGCCCGGGATGACGAATTGGGCGTAGCTGAAGCCTTCCAGGACACTGATGCGCTCCCCCAGGGTCGCGCCAAAGATGAAGAGATACAGAGAGGCGGTAATCACCGGCGTCACCAGGGTCTGGGAGGCGACCCTCAGGAAACGGCGAATTTCCTTCTGCAGCAGCGTGTAGAAGGGTAGCCAGGTGATGAATGTCGGTTCGCGAAACTGGTTCATGGTGTATAACGGCCGGTCTGGGTGATCTGTAAGAAAATATCTTCGAGCCCGGCCCTCTTGGTCTCAATGTCGGCAATCGGCAGGCCAAGCTCGCACAACTTTTTCAACAGTTCGTTGGTTGCCTGATTGGCCGACAGAGTCAGTTGCAAAATCATCCCTTCATCGTCAAGTTCCGCACTCTGGCAGCAGAGGTTCTCGGGAACCTGGTTAATCGGTCTCTCAAGGTACACCAGGATGCTGCGGGTGCCGAGTTCTTTCAGAAGGGTGGCGGTTGATTGCAGGGCGATCAGCTTGCCATGGTGCATGATGGCAATCCGGCCGCACATCTGCTCAGCTTCCTCCAGGTAATGCGTGGTCAGCAGGATGGTTGTGCCTTGCCGGTTGATTTCCCGAACGAAATCCCAGAGAGTATGACGCAACTCGACATCGACCCCCGCAGTCGGTTCATCGAGAATCAGCAGCCTCGGCTTGTGTATCAGGGCCTTGGCGATCATGAAGCGGCGCTTGAGGCCCCCGGACAGCTTGATCATGACCTTGTGCAGGTGAGGTTTGAGACCGAGACGCTCAATCAGGTTCTGTCGCCATTGCGCGTCATCGGGAACACCGTAATAGCCGGAGTGGAAACGCAAGGCCTGGTCAATGGTGAAGAAATTGTCAATCACGATCTCCTGGTGCATGACCCCGACCATGCGCCGGGTGCTGCGATAGTCCCTGCGGTTGTCATGGCCGAAAATTTCGATCGAGCCGCTGCCGATATGAGTGACCCCGCCGATCATGTTGATCGTGGTGCTTTTGCCCGCACCATTCGGGCCGAGCAGGCCGAAGATTTCACCCGGTGCGATGGTAAAAGAGATATCGTTCACAGCAAGGGTGCCGTCATACTCTTTCGACAGGTTGTGTATAGCCAGGGCCGGAGTTGTCATAGCGCTTCAAGTTATGCCGCTGTGCGAGGTGAATGTCAAGGGGCGTCGTGTGAGGTGATTGACATCAGATGCCGCTGAGGGTCATTATAGGGATTGGAAGTTACTATTAAACAGATTTCCATAACGAAACATATCCTGAAGCGAGAGGTTGTAATGACAAGAAGAGTTCGTGTTGCCCTGTTGATGCTCGGTTTAATTCTGGCCGCCGTATCGGTTTGCGCGGAAATGCAGATTGAACTGAATAAACGCCAGCCCCTTGACAAGACGCCGCTGGATATTGCCCAGAGTGTCAGCGATGGTCGCCTGTTTGTTCTGCTCGAAGGCGGGACGGTACAGATCCTTTCTGCCGACGGCCAGATCCAGGAGCGTTTCCAGGCCGACCCGGATGTGACCACGCTGGAAGTCTCTCCCGATGGCAAACGGCTTTATCTCGGCAATGCCAAGAGAAATGAGCTTCAGTTTATCGACCTCTCGATCGTCTATAATCTGCCGGTGAACAATTCTGCGACCAAGGGCCCGGCCGACGCGCCGGTCACCATCACGCTTTTCGACGATTTCCAGTGTCCCTACTGTGCCCGCCTGCTGCCGACTCTCGAACAGGTTATGGCGGCCTATCCAACCCAGGTGCGCGTTGTCTTCAAACATTTCCCCCTGAACATGCACAAATTTGCCAGGCAGGCGGCAATTGCCAGTATTGCCGCGCGCAATCAGGGCAAGTTCTGGCCGTTGCATGACCAGCTGTTTGCCAACTACAACCAGCTCAACGATGACAAGATTCGGGAATTGGCTGAAAGCGTTGGTCTCGATATGGAGCGTTTCGACAAGGATATTGCAAACCCGGCGCTGCAGCAGGAGATTGCCGCCGATTTGCAGTTGGGGACCGATTCCGGTGTCCGGGGCACGCCAGCTGTTTATATCAACGGAGCACAACTCAAGGATCGCAGTCTCGCAGGCTTCCGGAAGGCGATCGACGCAGAGCTTAAATAACTTCAGGGAGCATTACACAGAAAGAATCAAAGAGGCGGGCCCTTTCAGAGGCCCGCCTTGGTTTTTTAATTCAGCGTAATTATTCTGAAACATCCTGCTAATTAATCAACTGCCGGCAGGTTCTTCGTCAATGCCTGCCAACTCCTCTTCCGGCTTGCGGCGCTTGCCGAACAGCCGGGCGACGATGATGCCGATCTCGTAAAGAATGATAAAGGGCAGCGCCAGGGCGGTTTGTGAGAAGACGTCCGGAGGAGTCAGCATGGCACCGATCAGAAAGGCTGCGAGCAGGGCGAATTTGCGGTTACGCGCCAGCATCTTGTGATCGACAAGCCCCATGCGGGCGAGAAAGAAGATCACCACCGGAAGTTCGAAGACCAGGCCGAAGGCGAGCAGTAACTTGCTGGAAAGAGACAGGTAGGAGCCCATCGAAAGCATGGCGCTGAGCTCGCCGCTGCCGGTCCCGAATTCGATCAGGACCTTGAATGCCATGGGAAAGACGAAGCGATAGCCGAAAAAAGCACCGGTCGCAAAGCAGAGGGTGCTGGCCAGGACGAAAGGAAAGATGTAGCGTTTTTCGTTCTGGTACAGCCCGGGTGCGACAAACGACCAGATTTGCCAGAAGATCACCGGCATTGACACCAGCAGGCCGGCCAGGGCTCCGATCTTCAAATAGGTGAAGAATGGCTCCGTAGCGGTGATGAAAACCAGCGAGGTGCCTTCCGGCAGCGCCGCACGGACCGGCGTGGCAATCAGGTCGAACAAAGGCTCGGCGAAGCTGTAACAGGCGAGAAAAGCCACCAGCCAGGAAACCCCGGAGATGATCAGTTTGCGCCGCAGTTCCTCGAGGTGTGAGGTCAGGGGCATCCGGTCATCACTCATTCGGGGCGCCCTCGGTTTTGGCCGTGGTTTCGGGGTCAACAGCCGGCTCAGCGGCGCTGTCATCGCTGGCCGCTGCGTCTTCGGCAAACGGCGCGGCCTCGACAGGATCGGCCTCCTGCGTATAATCCTCCAGCATGGCGCCAGGCGGCGTCAGCTTGTCCGCAGCATCCTTCGGCCGCCTGAAATCATTGGTGCGGGATTCTGCTTCAAACGTTTGCTTCAGTTCATCGGTTGCGCGTTTGAACTCCGAAAAGCCGCGGCCAAGAGCCTTGGCCAGGTCAGGCAGGCGTTTCGGGCCGAGCACGATCAGGGCGATCGCCATAATCAGGAGCAGTTCAGGAAAGCCGATACCAAACATAGCATGTCACCCTGGCCGGAGTTAAAAGACTTTAAAGTGTGCTGAGAATACCGGCAAAAACAGGTCCTGTCAAGACCGGTCGTTTAGGGTATAAGCGTTTGACATATCAGGGTTTTTACTCTAGTATACGGCAATCTTAAGGGTAAGGAAGCCGTTGTCGTATGAATCAGAACGAAATCATCAATGAAATTCGCCGGCTGGCAGAAGAGCGTGATGCCCTGATTCTGGCCCATAATTACCAGCGGGACGAAATCCAGGCCCTGGCGCATATCACCGGGGACTCCCTGGCGCTGTCGATGGAGGCAGCAAAAACCGGCAAGGCGGTAATCGTTTTCTGTGGTGTGCACTTCATGGCGGAAAGCGCCGCAATTCTTGCACCGGACAAAACCGTTCTACTGCCCCGCCTGGATGCCGGATGCCCGATGGCCGATATGATCACTGCAGACGGTTTGCGGGAGATGAAAAGTCGCCACCCGGGAGTGCCGGTGGTGACCTATGTCAATTCCAGTGCTGCCGTCAAGGCCGAGAGCGATATCTGTTGCACCAGCGCCAACGCCGTCAAGGTCGTTGCCTCACTCGCCGAGCCGGAGGTGATTCTGGCGCCCGATCGCAACCTGGGACGCTACATTGCCGCACAGGTTGACAAGACCTGTCACTTCTGGGATGGCTACTGCCCGACCCACGAGCGATTGACCGTTGAAGACGTCAGAGAAACCAAGGCCGACTACCCTGATGCCCTGTTCATGGCCCACCCGGAATGTCCCCCGGAAGTTCTGGCCATGGCGGACCACATCTGCTCGACCAGCGGCATGTACACCTTTGCCAATCAAAATCCGGCGAAGCAGTTCATCGTTGGCACTGAAGCCGGAATCCTCTATCGTCTGCGCAAGGAAAACCCGGACAAGGAGTTCATCCTGCCGACCACCCGGCTGATCTGTCCGAATATGAAGCTGACTTCACTCGAAGACGTCCTGCAGTCCCTGCAGACCATGAGCCCACAGGTGACGGTGCCCGAAGCGGTCCGAATTCCGGCCAAGGTTGCACTGGATCGCATGCTGGCTGTTCCGCGCGACTGATCTTTCAGCACTTTCTCCGGTTGATAGCAGCCGTTTCACAACCAAACACAAGGCCGCCACCTGAGTACACAACCTGAGTCCCCAGTAGATTCATCGTCTGCTCATCCGGGTTATCCACCGTTAAATTCCAACCCCTGGCGAAAGAGCTGGCAGGATGGCAGGATAATCCCGGGACGCGGCAGTTGAAGCCCAGCATCCTTTGCGATAACCGATAACCGGATCTCTGCATGTCCGAAACAACCGAACCACAGATTCAGCATTCCACCCTGTCCGGCCTGCTGGAACCCTTTTCAACGGGTTCTTCGGGGCGTACGGAGATTCTCGGCCTGAGCGGCAGCAGCGACGCCTGGTTCAGCGCCGGGCTGCTGGCGCGGCAGGATTCCGATTCGATCCTTCTGGTGGTGGCCCCAGACCAGGCCACGGCCCAGCGCTTCCACCGGGCCCTGGTTTTCTATCACGGCATTGCAGCAGAGATCCTTTTCCTGCCACACTGGGAAACCGAGCCTTACGCACCGCTGAGTCCCCACCCTGAAGTCGAAGCGACAAGACTCTCAACCCTGGCGGCCCTCGCCGCCGGTCGTGGTAAAGCCGTTGTAACCACGGTCAAGGCACTGCAACAAAAAGTCCTGCCGCGCAGCGTTTTCGAAACCCTGGCCCTGCAGCTTGAAACCGGCCGGGAGATTTCCCGGAATGATCTTCTCACGACTCTGACGGCCCTCGGTTACCTGCGGGTCTCCCTGGTTGAGGATCGAGGCTGCTTCGCGGTGCGCGGTGACCTGGTCGATCTTTTCCCGCCGATGCTCGAGCAGCCTGTGCGACTGGCCTTCTTCGGCGATGAGCTCGAAGAGATCCGTGTCTTCGACCCCGTCAGTCAGCGCTCCCTTGACAAACACATGGTCAGACTCGACCTGGTGCCAGCCCGGGAGATGATCCTCGCCGGAACGCACCTGGAGACCTTCACCCGACGGTTCAAGGAGCGCTGTGACGACCTGGAGATCCCTCGCCGCCAGCGGGAGATGATTCTCGAAGAAGTCCGCGAGGGCTTGCTGGCACCCGGTCGGGAGAACCTCCTGCCACTCAATTACGAAAAGCTGGGCATGGTTTTCGACTATCTCGACCGTTTCACCTGGCTGTTACTGGATCCCCCGGCGATTATCGCGGCCGCTGACGAGTACACCGATGCTGTGCGTTGCGGAGTCGAACGGGCGGGCCGGAGCGGTGAGCCATTTGTTCCGGCTGAGGATTTTTATCTCACGAACCGGGAACTGGAAGATTACCTGGGCAGGGGCCCGCGTATCGACCTGGCGTCATTGCAGGTCTACCGGCTCGAAGAGGACTACCCTGTCTACCGCGTGCCGGTGACGGGGAATGCTGATTTACGGCCGGATCACGCCCAACATGACGGCAGCCTCGCTCCCCTGGTCAAACGTCTTCAAGACTGGTTGAACGATGAGTGGCGAATTCTCGTGGTCTGTCATCAACGTGGTCAGGCGGAGCGCCTGCTCGACCTGTTGGCGCCAAGCGAACTGCCGGTGAACTGGATCCCGGAACTGGTGCCGGGACGCCAGGTGCCGACAGGACTGACCGTGACCACCGGAAGCCTGGATAACGGGTTCAGGCTGGTTGAGGAAAAGCTCGCGATCATCTGCGACGATGAAATCTTCGGCCCGCGCACCCATCGCAGGGTACGCCGCCGGCAAAGGGTCTTCGAATCGTCGCTGGCCGATCTGAAACTGGAAGACCTGGTCGTGCACACCGATTACGGCATCGGTCGCTACCTTGGCCTGGTCCACCTGCAGACCGGTGATGTCGCCGGAGATTTCCTGCATCTGGAGTATGCCGGTGACGATCGTCTCTACCTGCCGGTAGAGCGCATCGAGAAGGTGCAGAAATACCTGTCGGAGGGCAGTGCGCCGCGGCTGGACAAGATGGGCAGCGGCGCCTGGGAAAAAGCCAAACTCAAAGCACGTGCGACCATCGAGGAACTGGCCCGCGATCTCCTGCAGATCCAGGCTCGACGGCAGATGGCAAAAGGCTTCAGCTACGCCCCTCCGGACCGTCTGTTCCGCGAATTTGAAGCATCTTTCCCCCACGAAGAGACCCCCGACCAGCTGGAGGCGATCGAAGCGGTCATCGAGGATATGGTTTCGGAACGTCCCGTCGATCGGCTGATTTGCGGTGATGTCGGATACGGCAAGACCGAGGTTGCGATTCGTGCGGCATTCAAGGCGGTACTCGACAGCCGACAGGTGGCGGTTCTGGTTCCGACCACTGTGCTGGCCCGTCAGCATCTTGAGACCTTCAGGCAGCGTTTTGCCGATTACCCGGTTGTCGTCGAGATGTTGTCGCGTTTTCGGACCCCAGCCGAACAGAAACGGATTATCGAGCGCACAGCCAAGGGACAGGTGGATGTCCTGATCGGTACCCACCGGCTGCTGCAGCGGGATCTGCACTTCAAAAACCTTGGCCTGATTGTGATCGACGAGGAGCAGCGCTTCGGCGTGACCCACAAGGAGCGACTAAAGAAGTTGCGCGCCGAAGTCGACGTTTTGACGCTGACCGCCACGCCGATACCGCGCACCCTGCACCTGAGCCTGGCCGGCTTGCGCAACTTGTCGATTATCGATACGCCGCCGGTTGATCGCCAGGCGATTCGCACCTACGTCACCCGGTTTGATGATGACCTGATCCGTGATGCGATCCTGCGCGAGCTTCGTCGCGGAGGCCAGGTTTATTTTGTTCACAACCGGGTGCAGTCGATCGATGCCATGGCCGATTTCCTGCGCCGGCTGGTTCCCCAGGCGAAAATCGGTGTTGGGCATGGCCAGATGCCGGAAAAGGACCTGGAGAAGGTCATGCTCGATTTCATCGAAGCGAGGATCAACCTGCTGGTCTGTTCGACAATCATTGAAAACGGCATCGATATCCCTGCGGCAAACACCATGATTATCAACCGGGCCGACTGTTTCGGTCTGGCCCAGCTCTACCAGTTGCGCGGCCGGGTCGGGCGCTCACATCAGCGCGCCTATGCTTACCTCCTGATTCCGGGAGAGGCTGTTCTGAGCAGGGACGCCCGGGAGCGGCTCAAGGTCCTGCAGGAGCAGACCGAACTGGGCGCCGGCTTCCGCATCGCCCGACACGACCTGGAACTGCGCGGCGCCGGCGACCTGCTTGGTGCCCGGCAGGCCGGGCAGGTTGCTGCAATCGGCTTCGAGATGTATACCGACCTGCTCGAGGAGACAGTTCGGGAATTGCAGGGTCAGGCTAGTGAAGAGCGGATCGACCCCGAGATTCGCCTGGGGCTTTCGGCGTTCCTGCCGGAGCGGTATGTTGCCGACCCCAATCAGCGCCTGGTGTTTTACCGCAAGCTGGCATCAGCCCGGGAGGATGTCGAAGTTTACCTGGCCGGCGATGAATTGCGTGATCGTTATGGCGAACTCCCCGAAGAAGCTGAATTGCTGCTGGAAGTCATGAAGCTGCGGGTGCTCATGAAGCAGCTCCACGTCGAACAGGTCGAGTATGACGGGCACAACCTGGTCTTTGCTTTCCCGGCGTCAACCAAGGTCGCTCCGGAACAGATCCTGGCCCTTATTGAAGACAGCAAAAAATACCGCTTCAGCCCGGATTACCGGCTGACGGTCCGGCTCGGCCGAATCCCTCGCGATGCGGTGCTGGCGGCCGCCAAAAAGGAATTGCAAGGGTTTTGCCGGCTATGATAGTTTGACAACCGGATTTCAACTCTTTAGGCGTAAACCTCATGTCCTTGTTGCGCATCACATTGCTGTCTCTTCTGCTTCTCGGCACCGGCCTGTTTTCGTCCGGATGTGAAGCGGAGCCGGAAAACAAACCGCTGTCGCCGCTGATCGTCATCAACGATCGTGAAATCAGTAAAGCGGAGTTCCTCGCCGAATTCGAGAAGAACCTGCAGAAGGACCAACCGCTGACCGGCATCGAACGCGAGGAACTGCAGCGCTCCTTTCTGGTTCAGCTGATTGATCGTGAACTGATTCATGATGACGCCCGGCGCCTCAATATCGAGGTTACCGAGGCGGACATTGATGCGGCATTGCTGGCATATCGCCAGGATTATTCCGGAACCAGTTTCGAGACGATGCTCCAGGAACGGGGCATGACCCTGCAGGGCTGGCGCGAGGAGCTCAAGGAAAGCCTGATCATGGAGAAACTCCTTGAGGAGGCGGTTTATTCCAGGGTTGATGTGACGGACAAGGAAATCGCCGCCTACTATGAAGCCAATCGCAAGCAGTTCGATCGTCCTGCCCAGGTTCGGGCCCGGCAGATTGTCGTGGCCGATGAAGCCAAAGGCCAGGAGGTTCTCGGCCTGTTGCGCCAGGGACGACCTTTTGCCGAGGTCGCTGCAGAATATTCCCTTTCACCGGACGCCGAGCAGGGTGGAGACCTCGGGTTTTTTGCCCGGGGAGAGATGCCTCCGGAGTTTGACGATGTCGTGTTTGACCTGCCGGTCAACCGTCTGAGCGATCTGGTCAAGAGCGAGTACGGGTACCATATCTTCCTCGTCGAAGAGAAGCGCAAGGCGGCCCGACTGAAGAAAAAGGAGGTGTCCGACGAAATCCGCACGATCCTGGAAAGTCAGAAAAAAGAAGTTGTTTATCTTGACTGGTTGCAGGAAATGCGGGCTCGGGCCGTGATTAATGTTGACTGGACCCAGCTCGAAGAAGCCAGCCATAAAAACAGATAAGAAAAGAGGATCACATGAGACAGTTTGGAATAGCACTGTTTTTGTTGCTCTGCATCGGCTTGAATACGGCGTCAGCTGCTGTCGTCAGCCGGATTGCCGCAGTTGTCAACACGGATATTATCACGACCAACCAGCTGGACCAGAAGCTTCAGGAACAACTGGCGAAGCAGGACAAGCAACCGTCACCGGCGCAGCTCGGGGCGCTGCGCCAGGAAGTTTTATCACGCATGATCGAGGAAACCCTGGTTCAACAGCGGGTCGAGGCGCTCAGGCTGAGTGTTTCTGAAGATGAGATTGAAACCGCGCTGCTCGATGTGCAGCAAAAGAACCAGCTGACCAGGGAAGAGCTTGAGGATGCCGTCACTGTACAGGGGATGGATTTTCAGGCTTATCGCGACAATCTGGCTCAGCAGATTCTGCGTTATAAGCTGATCGGCGAAGAGGTGCGCAGCCAGGTTGACGTGCCCGAACGGGAAATTGTCGAATACTATCGTGCTCATCTGGAGGATTATCGCCTGGCTCCCGAAGTTCATCTCAGCGCGATTACCTTCCCGGTTTCAGCGAAGGCTTCGGAGCAGGAGCGACAGAAGATCAGATCGGTTGTCCGCGAAGCATTGGAGCGTTTGCGCAACAATGAAGACTTCGACCAGGTCGTGGACAGCTACAATCTGACCTATGGCGCCACGGGGAGCGATATGGGGAAGGTTGCCTATGCTGACCTGAACCCCGATTTTATTGCCGCGATCGAAGATGTGGCAGACGGCGGGTACAGTGACCCGGTAGAAATGCAAGGGGCTGTTCTCCTGCTCCGGGTTGATGAGAGACTGGCTGGCGGACTGCAGCAGTTTGACGATGTGAAATTAGACATTTACCAGACGATCATGGATCAGAAGCTCGATGCCCGGATCAAGGAATGGACCAAAGGGCTCAAAACGAAAGCGTTTATCGATGTCCGCCTCTGAGATTGCCTTGGAATCATACTAAAATCAAACCACAAAAGCACCGTGGGCGGGAATGGTATCATCTGTTGACAACTGTCAGCCATATCAGGATTTAAAAGAATACGAATCAGGCTATTTAGCTTTTTATCGTCGATCACAACACATGAGAGCCTGCAGGTTTGTTGAAGTCACCGCAGGGCTCAGGCCCCTTCTCACAAATGGAGGCAGGATAATGATGTCCTCTCTCTCGCCCTGTCATTAAAAATCACACTTTCAACTCTCCTTCATCTGCCAGAGAACAATGCCTTCGAGGATCAAACCTCGGTGGCCATCATTACATCTATCAGTAACACGCCCGTTTTCGTCCCAGCAGTGGTGCTTACAGGGATGCCGTCTCAACTGTCCAATGGGTTCTTATGTCCGGAAGAAGTCGAACTTAGTTAGACAGTTCGACCCGGATGAACAAATAATAAAAGGAATCAACCGTGGTATACTGAATCTCCAACAGAAAGGATATCGCGTGCGGATTAAATTGCCAAAAGCTGAGATGTGTCTCTGCGCTTCAATATGGAAACCCCCTCGATATCCCTGGATTTAAAAGCCGTACTAGCTCACAAACAGCGGCTGAGAGAGGCAACCTCTGATGAAAAAAAAGACTATCTGGCTATGCTCGATACTCCTGGTTATTCTTTCAAACTCTTCCCTCTTTGTTGTCAAGGGCGTCTGTCAGGATGAGCCTCAGACCCTCAAACTGACAAGGTACCAGGCGATCGCGATGGCTATTCGCAACAACATCGACCTGCGGGTACGTGCTCTCGATTCCTCACTGGTAGAAACCGACATTCAAGGCAGCATGTCAATCTATAACCCGAACCTGACCGTCACAGCGAATTATTCGCAAACTGACGCGGCCGGAGAGACTTACGGGACCGAGACCATCTCGGGGGCTTTGGGCATCAGCCAGAAACTTTCGACCGGCGGGACCGTCTCGGCTTCAGCCTGGACCAGCCCAACCAGCGCAAAATCGGATCCTCAATATGATTACACGGATTGGTATTCCACGGTTGGTCTGACCGTTTACCAGCCACTCCTTAAAAATGCTGGAAAAGAAGCGACAGAGTTTGGTATCAATCAGGATAAATATGCCTACGCGGGTTCACTCGAAAACTTCAGGAACGATGTCATCGAGACAACATTCTCTGTAATACAGGAATACAATCGCCTCTATGTCCTCTACCAGCTGAAGGAGTCGCGGCAAGACGCATTGGATTCAGCGCAACGGCTTCTGGAAGCAATTGAAGCCAGACCGGATTCGGCCAACAAACCTGTGGATATTGCAAATGCGGAGTTTGCCAAGAGTCAGCGGCAGACGGCATTTATCGAAGCATCACGAGAGGTCAATAGTAAAGAGGCCAAGCTGCGTTACCTGATCGGCGTTGAGCATCAAGCCCTTATTATTCCGCTAGACCCTCCCTCCACTCAGGAGCCGTTAGAAACAGAGGCCGAAGCGATCGAGCTTGCCTATCAGCAGCGGCCCGACCTCGAGGAGTTGCGCATCCAGTTGAAAAACAGCGAATTACGGAGGAGGGTTGCTGAACACGATTTATGGCCTGACCTCGCCTTGACTGGTACGGCAGGATTCCGTGGATATGCTGAGGACGGCAACTTTAGTGATACCACCAGCCAGATCACCGACGGAAAAGGGGCGTACTGGTCTGCGGGGATGAGTCTCCGTTTCCCGCTCGGCAATGATCTGGCCGAGAGCCGATACCGTCGAGACAAGCTTCGTAGCGAACAGCTAAGGGCTCAAATCACTGCTGCTGAATGGAAAATCAGAGACGATATCCAGGAAGACAACCGCTCGCTGATTTCAGCACGTCTGCAGATGCGGGAGACCAAGAGGTCCAAGCTTTTTGCTGAGCAACGTGTCGCCAAGTACGTCGAGAGCACTCGCCTTGGGAGCACTTCGGTCAAAGACCTGCTCGATGCCGAGAATGACCTCATCAATGCGAGGAATCTGGAACTGAATGCCATTGAAAACTTCGCCTACCTGGTGACACTCCTCTGGAAAGATATTGGTGTGCTGCTCGACCGGCAAAACATCCACATCGACACCAGTCGCCCGGAAGAAATCACCAGGGGCGGGTCACTGGTAACTTTTTCTGACATGACGCCGCCTGCCGATGGAGGAGAGACTCCGGTGGTAGCCTCGTCCCCTTCTCCCGAGGTTCCGGAAACTCCAGCCTCACCAGAAGAGAAAAGACCGAAAGAAACAGCGGCCCCATCTGACAGTGCTGCCGAGCCGATAAAACCGAAGGCTGTTGTCCTGCCAACCCCGGACAATTCAATGGTGAACGATTCCGGTTCTGCCGCAACCGTGAGTCAAGCTCCTGAAACGGCCTCCTATACATTGAAAATCGGCAAATTTCTTGAGTCGGAGGTAACCTCGGTCAAGAAGAAAATCGAACAGAGCGGGCTGACCCCGATAGTGCGCAACGGTGTCAAACAGGAACGGGTGGTCTTCCGCCTGGTTGTCGGCGTATACAAGGGCTATTCGGCAGCCAGGAAGGCGCTGGAGTCCTTAGAAAAGATCCACATAAGCTGCTTTATTCTCAAGACCTCTGCAGGAAGCTATGATGTCTATGCCGGCTCCTTTTTCACCCTGGAGGGGGCCGAGACTGAACAAAAACGTCTGGCCGCTCGTGGCCTCTCTTTGAGCGTGAAGAAAGTATCCGTTGCTCTGCCGGCCTTTCTGGTGACGGCCGGCACGTTCTCCTCCCGGCAAGCGGCCATGGAAGGGGCTGAAAAACTCAGGCAACAAGGCCTGAAAGCCGAGATCCTGCAGGGCTAAGGAAGCAGAGGGAGCGTAACCAGGCTGTTAGAGGAGTCTCAAGCCCCTCGTCAAAAAGCTTCTAGTCATGAAGTTATCATTCTGTCAGCACGTCTCTAATCGCAGTCTGGTGCCTATTCAGGACAAAAAATGCCGACCCGGAAGGTCGGCATTTTAATTAATCTGAAAGATTTTAGTCAACGGCCCCCTCATGGGAGGGCCGTTGACCTTTGCGCTGTCAATTACAGCGCGTTAATAGCAGCCTGCTCTTCGGGAGTCAGATTGACACGGCCCCCGAGGTGGCTTGAGGGCACGTTCTTCCCTTTGTTTGATGCGCCGTGGCAACCGGCACAGTTCTGGTCGTAGAGCGCTGAACCATCAAGAGCCGGCGGGGTCGGCTCGACAACGACAGGAGGCTCGACAACAACCGGAGGCTCGACAACAACCGGAGGCTCGACAACAACCGGAGGCTCGACAACGACAGGAGGCTCGACAACGACAGGGGGTGCCGGGTCAACAACCGGAGGTGCCGGGTCAACAACAGGGGGCATCGGTGTCGGGACTGTCACGCTACCATGATCATCGTCGCCATCATCATCGTCACGGTCATCACGATCACGGTCATCGCGATCACGGTCATGGCGGTCACGGTCACGACGGTCGCTGCGGTGGTAGCGGTCACTGCTGCTATATTTATGGTGGCCGTTGCGGTATTCTCTATCACCGCGGTCCTCGTCCGCGAAACTTATCGAGCTGAATGTTGTTAACAGAAGAGCAATGATACCAAGCATGGAAATGAGTGCTTTGAATTTGTTAAACATAATTTTCTCCAGTTCCTTATAACTTTAAGAGTTGACGTTAAAAGTTCTTGTTCAGAAATTATCCCCTTGGGTTTTTTTGTCATATTGCAGGGGACAATTCTCCTTTGGAATGGCTTGCCTGTCGCAATGTCCGGACAGAGGATCAGAAAAGCCGCTTTTCGGGAGACATTTCGGCAACCCGGCTGTCTCAGGGAGACCCTATGGGCTTTCCGCCCCATTCTCGCGAATGGTTAAGTATTTTCGAATATCACCTTACGATGATGCTGTGAAACTTGAACTGCGAGGGCCTCCTTTCTTTAGCTGGCTGGAACGTTAAAAACTCTGATCGCCTCACTTTGTGAAGCGCTGCGACGGTCGACTTTTCATCTTCCGGGGCCGGCTGCAGGCACGGGTCCTCTGGTTGATGTGTGTCAACGCTGTCACAGGTAATACGCAGGTAGTATGCCAATTAACGTTGGGGGCAGCGACGACATTCAGTGCGCTAAGTGGAAGTGACTGAAATCACATTGATAAGTTTTTTACTGTTGAGAGAGATTAGCGATAAAGCGTTGGCAAGACTGTGCATGTGCACATGGACCACATGTATTAAAATCGGTAAGTTCTCGTAAAATTGTAGTAATTTGTCAATGCGCTGTGGCCCTTTGGCAACGTTCAAGACCTTTTTTTGTCAGCCCAGGTCATGGGCTCTCTAAAAGAAATCGCGAAATCGATCTCTGGGTTCTCTGACTATTTTTCATGGTCAGAGGGTTGGCAGATAAGCAAAATTATTACCGCCCCTGATAAATAAATGCAAAATTAGCAGCTTTGACTTCAACCAACATTTGCTGCAAGGGTCAGGTCATGTTTGAATCACTACGGCATGTATGTCCTATAGTGCACGACGGCTAGTATGGATTAAAGGTGATCGCCAGATTCTTAGATTGCAGCCTATTTAACTCTTGAAAAAGAGTTTCAAGCCGTTAGTGTTAAATGTAGCCCGTGTTTTTTAAATCAAGGTCTGCTGAAGCGGTCCCTGGGGATTGGCTCTAGTGGTCAGAAAGCGATTATGATAAATGCTCTCGCAAGTCATTTTCACAACAGCCAGGTTTTTTATAGGTCAACAAATTCAAGAGGGTCCTCCAAGGTCCAACTTCGTCCGTATCGGGGAGCCGTTTGAAGCTCGGACCGGATATTGTAGCTTCTAAAAAGGCACTGGTTCCGAGAGAAGAACCGGTTTCTTAGTTGTTAGAGATATTTGAGAGACTCTTTCATCTAAAAAATTATGGCCATCCTGGAGACGGGAGGCTTTTTATAAGTCACGCCGCAGAAATATAAAACAGGTGTGTTGTGCACCGAGGTGTTTAGAACGTTTTTCGGGAGGATATGATGAACTTCAAAATGGACCATATTGTTATTAACGTCGTTGATATTAATAAGATGGTGCAGTTTTATACGGAAATCCTCAAGTTGCCCGGTGAACGTCTTGAAGAGTTCACAGATCAGAAGGTTCCATTCCCATCTGTGAGATTGACAAAGGATACAATCATTGACCTTTTCCCCAGGGAACTCTGGGAGAAAACAAATCCAGCCAATGTCTGTCGACCTAACCTCAATCATTTCTGCCTCTCAACGGATAAAAGTTCATGGGAGGGGTTACAGGAAAGGTTGAAGCAGAACGGTGTGCAAATTGACGATGGCCCAGTTAAACGCTGGGGTGCTCATGGACCCGGAATATCAATATATTTTCGTGACCCTGAGGAGAATGTCATAGAAGTTCGTTATTATGAAAAAGTCGAAATTGATACGCCTTGCTTGCTCAGCTCTTGACAATTTAGCTTGGCAAGAGTCCCGGATGCCATGCTCCAGGAACATGATTTCGGGTGTGTCGGTGCCGTGGTGTTCAGGACGCTCGAGCATTTATAACAGAGGAGAATGGTATGTCTTCAGTATCATTAACGGTTAGTCAAATCAGCGCTACAGCATCTCAAGCCCGTGCCCGGGAACATAGCTTCAATATGGATCGTCCGGAAGCAAAGGGAGGGGAAAATAAAGGTATGATGGGAGGTGAAGCTCTTCTCGCTGGCCTCGGAGGCTGTTTCATGAGTAATTTGCTGGCCGCTGCCGTAGCGAGAGGGATTATTCTCAGCAACGTTAAAACAGATGTGACGGGTCAACTTTCTGATGAAGGCCCCAGTCGATTCGTGGCAATTAGCCTGTCGATATCTGGAGATAGTTCCGTGCCCGATGAATTTTCCAAACTGGTAACTATTGCAGAAAGGGGCTGCATCGTGGCGAATACTCTGAGTTCATCCGTTGAGCTTTCGTTACAGGTTAAACGGTGATCAGCAAGTTGAAGAATGTGACGGCCCCTGGAGATGAAACCAGGGGGCCAGGACACCATCTATAAAGCAGCGCATTTGGCTGGAGTCAATTCAACATCAGAGGCCAAACGTCCCTTTTATTTGTCTCCCACACACCTTGCGCCTCATTCTTCAGGCCCCTCGCCTAATGAAGTTCTTCCGCCTTGCACCGCGTCACCACATCCTTGAGCCAGGCGATTTCGTCCGGGGCAAACTGCTTGTTGTATTCCGTGCCGATATTCATCGCCCAATGCAGCTTGTCTGGAGTCATCTCAACCAGAACATGCCCCGGCAGCTGCAGGCAGGGGACCTCTTCCTCAGCCCATTCGTTGAGTCGCTCCTGCTGATCAAAAAAGACCAGGTAGTCGATACCGTCGGCTTCGACGATCAACGGCACCTCGATCTGCTCTTTGCCTCCCTCGCCGTCCGTATCGACCGTCTCGTTGATGGTGGGAACAAAGAAACTCATGTTGAGGAACAGGTCATAGAAGCCCGACTGGGCCTTGTGGTCGTCGGGGTTGGCACGCAGGGCTTCGAGGGCTTGATCGATTTCAGTCATGAGATTGCCTTTTGGTTGGGGTAAACGTGGCAGGCGGAATCAATTCATTCAAGGATAACGGTTAAGCGTACCGGCTGTCCAGCCTCTCCTGAACTGACCCGGACGAAACCTTTCTTTAACCGGTCATCGCGGTTTTTTTGACAGGTTGCCGACCCTTGATATGATAGGAATATGACCAGGTATTTGTTCTCCAGTGTTTTGCTCGTTCTGGCGCTGCTTGGCCCGCGAGCGGTACTCTGTACCGACGACCCCGCTGTGCAGCTGCGCGCGGTGCGGGTGGCCGGGGTGATCAACCCGGTGGTCGCCGACTTCATCACTGCCGAACTGGACGCCGCCAACACCGACAACGCGCGGGCCTTCATGATCGAACTCGACACGCCCGGCGGGCTTGACAGCGCAATGCGCACCATCATCCAGAAGATCCTCAGCTCACGCCTGCCGGTTATCGTCTATGTCTCTCCCTCCGGCGCCCGGGCCGCATCAGCCGGGGCTCTGATAACGCTCGCTGCGGATTTCGCCGCGATGGCCCCGGGCACCAACATCGGTGCAGCCCACCCGGTGGCGATCGGTGTCGGCGGTTCGGGGGGCAATGCGCAGGACGAGACGATGATGGAAAAAGTGGTCAACGATGCGGTTGCCTATGCGCGCAGCATCGCCGACCAGCGTGGCCGCAACCGCGACTGGGCGGAGCAGATTGTCCGCGAGTCGATCTCCAC
>Ga0210065_1000155_pt1 | contig 19572 bp, 14 predicted proteins | sample Muzzi_PWB_D1_FD_185533 | JGI IMG/M metagenome (GOLD analysis project Ga0210065, IMG submission 185533) | Wetland microbial communities from San Francisco Bay, California, USA, that impact long-term carbon sequestration - Muzzi_PWB_D1 (SPAdes) | ecosystem: Environmental > Aquatic > Marine >... | reverse complement strand
ACTGCGCGAGCGGATGAGCCAACTGCGAAAAACCAAGGGCAAAACACTGGTTAAAACTAAAATCTTCGAAGCTATCCCTCGCCGCCTATGGGAAAGATTCGTCGAGGCTGCCGAAATCAAGGCGGAAGAATCTTGGGCGCAACTTTCCAAAGCCAAAGAAAACGCACTCATCCAGGAATTGCTGGCTGGACGCTACCAAATCCAAGGAAAAACGACCAACAAAGACGAGTTTGTCACCTGCGGGGGTGTCAGCCTAAAACAAATCGATTTTCGCAGTATGGAGAGTAAAATCATTCCGGGCCTCCATTTCGCGGGCGAATGCCTCGATATCGACGGCATCACCGGCGGCTTCAACTTTCAAGCGGCATGGACTGGTGGGCGTCTGGCTGGACTGGCGATGGTTAGCCATACAAATGGAAAGTGATCCGCAAAACCCTTTGTTTTGACTCTTTGGAAGTCACACGCATAGTACTTTTCATCCTGTGAGCATGAAAGCGATAATATGGGGCTCCTGTGGCTCCCTCCCGTCCCCAGCGTCATCTGCCGGCATTCGTCAGAAGGTCAAAAATGCACTCTGGTCAGCGCGTAACGAAGTATTCGAATCAGAAGCTGCAGTCGATGCCTACTTGGATAAATTACCCCACAGCGCACGTGGAACGTACCGCGCCAATACCTCCTGTGTCCAAATTACAGGCGGCGGCAATGACGTCATTCTATGTGATGCCGGTACCGGTATCCGCGACTACGCGCTCTCACTTGCAGAAGACGCACCACCCAGAACCTACCACATTTTCATCTCTCATTTGCACTGGGATCACATTCAGGGTTTTCCCTTTTTCAGTCCTGCCTATGTTGCCGGCAACCGAATCATATTTCATGGCTTTCACCCTGAAATTGAAAGTGCGATCAGGGGGCAAATGGCCGCGCCCTACTTCCCGGTACCATTCGACACGATGCAAGCGAAAATCGAATTTGATATCCAGGAAAACGGAGCCGAATTTCAGGTAGACGATATACTGATAAAAACGATTAAACAGACACACCCCGGCGATTCGTGGGGCTACCGCTTTGAGCAAAATGAACGCTCAATCGTCTTTTCCAGTGATTCTGAACATGGTCCGGAAGCGCGCGAATCCGACTATCCCTTCATACAATTTTTTCAGGATGCAGACGTGTTGATCTTTGACGGTCAATTTACCTTTGAAGATGCCACTAACGCCAAGCGCCACTGGGGCCACTCTGATCATATCACTGCGGTCGAACTGGCGGCCCAAGCAAACGTTCGACATTTGGTAATTTTCCATCATGAACCAGCCCATAACGATGATCAGATCGAAGCAAATCATGCCGAGGCCCTGAAGTATTTAACTCTATTCAATCAAAAAATTAATCCGGCATCTCACACCTACTATCCTAGACGCATCTCACTCGCATACGACGGTCAAGTCCTGGACACCGAGTAGCCAAGCTGCCAATCGTTCATCGTTTCATTTCCAATTCATAAAATGTCAAAATCCACAGAGGAAACACTTCGCAAAATATCGAAGGCAGAAATCAATGAGCTCCCCCTGATTGCATGGGATGGCCGAGTTGAAATACTGGAAAGCATCGATGAAATGGTTGCAGCAGTCGATTTATTGAAGCTTGAGACACATTTGGGCTTCGATACGGAAACCCGACCGACCTTTAAAAAAGGCGACTACTATCCGCCGGCATTGGTTCAATTGGCCACCGACAGCTGCGTCTATTTATTTCGCATTACGAAGACCAAGACGCTCGCACCACTTTTGCCACTATTGGAATCTCCGGCTATAATAAAAACAGGAGTGGCCATCAAGGACGACGTCAAAGAACTGCGCGCTTTGGAAGCATTTGAACCACGGGGTTTTGTCGAGATTGCGGAAATTACGGTGAAGTTAGGCTATGAGAATCGAGGGTTGCGCGCCTTGGCGGGTCTGCTGTTGGGAGGTCGCATTAGTAAGGCCGCTCAGGTGTCCAATTGGGCTAAATCCGAGTTGGAGGAGAAACAAATTCGCTATGCCGCTACGGATGCCTGGATCAGCCGGGAAATTTACATCAAAGCCATCGCGGAACGAGATCGACTGCAGGCTGTCAGTAGTGACTAGTTGAAGTTCGCTCTTTGCTTTACAGCCATCTTATCACTTACCAGAGTTAAGTTTTGATTTGAAAGACTATTCCATCTAACTGGTAGAACCAGATTCTTTATTTATTCATGCAGCCAACACGAAGTCCCCGATGATTACTCCAACAAAAAAACGCAAAATCAACCCGATGTTGATGAATGTACTGCTTATCAGCGGATTTGTGCATGTTGCAGCTATTGTAATACTTGGTGGCATAACAATCGTTAAGTTTATTATTCCTGACGACACCAGCTTTGAAGAACCGCCTGCAATTGAGGAGATCGAACCTCCCAAAGATGTTAAAGTAGAAATTAAGCAAAGCGCCCCCAAAAACCTGAATACTAGGAATCTTCAAGTGAAACAGGTTGGCAACATTGCGATTGATTCGATCGACGTCGATTTACCCAGTATGCAACAGTCCTTCACTGTCTCTGCCGGTTTAGGTGGAAGCGGCGGCAACCTACTGAGCGGTACACGCGGTAGCATTGGGCTGGGGGTTTCGGACGTGAATGTGTTTGGACTCAAATCCCGTGCCGAGCGTTTTCTCTTCGTCGTCGACGCGAACCGTGAGATGCTCGTAGATGAAAAAGGAGGTCTGAACAGCTACCGTATCATCAAGAATGAAATTTCTGATATGGTCGGCAATCTGTCGACTGGCACGCTGTTTAATGTGATGCTGTTCGACAACCGGAAGGCCATGCTTTTTAAGCCCCAACTCGTACCAGCGGGCACTCAAGTCCATCAGGAACTGAAAGCTTGGATCAGTCAGATTAATAGTAGCGTCAACAACCTTGGACTTCCGGGGCCGACTAGTACCACCCCTATCAAAATTACAGCGCTATCGAATAACCCAATTCACGATGATCTTTATTATTCAGCTTGGCAGAACAATCAGACAGCATACATCACGCAAGTAGCGCTGGAACAAAAAGTTGAAGCGATCTACTTTATTACCGGGTATCATGAAGGTTTTACATCTCTACGCCGCAAACCCACTGCTGAAGAAGCCGCAGAACGAAAAAGCGAAACCGCATCAGCTGAATATCAAGAACAACTTGCTAAACATCAGGCGGAGATTCCGAAGATGCAAGAGCGCATCAAAAAGGAATTGGCTAAAATCAATGCAGCACGCAAAGCAAAGGGCCAACCTCCTCGGGTTTTAGCTAGAGGAGGACACACTTACGCCGCAAGAACACTAGGTCTGGAATGGGAAAATCCACTACCTGAACGTCAAGAATTCTACTACCATAATGAAAGAGAGACTGAACGTTACTACAAAGACCTGATGGACGTGCTTTACGAAGATAACATGGCCAAAAAAGCCTCTCTCAATTTGGTACTCTTTTTAGCTGGGGATGAAAAATTTGGCAGCGAAAAAGAGGACAGTGTGAGTGATTTTGTACGCTTTTTCTCGGGTAAGTATCGAATCATTCGAGGACTCAACGAAATTAGGAGCGCACAAAGTGCTTCCGAAACCACTAACTAGTTTAGTCCGACTCAAACTTAATTGTTTAGTTGAAAAGAAGTGCACCAAAGGCGAGTGCTGACCTGTTAATCTGAGTTCTCTCATGCGGCGGGCAGTGGTCTCACAGCCTGGCAAAACCATTGGACGGCGGTCTCAGTAACAGAGTACCATCAATTAATTCGTAAAACTGGGCCAAATTTTGCTGCTCAACAATTCGAAGCCAATACACGCATCCACAAGAGAACTAAGTCCGATTCAATTAGATGAACCAAAACATAAATGTAACCATCTGGAACGAATTTCGACATGAAATAAAGAATCCCAAGGTGCAATCGATCTACCCCGATGGAATGCATTCTACGATCGCAGCCTTCTTACGAAAAGAAAACAAACTCAATATACGAACTGCCACACTCGACGAACCAGAACATGGGCTGAGTGACGAAATATTAGAGCAGACGGATGTTTTACTTTGGTGGGGCCATATGGCTCACGCCGCAGTCAATGATGCTACCGTCGAAAAAATAAAAGCCCGAGTATTGGAAGGCATGGGACTCATCATTCTTCACTCCGGACATTACGCAAAAATCTTTAAAGCCCTAATGGGCACAAGTTGTTCCTTAAAATGGCGCGAGTCCACAGACAAAGAGCGCATCTGGAACACAATGCCTTCACACCCTATCACACGCGGGATCGGTGATTATTTTGAAATACCACAGGAAGAAATGTATGGAGAACCTTTCGGCATACCACAGCCGGACGAGTTAATTTTCATCTCCTGGTTTACGGGCGGCGAAGTCTTTCGAAGTGGGGCCACATGGTATCGAGGTAATGGCCGTATTTTCTACTTCCGCCCTGGACACGAGACCTATCCCACCTATCACCAATCTGAGGTGCAAAGGGTGATTACCAATGCTGTCTATTGGGCACGTCCTACAGTATGCATTCCGGATGACTGCCCGAAAAGTCCTGCATTGGAGCCGCTGCCGATCGATCCCGAAGCCAGTGAACGATCAAAGATTGGATACAAATAAATAAGAGCTCACAGCTAAAAAATCCTCAACCTATCCAGCATGTGAAGGAAAGAAACCGGAAAACATACCACATCCGCTTGGCTATCATCGGCACGGGAAATATGGCGATCGGACATCTGCGCCTGTATAACTCAATTCGTGGGTGTACTGTGGTTGCAGCAGTCGACACAAATCTAAAACGTGCGACCCTGTTCGCGAAAACTCACAATATTCCCGAGGTCTATGCGTCGACCGAGGATCTACTTGAAAAAGCGCGAATTGATGCGGTTTCAATTGTGACACCCGATCCTTTCCACTGCGCGCTCACACTTATGTGCCTGGAAGCAGGTAAACATGTCTTATGTGAAAAGCCACTGGCACTGAACAATCGCGACGCGCGACGCATGGTCAAAGCCGCGGAGAAATCAGGAGTGATCAATATGGTTAATTTCTCCTACAGAAACTGGTCCTCTCTGCAAAAGGTAGCCGAGCTGATTCAAGCTGGGAAACTCGGAGAAATACGCCATGTCGAAGCCAGTTATCACCAGGCATGGCTGGTCAGTAAGGCATGGTGCGAGTGGCAAAAGGATCCACAGTGGTTATGGCGCCTCTCCTCAGATCATGGCAGTAAAGGAGTGCTGGGAGATGTGGGCGTTCATATTCTCGACTTCGCCACCTTCCCGGTAGGACGATTGAAGAACATCTACTGCAAATTGAAAGCCTTCAAAAAGGCACCGAGAAATCGAATCGGAAAATTCAAACTGGATGCCAACGATTCGGCAGTCATTACGGCGGAATTCGAAAATGGAGCCTTGGGAAGCATTCAAACAACGAGATGGATGACCGGGCATATCAACCGCCTTTTTTTAAAAATAGCCGGGACACATGGCAGCATTGAAATCGACTCAGAGCGTGGTACCAACAGCTATCGCATCTGCACAGGAAAAAATATCGACAACGATCTTTGGGAAACAGTCACCGAAAAACACACGCCCAGCATACATCAACGCTTCATCAAAAGTATTCGAACCGGGATTCAAGACCAACCAGATTTTGCCAGAGGCGCAGAAATCCAAAAAATCATCGATGCCAGCTTTCATTCAAACACACAAAATATGCCGATTAAACTCCGTGCATAAAAAAGGCGCTCCCATCAGAGAACGCCTTTTGCAAAGTTACTGCTTTTGATTTATTTGCGATCCAACCAACGCGTAATACCGAGAATAGTCCATTTCTCCTCATTACCACCAATCTTAGTGGTAACAGTTTCACCACTTTCCTTACCCAGTAACTGCTGCGCAAGTGGCGTTTTGTAAGAAAGGATGTCATTTTTAGGATCACTATCCCAAGCACCCAGGATAGAATAAGTCTGGACTTTGCCGGACGAACCCTCCTTCAACTCGACAACGCAACCGATACCGACATTGTCGTTGCTCGCCTCAGTGAAATCAGTCACACGGGCACGCGAGAGATCCACTTCCAGCTCGTTTTTACGAGACAGCAACAGATCCTGATCCTGGCGGGCCATTTTGTACTCCGAGTTTTCTTTCAAGTCACCATGCTCACGCGCAGTCGCAATAGCTTCCTTGTTCTCTGGAATCTTAACACTTAACAGGTCCTCATATTCAGATTTAGCAGCATTGAAGCTTTCTTGTGAAACGATGAGTGCATCCTCTTCGGAAGAACTCGCTGCTTCGCCAGCCAATAGGCTTTGAATGGTCGGAAACTTTTTGATGAAACGCGCCAGTAGTGATTTTTTGGTGAGGTCCTCAAAACCCTGATTCAGGAGTAAGGTTTGCGCCAGATCACGAGCTGTTTCCACGTTTGCGTCTGCCAGCAGGTCAGGAATCAATTCAGCATCATCACTCAACAAATCAGCTAGCGGAATACGACGCGTGCTTGCGTTTTGGAGCGATTCATAATCGATCGCATAAAACATTGCAGCCAACAAACGAGGTGTGACCAGTGGTTCAATGATGGAGGAATACTTCTTTGAGTTACGGTTTTTAACCACCCAGAAAAGCAAGGGGCCTTTGATCGTTTGCTCATTCAACCAGCGATCCAGGCAATAGCTGATACGCTCGTTGAGTTCATGCTCCAACATAAAGTTAATGGTTTCACTCGTGAACTTACCGCTGGAGTTACGCAACAAATCCTCGAGCATTTGTACCCACTTATCGGGGTAGGTACGTCGAATAAGATCCAGATAACGCTTAAAGTAAGCAGCCGGCAAGTTTGCGGCTAATTCTGAGTAATCATTGGTGGAATCCAAAATGGATCCCGATGACGGCTCCAAGCTTTCAACATCCTCATGGAGATCACGTGCAAGATTGTTTCGAACCCAAACCCCATGCAAGCGATCTGCTTGGCTCAGGCTCTTGGCATTGGCAATCGCATCAGTCAATTCTGCCAAAATTTGCGGCATTTCCTCGCGTATCACCGAAATATTTTCGGAAAGGGCGTAGAGCTTTTCGCCCAAAAGAATCTTTTGCTTGGAATTCTTAGTGCCATGAAACTGTTCCAGAATTTCAACCTCAGGTTTCACCGGTTCGTCACGGTAGATATAAGGCTCTGTCTTCTTTAATGGCACGCCGATGCGGGGATCGACCACTAAAACCTTCTTGGTCGCAGTCCACCACTTCTTGTACTTGATGGGGCCGATCACGCGCGAGAGTGTACGCTCAATTTCCGAGGTCATCATCGCCTGATTGTCCGATACGCGCAAAATCTCTAGAATGAGATCCGCTGGTTTTTTCTTAATCATTTCCTCCACAACTTCAGGCTCAGTACGTGAACGTACCAGCATGTCTTCGGGCTTCAAAATCTCTAGTTTATCAACACAAAACGCAGGCGCCATAGCATGGCCGTCTTTGCCATCCTCAAAATCAATGATGATTCGTCCTGTCGATTCGTCGTAGTCTACGATCTTGCCAAAGCCCCAACTGCGATGCAGGCAGTAGTTGCCCGGCGCCATGGATTCTAGCTTCGCGCGAGCCGAAACTAATTTTGGATTTTTCTCAATGAGTGCGTCGATTGCCTCTTTATTCATAATAGATTGCGAATGTGGTTCTTATTCGTAAACGATCTACTATGCACAGTTTCTTTACCAATGAGAAGTATTAAGTTAAATTTATCACAAGAGTCCTGTACGGGCTGGGACGGAGCCGTAATGCTGGTCGAAAGCTACCTCTCAGAGAATCTGAAGGCCAACCAACTGCTGGATCGCTTACCGGCTGCTTTTTCCGGGGAGCGCAGATCCATTTGCCAATCCCTCTTTTTAGGCGCGCTACGACATGGGCATCGCGTTGAATACGCACTTAAACCGCTCCTGCGAAAAAAACCGCGGCCCCTGGTACAAGCCATCTTACTGGTGGCAGGATACGAACTACTCGCCGCTGAAGCCGATAGAATGCCCAAAATCGTCCACCATGCCGTTGAACGCGGAAAGAAATTTGTCGCTAAGTCGGAAGCTGGTTTTCTAAACGCTGTCCTGCGGAAGTTGCCGCCAGCCCTCATCGCGATCTCACCGGAGGATAATCCTGCCGCGTATTATAGCCATCCGGAATGGTTGATAAAACGCTGGCAGAAAGAATTTCCGAATGAAGTCAAAGACTTGCTTGAGTGGAATCAGCAAATACCCGCGACTTACTTAAAAATTTACCGCCCTCTGGAAACAATTCCAAAAGGTCTTGAAGCCACTCAATGGCCGGGATTCTACCGTACTACCAGCGTTGATGTATCCTGGGAGAATGACATTAGGCCGTTATTGAACCGCGGTGATGCGTACATCAAAGACCCGTCGACCCGGTTGGCACCCGCGCTGCTCGCAGCAACAGCAGGCGAGTCCGTACTGGATCTATGTGCTGCCCCCGGTGGTAAGGCTTATGACATTGCGCACAGCATGCACCGCAGCGGCAGAATAGTAGCTGTCGATCTGCCTGGAAATCGAATCGCCCGTTTGCGCGATAATCTGAACACGCTGCAAACGGAAGCTCTTCAATGCCACATCCTGGAATGCGATGTTTTGGCACTACAAGCTAAGCTATTCGCGGCACAGCAACTTCCCACAGACTACGATGCGGTCATGTTGGATGCGCCCTGTTCGAACACTGGTGTCATTCAACGGCGAACTGATGTAAAGTGGCGACTACAGGATTCTGACATTGAAAATTGCGCTATTTTACAACTCAAGCTGCTACAAAGCGCGGCCAGTTTCGTAAAACCTAATGGAAGGATCGTCTATAGTACCTGCAGCATCGAGCAGACTGAAAATAGCGATGTAGTGGAAAAATTCCTGGATAGTGACGCAGGGGAAGCATTCGAGCTGACGGCGCATCAGGTTAGCCTACCCTGGCAAACCGGTCATGATGGTGCTGGTGCGTTTCGACTTACGCGAAAAGCATAAATAACTAATGCCCAACAGTACCCATTAAGTCCAAGCCCATATCAATGTCATCACGTGGCCTCGGCTTAGACGTTGATTGTGCCTTGGATTCAGCATCCTGAGCCCGCGTTGCTGCCTTATTAGGCTCATTGGCGGGTCCTGTCGCGTTGCTAGTCGCCTTGGGCTTGATTAAAGCCGAGCGAGCGGCGTCATACAAAAGATCCAGCAGTGCATCGGTATTCGGATCGGATAGCGTGCCGGTCAACATAATGTCTTTTTTCCAACGTCGAAAACCGTCGCTCGCTGTGACTGGCTCTAGTAATTGCAGCGTTTCCAAATAATCGATCAAACGTCCCTTAGCTCCCAACTCAACACCCAGCGACATCGGCTGATCCATAACTTCACTCAAACGACTGGCTGCAATCGACCCGGTACCGCTAATTAATAAACTCTCTCCGGCCAGTTTCAATTGAGGAATTGTAATTCGCTGATCAGTGCCACGTTTTAATTCAAAGACGAAGCTCTTATAGCGGATATCCTTAAAATAGGGAATCGTCTGCGCCATTGCAGTTATTCCGGGTCGATCAAAACTTTGCCCTAAAATACCCGCCAGCCCCAAGCCCAACCGGCTGCGATCATCCAATTCAAAAGCCGTCACAACTCCTTCAGTCCCCGTAATCAATAAATCGATGATGGAGTCATCAAATGCAATTTCCAGACTCGCTCCAGTGCCGGATAATTCAAAACGTCCATCAAACACTCCTTTTATCGGAAAATCGCTCGATTTTTTACTGGAAAAAACCGAAGTATCCAGTCCTTCAAAATTTAACCAAGTGATAACTTGGTAGGCATTTTCCTTTGAAGATGTATAACGAATTTCACCCGCACCCTGCAATGAACCAGCTCCTACCTTGAGGCTGATGTCATTCAATTGAAGTAAGGGTTCCGAAACCAATGCTTGAGCTTTGAACGCCTCGAATCGTTGCATACTTTCCAGCTGAATGCGATCAATTGATACAGATGCCTGACCATCCAATCCCGCCCAAACGGGTGCCATTTGCTCCGCAGAGACTGGGGGCGTGGGAGCGGTAGGCTCCGGCAGATTAGATGGCCGCGGGCTTGGCCGTTGCGAAGCAGAAGCAACGGCAGCTTCAGGCGATTGAAGTGACGCAGCCAGAAATGTGATATCGGACTGAGATAATATTGGCCCTTCAACGTCTACGAAGAAAGTCATTGGTTGAGCAGCGGGATTAATCTTTCCTTGTACCCGCAAATTAGTGCTTCGAGCTGGCGCGGCGCCAGCCTCTAAAGCGCCCGAAAAACCCCAGCCCTTCTGATCAGGACTTTGTAAATCGAACTGCAGGGAATAATCTTTAGTGGTACCGGATATAGATTCTGCGCTTAATCCAATTACTTCTGCCTTGAGTTGAATCGGTAATTCCGAATCGCCATCGATTGTTAAATGAAGAGGCATAACGCCGCCTGCTACGGAGGTGCGCGAGGCAAATAGCGGCTGATCCAAAAGTTGCCCCAGTTGTATATTCAAATCCGCCAACAGCTTTGTGCCCGCTAATGGTCGCACAGCTGAAACCTTATTCACCAGGCGACGACCACTCACATCAGCTTCCAGCAATGTAGCTTCCTGACTCTTCATTTGAAAAGCTTTCAGCGTGTAATCAATGGCGCCATTTTCCTGAAAAACAATTAGTGGTTCCATGGATAAGCTCACTTGGTCAAAGAGCACTTCACCTTCGTCTTGCAGCATCCATGGTCCGAGCTGTATCGTCTGCGGGGCAGTTAATGCCAATGCCCCGTCATCATAACCAACCATTGCCAGTTTAATACTAATTGGATTACCCTCGAGGACGACTTCTTCCGGCAACCAAGGCTGCAGCCAAGCCAATGGCAGCGAAATAATCTCTAAATCCAGCAACTCGCCGACGACCGCCTGTCTACCGCCTAAAGTCAATGGCTGCTGCAACTGCATCTCGACGACTGGCTGAGTATCGGATAAGACCAACAATTGGGCAGAATCAAGAGTCATCGATTCTCCCACCAGCTTGCCACTACCGCTGCCACTCGCGGCAAGAGATCCAAAAGTGTCCAAATCGGATAAAAACATACCCGGATTTTTGACGGCCACATCAAACTCAGCATTCAGCACTCCGCTGTTTGTTTCGCCGTCGAAGGAAAGCTCAACCAGCTCGGATAGTTTTAATAAGCTGTTACCATCGCTATCCTTACCAGCTGTTTCAGATTCAATCCGCAAGCTCTCTAACCCACCGCCTGCTTTCTGCAAAAAACTCACGACTAGCAGCGAGTTCAACTCATTCAAACTCTCAGCTTTCGAAGCACTGGTGACCATTTGTAGTGACACATTCAGCTGCGCTGACTGTGCAGGTCGAATTTCAGCTGACTCCAGCGAGAAATCATAAACCGTTCCCGTGCTGCCCAACAACTGGCCGTTTACATCTATTTTTTCGATATCGAGCAACCAATCCAAATCATTCAAGGCATGTAATGATTCCCACGCCTGCCCGGGCTCCGCACTCTCAGGTTTCGGGTCAACCTTTGCAGGTTTCTGCCTGGATTCTGACGCTATCGCTTCGTCCGTGACGGTTGCTCCCGCTACCCGTTTCGGCAATACCACACGCAGTTCATCCACCTCTAGGACACCCAGCTTCAGAGTGTTTGAAAAGAGTGCAGCCAGTGGTTTGAAGCTGACATCGATTTCACCGATTTCGATACGCGTGCCATCCGCACCAGCGACATACAGTTTCGATAGCTGCAAGGAGTTTAGAGTGACATGGATTGACTCCACCGAACTACCTGCAGGCAAACGCGACTCCAGTATGCGTTTTTGAAAACCCGCATTTGTCACCACAAAATAGCCGCCAATCACTATGACAACGATCAGAACAAGCAGTAAAACAACGATACGAGTAAGCGTTTTCATAAAAAATAACCAACTTGGGTGATAGAATAAGCTACAGTTTACTCTCGGTTCCGCAAGGTTCCTCCTACACGAAAAAGACCGTCTCGTAATGAGACGGCCTTTTTACAAATTTGTGATACTGGCTAAAGCTTATTTGCTGCGCAGTTTCGCATCAACCAAGCGTTTTTCCTTCACTTGATTCGCAGCCTTACCGATTCGATCGCGCATGTAGTACATTCGTGCACGCATGGTAACTGACTCACGATCCACTTCTACCTTCTCAATCGATGGACTGTGAACCGGGAAAACTTTCTCAACACCCACTCCGGATGCGATGCGACGAACTGTGAAAGTTTCCTGCAAAGATCCACCTTTACGAGCAATCACGATACCAGCAAAAATCTGGATACGTGTTTTCTCACCTTCTTTAACCTTGAGGTGGACGCGGACGCCATCGCCGACTTTGAAATCTGCGCGGTCATCTTTAAGTTGATCTTGAGTGATGGATTCTAGGATTGCTTGGCTCATTGGAATTCTTTGTTTTCTAAAATGTCAGGGCGTAATTGCCGGGTTTTTTCAATCTGTTGCTCACGTCGCCATTTTGCAATTGCGGCATGATTACCTGAGAGTAAAACCTCAGGAACACGTAACCCACGGTATTCAGCTGGCCGCGTATATTGAGGAAAGCCGAGCAAAGTGGTCATAAAGGATTCTTCCGTCAAGGATTTTTCATCACCTAAAAAACCGGGAATAAAACGGCTGACACAATCGACCAGAATTGCCGCGGCAAGTGTTCCATTCGTCAGCACGTAATCGCCGACACTCACCTCTTGGTCAACCAATTCATCCCGTACGCGCTGATCCACACCCTCATAGTGGCCACTCAAAATAATTAAATGCTTTTGCTTGACCAGGCTACGAGCCAACTGACTGGTTAGCGGCTGCCCATCAGGTGCCATGTAGACAACTTTACTGTCGGAGCGACGGAGTGCTTCCACCGCGTTGAAAATCGGCTCTGGCTTCATAACCATGCCCGCGCCACCACCAAATGGCAGTTCATCCGTCTTGTGATGCTTATCCGTGGCCCAATCCCTCAATTGATGCGCATCCAGACGAATCAGACCGTTTTTCTGGGCTCGCCCCAACATGCTGGACGAAAAAAAACCCTCCACCATTTCCGGGAAGAGGGTTAAAATATCAAACTCGAGGTGCATAAGCAATCGGTCGAGTTTCTCGCAAGCGAGAATAATCGCTAACTAAGCCTCCGCCGTGGCGGCAGGTGCTTCGCGGCGAGCCTTACGAATCAAGCTTGCAGCTGTATCAGTTGGCTTTGCACCAACCGATTTCCAGTAATCAACGCGATCCAATTTGATCTGAACTTCCTCTTCGGAACGTTTGGCCTGGGGCTCGTAAGTACCAAGTACTTCAACAAAGCGGCCATCGCGGCGGGCAAGCGCTTCGGTAACAACCAAACGGTAAAAAGGACGGTGGCTTGCGCCATGACGTTGGAGACGGATTTTAAGTGCCATAATGAAAGTGATCTATAGATGTCAGGGCCAGAGGCCGGAATTTGAGAAAAGCGAAGAAAAAAGGAGTTTCTAGCACAACTGTCAAGCGTGTAGACTTAGAAAATCTAATCGGGACGCACGATATCCGGTGAATCTGTCCACGGCAATGGGAAGGCACTTTTCTGCCAATCGGTACGCTCTTGTCCAATGGTGGCAAATGCATCCTCCACTCCCTCGACCAATATACCTGAAAATTTATAGCGAGTCTGCCCGCCTGTTAGGCGTACGACACGCTGACCGCTGTAGGCGACAAGCGTACGTGGCGTAGTGTAATCAATCTGACGAATCTTAGACATCCAGTACGTTTCTCAAAGTTTCGTCTTTCTACGTCAATGTTGATTCACGGTTTGCATTCTCCAAACATCTGCTTTGTCTCAGCGCATGGTTAATATCATTTTTCAAAAATCAGGCGTCACTGCTCCTTGGACAGGTGATGACGAAAGCATACTTGAACTCGGCGAGGTGCATGACCTCGACCTTGAATTCGGCTGTCGCATGGGAAATTGTACCGCCTGCCAACAAGAAATTATCTCAGGAGAGGTCGAATACCCGAACGGACACAGCGGTGAACCGGAAGATGGCTACGCCCTACTGTGCTGCTGCACGCCGAAGGGCGACGCAGACGTAATCATAAAAGCTTAAGTTTTTACCTGCGTGCCAAGGCTACGAAAAACTGCGTCTTGACAAAGTACCCGGGGCGGGACTCGAACCCGCACGCCATTACTGGCAAGGGATTTTAAGTCCCCAGCGTCTACCATTCCGCCACCCGGGCATACAGTTGTCGGCAAACAAGCGGGGATAAAAAGCAAGCTGTTATCAACATGGCAAGTCTCTATCGTCGTATTCTGAAAACAATCAATCTATGCACGCCGACTTGCACTGCCGATAGCGCATCAGTTTAAATAAGAATATTATGAAAGATGATACTTCACTCGAGTCATTTCGGTCCTCGCTGAATGCGAACTACGAATGGCCCGCTTACTTTCCTTTCAAGTTTATCGTGCCTAAAGAACACTCCGCGACGGTGCTCGCTCTCTTTGCCGACGACCCGGTACGGACAAACGAATCTTCAAACGGTCGCTTTATCGCCTACACGATTGAAATGCACGTTCACTCGTGTGATGAAGTCATCGCCATCTATCAGCGCGTCGCGCAGGTGCCCGGAGTTATTTCGCTTTAAAAATACTTCCCGAAAGGTTCGTCAGCTTAGAGCTTATTTCAGCTGAAAGGCATACCCAATCGCATGCCTTTCAACTTTGATTGGGTACAAGCTAAGACTTGGGTTCGTCCTTAGCTTCAACTTCAGGCTCCGCTTTATCGACTGGTATGCTTGCCGACGCACCCGGCTGAATCCCCTCAGCGGGGGCGCCTTCGTCCATTGTGCTAACAGGCATATCCAGCACATCCTCAACCACGCTTTCCTTGGCTGGCACATCGGAGCTCACTGCATCTTTAGCTGGAGCAGGTGGAATATCTTTTTTCTTAGGCTCCGGCATTGGCGGCGGAGCGAAAAGACGGCCGTCACCATATTCAGTCACATATCCTTCGGTGATCAACCAACGTAAATCCAACATAAGTTGATTCAAACGCTTCTGCTCCTCTTCACTTAAGGCAGCTGTTGGAGTCGCATCCGTCGAAGCGGCTGCATCGGGAGCCGCACCCACAGGAGTTGAGGCTTCCGGTGCAGGCTCCGCTTGCGTTGCTGCTTCTTTCTCTTTTTCAGCCTCAGCGACTTGTTTGGCAGCCGCGGCAGCCGCCACTTCAGCTTCTGTTACTGCCAGAACTTCTGGCTTCTGCTTCTCTGTATCTATGCCGATATATAACTTCGGTAATTTGGAAGCAGGTGTATTTGGATTTGATTCGATAAACTCAATCAAATGACGTATCGAATCGGTAAAGCTACTACCCGCTTCACGAAATTTACGCTTCACCGCACAGACGTATGAAACGCCCTTCGAACCTTTCTTGTAAACCGTGAATTTGTGACGACGCAAGCGACCGCGAATGTTGTTGGCTGCGTCCAGCGGAAAATGCAATTGCTGCTCAACATATGCTTCTACCGAGCGGCGGATGTCTCCCTGGGGAAGATGCTGAATATCTCTACCTGCAAAACGAATGGAGTCGCCTGAACCCACGACCTTATCCTTGCGATGCTGTAGTAAAAAATGTCGAACTGCCTCCAGGCTTTCAACCGATTCGGGTTCCCCTTCTGAGTGATCCTTCACTGTGTAACGAGCACCTTTTTTCATGGATTCCACCCATGCATCGATCTGTTCTTGCTCCTTTACCGTCTCGATTTTCGAGACAAAACGATCAAAAGACATTCCGGTAATGCGTGTATTGTAATGGCGCTGCAGAAACTCCTGATAGCGATGATAGTTGGGCGGCCCCAGCAATTCGCCTGTGATGCCACAACGATTCACCATTTGAAAATTACCCTTAGGCGGATCCACTTCGATGGCTTCAATGTCGAAAAATTGGTCCAAATGATTCGTCATTACGTGATTCAGCGCGGCATCTTCAGATTCAAAGGGCAAATGCCCAATCACTGAGTAAAACAAAGGCTTCACGGGCTCCCCCTTATTTGCTGGCTTGTTGGAAACAACCACCACGTAACGCTCCGGCTTTTCCAGCAGCAAGTGCGCAATTTCAAAGAGTTGATAGGTGCGGGCTGTCGCACGCAGACGCTTCACGAGTGCCTCAAACGCTTCATCCTGCGGATATAAATCGACCGCAACGGTAGGCTGAAAAAATTCACGTGCCGGTGGACGACCACGCTCATTTTGCGAGCGGCGACCTCTAGATTCGGGACCGCGCGGCGGACGCCCTTCTCCGTGGCCTCCGCCTAATGTTCGGCCACCTCCAGTCGACGAGCGATTCCCGGACGGGCGACGATCACGATGCATGCCACTGCGTGCGTGGCGGCTCTTTGGTTCATCGCGAGATCCGGAAGATTTACGAGTCTGCGCCTTATTTTCGTCAGCCCAATTGGGCCCGAAGTCCAAGCCGGAAAGAGCATTTAGGTCAAGCGCCTGTTTTTTTGCAGGTACTGAAGGTTTGTCTGATGGTTTTTCAGCCATGGCTGTTGATTAAAAAACGCAACCAATACGATCGGCCACGTGAGTTAGTTGGATTACAAGTGAAGGTGCTATTGGAAAGAGGTGCAACAATCAAGCATGACAACTGCCTTTTTAACCGGAAGTGAACTTTTTTTATATTTATGTTGATCTCATTTAAATCAAACCTATCACCTCTTTCCTTCACTGTGCTCCGGCACACACAAATGGTCGAATGGTGGAATTGGCAGACACGCATGATTAAGGGTCATGTGCCGCGAGGCGTGGGGGTTCAAGTCCCCCTTCGACCACCATTTTGTGATCCAGCGACATAGGGGCTCTCGGTTCTTCCGAAGTCCCTTACTTGTTTCTAAGTTGCAGCTAAGGGTAATGTCGTCTGGAAATTCGGGAGATTCAGTAAGTTGTTCGTCACTCTTTTGAGAAAAGTAGCTGGCAAATACTGACAAAGGGCACGGACTTTAAGCACAGCAAGAACAACTGATTCAAGTAAATGCTTATAACGAGTGCTGCCCCGAATCAGGTCACTGGGCGCTAGCTCTAGCGAGGTAAACAAGGCATGGTACACAAAAAAGGCGCACTTCCTACCCCTAAGAAGTGCGCCAACCATTGTCTACTTTATTCTGTTACCCCAAACTCCCTTGCGGGAGAAATAGTTAATTCCAATCACCATTATGGTTTTTTTATTCTGTGCAAGCATTTTATTCAAATTAATTAAATTAATTTATTTACCATAAACTCTACTATAATAGACCCTATTTAAAGCAAAGTGGCGCGAGGCCTACCCCTAAACCCCGCGCCACACTGTTTTCTGCTTTGTCTTATTACCCCAACTCCCATACACGGGAGAAACTAAAAATCTAATAAACAACATAACACTTACCGTGCCAAATAATCAAAAAGCGCCATTTTGCTAATAATCTATACACTGCTGTAAAAAATCGCTAAAGTAACGATTCCAAACATGAGATTTAGTAAGAAAAATGAGGATATTATCGCAGACTTTCGGGGACTTCCGAGAACGGTTACGACTTCTTCACTCAAGGATCCGGTAACACTCGATAATCTGCTGGTATTGCTGCAGGAGCAGTACAAACTGGAACAACCCAGCGCAGAGCGGATTCTAGTTGAGAACTGGGAAAGCATTTTCGGCAGTAGTCTTTCCAGGCGCTGTCATCCGGTGCGCATTAAGGATGGACATAGTTTAATCATATCAGTCACCAACCAGACCCTGCGCTCCGAACTAAAATTTCAGAAAAGGGCCATTTTAAAAAAAATCAACTCACTCGAATACTGCAAAGATATTAAAGATATTGTGGTTCGAAGCTAAGCTTATTGAACCAACATTAATTCTTTGGCATGGACTCGCGCAGAAGCAGAGTTGCGGTCTCCCAGCATGCGGGCAAGCTCTTCCAAACGCGCATCCGGGGCATCATCAATGCTCTCGATTGTCACCGTCGTTGAATCGTCCTGCTGAGTCTTGCGCACCACCAAATGATTTTGTGCCAATGCAGCAACTTGTGGTAAGTGCGTGACGCAAAGCACTTGATGCTCGTTAGCCAGACGCACCAACTCCGTACCAACGGCCCGCCCTACTTCGCCACCAACATTCGCATCGACCTCGTCAAAGACCAATAATGGCGTCGCATCCACCTCTGCCAGAACGGTCTTCAGCGCCAGCATCACACGTGCAGTCTCACCACTCGAAGCGATCTTATTAAGCGGCATTAATGACTGACCCGCATTCGCTGCAAATAGAAAACGACACCGACTATCCCCGCAGTCGTAAAGTTGAGTCGCTGCATGCACTTCAATCGCAAGCCGAGCTTTTTTAAAGCCGAGCGCCTGCAAGAGAGCAGCTGCTTTTTTAGCCAAAAGCTTAGCTTTGCTCGCACGAGCTAGCGTCAGCTGTTCAGCTTGCTTTTTCAGTTGGATCTCAAGCCTATCCGCCACCTCACGCTTTTTCGACAAAATGGATGCCATGTCCCCCTGCACTGCCAGCTTCTCAGCAAGCTCCTGCCGCCTCGACAATACCGCCTCTATCGTACCTCCATATTTACGGCGTATCTCCTGCCACAGGTTCATGCGCTCGGTTGTTGCCTCGATTACGTCGGGATCGAAATTAAAATCCCGTACCATGTGATCCACTTCGTCGCCAATGTCCTGCAATTCGATTAAAGTACTACGCATTCTTTCCAGCAATGGTTCACAACTTCGATCCAACTCAGCAATACTTTCCAGTCGCAGTAGGAGTGTGCTTAATTGATCCGCAACACCATCCTCTCCCCCCAATCCCTGCGCACAAACTGCAGCCAGCTCAGCCAGCTCTTGCGCACTGGACATTCTGGCAAAATCAAGCTCAAGCGCCTCAATTGACTCTACGTTTACTTCCGCTTGATCAATTTTTTGAATTTGCTGCTCAACAAAAGCGATTTCATCAGCATCCATACGCTCACCCACCTCAAGTGTCTCGACCTCCTTGAGTACTGCGCGCCATTCGGAAAAAAGCGATTGATAATTAGACAGGCTTTCCTCGTTGCCGGCATAACTATCCAGCATTTCCAATTGACGCTTTTCCTGAAAAAGTTTCTGAGGTTCCCCGGGACCGTGAAAGTCAATCCACATCTCTCCCAACAGCTGCAGCTGGGCAAGTGTCGCCAGTGCGCCGTTAATTTGTATACGCGGCATTTTGGTTTTATGGATACTGCGTTGCAGCAATAGGACTCCGTCCTCGCATTGCGCGAGTCCTGCGCTTTCCAAAAACGCATCCAATGCTGCAGGCGCTTGGAAATATAAAGCCGCCTCCACTTCAACAAAATCCGCACCTTCGCGAATCAATGTCTTATCCGTACGTGCTCCCGCCAACAAACCCAACGCACCCAGCAAAACGCTTTTACCAGCTCCGGTCTCTCCGGTAACAGCAGTAAATCCAGCATCAATCTCAAGAGTCACTTGATCCAGTAGGGCCAAATTCTTTATTTTCAAATAC